>ERZ1645185.590-NODE-590-length-15188-cov-4.528976_pt1 | contig 15188 bp, 13 predicted proteins | sample MGYA00575351_ERZ1645185 | MGnify/ENA primary metagenome ERZ1645185 (study PRJEB40838, sample SAMN11284767) | freshwater sediment metagenome | isolation source: river sediment | host: Sediment | place: India: Jana village, Kanpur | collected 2015-12-17 ...
GGCAAGGGCGACGTGATCTATACTCGGCGCAAATGGGTAAAAAAATCCAAGGGCCAAGCCCCCGGTGCGGTGACCGTCACACAGGAACAGTCCATCTACGTGACTCTTGATAAACGACGCCTCGACGGACTGAAATCACGCCTCACTGAACATGTCTCCTAACCTCCCTTCATCACCGCCGCCCGCTTTTCATGGATTACCGTCACATGGTACAGTGCCCACATATGGGCATCCTGTATGACACACGTGACCGCTTCCACATCCTGAGTGCCCTGCTTCAGACTAAGACACTGCGCCAATTTGATAAACGCCTCCAGGACGAACTCCTGCCGATCCTTGGTTGCTCCACCATTGGCCTCTACCTCTACAGCGAGACCGCCGCGGCATTTTCGCCGGTATCGGACATCTTTCGAGACCCCGCCTCCCCCGCCTATCCCATTGCACAACTGCCTGCGGCCGGTACAATCAAGGAAGCGGCGGTCCACGCCGGGCAGGCCATTCTCGCCAACGACCTCAGCAACGCCCCTTGGACCGAAGCTCAGGCCATTGATCCCCGCATCTACCGGCGTTCATCGGTCTTGGCGGCACCGATCATCATGCCTGAGGACGCTTCCACCCTCACGCCGGCCAAGACGCTAGCGGTCATCGTGGCAGTCTCCCTGGAGGCTTCAGACTCGTTTACCGAGGAGGACAGGGGTTTCCTTGAGGTGTTCGGCCAGCATATTGCCCCGGTCCTCACCGCCGTTTTGGCGGCAGAAGAGCGTGACACCCTGGTCGCCATCAATAGTCAGGTTGTGCTCGGCGCCATCACCCTCGACAATCTGATCTATTCGATTCAGCCGATTCTCCGCGACGTCATTCACCATGACGTGATCGGGCTGGTGCGGTTCGTCGGTGAAACCCACAATCGCTGGTTTGACATCGTGGCCTGCGAGGGTGTCGACATCGACCAGGAAGCCCTGCGACAGTTTCCATTCGAACACATGGCGGCGGCGGAAATCCTGGCCACGGGCAAACCCCTTCTTCTGACCGGGCACAATCAGGAACGATTTGCCGAACACCGTTACTTCGAATCCCTCGGCGTCTTCTCGGCGATGCTCTGCCCGCTCCTGGTCCGTGGAAGGCCCTATGGGTTTCTCGCGATCGGGAGCAAGCGGCGAAACGCCTTCTCTCAACGTGATCTGGCCCTGACGGAGCAGATCGGCTTCCACCTGTCCCACGCGATCACGAATCTTTCGGCCTACGACGAGATTCGCCAGCTCAAAGACCAATTGGAACAGGAAAACGTCTACCTGCGGGAGGAAATGGGTGCCTCACTGGACCTAAAAAGCCTCGTGGGTGATAGCCCCGCGTTACAAAAATCGCTTCGGGCCATCGAGATGGTTGCCCCCACCGATTCCACTGTGCTCATCACCGGAGAGACGGGGACCGGCAAGGAATTGGTGGCACAAGCCATTCATCGACTTTCGCCCCGTCAGCATAAGGCGTTGATCACGGTAAACTGTGCCGCGCTTCCACCCACCCTCATCGAATCCGAACTGTTTGGGCATGAAAAGGGCGCATTCACCAGCGCGACCTCCCGCAAGTTGGGACGCTTTGAGCTCGCCCATGGTGGCACCATTTTCCTGGATGAAGTGGGAGAACTCCCGATCGATGTGCAAATGAAACTGCTGCGCGTGCTGGAGGCCCAGGAATTCAATCGGGTCGGCGGAACCCAGACTATCCGGGTCGATGTACGCGTGCTCGCCGCCACCAACGTGGACCTGGATCAAGCCATCACACGCAATACCTTTCGTGCCGACCTGTTCTATCGCCTCAATGTGTTCCCGATTCGGCTTCCCACGTTGCGCGAACGCCTTCAAGATATTCCGCTGCTGGCCCGCCACTTTGCCAGAAAATACAGTCAGCGGCATCGGAAGCCGGTGACGCGCATTCACAGCGCCGCACTACAAGCGTTGTCCGCCTACGATTGGCCAGGCAATGTGCGCGAACTGGAGCATGTCATTGAGCGCGCCGTCATCGTCAGCCGAGGCTCGACCATCACCATCGAGGAGCTCGACGGCCTGGGGCGCACCAATGCCTCCGCCCCCCACCCACGCACACTGGCGGAAGCCGAGCGGGCGCACATCCTTGATACGCTGATTCGAACCAATTGGGTCCTGGCCGGCAAACAGGGCGCGGCTGAGCACTTAGGCATGAAGCGGTCAACCCTTCAGCACCGCATGAAAAAGCTGGCGATCACCCGCCCTCCGCAAAAGAAGCATTGAGTGCCCACATATGGGCGCGCTTCCCTTCATCTGCCAACATTTCGGCAACTCCCTCTTCCCGCCTGCGCGCAACATTCCCTACGCGAAGCACAGTTCTTCAAACAAATCAACGCGTTCAATCACGCAGATCGTTCCCCTTCTAATTCTGGCATCGTCCCTGCTCGTATTCTCCTACATGAAACCAAGTACGCTGGCCCCGACTCCGCAATCACTGGGCGACGAGATCCAGGCCTATGTGGTCGAGCGGCAGAGCAAGTTGCTTGCGTCGGGCGAAGCCAGTCGGGATGGCCGACGGTTCTCCTGGTGCGGCGACATTCTGGACTTTCTGACGGAAGGACTGGACGAAAGACTGGCTGCGAGGGACATCACCTTCACCAATGCGTTCCCCGGCCCATTGCGCCTCATGGACGAAGAGCAACAACCCAACGGGCAGCATGTGCGGCGCTTCTGGACCATCGCCCTGCACCGGGGATGCCCGATCGCAAGAATTTGCACTCTCTTCTTCCACCGTCACGATCAAGTGAAACTTCCTCAGCCACCGCGCGTCGTCGCCTATACGCTGGACCACCAGGACGGCGAGGAGCACGCATGAACTACGTGGCGCTTAAGATGCTCTTCGGAGACCGCGCGAAGTACCTCATGCTGTTGTGCGGACTCACCTTTGCGGTGATGCTGATCGTGCAGCAGGGCTCAATCTTCTGGGGTCTCATGATGTGGTCGCAATCAAGCGTCAGCAATATCAATGTACCCCTCTGGATCACGGACCCCGGCATCGGACAGGTCGACGAGGTGAAGCCGATCGCCGACACCGCCGTCGATCGAGTGCGCAGCGTCTCCGGAGTCGAATGGGCCGTGCCGTTGTATAAGGGGGTGCTGCGCGCGCGGCTGTCCAACGGGGACTACCACCAGATTACGCTGACCGGGTTGGATGCCTCCACACTCATCGGGCGACCTGCCGAGGTCCTCGAAGGGAGGTTTGAAGACATCTTACAGCCCGACGCCGTCGTGTTGGATCAATGGGCCGTTGAACGCATGGGCGGTCCCACGGTCATCACGATCGGTACGGTGTTCGAGTTGAACGACAAGCTGGCCCGCGTCGTTGCCATCGCCAAGACGCAAAAAAACTTCACAAACATCCCGGTCGTGTACACCACGTACGACCGCGCCATCCGGTATGTGCCACGCGAACGTCGCACCCTTTCGTATGTGTTGGCCAAGGCCAAGGACGGCGTCTCCGACGCGGAAGTGACGGCGCGTATCCAGGCGCAGACCGGCCTCGGCGCGTTTACTGCGCAAGACTTCGGCTGGAAGACAATCAGTTGGGTCCTCAAGAACACCGGTATCGGTATCAACTTCGGCACGACCATCCTGCTCGGGTTCATTGTCGGCATGGCCATCGCCGGGCAGACGTTCTACCTGTTTACCGTGGAAAATCTCAAACAATTCGGGGCGCTGAAGGCCATGGGTGCATCCACCTTCACGCTGGCGCGGATGATCCTCCTGCAAGCCTTTACCGTCGGGCTCACCGGCTATGGCATCGGCATCGGCCTCGCCACAGGATTCGGATTTTTATCCGCGAAAGGCGGCGGGCTTCCCTTTGTAGAAACGTGGCAGTTGCTCCTTGTCGTGCTGATCGCGCTCCTCGGCATCTGCACCTGCTCTGCCTTGATCAGTATCGTCAAACTCGCACGCCTTGAACCGGCGATCGTGTTCCGGTGATGCCCATGGATGATCACGCACACGCGCAAGTCCCTGTCACCGAGCCCCCCAGCACCGCCGCCGTGCAGGTGCGCGGACTCGTGAAATCGTTCGGCTCCGGGGAGACCACGGTAACCGTACTCAAAAGCATTGATCTCGACGTGTATTTCGGCGAATTGCTCCTCCTGGTGGGGGAATCAGGCGGCGGCAAGACGACCTTGCTCTCAGCCATCGCGGGCATTCTCGACATCGACGCAGGAACCCTGGACGTGCTGGGTGCCTCACTGACCGAGATGCCACCCAATGCGCGCACCCGGTTTCGTGGCCAGCGCATGGGGTTTATCTTTCAACAGTTCAATCTCTTACCCTCGCTGACCGCAGCAGAAAATGTCGCAATTCCACTCCTGATTCATGGCCTTCAGAAGAAAGAGGCACTCTCGCGGGGACGGCTGATGCTCGAACGTGTCGGACTCGGCGACCGCACGGAATTTCTGCCCAGAAACCTGTCCGGCGGCCAACAACAACGCGTCGCCGTCGCACGGGCCCTGGTCAATGATCCACAACTGCTGGTCTGCGACGAACCGACGGCTGCCCTCGACGGGCCCAACGGTCAGAAAATCATGGAGTTGATCCGTGATGTGGGACGAGCCCCCGACCGTTGCGTCATTGTCGTCACGCACGACAGTCGCGTATTTCAGTTTGGTGATCGCATGGCCGAACTCACGGACGGCCGCATCGTCGGCATCCATCCGATTCAGAAAGAGGCCATGGCATGAGCATTCTCAATCGTTTCAGCGTCTGGCTGGCACTGGCCTGCGCGGCGCTCGCCGCCTGGAGTGTGCTGACTGCCGGCAAGACCGCGCCCATGCCGACACCGATCGTGGCGCCACCCCGCTCTCCCTTCGAAACGACCGTGGCCGCGAGCGGCATTATCGAAGCCGCAAACGAAAACGTGCGCATTGGTCCCCCCGCGGCCGGGCTCGTCACACAAGTGTTCGTCGCCGTCGGGGACCCAGTGCGTGAAGGTGACCCGCTCCTTCAACTGGATGATCGGGATCTTCGCGCGCAACTCGTGGCTCGCCAAGCCGCCATTCCCCCGGCGGAAGCGCAGGTCGAGGAACAGACCTACCGCATCGGCGACCTCAACACCCAACTCAAGCGGCTGAAAGCGGTGGGGGACAGCAGGGCCGTCAGTGATGACGATATCAAACGCACCTGGTACGCCCTCGAAATGGCCAAACGCACGATGACTCGCCACGAAGCGGCCTTGAAACAGGTCATTGCACAGCGGGACGAAACACAGATGTTGCTCGATCGGCTCACAGTACGCGCACCGCGCGCCGGCACGATTCTCCAGGTGAATGTCCGAGCCGGTGAATTCGCCCTCACGATCGGCGCGAGCGAACCACTGATGTTGCTGGGAGACATGCAACAACTCCAGGTTCGCGCCGAGGTCGATGAAATCAATGCTCCGCTCGTGGCTCCACATCGGCCCGCCGTGGCCTACCCGAAAGGCAATACCGCCAAGCCGATCCCCCTGACATTCGTGCGGATCGAACCCTACATCGTCCCGAAGAAGTCGCTGACCGGAGAAAACACCGAGCGAGTGGATACGCGAGTCCTTCAAATCATCTATCGATTTGAACGCCCGGCGTTTCCAGTCTATACCGGGCAGCAAGTTGATGTGTTTATCGAGCGCGAACCCGCCACTGAAGGACCGGCCGTGGAGTCGCCACAATGAACCGGGTACGCTTACTGCCACAACGCGCAGGGTTGTTGGTGACGGGTCTCCTCACCCTCTCCGTCACTGGCTGCCTGCAAGGCCAGCCCTATACACGCCCGCCGATCGCCGCCCCCGCTGACTGGACCGATATGAGCTCCGGCTCCATAGCGGGTACCAACTCCGACAAACCACCAAGCGCCGACTGGTGGCAGGCATTTCGTAACGAGGAGCTCACGCAGTTCATCGAGCGCGCGCTCGCCCAGAACCATGACGTGCGGCGGGCCGTATCTCGGGTGATCGAGGGTCGCGCAGCCGTGACCACCGCCGGGGCCGGACTCTACCCGCAACTCAACGTTCAAGGCAGCTACACAAATATTTCCGTCTCTAAGAACACGCTGGCGGGGTTAGGATTGGCCACCGGACAGCAACCGGGGCCGCAGGTCTTTGCCAAGCCGGGCAGCAGTTTCGACCTGTGGAACGGGGCGGCCGATCTGCGTTGGGAGCTGGATCTCTGGGGACGAATCCGTCGAGGGATGGAAGCGGCCTCCGCCGATGCGCAGGCCATCGAACAGGATGCCCGGGCCATCGCCCTCACACTGATTGGCGACGTGGGGCAGTCGTATTTTCGCATCCGGGAATTGGATGAGCAGATCGAGATCGCCCAGCGAGCACTGGCACTGCGGCGTGATTCCCTGGACATTATCCGCAAGCGAGCCTCCGTCGGGTTGGCATCCGACCTGGACGTGAAACGGACGGAAGTGCTGGTCGCCGAAAGCGCGGGACAAATTCCAGACGTGATTCGCTTGCGAGCCGTTGAGGTGCACCGTCTGGAAGTCCTGACCGGGGCTGCACCGGGAACGTTGACGCTTCCACAAACGCCACTGCGAAAGGTTGTCATCCAGCCGGACATTCCGGTCGGGCTCCCGTCGCACTTGCTCGAACGACGGCCCGACATCTTGCAGGCTGAAGCTGCGCTCAAAGCTGCCAATGCCCGCATCGGACAGGCACGCGCCTACTTCTTCCCCACTCTGTCCATTACCGGCCAGGGAGGACTCCAAAGCGCGGAGTTCGCCAACTGGTTCACGGGCAACAGCGCGAACTTCAGCATCGGCCCCTCGGTGACCTTGCCCATCTTTCTCGGCGGCACCAACGTGGCGCGACTGGACGCCGCTGAGTCACGCTATCAACAATTGTTGGAGGGCTATCAGCAGACCATTCTCCTGGCGTTTCGCGAAGTCGCAGATCTCCTGGTCTCGATCCACACCCGCACAGAGCAGTTAACGCGCCAGCGCGAACAAACAGCGGCAGCCGATGCCGCCGTGGGTCTGGCGGAGGTCCGATATCGCAAGGGCCTGGTAAACTACCTGGATGTGCTCGACACGCAGCGCACGATGCTGGCAGCGCAAACGCAACTCGCTCAAACCGAACGTGCCCGTCTCACGGACATGGTCAGCCTGTACAAAGCACTAGGCGGAGGATGGCAGCAGGCCCCAGGAGGTGATGCTGTCCTATCGGGAGCCGCGGCAGCACCATAGACATGGCCTCTCCTCGCATCTTCCCCTTGCGCCTGCTGAAATCCACGAGCCGACTTTCAACTTGAAATTTCAGACTGGATCGGGCTATCTGACAGCGTGCGGTTCTGGCTTCTCAATTCTCAGACAGACCAGACACCGGTTCTTCCTCTTCACCCTCTTCCTCATGCGACGACGTAGAAGGAGCCTCCCATGCGAGACGGTGTTCGCCACCCGGCGCTGGTATGCCATATCAGTCCAATCCTCATCCTGTTGACGCTCAGCCTGGTCTTGCCCTTTGGAGCAGCAGGCCGCGCGGCACCGGCGGACAAGCCGGCAGCCAAATCCGGCCCGCCCGACAAACAGACGCTGGAAGAGGAACAGATCGTGTCCACCACGGACAAGATTACCCAACCGGTGGACACGGACGCTGAAGCCATGCGCCACAACGATCTCGGGGTGGCTTTTGTCTTCAAAGGGGATCTCGGGCAAGCCATCGACGAATTCAAACATGCGCTGCGCCTCCAGCCGAACTATTTCGCCGCCCACCTTAACTTGGCGAATACCCTTCTGGATATCGGCCGGCATGACGCCGCGATGCTCGAATTCAAGGAAGCCCTCCGGCTGAAGCCGGACGATCCGAAAGCGCACAATGACCTGGGGGTCGCGCTCAAGGAAATGGGTGATCCGGCCGGCGCCATCGCGGAATTCAAGACCGTCCTACGCCACAATCCTGACGACGTGAACGCCCACAACAACCTCGGCGTCGCTCTGAAGGCCTCGGGCGATCTCGACGGCGCCATCGCGGAGTATCGAACCGCCGCGACTCTGCAACCAAACGATGTGAATGCCCATTTCAATCTCGGACTCGGACTGATGGAAAAACGTCAGCCGGAGGCGGCGATCAATGAGTTTCGCACGGCCCTGCATCTGCGCCCCAACGACGCCAAGATCCGGTTTAACCTCGGCAATGCCTTGGCCGGCATCGGACAGCGCATGGAAGCCGCGCAGGAACTGAGACAATACCTGCGACTGGAACTCGACACTCGGGCAAACAGACGGTGGCTTGAGCAAGCCGAAGCGAAACTTCGGGAATTGGAGATGCCGTAAAAGGGTTGCCTCCCTCGCCATATGGCGGTGTACGTAACCGCGAAGCAGCGCTCAGAACGAAATGTTCGGCAATACTCGCCCCCAGGCCCTCATTTAGTGTACAGTCCTCACCGCTTCAGTTCGGACAGGGACGTTCAATGTACCAGGTTCACTCCGAAACCGGTCTTCCATGGCACCGGCGCCTGGCTGGCGGGATTCTGGCCGTCATCGGTATAGGCCTGTTCGGCCCCTCCACATCCTTGCCGGCGGAGCCATCCGAAACCGCCTCGGAATCTCCGCATCGACGTCAATGGACGTTCGACAGTTCCGCTCCAGGAACGTTGCCAAGTTCGTATGTCGTCGGGACGCTCTTCGATGGGCGACCGGCCGGTGAATGGAAAATTCTCATCACAGACCGCGCGCGAAGCGCTTCCCAAGTCCTTGCGCAAGTGCAGCCCAGAGGTACCGACCAGACGAACAAACTCCTCTTGCTGGACGGGACCACGAGCACGAACATCGACCTTGAGGTCTCCTACTTGGCAGTCGCCGGAAAGGCCGATTTGGGCGGTGGGTTGGTCTGGCATGCGGTTGACGATCGCAACTATTATCTTCTGCGTGCGAGTCTGGTTGAACAAAAACTTCGCCTGTACCGCGTCGTAAAGGGGGTGCCCCAGGTGGTAAAGCAGATCGATCGTCCCCTTCCTGCAAGCGGGTGGCATACGCTTCGTGTCGTCCAGCGGGGATGCGAGATCAAAGCCCTGTACGACGATGCCATCCTCTTTCGCGCATGCGACTCGACGTTGGCGAACGGCCGGATCGGACTGTTGACGAAAGCTGACGCCATCACCTATTTCGATGACTTGTCTCTCCGGCTTCTTGAATAGACACATTCGCGGCGACACCTCTGCGGGTTGCCCTCCGTGAGCCTCGTCGACGAGGCAACTCCACACTCTCTGGCCTTAAGGGATTCTTGCCGATACCTCAACCTCGGTTACCCCCTGTCCAGAAAGCCTTTCGTCATGCGGCGGCATAACGCGGCATAAAAAAAGGGCAGTCACCCTGAGGATGACTGCCCCGATCTGACTCACAAGTGGGCGTTACCAGCGATCGCGCTTGCCCCCGCGATCGTTAAACCCCCCGCCGCTCCGTCCGGGACCGCCGGAACGAGGCTCCTGCGGACGCGCTTCATTGACCGTCAATGTCCGGCCACCCATGTCCGACCCGTTGAGAGCCGAAATCGCCTTTTGCGCCTCATCGGAAGAGGCCATTTCAACGAATCCGAAACCTCTCGATTGGCCGGTAAACTTGTCCGTGATGATCCGGGCGGATTCCACCGACCCATGCACCGCGAACAAATCACTCAACTGCTGTTCGGTTGCCGAATAGGGCAACCCGCCAACATAAATTTTAGAACCCATGTGGGTCCTCCTCTTGGGTAGTGACATTGTCTTGATCGAAGGAAAGAAAGGGAAAGGACGGGCCGAAGACGCGACAAAACGGAGCGACTTGGGTCTGGCTTTCGATTAGATTCCCGGGCAAGGCAACATCGAATCAGGCCTGAACTATTTCAACGCATCCCTCACCAGGCCCCAGCGCGAGACGGCGAATAGTACCATGCCCCCCCCTGCCATACAAGCCAGGAAAGTGCCGGATGGCAACTCAGGGTAGGCGCAGGCCCAGGGCCACTGCGGCCCCATGTACAACCAGCACAACCGGCTTAGGCCGGCGAGCATTCCGAATCGAAAAATGCCCTAGGAATTTCCCTAGTCGACAGAGCGAAAGGAGCCGAGCAATTTTCCTCCGGCGGGCGGTGGCCGGGCGCAGCTCAATCCGGTGAGCAGAACGCAGTGCTACGGGGTCACCACGGCACGGACGAATGTGACGGATTCAGAGGTCGTCCTCGTAACAGCTACACGCATACCGGCGGAGTACCGACAACAACTTTCTTCACCGGACATCCACTTTTCGACTGTCCAGTATAGCTGGACATATGGTAAGATTGGCTACGTGCACCCGGTGAAGCCCCTCCGCACACGAAGGCATCCACGCACCCATCCACATGCGTGCGATATAGGGCTCTCACTCTCCCAGGCTCTCCGTTGCATCATACGCGCAGCCCACGGTGCAACGAACTGATGGAGCCGGAGGGGCGCATCGGGACCCGGCAGGAGAACATGACATGAATGCGTTGACACGGCTGCTTCACCCTGCGGAACTCCCCATGCTGAGCTCGCTACTGCGCCTGTATCGAAGCGTACAGGACTTGGCCGCCCAGATTTCAGAAGACTGGGCCGCCAATCAACACGATTGGACGATGCCTGGGTTTCGCGCCATTGCAGTCCATCGCTTCGGCACCTGGACCACCAACAAGCGCCCCGGTGTCCTGAAAACTGTGCTACTCGGCGTCTATGGTCTGCTCTATCGATACGTCCGCAATCACTATGGAATCGAGATTCCCCTCACGGTTACGCTCGGGCGGAGGCTGTGCTTGGTTCATCAGCACGGCATCGTGTTTCACTGGAAAACCTTCGTCGGCGATGACTGTCTCATCAGGCATGGCGCCACGATCGGAGCGGGCTATGGAGGAGAAAAAACCCTCCACAGGGGCCCTCAACTAGGCAACCGTGTCGAGGTAGGACCGGGAGCGGTGATCCTTGCCGCCGTGAAAATCGGCGATGGGGCAGTGCTCGGACCTAACGTCGTGGTCATGGCAGATGTCCCGGCAGGAGCGCGGGTGTTCACCGAAGCGCCGCGTGTCATTCGGCTCCCCAAATCCTCTCAAGAGCCCGCCCCCACCACAAACATGCAGCAACGCATCTGAGAACGCCGGAATGACCCCGAACGGTATCACGCCTGCTGGACAAGCCACGGCCGGTGACACGCCGGAAGTTCGTGGTGACACCCTCGTCCGACAAGGATTGATCAAAGAAGCCATCCAGTCATACCTCGACGCGGTTACCGTACCTGCAGCGTCCTCACTCTGCCTGAAACTTGCGCGAAGCTATGATCGCATCGGCAACCATTCGGAAGCTTGCCGCTGGGCACTGTCCATCGTTGATGGAGGCGACGACTATACAGCCTGGCAGGCTGGCTGGACGTTATTCCAACGCAATGTTCAACACACCGCATGGCCGACTGCCAGAAGGACGAAAGTTGCCATCGCCGGCAGTTACACCACCACGCAACTCGGCGCGATGTTACGCCTCGCGGGGGCTCGGATCGGCATCCAGATCGATCTGTACGAAAGTCCCTATGGGCAATACCAGCAGGAGATCATCAACCCAGCCAGCCCACTCTACGCCTTCGCGCCCGACATTGTGCTTCTAGCGGTGCACGAAGGGGATGTACATCTCCCGGAGTTCAGTTCGGACCCCACGCGGGAGGTTCACACGGAGATCACCAGGTGGACCACGCTCTGGACTCTGGTCAGCAACCAATCGCGCGCCCGAATTGTCCAGCATAATTTCGTCTTACCCTGCGACATCCCCTTAGGACATCTGGCCACCAGGCTTCCTGGCTCTCGATACATGATGACACAAGCCGTCAACACGGGACTCGGACAGGCGGCGGGAACCGCCGTCTCCATCGTAGACTGTGAACGCCTCTCCGCGCTGATCGGCAAACAGCGCTGGTGCGATCCGCGCTACTGGAACATGTCGAAACAAGCCGTGGCTCTGGATGCCTTGCCGTTGCTCGCCAGGCACACGGCTGCAGTGATCGCCGCGGATGTTGGCTTGAGCCGGAAGTGTCTGGTGCTCGACCTAGACAATACGTTATGGGGCGGTGTGATTGCTGAGGACGGCCTGGCCGGCATTAAACTAGGGCACGGCGCAGAAGGCGAAGCGTTTGTGGCTTTCCAAGAGTACCTGCTGAAGCTTAAACGCAAAGGGGTCATCCTCGCCGTCTGCTCAAAAAACAATCATGCCGATGCCATCCAGCCATTTGAACGACATCCCGAGATGCGCTTGAAGCTGCATGACATCGCGCTGTTCGTCGCCAACTGGACATCTAAACCAGAAAATATTCGTTCTATTGCCGACACGCTGCAAATTGGCTTGGACTCGCTCGTCTTCGTGGACGACAATCCTGTGGAACGAGAGATCGTTCGAAAGTTTCTGCCTCAGGTGGATGTTCTTCCAATGCCCGAAGACCCCGCGTATTACGTCCGAACGCTTTCACAATATCTCCTATTGGAAACGGCATCCATGACGGCCGAAGACAGCGAGCGGACCGCCCAGTATCAAGCCCGTGCTCACATCAAAGCGCTAGAAGCATCAGCAAGCTCGATCGAAGACTTTTATCGCAGCCTCCAGATGCAGGCCATCGTCACCCCCTTCGAAGAGACGCAGCTGCCACGGATCGCCCAACTGATCGGCAAGACCAACCAATTCAACCTCACGACCCGGCGCCATGGCATGTCGCAATTGGAGGCCTTCGTCAAGGACACGACATACGTGCATCTCGCCTTGCGACTGCGCGATCGGTACGCCGATCACGGGCTCGTGAGCGTAATGATCGCGCGCCACGACGGCAGCACTCTGGATATCGATACCTGGCTCATGAGTTGCCGTGTCATCGGACGCACCGTCGAGGCCACCATGCTCGAACATCTGTGCCGACGGGCACGACAGCTCGGCTGTACGTCGATCCGTGGCACCTACATTCCGACGCCGAAGAACGCCATGGCCGCAGAGGCCTATGCCAAACAGGGCTTCAGCCGACTCGACTCAACCGAGGGTGTTGAAACCTGGACGTATGATCTGCTGGCGAACGGCCCACCGACGAATCCGTTTGTCAAAAGCGTTGATTTCTGGGAGCAGGCTGATGGCCAGTCCTGAGCGCAACGCCTCGGGCAACCCTTCCCGGGCCAAGACCGCAACCATTTCCTTCACGGGCGAAGATTTGGCCCGATTCAGCGCGGCCAGCCACGACCACAACCCATTGCATGTTTCCGAGGAATACGCCAGGGCTACACCCTATGGGGAGCCTGTCGTGTTCGGAATCCTCGGGGTGCTGGCGGCTCTCGGACAACTTCCGGATCGCCCACATCATCGGCTCCAGAGTCTTTCGGTCGAGTTTCGCAATCCCCTTACGGTCGGCGTGTCGTATCGATTGGAAGTGTCCACTCCCTCGATTGATTGCGAAATCGTCAAACTCTACGACACCACTCGTCTGATGCTGAAAGCAACCTTCGCATTTGCTCCGGCACAAGTGCCGGCTCAACTCCTACGGATTCACGAGGGCTCCTCCGTTTCGGAAGCGGCGGATCGGACGAAGACAGACCTGACTCCTGGCACGAGGGTGACAGGGGAATATGGGCCTGGCCCAAAAGAGTTTGTTCAGGTCGTCACCCGATGGGGACTGTCAGGAAAAGGCGCAACATCACACCAGATTGCAGCCATGATGTGGGCAAGTTTTTTGGTGGGCATGGAGCTGCCCGGGCAACGAGCCGTCTTCTGGCGATTGATCCTCAGCTTCCTTCCCGAACTGGACACACACAACGGCCCGTTCAATTACGAGGCTGTCGTTGAAGAACTCGACGAGCGCTATGACCTCCTGCACACCACCGGCACACTATCGTCTGGACACACGCCTGGTGCGACGGCGCAGATGTGGGCATTCGTACGGCAGGACTCTCCACAGCCCTCACTCAGCCGGATCATCAACATCCTCCCTCCATCACAACGGCTGAGCGGGAAGGTCGCCTTGGTCATCGGAGGCAGTCGTGGTCTGGGCGCGGCCATTACCCAGGCACTGGCTTCACAAGGCTGCTCCGTCGTCATGAACTATCATCGCTCCACACAGGAAGCCGAACGGATTCGAGCCAGCCTTGGAGCGGATGCCGACCGTATCATGCTCCTGCAGGGAGACGCGGCGGATACCGAATGGTGTGCGACCGCACGACAGACCACACTCAATCGATATGGCAGACTGGACCTACTGATTTGTAACGCGTCTCCGCCCATTCGTCCCCTCCCGTTCGCGCCGGAAAGGCTCGCGCAATTTGAAGAGTTTTTGGCAAGAAGTCTCGCGCTTGTCACCGGCCCTATGGCCAGCTTTCTCGGCACGCTGGCCGAGCAGGGAGGATGGAACATTGTGCTCTCATCATCGTTTGTGACGGAACTTCCCGCTGAGTTTCCGCAGTATGTCACCACGAAATCTGCCGTCGAGGGGCTGGTCCGCTGGGCGGCGCGGCACTACCCAAAGGTACACCATCTGATTCTCAGGCCGCCAAAATTGTTGACGGATCAGACCAATACGGCCATGGGACGACAGGGCGCGCTGGAAGTCGAACAAGCCGCCGTTTCGCTCGTCCGACACATCTGTTCCGCAGACCATTCCGAATCACCAGAGATTCTCGAGACATTTGAATTGAAGCGGGACCCGTCTCCCAACCGAGACGCCTGCGAACAGCCGGGCCCGGCTGATTGGCAACCGGCAAGAGATCAACCCATAAGAACAAGTTGAGGAACCACATGGATCTGCATGCTCGCCTCGAAGACGTGTTTCGTCAGGTATTCGACAACGATCAACTCACGCTACGTGACGACATGACTGCGACTGACATCGAAGGCTGGGACTCCGTTGCCCATATCAATCTCATGTTCGGGATCGAACAGGCATTCGGGATCCGCTTCAAGGGTAATGAGCTGGCCGACATGACAAACATCGGTGAGCTCAAGCAGTTTTTATCCGGCAAGGTTCCCTGCTGACCTCATTCCAGATCTCGACCAATGCCGGCATGGCCCTCACCCGGCAGCCGGTCGTGATGATTGTTGCACCACCGCCCACAACAGACGCTGGTATGAATGAGTGACCTGGCCGTTCGAGTCGAACAGTTATCAAAGCGGTATCGACTGGGCGCAACCCATGCCTCAGAGGGCTCTCTCGCCGGGACCC
>ERZ1645185.591-NODE-591-length-15183-cov-5.079323_pt1 | contig 15183 bp, 7 predicted proteins | sample MGYA00575351_ERZ1645185 | MGnify/ENA primary metagenome ERZ1645185 (study PRJEB40838, sample SAMN11284767) | freshwater sediment metagenome | isolation source: river sediment | host: Sediment | place: India: Jana village, Kanpur | collected 2015-12-17 ...
AAAGCCATCAGCCTGCGCATCGTGGCCCCCTTGCCGGGAAAATCCGTCGTGGGGATTGAAGTGCCGAACCCGCATCGGGAGATGGTCTCCATGAAGGAGGTCGTCACCAGCGACGCCTTTTCACGCTCACGCTCGAAATTGAGTCTGGCGCTCGGGAAGGACATTTTCGGCGGTGCGGTCTGTGCCGATCTGAAAACCATGCCGCATCTGCTCGTGGCCGGTGCCACCGGGGCCGGCAAGAGCGTGGGCCTCAACACCATGCTGCTCAGCATTCTGTTCAGCGCGCGGCCGGACGAAGTGAAATTGCTCCTCATCGATCCCAAGATGCTGGAGTTCCAGAGTTACGATGGAATTCCGCACCTCCTACGCCCCGTCATCACCGATCCCAAGTCGGCGGCGCGAGGGCTGGGATGGGTCGTGCAGGAAATGGAGCGGCGATACAAACTGCTGGCCGAGGCCGGGGTACGCAGTATCGACGCGTACAATCGGCGGATTTCCGAGGTGCAGGGTGCCGTGTCCGATGTCTGGCAATCGGGCAAACCCGAACAGGTCGAATTGACGTTTCTGTCCGAAGAAGAACGGCTCTCGAAGGGTGAAGATGCGGAACCGGCCGGCGACAATGGGCCCAGGGATTCGGTCAAGGCGAGCCCGCCGGAACCGTTGCCGTACATTATGGTGATGATCGACGAGTTGGCCGATCTGATGATGGTGGCGCCCAAAGACGTGGAGGATAAAATCGCTCGTCTTGCTCAGATGGCCCGCGCTTCAGGAATCCATCTGGTGCTGGCGACGCAGCGGCCGTCGGTCGATGTTTTGACCGGATTGATCAAGGCCAACTTTCCTGCCAGGATCGCGTTTCAAGTATCTTCGAAAACCGATTCGAGGACGATTCTCGATGCCAACGGCGCGGAGGCGCTGCTCGGTCGCGGCGACATGCTGTACCTCGCCTCGGGGACTGGCAAGTTGATGCGCATCCACGGGTCTTTTGTGTCGGATGACGACGTGCGCCGCGTGGTGGAATTCGTCAAGAAACAGGCCTTGCCGTCCTACTGCCGGGAGCTGCAGTCCCTCAAGGTAGAGGAGGCTGAGGAGGAACAGGCGAAGGACGAGGTGTACGAACAGGCGAAGGATCTGGTGCTCTCGACGGGCCAGGCCTCCGCTTCGTTGATCCAGCGCCGCTTGCGCGTCGGGTATCCGCGGGCGGCACGCATGATCGAGCAAATGGAGGCGGACGGCGTGGTCGGCGCGGCCGGTCGTGATGGACGCCGTGAAGTGCTGGGACGTCGCGGCCCAGTTGGTGGAGATGAGGAATGATGCGGATATGGTTCATCCTGGCATGTATGCTTGTGACCGGAATGCCGGCTCTTGCGCAACCGGTGAAGCCCGATGAGCCGGCGATCGATCTCCAGGCTCTGCAGGAAGTGCAGGAGGTGGTGAAGAAGATTCAGGCGCGGTATGAAAAAACCAAGGATCTCCAGGCCTCGTTCACCCAGAAGACCCGCATCGAGGGATTTGCGACGCCCGTGATCTCCACCGGTCACTTTTACATCAAGAAGCCCGGCCGGCTGCGGTGGGACTATATCGAACCGGCCACGGAAGAAATCTATGTCAATAAAGACGACGTCAAGATGTACGTGCCTGAGCACAAGCAGGTGCTGGTCGGCAAGCTGACCTACATGGCGGCCTCCCAGGCGCCGCTGCAATTGTTGCAGGGCGTAGCCAAGTTGGATGAGGAGTTTGATATCGAACCGGTGGCGACCAAGGAGCGAGGGGCCGGGGGCATTCCGCTGGTGTCGCTGACACCGAAGCAAGGGCGAGCCGAGCCGGAGCGGGCGATTCAGAAAATCGTGATCGAGGTACAGCCGAAAACGTACTTCCTCAAGACCATCGCACTGCACGAGGTCAGCGGCAATGTCGCCACGTTTGAGTTTTCCGAATTGAAGCCGAACAGCGGTCTAAAAGACGAGCTATTTGATTTCAAGGCTCCCGCCGATGTAGAAATCGTGAGGGCGCCGGTGCTGAGCCGACCCTAGCAGGATGGTGAAAACGGCCGCCAGCATCGTTCTCGCAGCGCCGAGATCCTCAACGTACCGCAAGGGTACGCCTCGGTCCTCTGCTCGCTGCGGCCTCGCTGGACGGCCGTTTTGACCATCCTGCGAGCGCACGAGGAGTTCTTTGGGAGCCCAAGGAACAAACAACGCGCATGGATGGCCGGAAAGCCATGAATCAAGACGTGACGAGGGGAGTATGACGCAAGCCTGTGTAAGCGGAGTGACCGAAGCGGTGGATCGGGCTATCGCTGCCCTGGATCTCGACCGATTGGAGCGGGATTATTGGGAGCAGAACGAGTTTCTGTACATCCCTCAATTCTTACCGCGTGAGTTTGTCGAGGCCGAGTTGACGTCACAGGCGCAGGCCCTCAAATCCGGGCTGAACCGGAACTACATCCCCGGACATAAGAAGGGCGGCAGCGTGAGCTATTATACGGTGAGAGAGCAGGCGCCGCAGTTCATGGACCTGTATCGCTCCGATGCCTTTCGGGCCATGCTCAACCGGTTGACCAGGGTCAACCTCCTGCTGTGTCCCGATAACGATCCGCATTCCTGCGCGTTGTATTACTACACGGAAGCCGGCGATCACATCGGGTATCATTACGACACCTCTTACTACAAAGGTGCGCGCTACACCATTCTGATGGGATTGCTCGATCACTCGCAGCAATGTCGCCTCGTCTGCGACCTGTTCAAGGACGTGTCGGGTAAGGAGCCGGTCCACATGGAACTGGCCACGGCTCCCGGCGACCTGGTGATATTCAACGGCGACAAACTCTGGCATGCCGTGACCCCGCTTGGTGAGCAGGAAGAGCGCATTGTGTTGACCATGGAATATGTCACGAATCCCGACATGGGACCGTTAAAGCGACTCTATTCCAATCTGAAAGATTCCTTCGCCTACTTCGGCCTCCGTTCGGTGTTCAAGCGCGCCTATTCTTCCGCTTCCCGGCCATAAGCCTAACGAGCATCTCTCTCGTCTCCTTCCCTTTCTCCATGCGCCCTGCGTGCCACTGGCTGGCTGGTCTGCGCGTGTGCCATGGAGAGGCAGGGGGGCGCGACGGACTGCGGTGGCGCGGACGCCTCTTACGCGGATAGTGACGGGAATCGCAATCGGAAGGTTGTCCCTTTCCCCTCAAGGCTGTCGACCGCGATGGTCCCCGCGTGCCGTGTCACGATTTTGTGGACGATACTGAGGCCCAGCCCTGTTCCCTTCCCCGGCGGCTTGGTGGTGAAAAACGGATCGAAAATCTTCGCCCGCACGGCGGCGGGGATCCCTGGACCGGTGTCGGCGATGGTCACGTCGATCCACGTCCCATCCTGGGCCGTCCCTAGCGTCAAACGGCCTGTGCCGTTCATGGCCTGGACTGCATTGTTGATCAGATTGATGAATACCTGATCGATTTCCCCTTTGTGGGCGCGCAGGAACGCGGGTGTATCAAATTGAGTGACGATGTCGACGTAACCGAAATAGGGCCCCCGTCGAGCCATCTTGACCGCTTCCAGCAGACGTTCCGCAACGTCGACTTCGGTCGCACTCTCCGTACCCGTTGAGCGGGCGTATCCCGCAAAATCACGAACGACGTGGGATACGTGGCGGGCGTAGCCGACGATGTCGGCCGCAAATTCCTTGATCGTTCCCGGGTCCTCTGCTTCCTGGATCAACTCGGCCATGCTGAGGATTGCCTGCGCCGGGTTGTTAATTTCATGGGCCATGCCGGACACCATGGTCCCTAGACTGGTCAGCTTCTCGGACTGAATCAGCTGATCTTGTAGATGTTTGTCATCGGTGATATCCCACAACACCATGCCGATCTGGTAGGGAGCGGACACCGAAGGGGCGACCGGGAAGAATCGGTATCGATAGAGCCGCTGGGCGACTTCGCATTCACGTTCGGGAGGTTCGCGAAGCGATTCCGTTGAAAGGGTGGCCCATTCCTGCACCAGATGCTGGGTGGCGGCGTTCGTCAGGGCGAGGCATTCGGCAAGAGAATGGCCGACCAGGGATTCACCCGTACGGGAAAAATAGCGATGTGCCAAGGTATTGGCATACTGAACCTGCAAGTCGCGTCCGCACAGTAGGATGGCACCGGGCAGACTGGCCAGCAGATTCTGAGTCATCTGATGGGTGGCTCGGAGGGCCGATCCGGCCTGTGCCCGGTCGATGAATTGCCCGATCTTCATCCCGGTATCGGTGAGGATCTGGATCAGCTGGTGATCGGAGGTGCGAGGCACACCGGCAAACAATTCTAAGACCCCGTGGATATTCGTGCCGGTTCGAATAGGAATGATGCAGGCGCTGCGGACGCCGAGCCGTGAGGCGGTCGGGGTTCGCGTGAAGCGGGCGTCGATCAGGACATCGGGGATCCAGAGCGGAAGTTTCGCACTCCAGGTGAGTCCGGGAAAGTCCATGCCCGGAGGGAATGCACTGTTTTGGCAGAGGGTCATGAAATCGTCCCACCGAGTGGAGGGGCGCTGCCACGTCCCGTGACAGGTAAGTCTGTCGCCGGACGTGTCCCGCTTCCAGAAGATCGCCAGATCCCAAGGCCCCATCTCGCCGGTCACGCGGAGTAACTGCGGGATGGCTTCTTCAAGAGTCCCGACAGCTGCCAGAATGTGGCTGATGGACAGTTGCGCCTGTTGCAGGCTTTCCAGTTGCTTCCGTGTCGTGATGTCCTGAAAGACGACCACGGCGCCGACAGGGCGGCCCTCTTCACGGATGGGACTGGTGACGTATTGGACCGGGAACCTTGAGCCGTCTTTTCTCCTGAAGGTATCATTCTCCATGCGGTGTACGGCGCCGTCGCGGATGGCGGCCTGAAGGGAAAAATGGTCCTGAGGGCGCGTGCAGACCTCTTCTGCGTCCCTAGAGACCAAGGGAGCCAAGGTTTTCCCGATGAGTTCGGCGGCGCTCCATCCCAGCATCCGTGCAGCGGTGGTATTCACAAAGGTTGCGCATCCTTCCAGATCTAGACCGAAGATGCCTTCTCCGGCGCTATCGAGAATCAGCGCGTTCTGATGGCTGAGTCGGACAACGGCCTCTTCGGCCTGCTTTCGCCTGCGAATGTTGCGGATGATGCCGCTGAAAAAGACGCCCTCATGCGTGCTCCATGATGCCAGGGACAATTCGATCGGGAATTCATCTCCTGCCTTCGTCATTCCCACCATTTCAATGGTCTTCCCGATGAGAGCGGGCGATCCTCCTTGCGCAAGCCTGGTGATACCGCTCTGGTGCCCGGCGCGAAATCGCTCCGGCATCACCAGAGTGAGAGGGGCTCCGAGCGCCTCCTGCTTGCTGTATCCGAACATCCGTTCCGCCGCGCCGTTCCACCACATGATGCGGCCCTCATGGTCGGCCAGCACGATGGCATCCGTCGCCGATTCGACCAACGCGCGAAATCGTTCTTCGCTGGCATGGAGCGCCTGTTCGACATGGGCAGCCCGTACGGCCAGGCCTTTGACCGAGAGCGCGCGTTGAAGGACGGCTTTGAGTTCCAGGGAGTTGTATGGTTTGGTCAGATAGGCAAATGCGCCTTTGGCGAGTGAACCGATGGTATTGTCCGCCGTGGCATTGCCGGTCAGGATAATGACGGGGAGGGAGGCATCCAACTCCGTCAGGACCTTCAGGACGGAGAGTCCGTGGAGATCGGGCAATTGAATATCCAGAATCGCGGCGTCGAACCGCATCTGCTGAGCCCGCTGCAGCGCGTCTTCTCCGGACACGGCGCTCTCAACGAGGTAGCCTTCGTGACGCAGCATGTCCCCCAGAGATTCGCGGATGTCCGGATCATCATCGACAATGAGAATAGCGGTGTCCACGGTGTGGCCCCGCTGGTCGGTGAAAAAATATTCGCCACTTTCACCGTCCGCAATCCTTGTGCCGTGCTGTGACCGGTGAGGGGAACCATACGCAGGGTCAACCTATTGATTCTCCAGGGATGAAATCAGTCACGCCTGCCGGCCACATGCAGCGGGACGGTAGTGTCTGCTCAAAACAATGCGGCTATTATCGAATCGGATACAGAGAGGGAATGCGCGGGACGATGCTCTCTATAAGAATGTGCCTACGGTTTGGATGGTGGCGTAGGGGCAAGCGGGAGCGTGAAGTAGAACTTGGTTCCCGCACCGAGTTGGCTATCCACACACATCTGTCCGCCATGTAAGGCCACCAGACTCTTCGTGATGAAGAGTCCCAGCTGCGCTCCTTGTGATGTCGGCATCGCCGATTCGACCTTGGAGAACTCGGTAAAGACATGCGGCAATTGGTCCGGCGCAATCCCACACCCGGTGTCGGCCACCGTGATTTGGGCGTAGTTCGCGTCGCAGATGCTGCAGCTGACCGTGACATGCCCTGAAGGGGGAGTGAACTTGATGGCATTGCCGACCAAGTTGAAGATAATCTGCTCCAGCTTGTCGCGGTCGGCACGCACGGTGATCGGCTGGTTGCAGGGCAGAACCTCGAGCCTGATGGATTTTTCCGCAGCCAGCGTTTGAATGCTCTCCACCACATCTCGGGTGAACTCATCGATCTGTAGTGATTCCGGTTTGATGTCGACGCGTCCGACGTCCAGCCTGGACCAATCCAGGAGTTGATTGATGATCCTGGTCAATCGATCCACGTTGTGTTTGACACGTTGCAGATAGTGGGTTTGCCGTTCGGAAAGCTGCCCCGTCAGCCCGTCGAGCATGTTCTCGATGAAGCCTTTGATCGAAGTCATAGGCGTGCGCAATTCGTGTGAAGCGACCGACACAAATTTCGAACGCCGCTGGTCGTGATCCTGAAGGCGTTCGTTCACCGTCTGTAGCTCGTGGGTCCGTTCCTGGACGCGCCGTTCGAGGTGTTCCGTGAGTGTGGCGAGTTTGGTATAGGCTCGCGCATTGTCCACCGCCACCGCCACGTGGCTCGCGATCGTCATCAAGAGCTCCAAATCCTCCTCGGTGCACGGGATGGTTCCTCGGTCTGCCCCCAAGTACCCCAAGATCCGCTGTTGACTGCGCAGCGGTACGGCGACAAACGAGGAGATTCCCACCTGACGAAGCCAGGGGAGAACGGCGGGGGAGATGCGATCGGCGACCGGTTCGATATCCGGAACAAACAGGGGTTTGCCGCGGATTAGGAGTTCGGCGGCAAAGCCCGCGTCCTCTCGCACGGGAATCTCTAGTTGTCGAGCGACCTCCTCCGCTTCCGGGGGCATGCCCAGCATTTGTCCCACCGTGGCGACGCCTCGTTCGCTATCCCACAAAAACAGCACCATTCGGGCGAATCCTAAATTCTCACTGAGCAATTGAAGGACGGTGGACAGCAGACGGTCGAGGTCCAGCGTGGAGGTGATCGCCGCACTCGACTGATTGATGGTCGAGAGTTGCATCAGATGGCGACGGATGGTTTCCAGGTTGGTCGAAATGGCTTGGTCCCGCTCCTGGAGCGATTTCGTCATGAGATTGAAGAGTGCGGTGAGTTGACCGACTTCATCCTGCGTGGTCGGCACCACGAAGGTGGAGAGGTCTCCCTCGCTGACTTTTCGCGCGCCGGCGGCAAGATTGCGCAGCGGAGTGATAATGCGGCGGGCGAGCAAATTCGTGCACAGAATGCCGGTCGTAATGATTCCGAGGGTGAGCAGGAGAAAGGCGCGCAAGGCCTGTGCAAGTTCCCGTTGCATCGGCACTTCCGTGAGTCCGACTTGGACCACCCCGAATGCGTGCGGCGTTGCCTGGGCACCCTGTGTGCCGTGTGCCTCTGCTTCCTGAAGGGCTAATGCTTCGAGGCGGGGCTCGGATCGCCGTAACACCGGGAGGGCAAAATCATAAAATGTCTCTTCCTGGAGACCGGAGGTCGAAACGAACAGCGTGGAACCGCTTTCCTGAAGAGGAACGGCCCCGGCGGCGGTGAGCCGCAGGTGTGTTACGGTAGGTTCAGAACCGGGGGTCCGGATGAGTGAGGCCGCGATGTCGAGGCTTGGGTAGAAGGGGCGATCGGAGGAACGCAACGTCCCAAGCGGGCTCGTCAACGTGCCCTTGCTTTTCTCTGTCAGCACTTGGCCGTCGGCACTGGTGATCCGCACATACACCACCTCTTCGACGCCCAGGACTCCCGCAATGAATTGTTCGAGCATCGCCCGTTCCTCGATGATGATGCCGTAGCGGACGTTATGTGCGAGGTTTTTGACCAGGATGACTCCAAGGTCCCGCACCTGTTCCGTCATGGCGAGGCGTTTGCTGTGAATGAAATACCAACTCATGCCGGCACAGGCGAGGACGAGGATCAAACTAAACACCACCACGAACTTGGTCCGGAGGCTGATAAAACGTCCCGGACCGCTCGTGAGGTAGGGCGGCGCGGTGGGGGAGAGTGTGGGATTGTTCACGGCTGGTCCTTTCATCAATACAGCTCGTCGGCCTGTTGCTCGATGTCTCGAGGGATCTCGATGCCGAGGAATTTGGCCGTCTTGAGATTCAAGCTGGTTTCGATGCGTTCAGGGTGCCACGGTTTCATAGGGAGCGACAGCTGCCCGTCGAGGAGTTTGCGGCTGAGCTGACCGGCTTGGCGCCCGATGTCGCCGTAGTTGACGGAGAGGCACAAAAGGGCTCCGCTTCGTGCAAATTCCCGTGAAAATCCAATGACCGGGACCCGCTCTTCCAACGCCGTATTGAGAATAAACCGAAGAGACTCGTCGTTCAGGACCGTGGAATCCGGCACGAGCCAGAGGGCATCGACGGACGGAAGTAAGGCTCGCAGGCCTCCGGGGACGTCCCGCTCATTGTTGACCTGAAGCGGGATCAGGTCCGTTCCGTTGGGCTTCAGCAGGCGCCTGGCTTCGTCGATGAGCGCCGTGGTTTTTGCCGGATCGTAGAGCGTGCCGATGTGTTTGAGTTGAGGTAGCAAATTTCTCATCATGGCCAGCTGGCGCTCGATCGGAACCTCTAGGAGAATGCCGGTCATATTCTGGGTCGTGAGCCCGTACTTGGAGGGATCCAACACCATGGCGTAGACCACCGGAATATCGACGATCTCCAACTGAGCCGCCTTTGCCGCTTTCAGGCCCACGGCGAACACCAGGGCTGGATCAGAGGCACGGATCTTTCGCGCAAGTTTCCGTCCCTTCTCCAGGTCTCCCTGCAGATCGTATTCGGACAGCACAATGCCGCTGGGCAGAGCGGCTTTGAACCCGTTGATGGCTTGGTTATAGGCTGCGATATCCGAGGATTTGAGGATGATGACGTCGGTCGCCGAGGCGACCGGCATGCCGAGCAGCAACCACAGGAGGACGACCAGGATGTGACGGAGCGCGAGATAACGCCCAGCGGCGGAAGGATGTGCCACTCTCACGTGTAGACATGCGAACGTCACAGTCTGCGTCCTCATCGAATCAGCCGGCGACACGTCAGGTTGCCGAATGTTTTCCGTCTATTCGCCGGTGAGCCCCTTCGTGTCGTGAATGATGCCGAGCACGCGCGTAGCCACGCCGTCCGTCCCTCTGTAGATCCGTCCCGTCCATGCCAGCCAATGTATCGTGCCGTCTGGCCAAACCACCCGATGCCGGATGGTGATGGAGGTGTGGTCGCGCAGGCTGAGTTCGATGCGGGTCAGGGTCGAGCCGCGATCCAGTAGGTAAATCAGGCCGATATACGCGGGATAGGTGCCGGGAAAGGAGCCGGGAGCCAGCCCGAACAGGGCCTCGACGCCGTCCGACCAGTAAAGCCGGTTCGAAGGCACATCCCAATCCCAAATGCCGAGGTCCGATGCGGCCAGCGCCATGCGCAACCGTTCTTCGCTGAGGATGAGGTTGGCCTCGGTCCGTTTGCGATCGGTGATGTCTTGCAAAGCACCGGCCATGCGGACTGCACGGCCTTGCGCATCCCGCTGAACCACCTCGGCCCGCGCGTGAAACCATTGGTACTCCTGTTGTTTGTTGAGAAGCCGGTATTCGACATCGTAGTGGGAGACGCCCTCTTCCATGCAGGCCTGCAACCGCCGGAAGACGCCCTCGCGATCGTCGGGGTGTAACCGGGAGGCCCAGCTCTCGAGAATGTCGGGAAATTCTTCCTCACTGTATCCCAACATCTCCCGCACACGAGGGGACCACCAGACAGGCGTGAGCGGTGAGTGCCAGGGATGGCCGGGGAGGACGTGGCCATCCCAGAAGCCGTCGTGAGAACCACGAATCACATGCTCCAATCGCTCTTCACTGGCATGGAGAGATTCCTGGGCGTGTTTGTATGCCGTGATGTCGCGGGAGATGGCGAGGAGGCGACGCGAAAATCCTTGGGTATCAAGCATGGGTGTGACCTGTACGTCCCACCACTTCGGTTGTCCGCCGGTGGTGGGGCAGAACCCGACGAATTTCCCGATATCGCCGGATCTGGCGGCTTCGAGGGCCGCCATGGCGGCGTCGCGGTCGTCCCCCTCCCAAAACTCAGCCCAGGACTTGCCGGTGTAGGCCACAAGATCTTTGATGTCGAGCAGCCGTTGCCCCGCATCGTTCATGTATTGTAACTGCCCGTCGAGATCCAGAACCTTGATACAGTCGGCGCTGCTGCGCAGGATTTGATTCTTCATCTCTTCGCTGTCATGAAGGGCGATCTCGGCCTCTTTCATGGCGCTGATGTCTTCACAGACGATCAGCACCACCGGGACCTGCTGATCGTTGCGCACGGCGTGGGCGGTTTCCCGTACCCAGATCACACTCCCGTCCTTCCGGACTTTGCGTAGTTCCCAACTCTTGGGCTGTCCCATGTCTGAGAGACAGGATGCGAGGTTTCGGCGGACGGCGTCCTGATCGGCCGGATGGAACACGGCCATGACAGAGCTGCCGATCAACTCTGGCTGGTCGTACCCGAGCCGTTCCGCGCCAAAGCGATTCACGGACAGCACGAGTCCATCGGCATTGACCATGAAATACATAGAAGGGTTATTGTCGAAGAGCGCACGATACCGTCGCTCGCTGTCGATCAAATCTGCTTCGACGCGTTTGGACTCGGTGATATCTTCCGCGAATCCTACGATGCGATAGACCCTCCCTGAGGCATCTCTGATCGGATAGGCCCGATCCCAGATCCATCGCAGAGACCCATCCGGCCGGAGGATGCGATATTCCTCATCGTAGTCCTCCAGGGTTTGTCGGTTCATGGCGGCCTCCTGGATCCGTGAGCGATCCTCAGGATGGATCGCATCGAGCCAGGACGCGGGATGGGCGTAGAGACTGTCACAGGTGCGCCCCCAGATCTCTTCATAGCCTGGGCTGATGTAGAGCACGCGTGTTTTTTCCGGATTGGTGATCCAGAATACCTCTCGGATGTGTTCCGCCAATTGCCGGAATCGTTCCTGGCTTTCCTCGACGGCGCGTTCCGCCTCCTTCCGCTCGGAAATATCGCGGAACACGACCACCGCACCGGCAATGCGCCCCTTTTCGATGATCGGGGTACTGACATATTCGACCGGGATCTGGCCTCCGCTTTTGCGCCAGAACACATCGGTCGAGACCCGGTGCACCAGGCCGTCACGAAGCGCTGCATAGATCGGACAGTCGTCGAGCGGGTAGGCGCTCCCGTCAGGGTGCGAATGATGCAGCACCGCATGCATCGGTTGCTCGATCAGCTCAGAAGGCTCATAGCCGAGCAATTGGGCGGCCGTCGGGTTGACGAACGTGGTCCGTCCCTTCTCGTCCAGACCGTAGATGCCTTCGCCGGCCTGGGTGAGGATGACTTCGTGCAAATGGCGGAGGCGATCGAGAATATCTTCTGCCAGGCGACGCTGGGTGATGTCGCGGATGATGCCGCTGTAAAAGATGGCCCCGTCAGTTTTCCACATGGCCAGCGAGAGTTCGAGCGGGAACTCGGTGCCGTCCTTCCGCAGTCCTTCCAGTTCGACGAGGCGCCCGATGAGGCGGGATTGGCCCGTCTCCCCGACACGGGCGAGGCCGCGTTCATGGGCGGCGCGGTACCGGGGCGGCATCAGCAGACTGAGGGATTTTCCGCGCACTTCATCATCCGTGTAGCCGAAGAGATGTGACGCGGCAGGATTCCAGGAAATGATCCGGCCCTGGTCATCGGCCAGCACGATGGAGTCGGTTGCGGCTTCGACCAGAGACCGGAATCGCGCCTCGCTCTCGTGCAACGCGTGTTCAGCATGTTCGACCTTGGCAGCCAGGGCTTGGACTCCGACTGCCCGTTGCAGGACCGCGCGCAGCTCATCACGGTTGTAGGGTTTGGTGAGGTAGGCAAAGGCTCCCTGGGTCAACGCGCCGACCGTGCGGTCGGTGCTTGTATAGGCGGTCAGAATGATGACGGGAAGTTGCGGCTGCTGCTGTTGTAACGTGAGCAAGACGGAAGTGCCGTCTCCGTCCGGCAAGCCCAAGTCTAGCAGTACTGCGTTGTAGTGGTGCGTACGGGTTTGTGCGAGGGCTTCCGCGCAGGTCACGGCCACATTCACCTGATATCCGTCGTGGTCGAGCAAGTCCTGCAGTCCGAGTGCAATGTCAGGATCATCATCCACGACGAGGATGGAATGAGTGAGTGTTGTTGGTGCCATCGCATCCTCCCGAGTGTTACCGGGCCAATCCTTAAAACCGAAGGGTCAACCATCCCATGACCCGCCTGCTGATGAGGTCCCCCAGCGGGTGTTCCTTGTGCTCATCATTCAGCGCATTGAAGACGGACACCGCGACTTCGGCGTCGCGCATGTAGCCGGCGGCGGCTTTCTGCTGCCAAAATCGGTAGCCTGCGCGCAGGTTGAGCAGGTTGTAGCTGCGGACACGATCTCCCGGCGTTGTGATTCCGGTTGTCGGGAGATTCGCTAATGTCGTAAAGCTCTGTGCAATCGGATAGGTGACGGCACCGACATAGTAGTAACTAATTTCTCCGCTGAGACCGTTCTCCCATTCTGTTCTGAGTCCGGCGCTGACTTTCGAGCGCGGCGCGCCCCGTCTGACCGTCCCGCTGAACGACTGACCGATTTCCTCATAGGCGTAGTTGGCAAATCCACTCAGCCACCGACTTGCCAGAAACTCAATGCCGGCTTCGCCTCCGTAAATATCAGCGGCCCCCGAGTCGTTTACGAAGGTGGAGGCGCCGCCGGAGACGGGCCGGCTGCCGATCAAGTTTGAGACATGGTTGAAAAAAAGATCCGCGCGGATGCGGAGCCGATGTTTCCAGTACCAGCCTTGATATCCGACCTCATAGGAGGAGATCTGTTCCGGGGCGAGTCCGGTCGCGCCGGTCACCGGAACGGTCGAAGAAATCGACGGAGGAAGCGGGAACGGCAAGCCGGTCGGGATCGATGTGGTTACTCGCTGGTCCTGATGAGATTCAAAAAGTGTCGGCGGTCGATAGGCCACGGAGCCTGATAGATGAAAGGTGTGTCCTTCGAGTGGTTGGTACAGCATGGCCAGGCGAGGACTCCAGGTGCCGTTGATCTGGGTGTGAAGATCATAGCGAAGACCGGCCACGATCGTAATGGCAGAGGTGGCTCGCCATTCATCCTGTAAAAACAGGCCCAAGCGGTTTTCTCGACTGAATTGATCGATAGCCGGACTGGATAGCGAGTTGTGCCGATAGTTTGCCCCATAGAGAAGACGATTCATTGAGCCGAGATTGAACGCGTGTTGCACATCGACATTGTAGGTATTGCCGGAAAAGGGATTCGTCGACACGCCATTGCGGTCGGTCACACTGAGGACGTTGGTCAATTGGGGAAGGGGTTTGATCGTGGCGTGGTCTGTATATCCGGACCACCAGGCACGAATGAAAAACTCTCCCTGTTCATACACGACGTTGGCGTAGCCGAAGGACGGGCGAATAGAATTGCTGGTTACTTCTCCGACTTGCCCATCGTACCGATTCGTTTCGACTACCCCTCCGGATACTTGCAGCTTCGATGTTGAGGACAACGCATAGTCCGTTTGGATATTGAACTTGTGCGCACGAAACGCAAGGGCGTCGCCATCTCGCCATTGTTGCGTCTGATCCCGGCCAACCGAAAGCCGATAGCCAAACTTGCCGACAGTCCCGGCATGGACCGCCGCACTACTTATGGTGCCTTGCTCGCCCCCGCCCATTTGTACTGTGGACCCTTTCATTTCTTCCGGTGACTTGGTGATGATATTGATGACTCCGTCAAAGGCGTTGAAGCCGTACACTGCCGAGGCGGGACCTTTGAGGACTTCAATCCGCTTGATCTCAGGAAGGGTGACCGGGATCGATTTCCAATAGACGGTGCCTTGTACGTCGAGATAAATGGAGCGTCCGTCCACCATGACCAGCATTTTGTTCGCGAACGGCTGGTTGCCTCCCCTGGCACTGACATTAAAGTCGCCGGCCGTCATCTGCATGATTTCCAGACCCGGAATGCGGCGGAGGACGGTGGGAAGGTCGGTGGCTCCGGACTGCCGGATGTCTTCGTCGGTGACCACGTAGACGTTCGATGGCGCCTGAGAAATGGGTTGTTCGTATCGTGAGGCGATGCTCACGGTTTCCTCTTCCTTGAGCAGTTCAAGGTCGTTGCTCACCGGGAAAGACAGCGAGTCCTCGAAGATCAGTGGGGCTGTGTCCGCGGCGGCGACACTCCGAAGGGTGATCGCCAAGACCACTGCGAGGAGCGGGGGCGAGGTGCTCTTTATGGCGTCATGCCTCATTGATCGCTCACAATCTGATGGTGACCCAGCCCATGACGCGGCTGCCCAGCATGTCGCCAAGAGGATGTTCCTTGTGGCGATCATTGAGCGCGTTCATGACTGAAACGGCCACTTCGGCCTTGTCATGCCAGAAGCGATAGCCGCCGCGAAGATTCAGCAGGGTATAACTTTCGACCGTCTGGCTCACTGGCGTGGGGAGCGCCGGCGCGAGCAGGGTAAACAATTCGATCAGCGGGTAGGTGGCACCGGCAACGTAGTGCACCGCGACCTCCCCGTTGAGTCCGCTGTCCCACTCGCCGCGCACACCGACGTTCGCCTTCCAATCCGGGCCGCCACGCCGAGAGACGCCGGTGAAGGTCTGCCCGATTTTCTGATAGGACGCGTTCGCGAACCCGCTCAACCACCTGGTGGCCAGGAATTCGATTCCCGCCTCGCTTCCATAAATGTCGGCTTCTCCGCCGTTGACGAGCGTGCGCGCGGTGCCGACGGTTTGGAAGTTGATC
>ERZ1645185.592-NODE-592-length-15168-cov-4.425065_pt1 | contig 15168 bp, 16 predicted proteins | sample MGYA00575351_ERZ1645185 | MGnify/ENA primary metagenome ERZ1645185 (study PRJEB40838, sample SAMN11284767) | freshwater sediment metagenome | isolation source: river sediment | host: Sediment | place: India: Jana village, Kanpur | collected 2015-12-17 ...
GCCCTGGCGGAAATGCCAGGTGGCGCGGCACCCGGACCGCCCGCATTGCAAGGACTACATCGACGGGCTGTTCACAGAATTCACACCGCTGGCCGGGGACCGGAACTTTGCGGACGACCATGCGGTGATGGGTGGACTCGCCCGGTTCAACGATCAGGCGGTCGTGGTCATCGGGCACGAGAAGGGATCGGACACCAAGACCCGGATCGAGCGCAATTTCGGCATGGCCCGGCCGGAAGGCTATCGTAAGGCGATCCGCCTGATGGATCTTGCCGACCGCTTCGGCCTGCCGGTCGTCACGCTGATCGACACGCCCGGCGCCTATCCCGGCAAGGGAGCCGAAGAACGCGGCCAGTCCGAGGCGATCGCGCAGTCGACGGCGAAATGCCTCGCCATCGGCGTGCCGCTGGTTTCGGTCGTGATCGGCGAAGGCGGGTCGGGCGGCGCCGTCGCCTTCGCCACGGCGAACCGGATCGCCATGCTCGAACATTCGATCTACTCGGTGATCTCGCCCGAAGGCTGCGCCTCGATCCTGTGGAAGGACGCCGAGAAGATGCGCGAGGCCGCCGAGGCGCTGCGCCTGACCGCGCAGGACCTTCAGAAACTGGGCATCATCGACCGGATCATCAAGGAACCCATGGGCGGCGCGCAGCGCGGGCCGAAGGAAACGGTCGAGGCGGTGGGCAAGGCCATCGAGGCGATGCTGAAGGAACTTGCCGGCAAGAAGCCGGACGCGTTGGTCAAGGATCGCCGGCAGAAGTTCCTCGACATGGGGTCAAAGGGCCTCGCGGCCTGATCCTGACGCTCAGTCGCCCCTGATTGCCGCCAGAAAGGCCGCTCCAAAGCGTTCGGCCTTCAGCGCTCCGATCCCGGAAATCCGTTCCAGTTCGACCACGGTGCTTGGCTTGGTCTCGGCGACCTTGCGCAGGGCGGTCTGGGTGCAGGACAGCGGCCGTTCCGTCCCATCCTCGCCCCGGGACAGGCGGATGTTCAGTTCCGCCAGCCGGTCGAAAATCTCACCCTCCTCTCGCCCGGCCAGCCGCATCCGCTGTGGGTGGAGCGTGGCCGCTTCGGCACCCGTGATCACCGACAGGAACGCGAGGCCGAAGCTTTCCAGCTTCTTGGCGCCGACTCCGTTGATGCGCGCCATCTCGTCCAGCGTGGTCGGACGCTTTTCGGCCATCTCGATCAGCGTCCGGTCGGGAAAGACGATGTAGGCCGGCACGCCGGCCTCCTCTGCCAGCGCCCGGCGCTTTGCCTTCAGCGCCGAAAGAAGCGGTGCATCCTCCTCGGCGACCAGCGCCCGCACAACCGGCTTCGCCCGGTCGGTCACCGTGTCGCGCCGGAGCGTGACGCCTTCCTTGCCGCGCAGGACAGGCAGCGCCGCATCGGTCATCCGGAGGGCGCCGTGGCGATCGGGATCGGGCCGGACAAGGTCGCGCCCCATCATCTGCCGGAAGACCGCCGTCCAGGCGGGCTTGGTCAGGTCGCGACCGACGCCGAAGGTCGGCAGGCCATCATGCTTGCGTTCGCGCACCTTCTCGGTCGTATTGCCGGTCAGGATGTCGATCAGATGACCTGCCCCAAACCATTCGCCGGTGCGCAGGATCGCGGACAGGGCCTTGCGAACAGCCTCGGTCCCGTCGAACAGCGCCGGGGGGCGTTCGCAGAGGTCGCAATTGCCGCAAGGTTCCGAGGCCTCGCCAAAGTAGCGCAACAGGACCTGGCGCCGGCAGCCCGTCGCCTCGGCCAGACCGAGCAATGCATTCAGTCGCGCGTGATCCGCGGCCTTGCGGTCTGGGGGCGCCAGCCCCTCGTCGATCTGGGCCCGGCGCAGGCGGATATCCTCGGGGCCGTAGAGCGTCATCGTGTCGGAGGGCGCACCGTCACGCCCTGCACGACCGATTTCCTGATAATAGGCCTCGATCGACTTCGGCAGATCGGCATGCGCCACCCAACGGATGTCGGGCTTGTCGATGCCCATGCCGAAGGCGATCGTCGCCACCACGATCAGCCCGTCTTCCTGCTGGAACCGCACCTCGACCCGCCGTCGCTCGTCCGCCTCCATGCCGCCGTGATAGAAGCAGGCGGAATGCCCGGCCTCGGTGAGGGCGGCGGCGAGCGTTTCGGTCTTGGCGCGGGTCGCGGCATAGACAATCCCGGATTGCCCCCGGCGGGCGGCGGCGAAATCGAGAATCTGGCGGCGCGGCTGATCCTTGACCTCGAAGGCAAGCCGCAGGTTCGGCCGGTCGAAACCGCGCAGGAAAACCTCGGGCGGAGCGCCGTCGAACAGCCGGGTGACGATTTCGGCCCGCGTCTCCTCATCCGCCGTGGCAGTGAAGGCGGCCAGCGGCACGCCCAGGCTGCGGCGCAACTCGCCGATGCGCAGGTAATCGGGGCGGAAGTCATGGCCCCACTGGCTGACGCAATGCGCCTCGTCCACCGCGATCAGCCGCGTTCCGATCCGGCGCAGCATCGCCAGGGTCGCTGCCGAGGCAAGACGCTCGGGCGCCATGTAGAGCAGCTTCAGCCGCCCCTCATCCAGCGCCCGGAAGACATCCTCGGTCTCTTCTTCGGTATTGCCCGAGGTCAGCGCACCGGCCTCGACGCCGGCCGCCCGAAGCGCCCGGACCTGGTCCCGCATCAGCGCGATCAGGGGCGAGATGACCACTGTCACCCCGTCGCGGCACAGCGCGGGCAGTTGGAAGCACAGCGACTTGCCACCCCCGGTCGGCATGATCGCCAGCGTGTTCCGGCCGGCCAGGACCGCCTGTACGATCTCGGCCTGCCCCGGCCGGAAACCGGAGAAGCCGAAGACCGAATGGAGGAGTTCTGCAGGTTCGGCCATGACCTGGGATACCCGTCAGGGCATCACATGAAGGCCATGGCGTTGTTGAACAGCACGATGCGCAGCGCGTAGATCGCCACCAGAACCACCAGTGGCGTGAAGTCGATGCCGCCCATGACCGGGATGATCTGCCGGACGCGCGAATAGACCGGGTCGAGGATGCGGTTCAACGCCTCCCAGATTTGCGCGACGATCGGCTGGCGCAGGTTCAGCACCTGGAAGTTGATCAGCCAGCTCATGATGATATGCGCCAGAACGACAAATTTGGCGATGTCGAGCAGCAGAAGCAGGATCTGGAACAGCGAAGTCATATGGCCACCGGCGATGAAGGATGCGCCAGAGGTATAGGCCAGCCGCGCCAAGGGCAACCTGTTCCGCAGCGTTTCACTTGACGAGGGTGTCAGGCCCGGGGAAAGCGCGGATCAGAAAGACGGAGTTCCATGTATCCCTTTGCCCGCATGATGGTCGAGGTGCGCGCGGCGCGCCGCCAACCCCCGCTGAGCCTGACCGGCACGCATGTGTCCTGGCATCGCTGCTGGCCCTGGGACCTCGACATCTTCCGCGAATTGAACAACGGCCGGACGCTGACCCTGTTCGACCTTGGCCGCTTTCCCCTGGCGCTGCGGTCCGGGCTGGTCGAGGTGGCGCGCCAAAACGGCTGGGGCATGACGGTCGCCGGCAATTCCACCCGCTACCGCCGTCGCATCCGCGCCTTCGAGCGGGTCGAGATGCGCAGCCGCTGCATCGGATGGGACGCCCGGTTCTTCTATATCGAACAAAGCATGTGGAAGGGCGACGACTGCGCCAACCACATCCTGATCCGCATGGCGGTCACTTCGGCGGCGGGCATCGTCTCACCCAGGCAGGTGGCGCAGGCGATGGGCATGGTCACGGAAAGCCCGGTCCTGCCGGACTGGGTGCTGGCCTGGATCGCGGCTGACGCGCAGCGACCCTGGCCACCCGGTCCGGAAATCCTGCCCTGACGCCATCACCGAATTGATCGGCGACCCCGGGGCAAGCGGCTTGCGCTGCCGCGCCTTTGCCTGTTTCATCTGGCCAAACGGGCGGCGCGGACGGGCAGGACATGACAATACCAAAGCGCCGTATCTGGGGCTGGTTCTTCTTCGACTGGGCCAGCCAGCCCTACAACACCCTGCTCATAACCTTCATCTTCGCCCCCTACATGGCCTCGATCATGAAGGACGGTACGGCGGCGCAGACCATCTGGGGCTATGGCATCGGCGCGGCCGGCATCCTGATCGCGCTTGGATCGCCACTGCTCGGCACCATCGCCGACCATACCGGCGGACGAATGCGATTCATCCTGCTGTTTTCGATGATGTACGTCATCGGCTCCTGGGGCCTGTGGTATGCCGCGCCCGAAAGTCTGAATATCTGGCTGGTGATGCTGAGCTTCGGCATCGGCCTTCTGGGGATGGAATTCGCCACCACTTTCACCAACTCGCTGCTGCCCGACCTTGGCACCCGCGAAGAGATCGGGCGCATCTCGGGGTCTGGCTGGGCGTTCGGCTATCTGGGCGGCGTGATCTCGCTGATCTTCGTGCTTCTGTTCCTGGCCGAGAATCCCGAAGGCAAGACGCTGCTTGGCGGTGCGCCGCTGTTTGGCCTCGATGCAGCGGCCCGCGAGGGGACGCGCGCCGTCGGGCCGTTCACGGCGATCTGGTATGCGATCTTCATGATCCCGTTCTTTCTTTGGGTCCGCGAACCGAAGAAGACCGATGCCATCAGCGTTTCGGCCGCGGCCCGGCGCGCCTGGCCAGACCTGAAGCAAAGCCTGCGATCCCTGCCCCGTCAGCGCAGCCTGTTCGCTTTCCTGATCTCGTCGATGCTCTATCGCGACGCTCTGAACGGCATGTTCACCTTCGGCGGCATCTATGCGGCGGGCGTGCTGGGATGGAGCGTCACCTTCGTTGGCATCTTCGGGATTCTCGCGGCGATCACCGGCGCGATCTTCACCTGGGCGGGCGGCTATGCCGACAGCCGCTTTGGACCAAAACCGGTGATCATGATCTGTCTCGTCATCCTGGCGCTGGTGGCGATCGGCATCGTCTTCGTCTCGCGCGAGGGGGTGTTCGGGGTGGCAGTAGGGCCAACTAGCCGGTTGCCCGACATCGCCTTCTTCCTGCTCGGCGGTCTGATCGGGGCGGCCGGTGGATCAATCCAGGCGGCCAGCCGCACGATGATGGTCCGCCAGGCGGATCCCGAACGCATCACCGAGGCCTTTGGGCTGTATGCACTGGCCGGCAAGGCGACCTCTTTCATCGCGCCCCTGGCAATCGGCGTGGTAACCGCACTGACGCAAAGCCAGTCGGCAGGCATCACACCGCTTGTCGTTCTGTTCCTGATCGGGCTTATTCTGCTTGTACCCGTCCGTCCGCAGGGAGATCACGCAAAGCCATGACGATGCGCCGCCGGATCATCCGCCTTACCCTCGCGTCGCTGCTTGCTGCGGCGCCCGCCAGTGCGGCGCCCTTGGCAACGCAGTTGTTCGGGTCGGTCGACGGCCCCTCGGCCCAGCAGCCGATGCCGATCGGCGGCTATGATCGCGGTTGCGGCGCAGGATTTGTGGAACTGCCCGAATCCGGCCCGACCTGGCAGGCGATGCGCCTGAGCAGGAACCGCAACTGGGGCATGCCGGTCACCATCGAATACCTTGAAGACCTGAGCGCCAAGGTGCGGGCCGCCGGCTGGCGGGGTCTCTACATCGGCGATATCGGCCAGCCGCGCGGCGGCCCCTCGGTATCGGGGCATATGAGCCACCAGATCGGCCTCGACGTGGATATCTGGATGCTGCCCCCCGCGCGTCTTGATCTGAGCCGGCAGCAGCGTGAGACGATCAGTTCGATCTCGGTCCGCAGCGGAGACCAGCGCAGCCTGAACGGCAACTGGACCCAATCCCATGCCGAGGTGCTGAAGCTTGCCGCGTCCGATCCGCGCGTTGACCGGATCTTCGTCACCGCCCCCGTGAAGATCGAACTGTGCCGGACCGCCACCCGCAAGGACAAGGAGTGGCTGCGCAAGATCCGCCCATACTGGGGACACGACGCGCATTTCCACGTCAGGCTGAAGTGCCCTCCCGGCGCAACGCTTTGCAAAACCCAGACACCGACGGTCAAGGAGCTGTCAAAGGGTGGAGACGGCTGCGACGAAACGCTGACCTGGTGGGTCACCGATGCGCTCAACCCGCCCAAACCCACCAAGCCGGCCAAGCCCGCCCCGCCCAAGCGCGGCCCACGGCAATACACGATGGCTGATCTGCCCAAGCAATGCGCCGGCGTACTCGTTTCGCCTTAGGCGCTGTTCTGGTCCTTGCGCTTGGCCCCGTGACAATCACGAGCCGCTCCGATCCGCCGGGCTTCATTGGCGACTACCATTGGCAAAGCAACGATCCTTTGTTTGGCGGCTGGTCGGGGCTTGAGGTTGTCGTCGAAGGCAATCGCCTTTACGCCCTGTCGGATCGCGGCGCCTGGACCGAGGCAGACATCCAGCGCGATGACCAGGGCCGGATCGCCGCGGTCCAGGTCGCACCCGTGCGCGTTCTGGAGGGCGCGGGCGATCTGCCCCTGCCAGGCGACAGCCATGACAGCGAAGGTCTGGCGATCGCCCGAGACGGCACGGCCTATGTCTCGTTCGAGGGTCCGGCACGCGTGATGCGCTATCCTGCGCTTGGCAGGTCGGGCAAGCTTCTGCCCTCGCCGCCGGAATTCGTCGAGATGACGCCGAATGGCTCGCTTGAGGCGCTGGCGGTCGACGCGGAAGGAACCCTGTTCAGCCTGCCAGAGGAGACGATCCGCAGCGATGGGCTGACCCCGATTTTCCGGTTCCGAAACGGCGTTTGGGATCAGCCGTGGCTTCTGCCGGTCGATGGGTCGTTCTATCCCGCGGGGGCCGACATCGGGCCGGACGGCAAGCTTTATCTGATCGAACGACAGTTTCGGGGGGTTTCCGGCTTTGCTTCGCGGCTGCGCCGCTTTTCACTCGGGCCGGGACCAGTGCTGCAGGGCGAAACGCTGTTCACTTCCGATCCGGGTCGCTTCGGCAATCTCGAAAGCGTCGCGGTCTGGCGCTCCGCGGGGGGAGACCTGCGCGCGACCATGATCTCGGACGACAACTTTCTCGACTCGCTTGGCACCGAACTGGTCGAGGTTCGGCTTTCCGATTGACTCCCGCGGCAGGCCCGCGGTAAGGCGGCGCGCCCCCAGAAGGGGGCCAAGTCTCCGCTACCTTGTCAAAACGGATTCAGACATGGACAAGAAACTTCTGCCGGCCGTTCTGGCCATGGCCGCGATCGTCGTGGCCTCGAACATCCTCGTGCAATTCCTGTTCGGCCAGTGGCTGACCTGGGGTGCCTTCACCTATCCCTTCGCCTTCCTTGTCAACGAGTTGACGAACCGCTTCTACGGGGCGTCGGCTGCGCGCAAGGTGGTCGTCGCCGGCTTCGTCACCGGTATCGTTTGCTCGCTGATCGGCTCGCAAATCCAGGGCGAATTCGGGCCGCTGGTCAGCTTCCGCGTCGCGCTCGGCTCGGGCGCGGCCTTCCTCGCCTCGCAGTTGATGGACGTGACGATCTTCGACCGGATGCGACGCGACGCCTGGTGGAAGCCGCCGCTCATTTCGCCGATCGTCAGTTCCGTTCTGGATACCGGGCTTTTCTTCACCATCGCCTTTGCTGCACAGCTGAGCTTCCTTGAGCCGGCCAACGATGTTGGCTGGGCGAACGAGGCGATCCCGCTTCTGGGCCTTGGCCCGGTGCTGCCGCTGTGGGTTTCATTGGCCTGCGCCGACTATCTGGTAAAGCTTCTGATCGCTTTTGTGGCGCTGATGCCCTTCCGCCTGTTTATTCGGCGAAAGCTCGCAAGGGTTGCGTGAAAGATTTTGACAAACACAAAATCTGTGGCACGATTCGTATATCGGCAACCCATTGAAAGGAGGTGATCCAGTGTCTAGAGGGATATTGGAGAGAGGTGTCGGGACAGTCGGAGGGAGTGTTTGCTAGGGGCAGCCCCCATGTGAACAGACCAGCGATTGGGCTTGAAACCTAACTGGCCCATCTCCTTGAACTCGGAAGGGGTCGCCTCGCGGGGCGACCCTTTCTCTTGTGAACTACCGTTTCAGAAAACTGCGCCATGCTGCGGATCACAGACACACTGACCATCGCCGACTGGGAACTGACCGAGACCTTTTCTCGCTCGTCAGGGCCCGGCGGGCAGAATGTGAACAAGGTCGAAACCGCCGTCGAACTGCGGTTTGAGGCGGAACGGTCGCCGCATCTGACTTCTCCAGTCAAGGCACGGTTGAAACGGCTGGCCGGCAGACGCTGGACGCTGGACGGCGCCATCGTGATCCGCGCCGAGGAAACCCGAAGCCAGATCCGTAACCGCGAGCTTGCCCGCGAAAAGCTGGTCGAGATGATCCGTCAGGCGCTGGTCGCGCCCAAGCGCCGGATCGCCACCAAGCCGACGCTTGGCAGCCAGCGCCGGCGGCTGGAGGCGAAGGCCGTCCGGTCTGAAGTGAAGGCGGGCCGTGCCGCGCCGAAGGCGGAAGACTAGACCACGACCTCGGCCGCGACCTGCTTGCCGACGCCGAAGACCCGCTTGTAGCGCTCGATTTCCTCCGCCGGTCCCATTGCCTTGTTGGGGTTGTCCGACAGCTTCACCGTCGGGCGCCCATTGGCCGAAACCGCCTTGCAGACCAGACTGAACGGCGCCAGCTCGTCGCCCGGGACAAGCCCGCGGAAGTCGTTCGTCAGCATGGTACCCCAACCGAAGCTGACCTTGACCCGGCCCGCAAAGCGGCGGTGCAGTTCCTCGATCTTCTCGACATCCAGACCGTCGGAGAAGATGACTAGCTTCTGCCGCGGGTCCTCGCCCCGCTCCTGCCACCACTTGATCGCGATCTCGGCCCCTGTCGCCGGATCGCCGGAATCGATGCGGATGCCGGTCCAACTGGCCAGCCAGTCGGGCGCATTCCGCAGGAAGCCTTCGGTGCCATAGGTGTCGGGCAGGATGATCCGCAGGTTGCCCTCGTGCTCTTCATGCCAGTCGGCAAGCACGCGATAGGGCGCCTCGGCCAGTTCGGCATCGGAATCAGCCAGCGCGGCATAGACCATCGGCAGTTCATGTGCATTGGTGCCGATCGCCTCGACCTCGCGGCGCATGGCGATCAGGCAGTTCGACGTGCCGGTAAACTTGCCTTCCAGCCCTTCGATCATCGCTTGCACGCACCAGTCCTGCCACAGGAAGGAATGCCGCCGGCGCGTGCCGAAATCGGCGATGCGGAGGTCCTCGATCTGGCGCAGGTGCTCGATCTTTTCCCACAGCTTGGTCATCGCGCGGGCGTAGAGCACCTGCAGTTCGAAGCGACCGAGCTTTTCCAGCGCCGCGCGGCTGCGCAGTTCCATGATGATGGCGATGGCCGGGATTTCCCACAGCATGACCTCGGGCCACCGCCCTTCGAAGGTCAGCTCGTACTGGCCGTCGCGCTTTTCCAGGTGATAGGGCGGCAGCTGGAAGTGCTCGAACCACTCCATGAAATCCGGGCGGAACATCTGACGCTTGCCGTAAAAGGTGTTGCCGCGCAGCCAGGTGCTTTCCCCCCGTGACAGGCGCAGCGTGCGGACGTGATCCAGCTGCTCGCGCAGTTCGCCTTCGTCGATCAGGTCGGCCAGCCGGATCTTCGTCGACCGGTTGATGAGCGAGAATTCGACATTCGTCTCCGGGTGGTTCCGATAAATCGACTGGCACATCAGCAGCTTGTAGAAGTCGGTGTCGATCAGCGACCGGACGATCGGGTCGATCTTCCATTTGTGGTTATAGACGCGGGTGGCGATATCGACCATCTCAGGGCTCCAGAACAACGCCCGCCGCCAGCATCTGCTGCCGGGCATCTTCGAGCGAACCGTTCAGGTCGATCGCGCGGCAGGCCCCCTCCAGAACCGTGGTCCGGAACCCGTGCGCCACCGCGTCCAGCGCGGAATAGGCCACGCAGAAATCGGTCGCGAGGCCGACGATGGTGACGGCCGTTACCCCGCGCGACCGCAAATAGCCGTCCAGCCCGGTCGGCGTCACGCGGTCGTTCTCGTAGAACCCCGAATAGCTGTCGATCGCCGGACGGAAGCCTTTGCGGATGATGAGGTCGGCGCAGTCCACGTCGAGATCGGCGTGGAACTCGGCGCCCGTCGAACCTTGAACGCAATGGACCGGCCACAGCACCTGCGGGCCGTAGTCCATCTCGACCATGCTGAAAGGCACGGCGCCGGGGTGATTGGCGGCAAACGAGGAATGGTTGGCGGGGTGCCAGTCCTGGGTCATGACCCGGACATGAAACTCCCCCAGCAGCGCGTTCACGCGCGGGATGATCAGGTCGCCCTCCGCCACGGCCAGCGCGCCGCCGGGGCAGAAATCGTTCTGGATGTCGATGACAAGGAGCGCCTCGTTCGCAGCTCTCATGACGCCCTCCACAGGAAGCACCCGACCTTGCGTAAGGGCGGGGGGACCCATCGTCAAGCAGCGCGGCCCTGTCCGAGGGCTTGCGAAGTGGCGAGCGCGGGTTCAAAGAGCCGTCATGCAGACCGTTGCCGCGCTTTATCAATTCGCCCGCTTCGACGATCCCGCGGCGCTTCGCGCCCCGCTTCTGGCCCTGTGCGAGGCGGAAGGGATTCGCGGCACGCTGCTTCTTGCGCCCGAAGGCATCAACGGCACGATTGCCGGCCCCCGCGCCGGAATTGACACGGTTCTGGCGCATGTTCGCGGCCTTCCGGGCTGTGCCGACCTTGAATGGAAGGAAAGCCAGGCGGCGACCATGCCGTTCGGCCGGATGAAGGTGCGACTGAAACGCGAGATCGTCACCATGGGCCAGCCCGATGTCGATCCGAATGCCAAGGTTGGCCGCTATGTCCGGCCCGAGGACTGGAACAACCTGATCTCGCAGCCCGATGTCGTCTTGATCGACACCCGAAATGCCTACGAGGTGGCGATCGGAACCTTCCAGGGCGCGATCGACCCCGGCACCGGGAGTTTCCGCGAGTTTCCCGACTGGTGGAACGCTAACCGCGCCCGGTTCGAGGGTAAACGCATTGCCATGTTCTGCACCGGTGGCATCCGCTGCGAGAAGTCGACGAACTGGCTACTGGGCCAGGGCGCGGATGAGGTCTTTCACCTCAAGGGCGGGATCCTGAAATACCTCGAGGAAATCCCGCAGGAGCAAAGTCTGTGGGAGGGCGAGTGCTTCGTCTTCGACCAGCGCGTCTCGGTCGGGCACGGGCTGGTTCCGGGGCGGCTGACCACATGCGGGGCGTGCCGCCGACCGGTCAGCGAACAGGACCGCAGCCATCCCGCCTTTGAGGATGGCGTCTGCTGCCCCGCCTGCGCAAGCGAGTATACCGACCGGGACCGCGCCCGCTTCCGAGAGCGGCAGCGGCAGATGGAACTGGCCCTGCGTCAGGGCCGGCGCCACCTTGGGCCCGAAGCCGGCTGACTATCGGCAGCAAGACCGACAAAAATAATCGGTCTTTACAAGTCCTATTCTTTTTGTCAGGTTTAACCTGCTCAGCCAGCCATTCGGTCAGCTCGGAGCCATCGCCCTGCCTTTGACACCTCCCGGACAGGATGGAGACCCCGCAGATGAACGCCCGGATCGACCCTTCGCAACTTCCCCTTCCGCCGATGCGGCCCGTCCCGCAGGAATTGCCCCTGCATGACGCCGAACATCTGACGCGTGGCGGTTCGCAGGCCCGGATCACGCTGAACGGCCAGATCTATTTCCTGCGCATCACCCGCGCCGGAAAACTGATCCTTACGAAATAGATGCCCGGCGTTAGACAATGACCGACAAGAGACAAGACCCGCGATGATCGTCTGCCATTGTCACGCCATCACCGACAGCGACATCCGCGCCGCCGTTCGCTGGATGCGGGCCGCGGATGCGTCAACCTTGATCACAGCGGGCAAGGTCTATCGCGCTCTCGGCAAGCGGGCCGACTGCGGCGGCTGCATGCCGATTTTTCTTGAAACCATGCGCAGCGATGCCAGTTTCGAAGTACCCGCAAACCTGCGTGGGCTTCGGGCCGGTGCTACGATTGAGGAGAAGCGCAATGAAGGGCGAAACCAAAGTCATCGAGTATCTCAACTCGGCACTTCGGTCTGAGCTGACGGCCGTCAGCCAATATTGGCTACACTATCGCTTGCAGGAGGACTGGGGCTACGGACATCTCGCCGACAAATCGCGCGCCGAAAGCATTGAAGAAATGCATCACGCCGATCGGCTGATTGCCCGCATCATCTTCCTTGAAGGCCATCCGAACCTGCAAAAGCTCGATCCGCTGCGGATCGGCCAGACCGTCCGCGAGACGCTGGAGGCAGATCTTGCCGGTGAGCATGATGCCCGCACGCTCTACATCCAGGCGCGCGACCATTGCGAGAAGGTCGGCGACTATGTGTCGAAGGCGCTGTTCGAAAGCCTGATCGCCGACGAAGAGGGTCATATCGACTTCCTCGAAACCCAGCTGGGCCTGTTCGACCGCCTCGGCGCCGAGCGCTATGGGCTTCTGAACGCGAAACCGGCGAGCCAGGCCGAGTCCTGACCGCCGGCCCGATGGGCGGGCAGTTCACATCCCTGAAGATCGTCCTACCGGCCGCGATCGCCTTTTCGTGGCCGCTATTGCTTTCCGCCGGGGACGAGACTTCGGCGGGCAGAAATGCGTTCTCCCAGCCTTTGACGACGCTCGACGCCGAAGGGCTGGACCGATTTCGCGCCGGCAATCTGCTGTTCCGCAAACTCTGGGTCGCGGCGCCATCCGATTTCCCGGCATCCGATGGTCTTGGCCCGCTGTTCAATGCCCGCAGTTGCCAGTCCTGCCATGTCCGCGATGGGCGTGGCCGTCTTCCCGAGGATACGGCAGACGGCGTAGCGGGTCTTGTCCTGCATCTTTCACTCGGTGGGCAGCCTGAGCCATCCTATGGTCGGCAATTGCAGACGATGGCCACGTCCGGCCTTTCGCCGGAGGGGCACATCAGCGTGACCTATCACGAGACCGCGGTTCCTGTCCGCGACGGTCCTCCGGTCTTGCTTCGGCACCCGCAATATCGAATCGACACCCCGGTATTCGGCCCGCTGGCCCCGGAGGCGGTGTTGTCCCCCCGCCTTGCTCCGCAACTGATCGGTCTTGGCCTGCTGGCGGATATTCCTGCGCCGTCGATCCTTGCCAATACCGACCCGGAGGATCGCGACGGTGACGGCATCTCGGGCCGAGCCAACTTCGTTTCAGGTGCCGAGGGCGAGGTCGAACTCGGCAGGTTCGGTCTCAAGGCAAGTATCACTGATCTGCGTGACCAGACGGCACTGGCGTTCCTGCTCGACCTCGGCCTTTCGACCGATCCGCACCCGGAGGCGTGGGGCGACTGCACGGAAGCGGAACTGGCCTGTCGGACAGCACCCGACGGAGAAGCACGAGACGGGACCGATCGGCGGGAAGTCGACAGCGAAAGCCTTGATCTTCTGACGTTCTACACCGCGTCGCTTGCCGTTCCCCCGCGCCGCGACCCTGCATCTCCGCTGGTGATGCGAGGCGCGACAATCTTTGCCGAGGCAGGCTGCGGCTCCTGCCACGTTCCGGAGTTCCGATTTCCCTCCGCGACACTGGGCACGACAATCTCCATCAAACCCTATACCGACCTTCTGTTACATGACATGGGCGAGGGACTCGCCGATGGTGCGACGGAGGGACTCGCGGCCGGGCAGGAATGGCGCACGCCTCCCCTGTGGGGGATCGGCCTGACGGGAGCGGTCAGCGGTCAGGTGCATTTCCTGCATGACGGCCGCGCCAGGACGCTTCTTGAAGCGATCCTTTGGCATGGCGGAGAGGCAGAGGCGGCGCGAAACCGGGTAACCGCCTTGCCACCCCCAGACCGAGCGGCGTTGATCGCCTTTCTTGAAAGCCTCTGATTCCCGGATCGCTCCGATTTCAGCCGATCAATCCGTCTTGATTGAAATGGCGGGGAAAGAACGCCGCCGCACAGGTATGGACGGTGCGCAGCCCTTCCTCCCGGGGATAGGGGTCGCGCATCGTCATCATGTCGAGCCATACCCCTTCGATCGTGACGCGGATCACCCGCCCGATCCTCTCGGGCGAACCCGAATAGCCGCCATCGGCCATGAGCCGCGCGCAGACGTTTTCCAGGTTGCGGTTATAGGCCTCGTCATTCGCGCCGTAGCGCTCCTGATACAGAGGCCGGCTTTGCGCCTCGCCCCAGAAGGCGCACCAGGCCGAAAGGCGCGAAGGGGTGCAGATCGCCGGCTCGAAGTCGGCGTGGATCAGCGCATCCAATTGCGACGCGGGATCGGCCGCCGCCGCATCGTGCCGGGCCATCCAGTTCTCGCGATATTCCTCGGCCAGGAAGGCAAGCGTCTCCTCAAGCAGCTTTTCCTTGGTCTCGAAGTGGAAATTGACCAGTCCGTGCGACAGGCCCGCCGTCCGCGCCACCTCGCTGAGCGTCGTGCGGGCATAGCCGCGCAGGGCGATGGTCTCGATCGTCGCCTCGATCAACTGCGTGCGGCGCTCTTCGCGGCTTTGCTTGCGACGGGCGGGCTCGGCTTTTTCGCCGGCAAGGTCAGCGGACGGAGTGGACTGGGCAATGGCCATGCGGGTGTCCCGACAAAATCACTCGCTCTTATTAGGGCATTCACCGCCTCAGGAAAGAGCCAGGTTGCCCGCCTGGTCAAGATAGATTCTGATTGACAGTTCAGTCAAAATCATCAGATGCTTTGATCAAAACAGGGAAGTATGGCCGGGGAAGAACCTGGCCGCCGACAAGGATCAGACATCATGACCCGCCTGCCGACGCGCAACCTCGCGAAGTCGAATGCCCAGTTCCAGAAAGCCGTGAAGCGGCTGCCGCTCGGGGTTTCCTCGACTTTCCGTTATTGGGGCGATGACCGGACCATCTATGTCGATCACGGCAAGGGCGGCCGAACCTGGGACATCGACGGCAACTGTTACGTCGATTACCGCCTTGGCTATGGCCCGGCAATTCTCGGCTATGCCGACGACCGCGTGGACGCTGCCGCCCGCAAGGGCATGGAAGTCGGCGGCGTCTTTGCCCTGTCGACCGAGCGGGAACTGATCGTCGCCGACCGCATCGCCAAGATGGTGCCGGCAGCCGAACTTGTCCGCTTTTCCAACTCGGGGACCGAGGCAGTGATGGCAGCCCTGCGGCTGGCCCGCGCCTATACCGGGCGCGAAAGCTACCTGCTGGTCGAAGGCGGCTATCACGGCCTGTTCGATGCCGCGATGTGGATGTCGA
>ERZ1645185.593-NODE-593-length-15161-cov-8.661658_pt1 | contig 15161 bp, 9 predicted proteins | sample MGYA00575351_ERZ1645185 | MGnify/ENA primary metagenome ERZ1645185 (study PRJEB40838, sample SAMN11284767) | freshwater sediment metagenome | isolation source: river sediment | host: Sediment | place: India: Jana village, Kanpur | collected 2015-12-17 ...
AGCCAGGCGCGCTCGATATGGCGGGCGAGTTCCGAATAGGCGGGCGTATAGCCGCCGGGGAAGATGTATTTCGCCGTCCACGGGTCGGTCGCGCCCGGGCCGCCCGCGCGGCCGATGCTGTGCAGCAGCGCGACGCCGTCTTCCGTGAGCAGGCTGGCCAGCTTGTCGAAGAAGGTGGCGTAGTTGGGGCGGCCCACATGCTCGAACATGCCGACGGACACGATGCGGTCGAACGGCCCCTCGACATCGCGATAATCCATCAGCTCGTAGCGGACCTTGCCGCCGATCCCCAGGTCCGCGGCCTTTGCCCGGGCATATTTCAGCTGCTCTTCCGACAGGGTGACGCCCAGCACCTCTGCGCCGGAGACGCGGTGGATGTGGCGCGCCATGCCGCCCCAGCCACAGCCGATGTCCAGCACGCGCATGCCCGGCTTCAGGCAGAGCTTCTTCGCGATGTGATCGAGTTTATCGATCTGGGCCTGTTCCAGGCTGCTGTCCGCGCCCTGGTTGCCCTCGCGGAAATAGGCGCAGCTGTACTGGCGTTCGGGATCGAGGAAGAGATCATAGAGCCTGTCTGACAGGTCGTAATGGTGGGCGACATTGCGCCTTGAGCGGCTGCGGGCGTTCAGTTCATCCCATTTGGCCGCAAGGCGCTGCTGATTCCACATCGCCACCCGCAGCGCATTGCCCCGATCCCAGCGGAGATTGCCGGAGACAAGATCGAGCAGATCGAGGACATCCCCGCTTTCGACGACAAGGCGGCCATCCATGAAGGCCTCCCCCGCGGCGAGTGCCGGGTTTCGCGCGATGCGGCCCGCCGTTGCGCTGTCGGCAAGGCGGACGCGAACCGGTTCGGCCTGCGGATCGCCATAGCGGCGGACCTGGCCATCGGCCGTTGTGAGTTCGAGCGCGCCGCGCGTGATCGCGCGTTTCAAAAGCCGATCCAGAAGCCACATGACCCTGTTGTGGCCCATTGCGGTCGGGCCACGCAAGCCTTGGCGGGCCGCGCGCAACCTGCTTCAAGGCGGGGGAGGAGACTTTGCAGATGACCATCCGCCCTGCCCTGCTTGCCACCGCGATCCTGCTGGCCGCCCTGCCCGCCGAGGCCGGAGACCGGCGCGGCGACCCTGCATTCCAGGGGCGCTCGCCGGTAATCGCGCGCCATGGCATGGCGGCGACCGCGCACCCCTTTGCCTCTCAGGCGGCGGTGGAGATCCTGCGGGCCGGCGGATCAGCCGTGGATGCCGCGATCGCGGCCAATGCCGTGCTGGGGCTGGTGGAGCCGACCGGGAACGGCATCGGCGGCGACCTGTTCGCGCTGATCTATGATCCGGCGACGAAACAGGTGGTGGGACTGGACGCCTCTGGCGCGGCGCCGCTGAAACTGGATGTGAAGGCGCTGACAGCGCGGGCAAAGGCCGCCGGCGGGCTGGACCGGGGCATGGATTCGGTGACGACGCCCGGCACGGTTGCGGGATGGGAGGCGCTGCACAGGCGCTATGGCAAGCTGCCGATGGCGCAGGTGCTGGCGCCGGCGATCCGCCATGCGAAGGAAGGCTTCCCGGTTTCGCCGGTGATCGCGCGCGGCTGGGCGGCGAACCTGGGCAGCTTCCAGCGGGCGGGCGCCGCCATTCAGGGTGAACAGTGGAAGGCGCTGTATGCGCCGACGGGCGCGGCGCCGGTGGAGGGGCAGGTTTTCACCAACCCCGATCTGGCCGCGACGCTGGAGCTGATCGCGGCGGGCGGCGCGGAGGCCTTTTACAAGGGTGCGTTCGCAGCCGATTACGAGCGGCATTTCAGCGCCTTCGGGCGGCAGCATTCGGCAGCGGACCTGGCGGCGATGAAGGCCGAGTGGGTGACGCCGATTTCCGCCCCCTATCGCGAGGTGACGCTGTGGCAGATTCCACCCGCGACGCAGGGGCTGACGACCTTGCAGATGGCGCGGATCGTGGAGCGGTTCCCGATGGCGACGCTGAGCGAGGCGGAGCGCATCCATGTGATCACGGAAGCGAAGAAACTGGCCTTTGCCGACCGGGCGGTGTTCATCGCCGATCCGCGCCGGGTGACGCTGCCGGTGCAGGCGTTGCTGGCGGATGATTATATCACGAAGCGCGCCGCGCTGATCCAGATGGATCGGGCGTTGCCCGCCGACGTGCCGGCCGGCGATCCGGAGGGCGAGAAGAGCGACACCACCTATCTTTCGACCGCCGATTCGAGCGGGATGATGGTGAGCCTGATCCAGTCCAACTATGCAGGCATGGGATCGGGCGTGGTGGTTCCGCGCAGCAGCCCCGTCGATGGCGGGCGGGGAAGCTGGGGCTTCATGCTGCAGAACCGGGGGGCGCAATTTTCCCTGGATCCGAAGGCGCGCAACATGGTGGCGCCGGGCAAGCGGCCGTTCCACACCATCATCCCGGGGATGCTGACGAAGGCAGGCCAGCCGCTGCTGGCCTTTGGCGTGATGGGCGGAACGATGCAGCCGCAGGGGCAGGTTCAGGTGATGGTGAACCTGGTGGACCTGAAGATGAACCTTCAGGCTGCCGGCGATGCGCCGCGCCTGCGGCATCTGGGCAGCCCGGATCCGGGCGGCGACGGGCGCGAGAAGCAGGCAGGCCTGTATCTGGAAAGCCAGATCGGGGCGGACACCCGCGCCGCGCTGGCGGCGAAGGGGCATGTGTTGCTGGACGGCTATCAGGATGTCGGCGGATATCAGGCCGTGATGTGGGACGCCGCGAACAGGGTGTGGTGGGGCGCGACCGAGATGCGCAAGGACGGAGTGGCGCTGGGCTATTGATAGGCGGGCGGCTTCATCGGCTGACGCTGCCAGCGGGCGAGACTGCGCCACAGCCATTCGAAGGGCCCATAGCGGAAGCGTTCCAGCCAGGGCCGCGACCAGGCGAGTTGCAGCGCCCAGATGGCGAGGACGACGCCCAGCACCTGTAGCCGGGAAAGGCTGCCGAAGAGGCCGAGGCCGGCGCCGGTGAAGATGAGGTTGCCGAGGATGGAGGCCGCCAGATAGTTGCTGAGCGCCATCCGCCCGCAGGCAGCGAGGCGGCGGACGAGGCCCTGGAGCGCGCCGGACTTTACCAGCGCGATGAGGGCGGCGGCATAGCCGAGCGAAACCAGCGGTGCGACCAGCACGCGGGCGGCATCGGTGAAATAGAAGGCGATCGCGGAAAATCCCGAGGCGTGAAAGCGCCATGCCAGCAGCGCACCGATTGCCCAGCCGACAGGAATCAGGATGGCGGCCACCCGGCGGTAATGGGCGGACGCGAAGCCGCCCTGCCACCAGTTGAGTTTGTAGAGCCCCATGCCGATCAGCATCAGCCCGACGGCTTCGGCGAAGAATTCGAACGGCAGCAGGAAAAAGCGGGCGAACAGCACGGCTTCGTGCCGGATGGCGAGGATATCCCCGATGCCGCCGCGGTACATCGCGAGTTCCCGCGCGACATCTTCGGGGGCGCTGTAGGTGGCGCTGCGCAGGCTGTTCCACGCCTCTGTCGCGGCCGGATCCGGGTTTGGCGCGAGGGCAGCGGCCTGCGCCTGCAGCGCCTGCATCCCGAACATGACATTGATGGCGGCCTGAAGGCCCAGCGCGATCACGCCGAACAGGAACAGCCGGGCGACGGGCTGCTGCCTGAGCGGCCAGATGGCGAGGCCGGCGAGCGCGAAGGGCAGCAGGATATCCCCGGACCAGAGGAGCGACCCGTGGACCATGCCGAACAGGAACAGCACCGCCATCCGGGCGACATGACGCGGCGTCGCCCTGTCGGGCGGGCCGCCTTCGGCCATCAGGAGCAGCGAGGCACCGAACAGCATGGCGAAGAGGGCGCGCATCTTGCCGTCCACCGCGACATAGGCGGTTGCCCAGAGCGCGATGTTCAGGGGATCGGCGCCGCCCGTGTACATCGGGTTCAGATAGGCCGCGCCCGCGAACGCCATGCCGATGATGTTCATGACGAGGATGCCGAGCACGGCGAAGCCGCGCACGGTGTCGATCGAAGTTATCCGGCTGTCCCCCACGAAAAGAACATCGCACGGTGCGTGCCGATTGGCTAGGCTCTGCCTGGGAGGATGGATTGATGGGTGGATGGTGGGACCGGCACATGGTGCCGAAGCTGATCGGTTTCTGCTGTTCGCAGCCGCCGGTGATGAAGCGGCGGGTGGAGGTGGTGCCGCTGGCCAGCGGCGACGTGCTGGAACTGGGCGCGGGCGGCGGGGCCAACCTGGGCCTCTATGACCGCAACCGGGTGGCGCATGTGACGGGCATTGACCCGTCCGACGGCCTGATCGAACTGGCGACCGAGCGGATGGCCGACGGGGACCGGGGCTTTTTCCACCTCGAGAAGGGCGTGGCGGAAGCATTGCCGTTCCAGACGGGGCGGTTCGACACCGTGGTTTGCACCTTCACCCTGTGTTCGGTGCAGGATCCGGCGCGGGCGCTGGCGGAAGCGAAGCGTGTGCTGAAACCGGGCGGCCGGCTGCTGTTCCTGGAACATGGGCTGTCGCCGGATGCCGATGTGCAGAAGTGGCAACGGCGGATCGAGCCGGTGTGGAAGCCGATCGCGGGCGGCTGCCATCTGACGCGGCCTGTGACGGACAGCGTGACGGCAGCCGGATTGCATGTGCCGGAGCGGCATGGGCGCTATATGGAGAAGTCGCCGAAATTCGCAGCCTGGGTGGAATGGGGCGTTGCCTTGCCGGGCTGAGGCTGCCCCGCTGAAGCCTGGCTATCACGCCCGCAAGCGATGCTCGTTTGCGGGCCGGTGGAGGCAGGGCCAGATTGTGGCCCATGGACAAGGATCCCCGCCTTCAGACGGCCGAAATCGCCGCCCGGGCCGAAAAGGCCCATGCTGACGAAGGCGTCGGCCTGGACCGGATCGTGACGGCCATTGTCTTTCTGGCGACGGTGGCGCTGATCCTTCTGTCGCCGCTGGGCAGCTGACGCGCTGACCGCGCCCCTCCCTGCCGGGAGGGATTTCGCCTAGAAGAACAGTTTCCGGATCGAGATTTCGACGCGACGGCCAACCGGATCGATCAGGTCCGGCTGGTAGTTGACCGGCGTGTCGCCCGCGCGGCTGCGCACGTCGATCCGATCGTCGAACAGATTGTCCACGCCGAACGAGATGCGGGTGCCGCGCAGCCAGGGGGCCTTGCGCACCAGATCGAAGCGCTGGCCCAGATCCGCCCACAGCCTGAGGTTGACGGTGGTGAGGCTGGAAAAGTGCAGATCCTCGTCAGCAGGCGCCCCGCCGGGGTTCACCAGCACCTCGGTGCCGCTTTGCCAATTGGCCGTCAGCCGGGCGCCCAGGCCGTTCTTGTTGATTGCCGCACGCGCCTCCAAAAGGTGGCGCGGAACGCCGCCGCTGCTGCCCGTGGCTGATCCGTTCAGCAAGTCCAGTTCGGGCACGCCATCGCGGATCAGGATCGTGTCGGTGAAGCGCCAGGTGTGGAAGAGCGAAAGCTGGAAGCGCCCTTCCCCGAAGCCGCCGCCCATCATCGGCCCGCGCGGTGGCCCGCCGGAGCCCGCCTGTGGGCCGCCTGGAGGGCCGCCGCCCGCCGGAGCCCCGGACGGCGCGCCTTGCGGGCGCTGCTGCATCCAGGCCGGGATGCCGGGAATGGGTTTGCCGCTGGCCTGCGCTTCGGCGCGCAGTTTTTCCAGTTCCGCCCGGCGGCGTTCGATCGCCGCGCGCTCCGCCTTGGTCGGCTCCAGCCGTTCCGAGAAGTTGAAGCCCCAGCGCAATTCCGACTTGTCGGAGCGCTGGAAGTTGACGGGACGGTTGTCGATCAGCAGCAGCTGCCCGTCTGCGTCGCGCAGGAAGCGCTGCGGAAAGGCGGCTTCGATTTCGGCCGTCGCGGTCGGGAAGCCGGAAATCGGGCCGGTGACCTTGGTGCGGACATAATCGGCCTGAAGGCTGAAATCCGTGTCCTTGATCGGGCTGAGGCGGCCGCCAAGCTTCCAGACCTGCCGGCGATCCGCCGACAGATCGGGGTTGCCGCCGTCGATCCGGGTGATCTCCACCGTCTGCCCGGTGGCATAATCGAACACGCGGACATTGGGCGTGGTGACGAGCGGATTGCCCAGCTGCTGGATGGACGGCGCGCCATCTTCCGAGGTGTAGGAGGCGATGAACTGGGCGATTTCGACCGGGCGCCAGGTGACCCCGCCGCCCCAGGTGACCAGATTGCCGAAATCGGACAGCTGGTTGGTTTCGATGTTGCCGTTGACGCTGAGGTCGCCGAGGAACGCGCCCACATCGCGGCGGCGGCTGGTGAGCGGGAGATCCACGCTCATCTGCGCGGTGCCTTCCGTACGCTTCAGGTTCGTTTCCTGCCCCAGCCCGCCGATCCGAGTGAAGGTTTCGAGATCGCGATGATCAAGGCCCAGCTTGAAACTGGTGGAAAGACCGCCCGCCGGCAGATCAAGAATGCGGTTGTTGGCGACCGCTTCCACCAGGCTGCGATCCGTGTTCGAGCCGGAGCGATCGCGGTTGAGCGGGCCGTTGAGCGCGTTTTCGGCAAAGGGATTGAAGCCGGGATCCAGCGCATCGAGCCGGGCCTGGCTTTCGCTGAGATCGAGCGACCTGTCTGTCAGCGTGCGGGATTCATCATGGTCGTGACTGGCGGTGACGGACCAGCGCCAGCCGTTCACATCGCCATTGAAGGCCGCGGCCAGGCGGCCCGTCCAGCTGTCCGCATCGCGGACGAGAGGACCGCGAACCGTCGTGTAGCCGACGAGGCGCGTATCCGCCGCGAAGGGCGAGTAAGGATTGCCGGCCGGAAGCGTGACATCGGTTACGGGGAGCCCGAGGCGGCTTTCCGAGCTTGCGGCGGTGACGCGGGCCGACAGCGTCATCTGCGTCTTTCCGCTGAGCGGACGGGTGATGCTGGCGCCGCCGCTGATATCGGCGATTTCGGGCAGCAGGGTGCGGTAGCGGCCGATATCCGTGCTGTTGGGGCTGTTCGCGCCATCCGCGAAATCGGCAAGCGTGGGGGCGCTGGCGGCGGCGGAGGCGGGAACTGCGGCGACCGTGACCGTTTGCCCGGCGAGAGCGGACAGGGCGGGATCGATTTCCCCGCCTTCGACCGTGGAGATGATGTTGCCGCCAAGCGCGTAGGGAAGCGTGGGCGGCGTCTGCTGGATGTTCCTGTCGCTTTCCAGCAGCGAGGTCGCGCGATCCAGCGAGAAGTCGATGAGGATGCGATCATCATTGTTGATACGCAGGACGGAGGCTTCGACTTCCTTTTCCTGCCGGTCGCCCGCCGTGGGCGCGCCGATCTCGAACTCTGCAGTGGTGGCGCGGAAACGGGGGCGAAGCACGAAGTTCACAACCCGCTGATCCGCGCGATAGCCATAGGCGAGCGCGGTTTCCTCTGGCAGCACCTCTACCCGGACGATCGCTTCGGGCGGGATCGAGCGGATTTCCTGGAAGCCGGAAATGCGGCGGCCGTTCAGCAGCACCACGGGCATTTCCCCGCCGCGGCCCCGGCCGCTGCTGGTCTGCGGTGACAGCTGGGTGAGGAGGTCCGCCATGCTGCTGGCGCCATAGGCGCGGATGTCGGCCGGGTTCAGCACCAGTTCGGGCTGCACATCGGAAACGATCGAGCCGCGCGGCCGGCCGGCGACGACGACGATATCCTCCCCCATGTCGGCTTCGGCAGGCGGCGTGGCGGGAACCGACTGCGGTTCGGGAACGGCCGCCGCCGGCGCGTCCTGGGCGGAGGCGGCAACGGAGAGGCTGACAAGTGTGAAGGCGGCGCTCGCGGCCGTGGACTTGAACATGGACACACCGTGGTTACGCGGGAGGAGCCGCCGATCCCCCGGCCATTGCCGGAAGAAAATGAACGGCGGATGTAGGCGGGGGTGGACCGGCCGGGATTCAGCCGGTCACGTCGATCACATTGTCGTCGGAATTGCGGTCCACATATTTGTTGTAGGGGTCGATCCCGGCGAAGGCGGGCTTGTCCTTCGTGACGATCACGATCTTCTGCTGGCCAGTGTGGACCGGGCGGCGCTCCATCCGGATCACGTCGGATTTCGAAAAGGCGCCCTGCCCCGGCCGGGCTCTGAACAGGCCGACATCGATCACATCCGCGAGCGGGGCCGCCGTTTCCTTGCCCTTCCCGTCTGCATGGGCCTTTGACGCCGCGACGGTGAGCGTGGTTTCCCAGCTTCCGTCGGGCAGCCTGCGGGTGGTGGCGCCTGAAGCCTTCAGATCGAAGATGGTGATCCGTTCCAGCAGGTCTTCCACCAGCTGCCGTTCCTGCGGCGTGCGGGCCAGCGACTTGAATCCGTCCACCAGCGTCGTCGAGCGGAGATAGGGCGGGCCGGAGAAGCGGTAGCGGTTCAGCATGTCCGCCAGCATGGCGTTCACCCTGTCCTCACCCAGCCGGTCTGCCAGCAGGTAGAGCGCCAGCGAGCCCTTTCTGTAGTGGATGTAGCCCTGGTTCTCGACCCGGTTGAGGGGCAGTTCCTCGACCACCTCGCCGCCCCGGTTCCTGAGGTAATTGTCGAGCTCATACTTCAGGAACCGGCGGATCTTGTCTTCGCCGTAGAGCTTTTTCATCACCATCAGCGCGGAATATTGCGCGAGCGTTTCCACCCAGATTGTGCCGCCCTGCATGTCTGCGCTGATGATCTGGTGCGCCCAATATTGGTGGGCGACTTCATGGGCGGTCACATAGGTGGGGTAATCGATGGCTTCGGGATCGGAGGTGTCTGCGAGGAAGCCGATGGATTCCGAATAGGGCATGGTGCCCGCAAAGGCCTGGGCGAAGGTTTCATAACCGGGGAATTCGATGATGCGGGCGTGATTGAACTGGTAAGGCCCGAAATTGGCGCGATAATAATCCAGGCTTTCCTTCATCGCCTTCAGCATGGTGTCGACATTGGCGTCGTGGCCGGGGTGGTAGAACACCGTCAGCTTCACGCCGTCGGCGTCCATGCTCTTTTCCGCATAGCGGGCCGACTGGATCGAGAAGGCGTTCAGGATCGGCCCCTTCGAGACGAAACGGGCGGTCCGGCGGCCATCCTTCACGCTTTCGAAGACCCGGTCGCCCGGTGCAATCGCGGTCTGGTCCGCGTCTGTCGTGACCGTGACATCGGCCGAGATCCAGTCGGCGTCGCCGACATAGTTGCGATCCGTTGCCGAAAGATCCTCCAGCTTTGCCGGGCGCAGTTCGGGCGGCAGGCCCTGCTTGCGGCGCTTCACCCGGTCGCTGAGAAGGCCGGATCGGTCCATCCCGATCGACGGCGCGAAAGCGGAATTGTTGAGGAAGCTGCCGTTGGGGATGATGCCGGTGCTGTCCCCGCTCGCCGGGAAGCCCTGTTGCCAGATGCGCGTCTGGAAATCGAGCGTGGTGGTGGCGCCCGGCGCAAGCGGCGTTTCGAAACGGTAGATGCGGTAGCCATGTTCCGCGTCATCCGACAGCAGCCTGGCGCCGGCGACGGAGAGGGATTTCACCTGAAGGTCGCGGTTGAAGAAGCGGACGTGAAGATCGGTGACGGGCGCGCCCGTGTCGTTGACGAGGCTGTAGCGGCCCGTGATGTCGGCCCGCCTGTCGGCCGGGTGCAGATCGACGTTCAGCTTCACGTCGCGGATGGCCGGCTGCTTCAGCTTCTCGTATTTCAGGTATCTGCGTTCGAAGCTGGCGAGCCAGGCCTCCACATCGTCCTGCGTGCGATAGTCGTTCAGCACGTTGGTGTTGTGATAGATGAAGGCCCCGCTGGCGGTGGCGACGGCCAACCCGCCCAGAAGGAGGAGCCCGGGAACGCCCCGGAGCCGGGCCGGCAGGCGCTGCAGCCGCGCCTTCAGCGAAACGGCCGTTCCGCGCCGCCACAGCACGTGCGCCAGGACGGCGAGCATCAGCGCGAATGCGCCCCAGTATAACCGCAGCCACCAGGCCCTTGCGCCGCCGATGTCATCCCCGTTCATGTCCGAGAAGCGGACGCGGCCGGTGGAGCCATATTGGTAGAGCGGGTGTTCGAAGCCCATATTGGTGAGGGTGATGGTGGAGACGAGATAGACCACCATGATCGCCCAGCCGACATATTTGTTGGGGCTGAGGGCCTGCACGAACACCGCCAGCACGGCGAGGATCAGCATGTCCACCGTGAGAGGCAGGATGTACCACAGCGCATATTGGCCGAGCTGGATGTTCGTCTGCCCCCGGATCAACTGGATGAGGACGGCGGCGACAACCGAGATGACGAGGGTTGCGAACAGCACGGCAGTGACGGCCAACGTCTTGGGCACCAGATAGGCCCAGTTGGGCAGCGAGGTCGCGTCGATGATCTCGTGCATCTTGCGATCGCGATCCCGCCAGACCAGCTCGCCCGCGTAATAGATGGCGATGATGAGCGGGATGAGGCTGAAGCTTCCCATCAGCAGCTCGATCAGCGCGAAGGTGAGCGGGCGCGCGGGGGTGCCATAGATCTCGTTCGCGTACCAGAGCGAGCCGCCCGCGTTGAACAGGCCGATCAGCACCAGCACCATGAAGGCCGGGCTTTTGAACACCTGCACCATTTCAAAGCGGGTGCGTTCGACGAGGCGGGGCCACCAGGCCTGCTGCGGGCGGGCGGCGGGCAGCGACGAGACAATCTGCGGCGCGGTCGCCGCGAGCTTTTTGGCCCGGCGGGCCTGCCGTGCGAGCGAGCGGCGGGAGGCGCCCTTCTCGCTGAAGGAGAAGCGGGCATAGGCAAAGGCGAGCGCCGCCATCGCGACACCGAACCAGATCAGCCGGTTCCACAGCAGCTGGCCGTCAACGGGCGGCATCAGCGCATTGCGTTCGGCCGCAGTCCAGTAGCGGGTGGCGTTGCCGACCGCGCCGAAGCCGAAGGGCTCGACGAAGGCGGCGACATCCCGAAGCTCGGGCTTGCTGCGCAGGATGCCGGTGACGACCAGATAGATCACCAGGAACACCACGACGCCCAGATAGCTGTACATCATCGATCGGGTGAGCGTGGCGACGGCGAAGAAGATCGCGGACGTCAGCAGGATATTGGGAACCGCTATGAACGCCCAGGCGAAGGCATAATGGGCAAACAGGTTGGGCCCGACGGTTTCCCGATCGACCCAGGGCATGAAGCTGCCCAGCCAGATGGCGAAGGGCACCACCAGAAACGCGATGGAGGCCGCGACGAACGCCCCCAGGAATCGGGCCATCAGATAGTCGAACCGGGTGACGCGCGTGGATTTCACCATCGGGCCGAAGCCGGATTCATCATCCCGCACGATCACGTTGGCGACGAAGGCCGTCGTCACGAACATGAAGAAGATCGACAGCACCAGATGGATCTGGAGGATGGCGAAGGGGCTGTTGACGTTGACGTTTCCGCCCGAGCCGATCGAAATCTGCTCGATCGTGGTGGCCCCGAAGGTGAGCAGGAAGAAGAGAATGGAGACAACCCAGAAGACCGGGTTGCGGAGCTGGTAGCGCAGCTCGAAGGCGGCGATGTGGGCGAACATGGGCGGGCCTCAGGCTGCGTTCGCGAACGCGGCGCGGCGGGTCTTCGCGAGCGTCGCGAAATAGACGTCTTCCAGACCGCCATCCACCGGCGCGAAGCCGTCGCCCGGATCGCCTTCGGACAGGATGTGGATGATGGTGCGGCCGGCGAACAGGCGCGTGGAGATCAGCTCGCGGCTGGCGGCATAGGCTTCGAGCTGGTCGCGCGCGATGGCCTTCGCCCAGACGGTGCCGCGCGCCTTTTCGATGAGATCGTGCGGCGCGCCCTCCAGCTGGATCCGTCCGCCGGCCAGCACGGCCATCCGGGGGCAAAGGTCGGCCACGTCTTCCACGATGTGGGTGGAGAGGATGACGACGACATTCTCCCCGATTTCGGCCAGCAGGTTCAGGAAGCGGTTGCGCTCTTCCGGGTCCAGCCCGGCGGTGGGTTCATCGACGATGATGAGATCGGGGTTGCCGATCAGCGCCTGGGCGATGCCGAAGCGCTGGCGCATGCCGCCCGAAAAGCCCGCGATCGCCTTCTTGCGGACTGTCCAGAGGTTGGTCTGGTTGAGGAGCGTTTCGACCGTCGCCTTGCGTTCGGCGGCTGTCGCGATGCCCTTCAGCACGCACATATGTTCCAGCATGTCGTAGGCGGAGACGCGGGGATAGACGCCGAAATCCTGCGGCAGATAGCCGAGGCGCGTGCGCAAAGCCTCTGGATTGGCGATCACGTCGATGTCGCCGAAGCGGATGCTGCCGGACGTCGGCGTCTGAAGCGTGGCGACCGTGCGCATCAGCGTGGATTTGCCTGCGCCGTTGGGGCCGAGCAGGCCGAACATACCCTTGGGGATCGACAGCGTCACATCATCAAGGGCGCGGGTGCCGTTGGGATAGACGTGGGTGACGTTCTGCAGGTGGAGCATCCGGGCGGCCTCTGGCAAAATCGGAGCCCGGAGGAACCCGGGCGGTGACATCAGACTGTCATGCCCGAAATGCGAAGGCCACCGGCCAGTTTTCGACAGTCGCCATTTGTCGAAAACGGGCCGATCAGAAGCCTGTCAGATCACCTGCCGTTCCGTCACGAAGAAGATCGGCGAGCGCGGCAGATCGATGAACCTGCGCTCGTCCTCCAGCAGCAGCAGGCCGGCTGCCCTGCCCTCTTCCGAAGCGCCGGGCGCCATCAGGCTTTCGAGATCATCCCACCAGAGTTCCGCGACGCCGTCATATTCGAGGCCGGCGGAGCCGCGGGCCTGTGCGCCGAAGCCGAGCGCCGGATCCGACAGGCTGTGGGACTGGACATAGCGACGGATGTTGAGGGTGGCCGCGACGGAGCGAACCAGCGGCGCATGCACATCGAACCAGTATTGCTGGAACGCCTCCCGGCTGAGGTTCGGCAGGCGGTGGAGGCAGAAGCTGAGCTTGATCATCGGGCTGTTCCCTTCGGTGCCTCTGTTGCGCCGCGCACCAGCCGGCCCGGCAGCGCGTCGGTCGCTGTGCCCTGTTCGAAAATGGGCACGCCGGATTTCAGCGTGGCGACATAGCCTGTCGCGCCCTGCATCAGCCGCCGCGCACCCGTGGGCAGATCATGCGCCATCCACGGCCTGCCCAGCTGGAGGTTGGGGAAATCGATGAGGTTCAGGTCGGCAAGATAGCCGGGCGCGACTATGCCCCGATCCCGGAAGCCGACAGCCTGCGCGGTGGCGCTCGTCTGCTGGCGGACGACTTCCTCCAGGTCCAGCCGGGGGCCGCGCGTGCGGTCGCGGCACCAGTGCGTCAGCATGAAGGTGGGCAGGCTGACGTCGCAGATGGCGCCGACATGCGCGCCGCCATCCGACAGGCCGGGCAGCGTGTGGGGGTGCCGGATCATTTCGCGCACAGGCTCGAGGTCGCCGTCGGCATAGTTGTGCATGGGGAAGAACAGGAAGGAGCGGCCATCGTCCTCCAGCAGGGCATCATAGACGAGGTCGAGGATGGGGCGGCCGGTGGCGGCGGCCTCTGCGGCGATGCTGGTGTCTGCGCGCGGCTCGTAATCGATCCGCTCGCCCACGCGGAACATGCGGTGCGGCATCGCCACGACGGAGTTGACGAAGGGGTGATCCGGCAAGGGATCCTCCGCCAGCAGGCGGGCGCGGAATGCGGGATCACGGAGCGTCCGGACCTTTTCCGCCAGCGGCCTGTCTGCGATCGCCTTCCACGAGGGACGGCTGGCGAAGGGGTTCACCGAGCCTTCGAGCCCGAGAAGCAGGCCGACCGGGCGACCAGCCACCTGCGCCTTGATGGGGTGCCCGTTCGCCACGCTTTTCGAGGTGCGGTCGAGCAGCATCCGCCACGCCTGCGGCACGACATCGGCCTGCACGAGAGAGAAGCTGAGCGGCCGGCCGGACAGCCGGGTCATGTCCTCGATGAGCGCAAACTCCGCTTCGAGATCGAGGAAGTCGGACACCCACTGGATCACGCCGGTGCCTGCGTCTGCGATGCCGCGCGCGATCGCCTCCATCTCTGCGCGGGCGGCACCGACCGTGGGGGTGAGATCCCCGTCTGCCGTGCGATGAACCATGGTGCGGGTGGTGGAAAAGCCGATAGCCCCGGCGCGGATCGCATCCGCCGTCAGGGCGCGCATGGCGGCGCACTCGGCGGCCGTCGCGTCCGCGCGGGCGGCGCCGCGTTCGCCCATCACATAGACGCGCAGCGCACCGTGCGGCAGCTGAACCGCGACATCGATGTCGTGGGGGCGGCTGTCCACCGCGTCCATATAGTCCGCGAAACTCTCCCATTCCCAGGACAGGCCCTCGTGCAGCGCCGCGCCGGGAATGTCCTCCACACCCTCCATCAGCCGAATCAGCCTGTCGTGGTCGGCCGGGCGGACGGGGGCGAAGCCGACGCCGCAATTGCCGGTGACGACGGTGGTCGCGCCCAGCGAGGAGGAGGGATCGACGCGCGACGACCAGCTGATCTGGCCGTCATAATGGGTGTGGATATCGACCCAGCCGGGTGTCAGCAGCAGGCCGTCGGCGTCGATCTCCCGCCGGGCTGGGCTGGTGATGCGGCCGACATCCGTGATGCGGTCGCCATCGATGGCGACATCCGCCGTGAAACGCGGCCCGCCAGAGCCGTCCACGACGGTCGCGCCCCGGATCAGCAGGTCATGCATGCGCGCTCTCCCTCTCCTGCCGGGCAGCCTATCGCGGGTTGCGCGCCGTGGGGACTATCGAAGTCGGGGAGCCGTCAGAAGGGGTTCAGCGTATAGCCCTGCTGCTGAAGCTGGGCATGCGCCGTCATGGCGGAAAGCGACAGTTCGACGCCGGGCAGCAGCTCTTTCGGATCGAATTCATGGGCCGCGAGGCTCTGCCCGCACAGGATGACGCGCACATTGTGCTTCAGAAGCTGGGCGATCGCATCCGCGCTGCCGTTCGCGGCGCCCTTGTGCCGGGCCGCATGGGCGGCCGGATTCAGCAGGTCGTTCGACGCCGGGCCGTGGACGACGAGTGCAAGGCGGATATTTTCCGGCTTCACGCCGCTGGCGACCGCCATGTTGATGAAGCGGGCAGCGCTGTTGATGCCGCGATTGATCTTGCCCGGCTCCGCACGCTCGCTGATGTCGAATGCGATGGAGAAGCGGCTGTCTGGCCCCGGCCGGCTGGCGCCGGGAACCATCGCGATCAGGCCGAAATCCCGGAACACCGGCCCCGGCCCGAAATTGGCGTTCTGCGCGC
>ERZ1645185.594-NODE-594-length-15160-cov-4.040649_pt1 | contig 15160 bp, 12 predicted proteins | sample MGYA00575351_ERZ1645185 | MGnify/ENA primary metagenome ERZ1645185 (study PRJEB40838, sample SAMN11284767) | freshwater sediment metagenome | isolation source: river sediment | host: Sediment | place: India: Jana village, Kanpur | collected 2015-12-17 ...
ACTTGAGACCACCGATTTGCATACCATTTTGCGGTTGCCCACGGGTATTTTCTACGCCAACGGCGTGAAGGCGAACGTGCTGTTTTTTGATAACCGAGAGGCCAGTAAAGAGCCGTGGACCAGGGAAGTCTGGTATTACGATTACCGCACCAATATTCACCACACGCTGAAGAAGAAACCGCTGCGCTTTGAGGATTTACAGGATTTTATCGCTTGTTATCACCCGCAAAACCGTTACGAGCGGCAGGAAACCTGGAGTGAGCAAAATCCGGAAGGCCGTTGGCGCAAATACAGCTTTGAGCAAATCATGGCACGCGACAAAACTAGCCTGGATATTTTCTGGATCAAGGATAAGAGCCTATCCGATCTCGACAATTTACCGGAACCGGACGAATTGGTCGGTGACATCATCGAAAACTTGGAAGCCGCATTGAATAGCTTTCGCGATATTGCAGGCAAGCTGGAATGAACTCATGTTAAAGCTAACGGGTGTTTTTGCTCAGGCCTGGCAATCATGAGGCAGTAGTTGCATTACCAACCGAGTCACTTGATGGCTTACACACCCTTGTCTCGAACAACTTCTCTAGCATCAGAATTCAAAATATTCATGTGAGTATAAGCTACTTTACGAGGGCAACTCTTTAACTCTTATTTGTAAGAAAAATTCTTACACGGATTCTAGCTGATTAATTACGTATTATTCGGGCGATATATTATTTACTTTAAATAGCCCAAGGTAAAAAATACACCTACTGTAATTCAGATTAAATATTTTCTTTGTGGAGATAATAAATGGAAACCACCCAAATTCTTGAAGAGATTAGAGATATTAATCTCAGTTACATGCTTTTAGCACAACAGTTATTAAGAGAAGATAAAATTTCCGCAATGTATCGATTAGGTATTAATGAGGATGTAGCAAACATTATCGAAAAATTGTCTTCTAGTCAGTTACTTAGAATGGCTGACACAAACATTCTACTCTGCCGTTTTAGATTTGATAATAACCTAATTGCAGAAATGTTATCTAATCATAATAAAGATCGAGCGCTATCGCAGTCACATGCATCAATAATTATCTCTAGCTTACCTGCTGAAACAATTACCTAATTTAAAAGGATTAAGAAAATGCGCGAGAAAAGTCTATTATCTGAAGCAAAACAAATTCAGCTAGCAATTGAGCTTATTCAGCTAGGCGCTAGACTCCAAGTTTTAGAAGCACATACAAAACTTAGCAGGGAACGGCTCGTAAGGCTATACAAAGAAATCAAAGGAATTTCTCCTCCCAAAGGTATGCTCCCTTATTCAGAAGATTGGTTCATGAGCTGGCAACCTAATATTCATTCGTCCCTTTTTATTAACATCTATAATTACATAACAAAATACGCAAATATTAGTAGCATAGATGCCATCATCAGAAGCTACAAACTTTACCTTGAACATATCAATATTTATGATATTCAGCGAGTCTTAAGCTTAACTCGTGCGTGGACACTTGTCAGATTTCTTGAAAGTAAAGTGCTTTCAATTACATCATGTACCAGTTGTAAAGGTCAATTTGTAGTTCATAGTTTAGAAATTAATTCAAACCATATTTGTGGGCTATGTAATATCCCCTCCCGTGCTGGCAAAACAAAGAAAGATAAACTTAAGAATGATTTACTGGCATCTAAGCAACAACACGCGGCTTAGACAATATATTGTAGCGATAACCTGTTTAGCAGCTAACCGATTTGGTGATGCGTTTGTCAAATATGAGATAAAATTTACCACTCAACGTGGTATCTTTATCTTTTGAACTCTCCTTTCTATCATTAATGCTTGTATTGAGGCTCACTCAGAACTCATTTTTCTTGGTGAGCGCGCTGCTGGAATAGGCCGCTCTATCATTCACCACTTTGGCGCAGAGAACGGTAGAACTCAATCACTAAGAAAGCCAACCGCTATAATCGGCGTTTAGTGGCATACAATTTGTAGCCGCCCACTTAGGATAGGTATCGAGACGAAAAATCTGCTAGTCAATCTGGCTTACTTCCTTAATAGTAACAACGTAGCAGGTATCCTGACTGCTGAAATTTCCTTGATATTTGGGAAGCAGCAAGTTAGCTCACTTGCTGCATAGTTTATTGCGGCTAATTACCCGAATCCGCCTAGGCTTTAAATCTTCTAAAACCGAATAATCCGGATAAAAGTAGCAATATTGTTGCAGGCTCAGCAATTTCTGCTGCGACAACAACATCAGGAATAAAGCTCGTCAATCCAAAAGCCTGCCCTAACCCTTGTTTGGCAAAGCTAACAAAATCAATTACCCCCCCTGTCGCAGTATTAACAGAGAAAACAGTTGTATTAGCAACCGCATACAAATTGTTATCGCTTCCAGTCGCCAAACCAAAAACACCGCCTAGACCAAAACTACCAATCGCGACCGTATTCGATAGATTATCTAAGTCAATATCGACAAGCTTATTATTCAAAGATGCCATATAAAGATGACCGTTATGAAAAGCTAGATCGCCACCTGCAAAAAAACCCATATTTCCAAGATTAGTAGTTGCTCCATTACCTATATCAAGGGTATAGAGCGATTTACTCAAATAACCAGCCGCATAAAGAGTGCCATCCTCTCCAAATACGAGCGTATTTCCACCAGGCACTGCATGATTACCAACCAGAGTAGCTTGCGCCGTGTCTATATCAATAGAATACAAGCGACCAAAGGAAATACCATACAAATCACCCGTTGGGCTAAACGCAATATCGGTCATAGTGACGCCCATATTCCCGATAATGTCGACGTCACCAGTTGTTGCATCAAGTGTCGCTAATTTACCAGCATTGTCGTGCACGTATAATACTGGGCCACTAAGTACAGCATTGCTTATCAAAGCAAGTATCATTAAAAATAAGAAACGGATGATCGTTAGGGAGTTTCTTATGCAGTAGTTCATATTCAATCCTTAATAAAGCTTCAAGTTAAAATGTTGCTTCAAACCATGTATTGCTATCTAATTTTTACTATTTGTAGAGATTAGAGAATAAAAATGTATTAACTTAGAAGCAGATCTCGTGCCAGATTTAAAGAAACAATATAACCTGCTGTATTAAAATGCTTTTTAGATCTGGCGGGCGCATTAAAACAAGATTACCTTAATAATTTGTTAAGCTTATCGACGAAAAAGAATATTATTAATGCGAAGAATTTACATAACCCATTGAATAATAATATGAAACATGATTTATTAAAGATGTAAATATTTTGTCAATAAAATGTAAAGTACAAACAGCACTTACCTTGCATCGATCCTTAAATTTGCAATTGCATTGTACTTTCAAGGAAATTTCAATCTTAGGTCTCAAGCAGATATGAACAAAAAGGAACTCACATATGGATAACAATGAAGTCAATAGAAAAATCCAATTTAACTTTTGGTATATCGTCATTGTCATCCTCGGTATGTTATTTCTACAAAATCTTTATACTCAATACACACGCATTGAGCCTATTGCATATAGTCAATTTCAAGATTTACTAGAGCAAGGAAAAATAGCTGAAGTGGCGATTACCGAAAATCAGATTTATGGCAGCTTGAATGAATCAGGGCCTAACGGTCTAAAAGAGTTTGTAACAACACGAGTTGAACCCGAATTAGCTGAAATTCTTGAGAAGCATAATGTGGTTTACACAGGAGTTATTAAAAGTACTTGGTTACGAGATTTACTCTCGTGGATCGTACCCATGTTGTTGTTTGTCGGTATCTGGCTTTTTATCATGCGCCGCATTAGCGGTGGAATGAGTGGTGGTTTAATGTCGATAGGAAAAAGCCGAGCAAAGGTTTATGTTGAGACCGAAACCAAAGTAACCTTTGCAGATGTTGCTGGCGTCGATGAAGCAAAAGATGAATTGATAGAGATTGTCAATTTTCTTAAAAATCCATCTGATTACAGTCGATTAGGTGGTCGCGCACCTAAAGGTATTTTATTAGTGGGACCACCAGGAACTGGAAAAACATTACTCGCACGCGCCGTTGCAGGAGAAGCAGGTGTTCCATTCTTTTCGATCTCGGGTTCGGAATTCGTAGAGATGTTTGTTGGTGTGGGTGCAGCAAGAGTGCGCGATCTATTCGAACAGGCACGACAAATGGCCCCGGCAATTATTTTTATCGATGAATTAGATTCATTAGGAAGAGCCCGTGGCGCCTACGGACTAGGTGGGCATGATGAGAAAGAGCAAACACTCAACCAATTATTGGCTGAGTTGGATGGCTTCGATCCTTCGAGTGGCATTGTATTATTGGCAGCGACCAATCGACCCGAAATTCTCGATGCAGCATTGCTGAGGGCAGGTCGATTTGATCGACAAGTATTAATTGATCGACCAGACAAAACGGGAAGAGAACAGATCCTCGCGGTACACCTTAAGAAAATAAGGCTGGGTGTAGATGTTATGCCTGATCAAATTGCAGCATTGACACCGGGTTTTACTGGTGCTGATTTGGCTAATCTGATCAATGAAGCTGCATTATTAGCAACTCGGCGTAAAGCTGCTTCTGTCAGCATGGAAGATTTCAACAATGCGATCGAACGCATCGTCGCTGGTCTTGAAAAACGTAATCGCTTGCTCAATTTAAATGAACGACGAATCGTCGCATTTCATGAACTGGGGCATGCCATGGTAGCACTTGCACTGCCAGGAACAGATGAAATTCATAAAGTATCCATTATCCCTCGTGGCGTTGGTGCACTCGGATATACCATCCAACGTCCGACTGAGGACCGCTTTCTCATGACAAAACCCGAATTAGAAAACAAAATGGCTGTGTTACTTGGGGGACGTGCTGCTGAACAAGTTATCTTCGATCAGGTATCAACTGGCGCATCAGATGATTTGGTTCGCGCAACGGATATTGCGCGCGCAATGGTGCTACGCTACGGAATGAGTGAGGCGCTAGGTCATGTTGCTTACGAGCGCGAGCATACTACATTTTTACAACAAGGTTACACTCTGCCTCAAAGTAGAGAATATAGTGAAGCAACTGCTAATAAAATTGATGAAGCCATTCGTCAGCTAGTAGATCAAGCATTAGAAAGAGCCATTAATATCTTACGTAAGAATCAAGTGTTGCTCGAACAGACCGCACTTGATCTACTAAAAACAGAAACTCTAACTCAGTCCCAGATTGTTGCTTTAAAACCGTTAATTATCCGAGAAACTTAAGCTTATATGACCGTTTCAGTTTCTTTATTTTCTTCAGTAATTATCTCCATTTCCAGAAAGCATGGCGACACCACTCCACCCTACTTGCTGCATCATTTATAAAAACTCACACTCCCTTTAATTTATCTAGAAGATAAAGTTTCTCTTAGAAATTTGATTAAGATCAATGTTTCACAAAAAATTTATAGCTAACATTAAGCTGTAGTTTTTTATAACAATATCAATTACCAGCGAATGAGCTAAAGGGGTTTTTATGAAAATTAAGTGCTTTCTCACAATTTTAACATGTGCAGCATTAGTGGCTTGTGGTAAACCATCAGCACCAGAAACACCTAATCCTGAAGAGTATGGAAAAACAATTCAACCTTTCCACCAGATTCCTGCGGATGCCCAGGAAGGTGGTGGCAAAGCTAGGTCGGTAGAAGAAAAATCGGGTTATTAAGAGGGGGTGCTCTATGGCTTAGCCAAAAAATCCTAGGCTATAGAGCAGTTATTAATTCCCGCGCATGAATAATTTATCAAGCTGTTCAAGACTAAGAGCCAGCCAAGTCGGTCTACCGTGGTTGCATTGATCTGATCGTTCAGTTTTTTCTATTTCGCGTAAAAGCGCATTCATTTCTTCAAGTGTTAATAGTTCATTAGCTCTAACCGCACTGTGGCAAGCCATGGTCGCCAGTATTTCGTTGCGATTATTTACTAATGCCTGGCTAGAGCCATATGAGCGGATATCCGCTAATAGCTCACTAATTAATTTTGAGATATCAGCATCTTTTAAGATAGAAGGGATGGCACGAACTGCTAGTGTAGTGGGAGAAGTTACGGTAATCTCAAATCCAAGTTGATTTAGCAACGGTGTATTTTCTTCGACAGTTGTAGTATCGAGCGAGCCACCTTGAAATAAATACGGTATCAATAAAGACTGTGTTGGTAAGGCTTGTCGATCAAACGCCCGCTTAAGTTTTTCATAGACAATTCTTTCATGCGCAGCATGCATATCGACGATAATCAAGCCTTGATTATTCTGAGCCAGAATGTAAATACCGAGTAGTTGCCCCACAGCGTGTCCTAAGAAACCAGGTGAATCTGTTTCATCTTGCGCAGATAGGGTCGGTGCTATATTGATTTCATAAGGTTTCTCACCAAATAGAGCTTGATAGAATGCAGGGGGCTGCGCAGCGGATTGCAGCGGCAAATTGGCTTGCCGGTTCTGACTGTAGCTCAATGATGATTTTTTGGTGGCATGGGAAAACGTGTTGCTTTCATGCGAAGAATCCGGCAAACCCGTTTCACTCATGATTTCATTGTGACCGTTAGCCAGTGCTTTATGGATGGCATGAAAAATGAACTGATGAACAGCGCGTGCATCACGAAAACGTACCTCAATCTTGGTCGGATGAACGTTAACGTCCACATTATCGGGATTGATGTGAAGATAAATCACATACGCAGGATGACGATCTAGATGAAGTACATCACGATAAGCTTCACGGATAGCATGGTTCAATAGTTTATCTTTGACAAAACGACCATTTACAAAAAAATACTGCATCTCACGGTTAGTCCGTGAGAAAGTCGGTCTAGATATCATTCCTTGAAGTTGGATATCTGCAGCTTCTTCAGCAATAAATAGTGCGGTTTCCCTAAATTCTTCACCTAACACCTGCTTAATCCGTTCTGGAATGTCTGTGGCTGCCAAGTGACTCCGTAATTTTCCATTATGGTATAGGTTAAAGGTAACATCGGGATTTGATAAAGCAATACGCTGAAAAATCGCTTCACAGTGGGCAAATTCTGTTGGCCCAGATTTTAAAAATTTTCGCCGTGCTGGAATATTGAAGAATAAATCACGAACTTCCAGCGAAGTTCCTAATGACCCTGCTGCAGGCTGTATTGCAATTATTTGATTTCCTTCAGCTTGAATTTCCCAGGCGTGTTGATTGCCAATTTGAAAACTAGTCAGCGATAAGCGTGACACTGAGGCTATACTAGCTAGGGCTTCTCCGCGAAAACCCAGGCTAACGATCTTCTGCAGATCTTCTTGACTACTGATTTTACTTGTTGCATGGCGAGTCAGCGCATAAGGTAAATCTTCTTTTGATATTCCGATTCCATTATCAGTAACACGAATCAGCTTAAGTCCGCCTTCTGTCAGGTGAATATTGACCTCTGTGGAGCCAGCATCCACACAATTTTCAAGAACTTCTTTAAGAATAGAGGCAGGGCGTTCAATAACCTCACCCGCCGCAATTTGATTAATTAATTCATCTGGGAGCAGTTTAATGACATTCATACTACAAAATCTACACGGCTGTCTTTCATAGGGTTATGATATAAAGTTTGATCGATTAGCTTGACCATTTTAAACCAATGCGAGTTAGTTAGGATTTCTATAACATGATCGATAGACTCATCGCTAATATACTTATTCATTAATTATTGATTTCGAAATAGGAACAACATGACGCAAGATGAACAAAAACGTGGTGCTGCTGCAGCAGCAATTGAATATGTTCCGGTTGGCTCAATTGTCGGCGTAGGCACAGGCTCAACCGCAAACTATTTCATCGATGAGTTAGCAAAAATTAAGCATAAAATTGAAGGAGCGATTGCCAGCTCGAATGCAACAGCTCAACGCCTTAAGGATCACGGAATTGAGGTGCTTGATTTGAACACCATCACCGATTTACCTGTGTACGTTGATGGCGCTGATGAAATTACCCGACATTTACATATGATAAAAGGGGGTGGCGGGGCGCTAACGAGAGAAAAAATCGTTTCAGCCGTAGCCAGAAAATTTATTTGTATCGCTGACCAAAGCAAATTAGTGAATGTGTTAGGTACCTTCCCACTACCTATTGAAGTCATCCCCATGGCGCGTAGCTATGTTGCGCGTGAAATTACATTATTAGGGGGACATCCAGCGCTGCGACAAGGCTTTGTGACTGACAATGGAAACATCATTTTAGACGTACATGGCTTGCAAATTCTTAATCCGGTTGAGCTCGAAACAACACTCAATCAAATAACTGGTGTGGTAACCAACGGATTGTTTGCACGAAAAGCGGCAAATACACTATTACTTGGCACCGACCACGGTGTAGAAACGATTACGATTTGATACTGTGTGTACTTTATTTTGTCATGAAATGGTTATCAATGTGGCTGACAATTGGTGAATCTGATCACTCAAAAAGGATAGCGTATGGTCAACAAAGAACATATATCGAAAAGATTTGACGCGGATCTCGAAGAAGTTAGGACCCGTGTATTGCAGATGGGCGGAATCGTAGAAGAGCAAATTGAACAGGCGCTGGAAGCATTAATCGGTGGCAATGAAGCCACAATCGATCAGGTCATTGCGAATGATCATCGAGTCAATGCAATGGAAGTTTCGATCGATGAAATTTGTAGTCAGATCATTGCTCGACGTCAACCGACTGCAAGTGATTTACGCATGATCATGACTGTCATCAAAACGATTACCGATCTTGAACGGATCGGAGATGAAGCAGCTAAAATTGCGCGTATGGCGAGGCTTATTTACGCAGCAGATCGTTCGCATACGCCGCGCTTTGTAGAAATCAAACATGTGGCTGAAATCGCGCTTGATATGCTTCATCAAGCGTTGGATGCATTTGCAAGGCTCGATTTAAATGCTGCGGCACATATCGTTCGACAAGATGAGCAAGTTGATGAGGAATTTCGTGCCATTCTGCGTCAACTCATAACATTCATGATGGAAGATCCGCGCAAAATTTCAACTTGTTTGGAAATTTTGTTCGTTGCAAAAGCAATAGAACGAATTGGCGATCATGCCAAAAATATGTCAGAGTACGTAGTGTATATGGTTAAAGGCAAAGATGTACGCCATGTTACTGCAGATGAAATCGAGCGGGAGGTTCGTGGTTAGAAGAATGAGATTATTAACACAAGATAGCGTATTTCGGTGGTCATTCAGTTTTAACTATGCGTGAATATTCAACATTAGCTGCTGTCGATTTAGGTTCTAATAGTTTCCATTTGCAAGTTGCTCGTGTTGTCGATAAACAACTTTATCCATTAGATAGTATAAAAGAAATGATCCGCCTCGCAGCTGGTATCACAGCGGATAAAAAACTTGATGAAGCATCACAAGAAAGAGCTCTGGATTGTTTAAAACGCTTTGGAGAAAGGTTGCGCGGCTTTCCTACACATGCGGTTAGAGTTGTAGGAACTAACTCTTTGCGTGTTGCAAAGAATGCTGCTACTTTTCTAAAAAAAGCAGAAGGCGCTTTAGGGTTTCCAATTGAAATCATCGCAGGACATGAAGAAGCTCGCTTAATCTATTTGGGAGTAGCACATGCGCTACCAGCTTCGGATAACAATCGACTTGTCATTGATATTGGAGGTGGCTCAACTGAATTCATTATTGGCCATCAACTCAAACCCTATAAATTAGAAAGCCTCTATATGGGTTGTGTCAGCCATAGTCTTCGACATTTTCCCGATGGTAAATTAACCAAAAATAATATGAAGCGAGCTGAATTAGCCGCTCAAACAGAAATACAAACTATCAAGGCAGAGTTTTCATCTCATTACTGGCAAGAAGCGTATGGCTCGTCGGGAACCGCTAGAGCGCTTGGGCGTATTTTAAAGCTCAATCATTTTGGCGATAGCTTTAGCGCTGAAGAAATCACTTTGAAAGGATTAACGCAATTTCGGGATTATCTTCTCAAAGTTGGCGATCTCAAGAAAGTCGATTTGGAAGGATTGCACAGTGATCGAACACCAGTTATCGCTGGTGGCCTTGCCATCATGTCTGCTGCGTTCACTGAGCTTGGTATTGATCGCATGTATCTGACTACTGGTGCATTGCGGCAAGGTGTTCTGTATGATTTGCTAGGTCGCTCATATAACGATGATATGCGCGAAGTTTCAGTCAAGCAATTCATGCAGCGTTATCTCATTGATACAGCGCAGGCTGCCCGGATCGAGTCATTAGCGGTCAGGCTGGGTAAGCAGTTACTGTTAAGCTTTCCTGACGAAGAAGAAGTAGAAGATGCGCTCCACTTACTTTCTTGGGCAGCACGACTTCATGAGGTAGGGATTTCAGTTGCGCATTCTAGCTATCACAAGCATTCCGCATATATCCTAGGCAATGCCGATATGCCAGGGTTTTCCAATATGGAGCAAGCACAACTCAGCGAATTGGTCCTTTCACATCAAGGATCATTGACCAAAGTTAGTGAATTCTTAACAAATCCAATCAATTTAGCTCAGTCGATCGCACTCAGACTCGCTACGTTATTTTACCGAAGCCGGATGGATATTGAGTTACCAGAAATCAAGCTTGAAATCAAAGGAGATCAATGTAAGCTCATCGTCTCACAGGATTGGCTCGAACGGAATCCACTGACAGAAACTTTGCTGCAAGCAGAAATCGATGCCTGGAAAAAAATCGGTTGGGATTTTCGAATAATTAATTATTGATCTCTTGTTAATTAATCATTTATATACGATTTTTCTATATCGTAGCTTATCCATTTAAATTGTTTATATTTTGCTTCACTTTGCAGTTATGACCCAATTAACATTTCAAGAAATGATTTTAGCGCTTCAAAACTACTGGAGTAAGCAAGGCTGTGCGTTGCTACAACCTTACGACATGGAAGTTGGGGCAGGAACAAGCCATACAGCAACCTTTTTACGTGCACTTGGACCAGAACCGTGGCGAGCGGCCTATGTACAACCTTCGCGACGACCCAAAGATGGTCGCTATGGTGACAACCCCAATCGTTTACAGCATTATTATCAATTCCAGGTTGTCATGAAACCTGCGCCCCAAGCCATTCTAGATCTTTATCTCGGCTCGTTGCAAGAACTTGGTTTTGATTTAACTCGCAATGATGTGAGATTAGTCGAAGACGATTGGGAAAATCCAACACTAGGCGCCTGGGGTTTAGGCTGGGAGGTATGGTTGAATGGCATGGAAGTAACTCAATTTACTTATTTCCAGCAAGTAGGCGGTATTAACTGCAAACCCATCACGGGAGAGATTACCTATGGCCTGGAAAGGTTAGCGATGTATTTACAGGGTGTTGAGAATGTGTTCGATTTGATCTGGACAAAAGGACTGACGTATCGCGATGTTTACCATCAGAATGAGGTTGAGCAATCGATTTATAACTTTGAGCAAAGCGATACTGCATTTTTGTTGTTAGCGTTCGGTAAATATGAGCAACAAGCGAATCATCTCATGGAAAATCAATTACCGTTGCCAGCCTATGAGCAGGTGCTTAAAGCGGCGCACAGCTTCAATTTACTCGATGCCAGGGGGGCGATCTCAGTGACCGAGCGAGCTGCTTATATAGGTCGTATTCGTAATTTAGCGCGGCGCGTGGCACAAGCTTATTTCGATAGCCGAGCACGATTAGATCCACCGTTCCCGATGGCGCCTCGTGAGTGGGTCCAGCAAATGACACTCAAGGCAGGCTGATAATGGAAACACAAAATTTACTTGTCGAATTGCTGGTAGAAGAGCTTCCACCTAAATCATTAAAAAAATTGGGAGAAAGCTTTGCTAATCTGCTAAGTCAATCGCTGATTTCGCAGTGTCTTGCAGCAAAAACCTCGACCGTAACATCCTATACAACACCGCGTCGATTGGCAGTTCATTTAACTAAAGTAATGAGTCAGGCGCCAGATCAGCAGCAATCACACAAGCTAATGCCAGTTGCTATTGGACTAGATTCTTCAGGGCAACCCACACCGGCACTCATAAAAAAAATGAGCAGCATAAATATAGAAACTTTTGATGTGTCACAGCTAAAACGAGCCATGGATGGCAAATCGGAAGCATTATTTTTGGAACGAACCGTTACCGGTACAACGCTAATCAATGGCTTGCAAATAGCATTAGAGCAAGTCATGTCCCAATTGCCAATACCTAAAGTGATGGCCTATCAGCTTGCAGATGGGTGGAACACGGTTAATTTTGTGAGGCCCGTCCATTCCCTCATTGCACTTCATGGAACGGCAATTATAGCGATCAACCTGTTAGGGATTACTGCCGGGAATAGTACGCGTGGACATCGATTTGAAGCCAAATCTAATCCAATTGTGATCCAACAAGCTGATAGCTATGCGCAACAACTTCAGAGTGAGGGCGCCATTGTTGCTAGCTTTTCGGAACGTCGTCAAGTAATCAACGATCAACTAGTTGCTGCTGCAAATAAAGTAAATTTAAACTTGATTCCTGATGAAGCGTTACTCGATGAAGTAACCGCGTTGGTAGAACATCCCAATGTACTGATAGGGCAGTTTGCTGAAACATTCCTGGAAGTGCCGCAGGAGTGCCTTATTCTTACTATGAAAGCGAATCAAAAATATTTTCCACTATTTGATCATCACGGTAAGTTAACTAATCGATTCTTGCTTGTTTCAAATATTTGTCCCAATGATCCTCATGCGATTATCGATGGTAATGAACGAGTGGTGCGTTCTCGCTTAGCTGATGCAAAGTTTTTCTTTGATCAGGATCGCAAAAAACCGCTGATTTCGCGCCTTCCAGGACTAGATAACGTTATTTATCATCATCAACTGGGGACTCAGGGCTTGCGAATCCACTACCTTTGTGCGCTAGCAAGTGAAATTGGTGCAATGATCGGTGGTAATCAATTAGCTAATGACGCAATACAAGCAACAAAGCTTGCTAAAGCAGATCTCTTAACCGATATGGTTGGTGAATTTCCGGAGCTACAAGGGGTAATGGGGCGTTATTATGCACAACATGAAGGATTGAACGATACTGTTGCTTATGCTATCGAGGATCATTATAAGCCGCGTTACGCCGGTGATACATTGCCGCGGAATTTGGTAGGTGTTTGCGTTGCGCTGGCTGATAAGTTAGAAACCCTCGTCAATCTATTTGCTATCGGTCAAGTTCCGACTGGTGACAAAGATCCTTATGCATTAAGACGTCATACACTGGGTATAATTCGCATCCTAATTGAAAAGGATCTGCCAGTCGAACTAGATAAATTACTAGAACTCGTTTTTATTATCGTACAGGATGAGACCATTACTCAACAATGGCGACAGACAATGGTTAATAAACAATCTGTAGCAATACCCCAGCGTCCGATACTTACGAATGAAGTGATTGAACAATTACGGCGGTTTATATCTGAACGATTGGCAGGCACATTACGTGAGCAAGGCTATACAGCTCAGGAGGTTGATGCTGTTTTAGCCCTTAATCCGCAATATTTAAATGAAATTCCTAAACGATTAGCTGCAGTACGTGCGTTTTCGAGCTTACCTGAAGCAGCTAGTCTTGCTGCTGCTAATAAACGCGTGATTAATATACTAAAAAAAATCGAGCATGAAATTAATGACCAAGTTAATCCCAAACTACTGCGCGAAGAAGCGGAGAAAGCGCTTCATCAAACGCTGCTTGATTTAACCGATAAAGTCGATCAGGCATTCAAAGAAAAAGATTATATTGTAACGCTTCAGATTCTTGCTGAATTAAAAACGGTGGTTGATACTTTCTTTGATCATGTGATGGTCAATGTGGATGACGAAGCATTGCGTACTAATCGACTTGCTTTACTTAAGCAGTTGCAGCAAATCATGAATCGTGTTGCAGATATTTCAAAGTTGGCGAGTTGATATGAAGCTAATTGTGCTTGATGATAAAGGCGTAATCAATGAAGTCACCGATCCTTTCATTCAAACACCCGAGCAATGGGTACCCATACCAGGAAGTTTAGAAGCCATTGCAAAGCTTACACACCAAGGTTATCGTGTCATTGTAGCTACCAATCAATCTGGGATTGGGCGTGGCCTGCTCGATATGGATACTTTTAATGCAATCAACGATAAGCTTTTCAAAGCTGTTCAGGCAGCAGGTGGGTATTTAGATGCTTTATTTTTTTGCCCACACGCGCAACAAGACCATTGTCATTGCCGCAAGCCTGAGATAGGCCTGTTTAAGGAAATCATTCAACGTTATAGCACAGATTTAAAGGGCGTACCTATTGTTGGTGATTCATTGAAAGATTTGCAAGCAGCAAGCAGTGTAGGCGCAACACCGATTCTCGTGCTAACTGGCAATGGACAGCAAACACAAGCGACTGGATATTTGCCGGCAGGGACACAAATTTATCCGGATTTAGCTTCCGTAGCTAATACTTTACTGAAATGAGTCGTATGACTGCCATTCTTCGCTCGCTAGTGTATACCTTACTGCAAATCCTTATTACCCCGCCTTATGCTATCTTTACCTTGTCCTGCTTCTGGCTACCAGCACATCAGCGTTACCAAGTAACCTATGGTTGGACACGAATCATGCTTTTTTTACTTAAGACCATTTGTGGTTTGCACTATCGAATCATCGGTGCAGAACATATTCCAAAGCAGCCCAGTATTGTGCTATCGAAGCACCAATCAGCTTGGGAGACGTTAGCCTTTCAGCAAATCTTTCCACCCCAAGTTTGGGTTCTCAAAAAAGAATTACTGCGTATTCCTTTTTTTGGTTGGGGACTTGCCATGACGAGCCCAATTGCTATTGATCGAGGTTCTGGGAAAAAAGCTTTACAGCAAATAGTCGATCAAGGAAAAGACCGACTTGCTCAACAATTTTGGATCGTTGTTTTTCCAGAAGGAACGCGTATTCCCCCCGGTCACACCGGTAAATATCATATTGGCGGTGCATGGTTGGCCACACATACCGGTGCATTGGTTGTGCCTGTTGCACATAACGCTGGAGAGTTCTGGGGGAAAAATTCATTTGTTAAAAATCCTGGCACGATTACGGTGAGTATTGGTAAACCAATTGACCCTGCTGGTTTGGAAGCAGGCGAATTGAATGATCAGATTAAAACATGGATTGAATCTGAAGTATCACGAATCGGTCGATCTAAAAAAATAGCAACGCAACATGAAGATTCGAGCAACACGAAC
>ERZ1645185.595-NODE-595-length-15151-cov-14.862944_pt1 | contig 15151 bp, 15 predicted proteins | sample MGYA00575351_ERZ1645185 | MGnify/ENA primary metagenome ERZ1645185 (study PRJEB40838, sample SAMN11284767) | freshwater sediment metagenome | isolation source: river sediment | host: Sediment | place: India: Jana village, Kanpur | collected 2015-12-17 ...
TCGCTGGCCAAGGCGGATCCCGCCGAGGCCGCGCGCTCGGCGCGCGCGCTCGCCGACTTCCTCGCCGCCGACGTCGTGGTGATCGGCGCGCCGATGTACAACTTCGGCATCCCCAGCCAGCTCAAGGCGTGGATCGACCGCATCGCGGTGGCGGGCACGACCTTCCGCTACACCGCCAACGGCCCGGAAGGCCTGGTCCGCGGCAAGCGGGTGATCGTCGCCGCCACCTACGGCGGACGGCATCCGGTGGAGAGCGGGCGCAATTTCGTCGAGCCCTACCTGCGCCAGGTGTTCGGCTTCCTCGGCATCGACGCGGTCGAGTTCGTCAGCGCCGAGGCCCTGAACGTCTCGCCGGAGCAGCGCACGCAGGCGCTGGAAAACGCGCAGGCGGCGATCGACGCCCTGCCCGCGCGCGCGGCCTGAGCGCGCCGGCTCAGGCGATGCGTTCGGCGCCGCCCATGTACGGACGCAGCGCCGCCGGCACCTCGATGCTGCCGTCGGCCTGCTGGTAGTTCTCCATCACCGCGATCAGCGCGCGACCTACCGCGACGCCCGAACCGTTGAGGGTGTGCACCAGTTCCGGCTTGCCGGTGGCCGGGTTGCGCCAGCGCGCCTGCATGCGCCGGGCCTGGAAGTCGCCGCAGTTGGAGCAGGACGAAATCTCGCGGTAGGTCCCCTGCGAGGGCAGCCAGACCTCCAGGTCGAAGGTCTTGGTGGCCCCGAACCCCATGTCGCCGGCGCACAGCAGCATCCGGCGGTACGGCAGGCCCAGCTTCTCCAGCACCGCCTCGGCGCAGCGGGTCATGCGCTCGTGCTCGGCGTCGGAGGCATCGGGCCTGGCGATGCTGACCAGCTCGACCTTCTCGAACTGGTGCTGGCGGATCATCCCGCGGGTGTCGCGGCCGGCGGCGCCGGCCTCGGCGCGGAAGCACATGGAATGCGCAGTCATGCGCAGCGGCAGGCGCTCGGCATCCAGGATCTCGTCGCGCACGATGTTGGTGAGCGGGACTTCCGAGGTCGGGATGAGGTAGCGCGTGTGCTCGCCCAGGCGGGTGGAGAACAGGTCTTCCTCGAACTTGGGCAATTGCCCGGTGCCGCGCATCGAGTCGGCGTTGACGATCACCGGGACGTTGGTTTCCTCGTAGCCGTGCTCGCCGGCGTGCAGGTCGAGCATGAACTGCGCCAGCGCCCGGTGCAGGCGCGCCAGCTGGCCGCGCAGCACGGTGAACCGCGAGCCCGACAGCTTGGCCGCGGTCTCGCCATCCAGCCAGCCGTGGCGCTCGCCGAGGGCGACGTGGTCCTTCACCTCGAAATCGAACGCACGCGGCGTGCCCCAGCGGTGCTGCTCGACATTGCCGGACTCGTCGCTGCCCGCCGGGACCGAGGCGTCCGGCAGGTTGGGGATGCCGGCGGCGATCGCCTCGATCTCCGCGCGGATCTCGTCGAGGCGGAGCTCGGAGGCCTTCAGCTCATCGCCGAAGCCGGCCACTTCGGCCATCACCGCGGCCACGTCCTCGCCCTTGGCCTTGAGCATGCCGATCTGCTTGCTGCGCGTGTTGCGCAGGTTCTGCAGCTCCTGCGTGCGCACCTGCAACTGCTTGCGGTCGGCTTCCAGCGCCTCCAGGCGGGCCACGTCGAGGTCGAAGCCGCGGCTGTCGCGCAGGCGGGCGGCAAGGTCGGCGGCATGGTTGCGGAGCAGGACGGGATCGAGCATGGAAGCGGCATCGCGTGGGCGTGAACGCGCATTATCGCCCGTCCGGGCACGGCTGCGGGATCGCGGCGACGCTGTGCCAGAATGCGGCGCATGCCTGCCCCCGACACGCCGCATCGGTTCCCGCTGCCGCCCCGCGTCCTGAAGCTGATCGGCATCGCCTTCGCCGGCGGCCTGCTGCTGTTCCTGCTGGTCTGGTGGGACCAGCGCAACGACACCGACTTCTTCACCGCCCGCCAGGCCACGCCGGACGGCGGCGAGCCGGCCGGCCTGCCGGTCCCGTTGCCCGCCGACGTGGCCACCGGCGACGACACCGCCAGCGGCCTGCGCGTCTTGCAGGCGCCGGACGGAAGCGCGCCCGCGCCGGCGCCGCGCCCGGTCCAGATCGAAGCGCCGCCGCCCCCGCCACCGCCGGCCGCCGAGGCTGCCCCCAAGCCGCCCGCCGGCGATCGCGTGGATCCCAGCCCGCTCAGCACGCCGGCGCCGAAATACCCGTCCAGCGCACTGCGCCGCGGGGTGGGCGGGACCGTCCAGGTGCGGGTGACCGTGGCCACGGACGGCAGCGTGGAGCGCCTGGAACTGGCCCAGACCAGCGGCAACCGCGACCTCGACCGCGCCGCGCTGGAGGCCATGCGCCGCTGGCGCTTCAAGCCAGCCACCCAGGGTGGCCAGCCGGTCGTGGCCGACGTGATCGTGCCGCTGGACTTCGCCCCCCAGCGCTGACCCCCCTGCATCCATCCGTGGCCGCGGCGCGTACAGGCGCGCGGAACACAGGGCGGGATGTAGGATGCAGGCGCATATCGCAACGGAGACACCGTCGCCTTTCGAGGCGGCCAGACGCATGTCGACGGCAGGGACGCCCGCACGTGAGCCCGGCGAATGGGCACGGGAACTGGTCGCGGTGGCGGTCCGCCAGGACCGCGACTGCTTCATGCGCATCTACGACCACTTCATGCCGCGGCTGTGCCTCTACCTGCGCGGGATCGGCGCGCCGGAGGCGATCGCCGAGGAACTCTCGCAGGAGGCGATGCTGCGGCTGTGGCAGCACGCCGCCGGCTACGACCCGGCCCGCAGCGCGGTCAGCACCTGGCTGTTCCGGATCGCGCGCAACCTGCACATCGACCGCCTGCGCCGCGAAGCCAACCGCCCGCAGGTGGCAGCCGAACCGATCGAGGCCGACATCGCGTCGGAACCACACACCACCGAAGAGTACGCAGACCACGTCCAGTTGCAGCGCCGCATCGACACCCTCTCGTCGATCCAGGCACGGTTGATCCGCATGTCCTATTTCGAAGCCAAGAGCCACCAGGAAATCGCCACCGAGCTGGGCATGCCGCTCGGTACCGTCAAGTCCCACCTGCGCCGCGCCTTCCTGCGGCTGCAGGGCGAGATCGGGGAGGTGGCATGAACCCGCGCCACCACCTCGACCCCGCGACCATCGTCAGCCATGCCGCCGGCGCGCTGTCGCCGGAGATGGCGGCCGTCGTGGCCACCCACCTCGAAGGCTGCGGCCACTGCCGGCAGGCGGTGGCGCAGGCCGACGGCATCGGCGGCGCGTTGATGGCGCAACGCCAGGGCGCCGAACTGCCCGAGGACCGGCAGGCACGCCTGCGGCGCGCGATGCTCGAGCGCCTCGACAGCGCGGGAGCCCCCGGTCGCGCCCCCGACGCTCCCACGCCCTCGTCGGATCCCGACCGCCTCCCGGCACCGCTGCATCCGTATTTCGGCAACTCGTACCGCGCGCTGAAATGGCGCTGGATGGGACCCGGCATGCACTTCATCCGCACCGTCGGGCCCAGCGGCGGCACCCTGCTGATGCTGCGCATCGGCCCCGGCAAGCGCATGCCGGTGCATGGCCACCAGGGCAGCGAGCTGACCCAGATCCTGCGCGGTGCCTACGACGACGCACTGGGCCATTTCTCCGCCGGCGACATCGCCGACCTCGATGCCGAGGTGGAACACCAGCCGGTGACGACCCCAGGCACGGCCTGCATCTGCGTGGCGGCGCTGGATGGCCCGTTGCGCTTCCCGGGCTGGTTGGCGCGCACCCTGCAACCGGTGTTCCGGGTCTGACGACCCCCGGCTGAACGCCATCGCCGTGGGCGCATCCAGTTCCGGTTGCATCGCGTAAGGCCTCCCACGCAAGCACGTGGGAGCGCAACGATGACAAGGATGTCGGTGGCTGCAGGGATGGTGTTCGCGGCGGCAGTTGCCATCGTCTCACCCGCGCAGGCCAACGCCCGGCGCGAGCAGGCCGATGTGTATGCGGCCGGCAGCCAGCGCCTGCTGTACCGCGAGGAGCACCTGGTGCAGCCAGGCGCCAGCCCCGAGCGCTGGGTGCTGTACCGCTGCCCGGACGGCAAGCCGTTCGCGCGCAAGCGGGTGGCCGCGGGCGGCGCACGCCCGGATTTCGCGCTGGAGGATGCGCGCGATGGCTATCGCGAAGGGGTGCGTGGCGCCGGCGATGCGCGACAGGTGTACGTCGGCCTGGCCGGCAAGGAAACCAGTCGCCGCGTGCCGGTGCCCGCCGATGGTGTGATCGATGCCGGCTTCGATGCCGCGGTCCGCACCCACTGGGCGCAGCTCATGCGCGGCGAGACTGTCCAGCTGCGCTTCCTCGTACCCAGCCGCAAGCAATTCTTCCCGGTGCAGCTGCGGCGCATGGGCAGCGCGGACTTGAACGGCATCCGCGCCGAGCGCCTGCGCATGAAGCTCGACACCTGGTTCGGCTTCGCGGTCCCGGAGGTCACCCTGGTCTATGCGCGCGACGGTCGCCGCCTGCTGGAGTTCAACGGCACCGGCAACCTCCGCGATGGACGCGGGCGCAACCCGCAAGTGCGCATCGCGTTCCAGCCGCAGGCGCAGCTGGCCAGCGCCAGCGACTTGGCGGGCGTCGCACGCCTGCCGCTGGACGGACGCTGCAGCTTCTGACGCATCGGCGACGCTGCATCCGTTTCACGCGACGCCACGTAACGTTCCCCAGACCTGGAGCTTGTGCATGGCGCGAATGGATGCAACGCGAGACCCCCGCCATGCCGGCAACCGCCTTGGCGCGCTCCGTCGATGGTTCGATACCAGTGTGGACGCCGGCTTGCCGGACGCGAACGACGACCGCATCGACTGGCTGCGCGCGCTGCCGTTCATTGCCATGCACCTGGCCTGCCTCGGCGTGTTCTGGGTCGGGGTGTCGCCGACCGCGGTGTGGATCGCGTTGGCGCTCTATGCCGCGCGGATGTTCGCGATCACCGGCTTCTACCACCGCTACTTCTCGCATCGCACGTTCCGCACCTCGCGCGCGGTGCAGTTCGCCTTCGCCCTGCTGGGCGCGGCGTCGGTGCAACGCGGTCCCTTGTGGTGGGCGGCGCACCATCGGCACCACCACGTGCATGCCGATACCGAAGCCGATCCGCACACCCCGCGCAAGGGCTTCTGGCGCAGCCATGCCGGCTGGTTCCTGACCCGGGCCGGCTTCCGCACCGATCCATCGCGCATCGGCGACCTGCTGCGCTACCCCGAGCTGCGCTGGCTGGATCGCTACGACACGGTCGTCCCGGTCGTCCTCGCCGCCATGCTGTACGCGCTCGGCGCGGCGCTCGAACGCTGGGCGCCAGGCTTGGGCACCGATGGGCCGCAGCTGCTGGTCTGGGGATTCTTCGTGTCCACCGTGGTCCTGTTCCACGCGACGGTCACCATCAATTCGCTGGCGCACCGCTGGGGGCGCCGTCGCTACGCGACCCGCGACGACAGCCGCAACAACCTGTGGCTGGCGCTGCTCACCTTCGGCGAGGGCTGGCACAACAACCACCATTTCTTCCCGGGCAGCGCACGCCAGGGCTTCCGCTGGTGGGAGGTCGACCTCACCTGGTACGGCCTGCGCACGCTGCAGCTGTTCGGGCTGGTGCGCGACCTCAAGCCGGTGCCGGCCTGGGTGCTGGCGAAGGCGGAGCACTGACATGCGCATCGCGGTGGTGGGCAGCGGGATCAGCGGCCTGTCCGCGGCGTGGCTGCTGTCGCGCCAGCACGACGTCGTGCTGTACGAGGCGAACGGGACCCTCGGCGGGCATACCGACACCCACGACGTCCACGTCGATGGCCAGGCCTTGCGGGTCGACACCGGCTTCATCGTCCACAACCCGATCCACTACCCGCTGCTGACGCGGCTATTCGCCGAACTCGGCGTTGCCTCGCAGGAGACCACGATGAGCTTCTCGGTGCAGGACGCGGGCACCGGGCTGGAATACAACGCGACCACCCTCGACACCCTGTTCTGCCAGCGCCGCAACCTGGTCTCGCCGCGCTTCTGGGGGATGCTGCGCGACCTCGCCCGGTTCTATCGCGAGGCGCCTTCCCTGCTCGACCTGCCGGGCGCCGGCCCGACCCTTGGCGACTACCTGCGCGAGCGCGGCCACGGCGCCGCGTTCCGTGACCAGCACCTGGTGCCGATGGCCAGCGCGCTGTGGTCCTCGCCTGCCGCCGGCATCCTCGAGTTCCCGGCGAAGTACCTGGTCCAGTTCATGGCCAACCACCACATGCTGCAACTCACCGGCCGGCCACCGTGGCGGGTGGTGCGTGGCGGCTCGCGCACGTACGTGGAAGCGATGGCGGCCCGCTGGGACGTGCGCGTACGGCTGCGCACGCCGGTGCGCGGCATCTCCCGCGATGCGCATGGCGCGGTGGTCCGTTGCGATACCGGCAGCGAACGCTTCGACCACGTGGTGCTGGCCTGCCACAGCGACCAGGCACTGGCCCTGCTCGACGACGCCCATCCCGACGAACGCGACATCCTCGGCGCGATCCCGTACCAGGCCAACGAAACCGTCCTGCACACGGATGCCCGCCTGTTGCCGCGCCATCGCAAGGCATGGGCGGCATGGAACGCCTACCTGCCCGCGGATCCGGCGCAGGCCTGCACGGTCAGCTACTGCATGAACCTGCTGCAGGGCCTCGCGGTGGACACGCCGCTGGTGGTCAGCCTCAACCGCAGCCACGACATCGATCCGGCCAAGGTCCTCGTGCGCCGCCATTACCACCATCCGGTCTACACCCCGGCGTCGGTCGCGGCGCAAGGCCGCAAGGACCGGATCCAGGGCGTGCGCCGGACCTGGTTCGCCGGCGCCTACTGGGGCTGGGGCTTCCACGAGGACGGCATCCGCAGCGGCGTCGAGGTGGCGCGCGCATTGGGGGTGGCGTGGTCTGGAACCGACGACGGCGTCGTGCCCAAGCGCTTCGAGGCGGCCGCGTGAGCACGGCGATCGCCAGCGCGATCTACGAGGGGCGGGTACGGCATCGCCGGCATTCGCCGCGCGCGCATGCCTTCGCCTACCGGATGGCGCAGCTTTACCTCGACCTCGATGAAGTCGACGCGCTGTTCCGCGACCGCTGGTTGTGGTCCATCGATCGCCCGAACCTCGCCGAGTTCCGCCGCAGCGACTTCCTCGGCGACCCGGCGCAGCCGCTGGCCGACGCCGTGCGCGAGCGCGTCGCCATCGCCACCGGCGAACGCCCGGCCGGCCCGGTGCGGCTGCTCAGCCACCTGCGCTACGCCGGCTATTCCTTCAATCCCGTGAGTTTCTACTACTGCCACGCCGCGGATGGCGCGCTGCACAGCATCGTCGCCGAGATCACCAACACGCCCTGGAAGGAGCGCCACGCCTACGTGCTGCCGGTGGCCACCGCCGACGTGCGCGGGCGTGCCCTGCACTGGGCCTTCGACAAGGCCTTCCACGTCTCGCCGTTCCTGCCGATGGCGCGGCGCTACGCGTGGTCGTTCACCCCACCGGCGCAGGACCTGCACGTGCACATGGACGTGTGCGATGGCGAGCGCCGCGAATTCGACGCCGACCTCGCCCTCGAGCGCCGCCCGCTGGATGGCCGCCAGCTCGCGCGCGTGCTGTGGCGCTACCCGCTGATGACCGCGCAGGTGGTCGCCGGCATCCATTGGCAGGCATTGCGCCTGTGGCTGAAGCGCACCCCCGTCCACGACCACCCCGCCAAGCTGGAGACCCCCGCATGAACAGCGTCGTCCGCACCACCCCCGATGGCGCGTTCGATGCGCTCGACCGCTTCCTCCGCGGCCGCCTGCTGCGCCAGCTGGACGCGCTGCGCGGCGGCCAGGTCGCGCTGGTCGACGCGCTCGGCAGCACGCTGGTCGGCGAGGCGGGGCATGGTCCCGCGATCCGCCTGCAGGTCCACGATGCCGGCTTCTATCGCGCGCTCGCGGGCCAGGGCAGCGTGGGTGCGGCGGAAGCCTTCATGGATCGGCACTGGGACTGCAGCGACCTGGTCGGGCTGGTGCGCCTGCTGGTGCGCAACCGCGACCTGCTGGACGGCATGGAAGGCGGGCCGGCGCGCCTCGGCGGCTGGGCCCTGAAGGCCTGGCACGCGCTGCGCCGGAATACCCGCGATGGCGCGCGCCGCAACATCGCCGCGCACTACGACCTCGGCAATCCGTTCTTCCGCCTGTTCCTGTCCGACGACCTGATGTACTCGTCGGCGCTCTACGCCGGCGAGGACGACAGCCTGGAGGCCGCGTCCGCCCGCAAGCTCGACCGCATCTGCGACAAGCTGCGGCTGTCGCCGGGCGACCACGTGGTGGAGATCGGCACCGGCTGGGGCGGTTTCGCCGTGCACGCGGCGCGCACCCGCGGCTGCCGGGTGACCACCACCACGATCTCGCGCGAACAGCATGCGCTGGCCTGCCAGCGCGTCGCCGAAGCCGGCCTGCAGGACCGCGTGCAGGTGCTGCTGTCGGACTACCGCGACCTGCAGGGGCAATACGACAAGCTGGTGTCGATCGAGATGATCGAAGCCATCGGCCCGCAGTACCTCGACACCTATTTCGCGACCCTCGGCCGCCTGCTGAAGCCGGACGGGTTGGGCCTGGTGCAGGCCATCACCATCGAGGACCACCGGTACGAGCAGGCGGTGCGCTCGGTCGATTTCATCAAGCGCCACATCTTCCCGGGCTCGTTCATCCCGTCGATCGCCGCGATGCTGGCCGCCAAGACCCGCAGCACCGACCTGGCGCTGGTGCACCTGGAGGATTTCGGGCCGTCGTACGCGCGCACCCTGCGCGACTGGCGCCTGCGTTTCCTCGCCAACCGCGAGGCCGTGCGCGCGCAGGGCTTCGACGAACGCTTCCTGCGCATGTGGGAGTTCTACCTCGCCTACTGCGAAGGCGGCTTCATCGAGCGCTCGATCGGCGTGGCCCACCTGCTGCTGGCCAAGCCGGGCTATCGCGGCGCGTCCTACCTGCCCGGCCTGCTGGAGGCCTGAGGTGGCGTTCTGGGCCAACCTGCTGGGCTACCAGGCGACCTGGTTCGCGGTGGTGTGGAGCGCCGGGCGCGGCACGCCATGGATCGGGATGCTGGCCTGCGTGGCGTTCATCGCGCTGCAGTGGTGGGGCTCGCGCACCCGGGACGGTGATGGCCGGGTCCTGCTGGCCGCGCTGGCCTGCGGCCTGGTGGTCGATGGCGTGGCGGCCGCCAGTGGGCTGCTGGCCTATGCCGCGCCGTTCCCGTCCCTCCCCGCACCGTCCTGGATCGTGCTGCTGTGGGGCGCGTTCGCGCTCACCCTGAACCACTCGATGGCCTGGTTTGCGCAGCGCCCCCTGGTCGCCTCGGTCTTCGCCGCGATCGGCGGACCGCTGGCCTACCTCGGCGCTGCCCGCGGCTTCGACGCCGTCGCCTTCCCCGCACCCGCGTGGCCGGCGCTGGCGTGGCTCGCCGCATGTTGGGCGGTCGCGCTGCCGCTGCTGCTGCGCATCGCCAGCCACCACCGCCCTGCCCGCACGACATCGATGGAGGCCCGCGCATGACCCCCTGGCACCAACTGCTGCTGGTCTGGGCGTTCGCGGTGGTCCTGCAGGGACTGGCCTGGGCCCGCCAGCAACACACCCGCAACGCGGGCATCGTCGATGTCGCCTGGTCGTTCGGGGTCGGCGCCGCCGCCGTGCTGGTCGCCGCGACCGGCAGCGGCGCCCCCTTGCCGCGCCTGCTGCTCGCCGTGCTTGGCGGCGCCTGGGGCCTGCGCCTGGGCCTGCACCTGTGGCACCGCGTCAGCGGCGAGGCCGAGGACGGACGCTACGCGCAACTGCGCAAGCGCTGGGGCAACGCGCCGGCGAAGTGGCTGGCGATGTTCCAGTTCCAGGCCGTGCTGATCGCCCTGTTCGCCTTGCCCTTCCTGGCGGTCGCCGCGAATCCGGTGGCCGGCTGGAACGCGTGGTTCATCGGCGGCATCGCGACCTGGCTGCTGTGCGTCGGCGGGGAGGCCGTGGCCGACCGCCAACTGGCGCGCTTTCGCGCCAATCCCGCGAACCGCGGCAAGACTTGCCGCGACGGGCTCTGGCGCTACTCGCGCCACCCGAACTACTTCTTCGAATGGCTGCACTGGTTCGCCTACGTGCTGCTGGCGGTGGGCTCGCCGCTGCACTGGCTGGCCTGGTCCGGACCGGTGGTCATGTACGTCTTCCTGCGCTGGGTCAGCGGCATCCCGTGGACCGAACAGCAGGCGCTGCGCACGCGCGGCGAGGACTACGCCCGCTACCAGCGCACCACCCCGATGCTGATCCCGTGGTTCCCCAAGGAGGACCGATGAACGCCACCGCCCAGGCCATGGAACTGGCCAACGACCGCCCTGCCGACGGCCTGCTCGGGCTGGCCGAGCGCGGCCTGCTGCCGGATGCGCTGCTGCGCCTCGGCATCCGCCGCCTGTGCACGCAGCGCCTGCGCGACGAAGCCGCGGCCGATCCCGACGCGGCCGCGCGCCGCAATGCCGCGCTGATCGAGGAACTGCGCCGCAGCCCGGTGGCGATCCACACCGATGCCGCCAATCGCCAGCATTACGAATTGCCACCGGCGTTCTTCCTGCGCTGCCTCGGCCCGCGCCTGAAGTATTCAGGCTGCTACTACCCGACCGGCCGCGAAACCCTGGGCGAGGCGGAAGACGCGATGCTCGCGCTGTACGGCGAGCGCGCCGGGCTCGCCGATGGCCAGGACATCCTCGAACTCGGCTGCGGCTGGGGCTCGCTGACCTTGTGGATGGCCGAGCGCTACCCGAACGCGCGGATCACCGCGGTGTCCAACTCCGCACCGCAACGCCGCTACATCGAAGCGCAATGCCTGCAACGCGGCTTCTCCAATGTCCGCGTGCTCACCTGCGACGTCAATCGCCTCGAGCTGCCGGAGGGCGCCTTCGACCGCTGCGTCTCGGTCGAGATGTTCGAGCACATGCGCAACTACCAGGCTTTGCTGGGACGCATCGGCGGCTGGCTGCGCGACGACGGCAAGCTGTTCGTGCACATCTTCTGCCATCGCACCCTGCTCTATCCGTTCGAGACCGCGGGCGAGGACAACTGGATGGGCCGGCACTTCTTCACCGGCGGGCTGATGCCGGCTGCCGATACCCTGCTGTGGTTCCAGGACGCGCTGCGCATCGAGGACCGCTGGCTGGTGGACGGGACCCACTACGAGCGCACCGCCAACCACTGGCTGGCCAACCAGGATGCGCGCCGCGATGACGTGATGGCGATCCTGCGCCAGGCCTATGGCGACGCCGCGCCGTTGTGGTTCCAGCGCTGGCGGATGTTCTGGATGGCCTGCGCCGAGCTGTTCGGATACGACGGCGGCCGCGAATGGATGGTCGCCCACTACCGCTTCGCCAAGGGGGTGCCGTGATGGTCCGCCTCGCACTCGCCACCCTCGCGGTGGCCGCGGTCGCCGCCTGCGCGACCAGCAAGCCCACGATGCCCGCGGTGCCGCAGGTGGACCTGCCGCGCTTCATGGGCGACTGGTACGTGATCGCGCACATCCCCTCGTTCCCGGAACGCGAGGCCTACAACGCGATCGAGTCCTACCGCCTCGACGACGAGGGCAAGATCCGCACCACGTTCCAGTTCCGCAAGGGCAGCTTCGACGCGCCGCTCGACACCATGGAACCGGTGGGCACGGTGGAACCCGGCACCGGCAACGCGGTGTGGGGGATGCAGTTCGTCTGGCCGATCCGGGCCGAATACATCATCGCCGACCTCGACCCGGAATACCGCTGGACCCTGATCGGCCGCAGCAAGCGCGACTACCTGTGGATCATGGCGCGCACCCCGACCCTGCCCGCGGCGGACTACGACGCACTGGTCGCCAAGGCCAGTGCACTGGGCTACGACACCAGCAAGCTGCGCAAGGTACCGCAGCAGTGGCCGGAAACCGGCCCGGATCCGCGCACCCGATGAAGCGCTGCGGGATGGCCGCGCTTGCGGCCTCGGTGGCCTTGCTGGCGGGCGGCTGCACCCGGGTTGCGCTCGGCATCGCCAATGGTGGCGTCGCGCCGCCGGACGCCGCCGCGACGTACGCGCCCGGGCTCGCGCTGGACATCTACCGCCCGCGGGATGCGGACAAGGCGCCGGTCGTCGTGTTCTTCTACGGCGGCGGCTGGACGTCCGGCGCGCGCGCGGACTATCGCTTCGTCGGGCGCCGGCTCGCCGATGCCGGGATGCTCGCGATCGTCGCGGACTACCGCCTGTTCCCGGAGGCGACCTTCCCCGGCTTCGTCGAGGATGGCGCGGCGGCGGTTGCCTGGGCACGCCGGCACGCCACCGAACATGGCGGCGATCCCGCGCGCGTCTACGTGGCCGGGCACTCGGCCGGCGCGCAGATCGCGGCGCTGCTCGGCACGGACGCGCGCTACCTGCGCGCGCAAGGCCTGCAACCGCGCGACCTCGCCGGCGTGATCGGCCTCTCGGGTCCCTACGACTTCGTGATCGACGAGGCGCTGGCGCCGGTCTTCGGCCCCAGGGCCCGCTGGCCCGATGCGCAGCCGCTGGCGTTCGTGGATGGCGACGAGCCGCCGTTCCTGTTGATCCATGGCGATGCCGACCGCCGGGTCGAGGCGCGCGACAGCCGGCAACTGGCGGAGGCACTGCAGGCACGCGGCGAGCAGGCCCGCCTGTTGATGCTGGAGGGCGCGGGCCACACCGCGCCGCTGGTCGCCCTGTACGCGCCGGGCCGCGAACCGCGCGTGCTGGACGCGATCCGCGCCTTCACCGGCACCCGCTGAATCAGGCCGCGCGCAAGCCGAAACCGGCGCCGCGCGCCAGGTCGTCGAAACCCGGGAACGACGTCGCGACATTGTCGACGTCGGTGATGCGCACCGCGCCGGCGGCCACCTGCGCGGCCACGCACAGGCTCATCGCGATGCGGTGGTCGCCGTGCGCATCGACTTCGCCGCCCTGCAGCGGTCCACCGGTGATGGTGGCCCCGTCGGGCGCTTCGTCGACGCGGATCCCGAGCACGCGCAGGCCGGCGGCCATCGTGGCGATGCGGTCGGATTCCTTGACCCGCAGCTCGGCGGCCCCGCGCACCACGGTGTCGCCCTCGGCGCAGGCCGCGGCGACGAACAGCGCCGGGAACTCGTCGATCATGTCCGGCACGTGCTGCTCCGGCACCTCGATGCCGCGCAGCGGCGCATGTCGCACGCGCAGGTCGGCGACCGGCTCGCCGCCCTGCTCGCCCGGGTGAAGCGCGACGATGTCGGCGCCCATCGCGCGCAGCACGTGCAGCAAGCCGGTGCGGCGCGGATTCATGCCCACCCGCCTGAGCAGCAGCTCGGAGCCCGGCACGACGCTGGCGGCGACGATGAAGAACGCCGCCGAGGAGAAATCCGCGGGCACCTGGACGTCGCGCGCCTGCAGCGGGAAGCCGCCGAGGATCGCGGCCTCGCCCGGGACGAAGGCACAGGACGCACCGAACGCCGCCAGCATGCGCTCGCTGTAGTCGCGGGTGGGATGCGGCTCGCGCACGTGCGTCTCGCCCTCCGCGTACAGGCCCGCCAGCAGCAACGCCGACTTCACCTGCGCGCTGGCCACCGGCAAGGTGTAGTCGATGCCGCGCAGCGGCTGGCCGCCACGGATGCGCAGCGGCGCGCGGCCATCCTCGGCCCCGATCACCGCGCCCATCGCCGCCAGCGGCTCGATCACCCGGCGCATCGGCCGCGCCGACAGCGACGCATCGCCGACCAGCACGCTGTCGAATTGCTGGCCCGCCAGCAGGCCGGCGAGCAGGCGCATGGCGGTGCCCGCATTGCCGCAGTCCAGCGGCCCGTCCGCGGGCTGCAGGCCATGCAGGCCCACCCCATGGACGATGCGGACGCCGTCCGAAGGCGCCTCGATGCGCACACCGAGCCGGCGGAAGATCGCCGCGGTCGCGCGGGTGTCTTCGCCCTCGAGGAAGCCCTCGATGCGGGTCGTGCCCTCGGCGATCGCGCCGAGCATGATCGCGCGGTGGCTGATCGACTTGTCGCCGGGCACCGCCAGTTCGCCGCGCAGGGGCGCACCCGGCGAGGCGATCCAGGCACGGCTCACGCCATCACCTCGTCCAGGGTCGCCAGCAGGCGCGCGTTCTCGGCGGCGGTACCGATGGTGATGCGCAGGCATTCGCCGAGCCCGTAGCCGCCCATCGGCCGCAGCACGATGCCGCGCGAGACCAGCGCGGCCTCGATCCGGCTGGCGGCATCGCCGAACTCGACCAGCAGGAAATTGGTCTGCGATGGCGACACGCGCAGGCCACGCGCGCGCAAGGCGTCGCCCAGCGCGAGGCGTTGCGCGGCGTTGCCCGCCACCGATGCGGCCAGGTGCGCGGTGTCGGCCAGCGCGGCTTCCGCCGCGGCCAGGCCCAGGGCGTTGACGTTGAAGCTCTCGCGCACGCGCTCCATCACCGCGATCAGGCCCGGATCGGCGACCGCGAAACCGACCCGCAGCCCAGCCAGCGCATACGCCTTGCTGAAGGTGCGGGTGACCACCAGGTTCGGATGCCGCGCGACCAGCGGCAGGGCCGAGGCGTAGTCCGGCGCATCCACGAATTCGGCATAGGCCTCGTCGACGACGACCAGCACCTGCGACGGCAGCGAGGCGAGGAAGGCCTCGAATTCCGGCGCGCCGAACCACGTGCCGGTCGGGTTGTTGGGGTTGGCGAGGTAGACCAGCTTGGTGCGCGGGCCGACCGCCGCGCGCAGCGCGGGCAGGTCGTGGCCGCGCGGCATCGTGGCGGCATCGCGCGGCAACGCCGCGGCCGCCTGCAGGGTTGCCCCCGCCGCCTGCGCCGCCAGTGCGTACACCGCGAAGCCGAACTTCGACGCCACCACCTCGTCGCCGGGCCCGGCGAAGACCTGCGCGAACTGCATCAGCAGTTCGTGCGACCCATTGCCCAGCAACAGGCGGGCCGGTTCCACGCCATGGTGCGCGGCGAGCGCGCGCTTGAGGTCGCCGCCCAGCGGATCGGGATAGATGTGGATGCCGTCCAGCGCGGCCTCGATCGCCGCCCGCGCGCGCGGGCTGGCGCCATACGGATTCTCGTTGGAACCCAGCTCCACCAGCTGCGCCTCGGCGAAGCGCCGGCGCAAGGCGACCAGGTCGTGGCCGGGGTCGTAGGCGCGCAGGCTGCGGATGCCGGG
>ERZ1645185.596-NODE-596-length-15080-cov-5.645524_pt1 | contig 15080 bp, 10 predicted proteins | sample MGYA00575351_ERZ1645185 | MGnify/ENA primary metagenome ERZ1645185 (study PRJEB40838, sample SAMN11284767) | freshwater sediment metagenome | isolation source: river sediment | host: Sediment | place: India: Jana village, Kanpur | collected 2015-12-17 ...
GCCCATCGTGGAACGGGCCGCGGTCGTTGACGCGCACGATCACCGACTGACCGGTATCCAGCCGGGTTACCCGCGCGTAACTGGGAATCGGCAATGTCTTATGCGCCGCGCTGAACTGGCACATATCGTAGACTTCCTGGCTGGACGTCTTCCGGCCATGGAATTTGGTGCCGTACCAGGACGCGATGCCGCGCTCTTTATAGCCCTCGGCGCTGTGGCGTACGAAGTATTTTTTCTTGAGCACCGTGTAGGGTGATTTATTCCCGTAGCGCGACCTCGGCTCGTCGCGCGGCACCGGTTCCCGCAACAGGCTGATGTCCAGCTCGCCGTCGGGATGCGCATCGGCCACGTCCGGCGCGTACAGTCCGCCGGCGGTGTAGTTGCGCTCGTCATGCCGCATGGTCTGCCGGCATACGTTGGCGTTCTGCGCTTCGGCAGTTCCCGCCGGGGCCCGCGGCGCGCTGTCAGGTTGCGCGATGGCAGCGGGGCCAGGCCCGTCTGCTACGGGGTTTGATGGCGCAGGCGTCTTGACCGGTGCGCTGCTGCAGGCGGCCAGCGATATCGCCAGCAGCGCGCCGGCACGGTCCAGCCTCATTGCGTGACGGCGGCCGTGTCCGCAGCCTGGATGCCATAGGGCTTCCGGGCGATTTCCTGCGCCAGCTGAAAGACCGACATGGCGTACATCGGCGAGCGGTTGTAGCGCGTGATGACCCAGAAGTTCTTGAAGCCGATCCAGTGTTCGGTGCCCTGGGCGCCTTCCAAAGTCAGCAGGGTCGCGGGCAGGTCGGCCACCGGCTGGTTCGGCGTGAAGCCCTTGGCCTTCAAATCGGCCAGGCTGAACTTGGCCTCCCAGTTTTCCGGTTTGAACGGCGCGGCGCCGGGCGCGGCCGTGGCGCGCACGAACGCCGGCTTGCCGGGTTGCCAGCCGTGGCCGACGAAATAATTCGCGATGGAGGCGAAGGCGTCCTGCCTGGAATTGAACAGGTCGCGTTTGCCGTCGCCGTCGCCGTCTTTGGCGAAATTGCGGTAGCTGGACGGCATGAACTGCCCCAGGCCCATCGCGCCGGCGTAGCTGCCTTTCAGGCTCAGGATATCGAAGCCCTCTTCCTTGGCCAGCGCGAACAGCTGGCTCAGCTCATCGGTGAAGAACGCGCTGCGGGCCGGGTTCGGCTTGCCGTTGATGACCGGATAGTAAAAGGCCAGGGTATACAGGGCGTCCAGCACATTATGGCTGCCCATGTTCTGGCCCCAACCGGTTTCCACGCCCATGATCGCCAGGATGATTTCCGATGGCACGCCGTATTGTCCAGCCACACGCTCGACCTCGGAACGGTTTTCGGACAGGTATTTCCTGCCCTGCGTGATGCGTCCGTCGGTCAGGAAAATCGGCCGGTACTGCGCCCAGGTCTTGCTGGACTCAGCCGGCTTCGACATGGCGCTGACGATGCCCTGCTTGTACTGCGCCTTGGCCAGCGTTTCGCGCACATAGGCCTCCGGCACGGCGTGTTTCTTCGCGGTATCCCGGATGAACCGCTCCTTGCGGACCGAGATTTCTGCCGTCTCGGGCAACGGCTCAGGCGCGGGAAGCGGCGCGGCGGCAGTGGCCGGCACCGGCGCGACAGGGGTCTTTTTGCCTGTGGTCGTCTGGCAGGATGACAGCAGAACGGCGGATACAGCGAGCAGCGGCAGGAATTTATTCATAAGGTGCGACCGGAATCCGAATCAAGTTCAAACTTAGCATAGTTTATTTTCAAATGCGCTTACAGAAGCGCCGGGTCGAGGTCGCGGCACAGCGGATCGAGGGCCGAGAAGCGTTCCAGCTGCGCATCCTTGCCGGGCAGCTCCCAGCTGATGAAATACTGCGCGGCGGCCTGTTTGCCCTGCAGCAGGGCGCGGCGCGGCGCATTGACCCCGCCGGCGGCAAGCATGCCGGACGCACACACCGCCTGGTCAAGCCACAGCCAGGCGACCACGGCATGGCCCATGGCATCGAGCAGCAGGTACGCGTTGGCCAGCGCAAGATCCAGGTCGTTGCGCGCGGTGCTGCCGGCCGCGTGGATTGCCGGCCCGAGTTTCGCCCAACGCAGGGCCAGGGTCTCGGCCAGGGGCGCCAGCGCGGCGTCAAGGCGGGCCGCGGCCAGCGTGGCGTCGACCCGCTGCGAAAGCAGTCCGAACGCCATGCCGCCGTCACCCAGCAGCTTGCGGCCGAGCAGGTCCATGGCCTGGATGCCGTTGGTGCCTTCATGGATGGCGTTGATGCGGTTTTCGCGCCACAGGCGCTCGACCGGGAAATCGCGGGTGTACCCGGCGCCGCCGTGCACCTGGATGGCGATCGAGTTGGCTTCCAGCGCATAGTCCGAAGGCCAGGCTTTCACGATCGGCGTGAGCAGGTCGGCCAGCGCCTGCGCTTCGGCCGCTCCGGCGCCATCGGTTTTGGCATCGTCGATCAGGCGGGCGGCATACAGGCACAGCGCCAGGCTGCCCTCGACGTAACTCTTCGCGCGCAGCAGCATGCGGCGCACGTCGGCATGCGCGATGATCGGCACCATCGGTGTGCCCGGATCACGTTCGCCGACCGCGCGGCCCTGGCGGCGCTCTTTGGCATAAGCCAGCGCCGCACGGTAACCGGCGTAGCCGCCCATCGCCGCGCCGAGGCCGACGCCGATGCGCGCCTCGTTCATCATCACGAACATGCCGCGCAGGCCGTCATGCGGCGCACCGACCAGTTCGCCGATGCAGGGCGCGTCATCGCCGAAACCCAGCAGGCAGTTGACCTGCCCGTGCGTTCCCAGCTTGTGGTTCAGGCCCAACAATGTAACGCCGTTGCGGGCGCCGGCCCTGCCTTCGGCATCGACCTGCCGGCGCGGCACCAGGAACAGCGAAATGCCCTTGCTGCCGGGCGGTCCGCCGGGAATCTTGGCCAGCACCAGATGCACGATGTTTTCGGCCATTTCGTGGTCGCCGCTGCTGATCCACATCTTGTTGCCGCGCAATGCGTAGCGCCCGTCGGGCAACGGCTCGGCCACAGTGCGGATGTCCGCCAGGCTGGAGCCGGCCTGCGGCTCGGACAGACACATGGTGCCAAACCAACGGCCGTCGACCAAGGCCGGCAGATAGCGGCGTTTCTGGTCTTCGCTGCCTACCTCACGGATCAGGTTGGCGGCGGCCTGGGTCAGGAACGCATAGCCGTTGGTGGCCACGTTGGCGCAGGAAAAAACCGCGCCGAGGGCCGCCACCAGTGTATAGGGCAAACCCATTCCGCCTTCGTCCAATGGCGACTCCATGCCGAAAAATCCCGCCTCGCGGTATGCCGCCAAGGCCTTGGCCACCTCAGGAATGATGCTCACCCGGCCTTCACTGAAAATCGGCGGATTGGCATCCGATTTGGCCGCATGCGGCAGGAATTCGGCCTCGGCCAGATCCAGCGCGGCATCGATCATCGCATCCATGCTGTCGCGGTCAATGTGGCTGAAGGCCGGTTGCGTGGCCAAGGTTTCGGCATGCAGCCAGTCAAACAGCAGGAAGTGCAGGTCATCGCGTGGAGGCAGCATTCAGGGGTCCTGATGGGCGGCGACCCTTGCGGTCGCCATGGCGTATCAATGTACCGGATGGCCGTTCAAGCGTAGCACGGGCGGTCAGTCGCCCAGGTATTTACGGTGTGAATAAGCCGACATGATCAGGCCGAAACCGGCCAGCAGCGACACCGCCGAGGTGCCGCCGTAACTGATCAGCGGCATCGGCACGCCGACCACCGGCAGGAATCCGGCCACCATGCCGCCGTTGACGATGATGTAAATGAAGAACGTCAGCGCCAGGGCGCCGGCCAGCAGGCGCGAATAGGTGTCCTTGGCGTTCATCGCCAGCCACAGGCTGCGCAGGATGATGAACAGGTAAATCAGGAATACCGTCAGCACGCCGAACCAGCCCCACTCCTCGGAGAATACCGAGAACGCGAAGTCGGTGGTGTGCTCCGGCAGGAAGTCCAGGCCGGCCTGGGTGCTCTGCCCCCAGCCTTTGCCCCAGAAACCGCCGGAACCGATCGCGATCTTGGACTGGATGATGTTCCAGCCGGCGCCCTGCGGTGCGCTTTCGGGATTCAGGAACACGTTGATGCGGTCTTTCTGGTAGGGCATCAGGAACTGATAGCCGATCGGGATGGCGCTGGCGGCGGCTACGCCGAACAGCAGGATGCGTCGCCACTGCAGGCCGGCCAGAAACAGCGCGAACGCCCCAGAAGCGACCACCAGCACGCCGGTGCCGAAGTCCGGTTGCTTGGCGATCAGCACGAACGGTACGCCCACGATGACCGCACAGACCGACAGCGTCTTCCAGCTCGGCGGCAGGGCCTGCCGGTTCAGGTACCAGGCCACCATCATCGGCACGCTCAACTTCAGCAGTTCGCCGGGCTGCAGATAGAAAAAACCCAGGTCCAGCCACAGGTTCGCGCTGCGGCCGCTGCCGAACAGGAAAACCAGCGGCATCAAGGCCAAGGTGAATCCGTACGCCCAAGGCGTCCAGGCACGCAGGACGACCGGACTGGTGTTGGCCAGCATGACCAGCGCCGCGGCACCCAGCACGAAACGCGCGCCCTGCGAAATGACCGCGCGCCAGGCATTGTCGCCGGCACTGAACTGCACCAGCAGGCTGACCAGCATGATGGCGGTGAGCGCCAGCATCAGCGGCAGGTCGACGCGCGACAGTACGCGCGCCGCGGCCCGGCTGACGGCATTGATGGCCTGACCGATCATGGGGTTTCCTTGGCGGCGGGCGCAGGCTTTTTCAGCAGATAGGCATCCATCATCCGGCGGGCGATCGGGCCCGCCGAACTGGCGCCGTAGCCGCCGTGTTCGACGATGACGGCGACGGCGATCTTCGGATCATCGGCCGGCGCATAGCCGACGAACAGCGCCTGATGGCGCAGGTGCAGCGGCAGGTTCTTGGGGTCCATGCTGACATTGCCCTTGCGGCTTATTTTCTGCACGGTCCCGGTTTTCCCGGCGATCAGGTATGGCGCGCCGGCACCGATGGCATACCCGGTGCCGCGCGGCGTGTGCATGGTCATCTGCATGCCCCGGTTGATGGCCTCCAGCTGCTGCGGTGTGGCGCCGAAGGATGTCGGCGCCGGCTTGGGCAGCATCCGCCAGGGTTGGTTCAGCCCGATGCGCGATTGCTGCACCAGGCGCAGGGGTTTGCGGAACCCGCCGTTGGCCAGGCCCGCGGTGCCCTGCGCCAGCTGCAGCGGCGTGACCACCCAATAGCCTTGGCCGATGCCGGCGATGACCGTCTCGCCCAGGAACCACGGCTGCTTGAAGCGCGTGCGCTTCCACTCCGGAGAAGGCACGATGCCGGCCACTTCACCGATCAGGTCGATGCCGGTCGGCTGCCCGAAGCCGTAGCGCCGCATATAGGCATCGAACTTCACGATGCCCATGTCCATCGCCAGCTTGTAGTAGTAGGTATTGACCGATTCGGCAATCGAGCTGTACAGGTCGACCATGCCATGTCCGCCGCGGTGCGAATCGCGGTAGCCGCGGCGCTGTCCGGGCAGGAAGAACTCGCCGCTGGAATAGATTTTATCTTCCGGCCGGCGCAGGCCCGATTCCAGTCCGGCCAGCGCGACGAACGGCTTGATGGTCGACCCCGGCGGCGTGCCGCCGCGTACGTTGCGGTTGAACAGCGGCTGCGACGGATCGGTGGACAGGGCTTTGTAATCCACGGTCGAAATGCCGTTGATGAACAGGTTGGTGTCGAACGAAGGCAGGCTGACCATCGCCAGCACCTCGCCGGTGGCCGGATCGACGGCGACCGCGGATCCGGTCATTTCGCCGAAGGCTTCGACGGTGGCCTGCTGCAGCGCGAGATCGACGCTGAGCCGGAGGTCGGTTCCGGCCTGCGAGACGTGCCGCCTGAGAACGCCGAGCGACCGGCCGCGCGCGTTGGTCTCGATTTCCTCGTAACCGATGGTGCCGCGCAGCTGTTCCTCGTAGGCGCGCTCGATGCCGGTCTTTCCGGTATGCGAAAGCACCGAATAGCGCTCGTCGCCCATGGCCTTGAGGTCTTCGGCGTCCAGGCGCGCGACATAGCCGATGACATGCGCGAACAGGTCGTTGTACAGGTAACGGCGGGTCAGGTACGGCACCACCTCCACGCCGGGGAAACGGTGGCGGTTGACCGAAAAGCGCGCGACTTCCTCTTCGTCCAGGCGCAGCTTGACGGTGACCGGCAGGAACCCACGTGAATTACTCCTGGCGCGGCTGAAGCGCTTCAGGTCGTCGGGCGTGATGTTGACCAGGCCGCCGAGCTGCTTCAGGACCAGATCGATGTCCTCGACCTGCTCGGGAATGAGTTCAAGCCGGTATGCCGACACGTTATCGGCCAGCAGCACGCCATTGCGGTCGTAAATCAGTCCACGTGCCGGCATGGTCGGCTTGAGCTTGACCCGGTTGCTTTCGGACTGCTTCCGGAAGTCGTCGAAATTGACCACCTGCAGCACGAAATAGCCCGTGGCCAGCGATGCCATGGACAGAACGACCAGCGCGACCGCGAGCATCGCCCGCTGCCGGAACAGTTCCGCTTCGAAATAGGGGTTTTTCAACAACAATGCCATATTATTTCGAACGGCTCTGCATGCGCAGGTTGTCCAGGAACATGTACAGCCATGGCCATATCAGGAACGCCAGCACCGGCGAAATCCACGTTTCGATGACCGGCTGCGGCAGTCCCTGGATCAGCCTGAGGCCGCTCAGCACGACCAGGTCCACGTACAGGATGGCCAGCATGAACAGGGACTGCTGCCATATCGGGTAGAAACGGAACTGGTTCCTGAGCTGGTGCACCACACCGGCCATCAGCAGCAGACGGAAGGCATGTTCGCCGAGCATGGCGAAGCTGGTCAGATCCAGCAGCAGGCCGATCAGGAACACGCGGCCCAATCCCATCTTACGTGGCGTTTCCAGGATCCAGAACATCATCACCAGCGCCAGCACGAAAGGCCGCAGCGCCGCCAGCCATTCGGCCATGGGGATGATCATGATGAAAAACGCCAGCGCGATGCTGAGCCAGCGCAGGGCAGGCGAATCACGCCGGATCACGGTTTCGGCTCCGCATCAGGGCCGGGCGCCGGCACGTTGGCCGGGGCTGCCTGGACCGGCGTTTCCGACCGCTTGTCCGATGCTGGCGCAGGCCGGGCGGGAGTGAAGGATGGCTTATTCGGCGTCATGGCAGGACGGCCGGACGGCGACGGGGCAGCTGCGGACCTGTTCCCGACGAGATCCAGCAGCAGAAGATGCCGGCCATACGCCAGATGGGCGAACGGCTGCACTTGGGCGCTCAGGAAGGTCAGCGCCTCGTCCTGCTTGAACTGCTTGACCACCCCGACCGGAATTCCGGGCGGGAAGCGTCCACCGATGCCGGACGTCAGCAGGACATCGCCGGCCTTGATGTCATCGCTAGGCGTCAGATTGGCCAGCGACAGCCGGCGGTCGTTGCCCTGCCCGAACAGGATGGAGCGCAACCCCGAGCGCGCCACCATGACCGGAAGCGCGTGGTCGGCGTCGGTGATGCCGATCACCAGTGACTTGCCGGGATACACCTCGGACACCTGTCCGACCAGGCCGTGCGCGTCGATCAGCACCTGGCCGACGCGCACCTTCTGGCTGGAGCCTTTGTCGATCACGAAACGTTTCTGGGAAGGCTCGGGATTGATGTTGATGAGTTCGACCATCCGGGCCTCGAGCGACAGCCGCTGCTTCGCACGCAGCAGCCCCCGCATGGCATCGTTCTCGGACTGCAGCGCGGCCACCCGCTGCAGGATCAGGTCGGTCTTCAGCTGCCTGGCCTCCAACGCATCGACCTTCCGGCGCAGTTCCCGGTTGGTGGTGACCGCCGAGGCGCCGTTCTGCCAGAGTGCATAGGGCCTGGACGCCAGCCACCATGCGGGCGATGCCAGCACGCTGGTCTGGCTGCGGATGGCGGAGCTGATCCGGAAGCGGCTGTCCACCAGCATGAGCGTCAGCGACAACGCGCAGTAAAACAGGAACGGCAGCCAAGCGTTTATGCTGCTGCCGATCTGCGGGGAGTTAAGTTTATCCAGCGCCACGGCTATTCGCGGGTCGAGAATTCACCGCCGCCATGCATATCAATCAGGTCGAGCGCCTTGCCGCCGCCGCGGGCGACGCAGGTCAAAGGATCGTCAGCTACATGCACATGCAGGCCGGTCTTGTCGGAAATCAGCTTGTCAAAATCCTTCAGCAGCGCGCCGCCGCCGGTCAGCACGATGCCGCGCTCGGTCATGTCGGAGCACAGTTCCGGAGGCGTCTGCTCCAGCGCCAGCTTGATCGCGCTGACGATACCGGAGAGAGGTTCGCGCAGGGCTTCCAGCACATCATTGGAGTTGATGATGATCTCGCGCGGCACGCCTTCGGCCAGGTTGCGGCCGGACACGCGGATTTCCTTGATGTCCTGCTGCGGGAAGGCGCAGCCGATTTCCATCTTGATGCGCTCGGCGGTTGAATCGCCGATCAGGGTGCCGCGGGTGCGGCGCACGTGGTTTATGATGGCTTCGTCGAAACGGTCGCCACCGATCTTGACCGACTGCGCATAGACGATGCCGTTCAGGGAAATCACCGCGACTTCGGTGGTGCCGCCGCCGATGTCGATGACCATCGAGCCGCGCGCCTCGGCGATCGGGATGCCGGCGCCGATGGCGGCCGCCATCGGCTCCTCGATGATGAACACATCGCGTGCGCCGGCTTCCAGCGCGGATTCCTTGATGGCACGGCGTTCGACCTGGGTCGATCCGCAGGGTACGCAGATCAGCACGCGCGGGCTCGGGCGCAGGAAACGGGAAGTATGCACTTTGCGGATGAAATGCTTGAGCATTTCCTCGGTATAGGTGAAGTCGGCGATGACGCCGTCTTTCATCGGGCGGACGACCGTCAGGTTGCCCGGCGTACGGCCCAGCATCTGCTTGGCGTCCGCGCCGACGGCCGCGACGGTATGCGAATGATGGCCGCTGCGGCTGGTGCGGATGGCGACCACCGACGGTTCGTTCAGGACGATGCCCTGACCGCGCACGTAAATCAGGGTATTGGCTGTTCCGAGATCGATGGACAGGTCATTGGAAAAGAGGCCGCGAAGCTTTTTGAACATCGGGAAAAGCCTTGATAGAGGGGATTTTTGTCAGCATGATAGGATACCGTTTTACGCAATTTTGGACAAGCGGTTCCTGATTCAGGTTCCCTGAAATCAGACAGATTCCTCACTATCGGGTAAACTACGTGACCTTAGGGTTTTCAGGGATTTACGATGTCACGTGCGTTGATTTGCGGCTCATTGGCCTTTGACACCATCATGGTGTTCCAGGACCAGTTCAAGAACCATATCCTGCCGGATAAAGTGCACATCCTGAACGTATCGTTTTTCGTGCCGCGCATGCGCCGTGAATTCGGCGGCTGCGCCGGAAACATCGCCTATAACCTGAACCTGCTGGGCGGAAAACCGCTGCCGATGGCCACCGTCGGCCAGGATTTCGAGTCCTACCGCGAGCATTTCGAGCAATGCGGCATCCCGCTGACCCATGTCAAGGTGGTGCCCGACCTGTACACCGCGCAGGCGTTCATCACCACCGACCTGGACGACAACCAGATCACCGCTTTCCATCCCGGCGCCATGATGCGCTCGTACGAGAACCACGTGAAAGACGTGTCCGACGTCGGTTTCGGCATCGTCGGGCCGGACAGCTACGAAGCCATGCTGCAGAACTGCGCGGAATTCAGCGAGGCCGGCATTCCGTTCATTTTCGATCCGGGCCAGGCCATGCCGCTTTACAACGGCGAAGAGCTCAGGCGCATGATCGGGCAGGCCACCTACGTGACCGTCAACGATTACGAGTCCAACCTGATGTCGGACAAGACCGGCTGGAGCACCCAGGACATCGCCGGGCGCGTGCAGGGCTACATCATCACCCGCGGCGAAAAGGGTTCGGAAATCCACACCGCCTCGGGCACCATGGTCATCCCGGCCGCCAACGCCATCCGCGTGGTCGACCCGACCGGCTGCGGCGACGCCTACCGCGCCGGCCTGATCTACGGCCTGATGAACGGCATGGACATGGCCACCAGCGGCCGCATCGCCTCCCTGATGGGCGCCCTGAAAATCGAGAATCTCGGGCCGCAGAACCAGCGTTTCACCTTCCAGCAGTTCGCCATGCAGTTCAAGCAGCAGTTCGGCTACGCGCTGGCCTGAACGGAGCGCACCGCGCCAAAGAAAAACCCCGGCAAGCCGGGGTTTTTCTTTTATTGCAGACGGCCGGTCAGAAGTCCTGCGCGAAACGCAGGCCGATGGTCCGCGGCTGCTTGGCGATGGTGTATATCTGGCCGTTCGGATATTGCGCGTCATAGCCGGACGCACCGCACACCGACTCGGCGCACATCGCGAAGCGGTTGAACTCGGCGCTTTCGTCGAACAGGTTCTTCACGTAGAGGTTCAGCGTCCAGTTGCTCTTGCGGACGCCGGCCGACAGGTCGAACACCGAGTACGACGGCAATTGGCCGAAGATTTCATTCGAAGCCGTCCTCAGGTCCGAATTGCGTTCGCCTTCATAAACCAAAGCGCCCTGGATGAACGGTTCATAGTCCTCCCAATCCCAGGTGTAGCGCGCGGTCAGGTTGCCTTTGAAATCGGCGACGACCGGCAAACGGGTCCCTTTCGGCGCTTCCGGATCGGCGCAATCTGTCGCCGGCTGGCCGTTGTCATCGACATAACCGCAGTAGTTTGCGGTCAGTTTCGGATCCAGGAACGTGACGCCGCCCGAAACCGTCAGGTTGTAGCTGACCGCCCAGTTGATGTCCATTTCCAGGCCGTCAATCCGCGCCTGGTTGGCGTTCTTGATTTCGGTCAGGCCGTTGGCGCCGAGAATGGAGAACTGGAAGTCTTCCCAATCCTCCCGGAACACCGCACCGTTGAAGGTCAGGCGGTTGTCCATCCAGCTGGTTTTCCAGCCCAGTTCCCAGTTGGTCAGGTAGTCCGATAGATACGGCGGCAGCGTGCCGCGACGGTTGATGCCGCCTGGACGGTAACCTTCCGACCAAGTGCCGTAAATGAGTTTGTCCTCGTCGATCTTGTAGGTCAGGTTGAACTTGCCCAACGTTCCGGTTTCCTTGAGCACCTTGTCGAACACTTTGCAGGGCGCGGTCTTGTAAGGTTCGGTATTGCCGCTGTTGACGCATGAGCCCTCGCCGTACGAGGAGTTCGGTGAAAATCCTGCGCTGAAGCCGAAGAAGCCCTTCAAGCCGCTTTCCTGTTGGAAGTAACGGAATCCGGCGGTGGCGGTCAATTTGTCGGTGAGGTCGAACGAGGCCTCGCCGAAGATGGCCTTGCTGTCATCGATGCGGTCCTGCTTGGTCAGCCAGATGGTGTCTTCCCAGCCCGGCACGTCATAGAAATCGGCGAAGTCGTCAATCTTGTAGCGCTGCTGGATGTCATGCGACTGGTCCTGCATGAAGAAGCCGCCGATGTAACGGAAGCGCCTGTCCTGCGGCGAGGAAATGCGCAGCTCATGGCTGGATTTCTTGTATTTATCCAACGACTGGATGTACTGCGAGGGATTGACGTACTCGTAGTTGTTGTCGATCGCGTAGGCGCCGTAACCGGACACAACGTCATACCAGAAGCCGTAGTCGTTGTAGTCGGACTCGCCTTCGATGTCGCGGTCCAGTGTGGAATATGCGTAGACGACATCGAAATTGCCGACTTTGCCGGTGACTGTCAGAGCCGCCTGGGTGAACGTGTCTTCCAGGCTTTCGGCGTAATAGCGGGTGACCGCGCGATCGCCGACGACCGGATCGTTGGCGAAGGTGCCGCCGGTTTTTTCGGTCTGGGTCATGATGCTGGGCAGGATCGACCAGTTCTCGCCGAGATCGAGCTTCAAGGCAAGGCGTGCACCGGTGGTTGTGGAGTCGTTGTAGTCTTTTTCCACTCTGTCGGCGTTGTTCATGGTGATGCCGGAGGTCGGGAACGTCCGTTCACCGTATACGTTATCGATCCAGCCGGCGTCGTGCTGGTCCCACGCCACCAAGCGGATGGCGGCATTGTCGGAGATCGGCATGTTGACATAGCCTTCGCCCACATAACCGTTGCCGCCGTCGGTGACCGAGTTCACTTCCAAGGCATAGCCTGCTGAAAACCCGCTGACATCGGGTTTGTTGGTGATGATCTTCAACGTGCCTGACTGCGAGCTGGCGCCGTACAGGGTGCCCTGCGGACCGGCCAAAGCCTCGACACGCTCGATGTCGTAAATATGCACGTCCAGCGCGCCGCCGATGGTGGTGACCGGCTGCTCGTCCAGATAGACGCCGACCGACGGTGATGAACCGGAATGGTTGCCGTCATTGCCGCTCACCACGCCACGGAAGTAAGGCGTCGAACCGCCGCCCTCGCCTTGGGTATAGGACAGGCTCGGCAGCAGCTTGGCGTAATCGGTGAAATCGCTGACGTTCATTTCGGTCAGTTTCTGGGTGCCGAGCACCGTGATGCTGATGGGAACCTGCTGCAGGTTTTCGGTGCGTTTCTGCGCGGTCACCGTGACCGTGTCCAGAACCGCCTTCTTCTCTTCAGTGCCGGCCTGTTGGTCGTCGGGGGTCTGCGCCTCTGGCGCCGCGGCGAACGAAACCGAGCCCAAGGCCAGGTAGATGGCCGCAGTCAGGGGCAGTCGGGACACGGCGCGCCTGGTGATCGAGCGGCTGTTGCTGTTTGTTTTATACATTTATCTCTCCCATTGTTGATCGATTGTTATAGTGATATGCAGGCACTTGCGGATACGCTTCAAGCACGGGCCCCAATGCATCCTGCAGGGGACCGAGCCATTCTTCAAAATGGCGCCAGTGCTCGACGCCATCGGTGTAAATCGGTTGCCTGACCTGCTCGGAGCTTGCCGTGCGGACAGGCCGGTCATTTTCGAAAAAACGCAGGCAGCCGTCTTCGAACGGCAGCCCGCAGTAGTCAAGGAGGCGGCGGACTTCCGCCTCGGTATCATGCACCATGTCCTCGTAATGCACGCGGTGGACGCGGCCCGGCAGGACGTGGTCGAAATGCGCCATAAGCTCGACGTAATCGGCGTAATAGCGGCCCATGTCGTCCAGGCTGTAGCTGAAATTCTGGCCCCGGGCGAAATGCTGCTTGTAATTGGAAAAACAGCAGGCCAGCGGATGGCGGCGCGCATCGATGATCTTGGCGTTCGGCAGGATCATCTGGATCAACCCGACATGGGCGAAATTGTTCGGCATCTTATCGATGAAAAACGGTGCGGCGGTCTTGCGATGGACACGGGTATTGTCCATATAACGCCGGCCGTAGACGTCGGCCTGCTCACGGCTCATGGCCTGCAGCATCGGATAATAGGTTTTTACTCTGCCATCGGTCTGCCTACGGTACAGGTCCTTGGTGATCGCGATGATGTCGGGCAGTTCCATGGTGCCTTCAACCATGGAATGGCTCGACAGGATCTGCTCCAGCAACGTGGAGCCGGCCCGCGGCATGCCGAGGATGAAAATCGGATCGGCGGCGGCGACGCCGTAGCCGATGCGTTCACGGAAGAATTCAACGCTGAGGATGCTTTTCGAAGCCGCGATTTTTCCGGCGTTGCGCTCCGGACTATACTCGATCAAGGACCGGCGCAGCCTGTTGCCCTTTTCATAATGCCGGAATGCATCGGCGTAATCCGTGCGGTCTTCCATGGCCTTGCCCAGGGCAAAGTCGAAATGGAAACGCTCCTCTTCGGTCAGCTGGTCCGATTCCAGCCTGCCGCGCATCCGCACGACGTCATCATCGGTGAACCGGAAGGTTTTCAGGTTGGCGAGGCTCCAGTAGGCTTCACCGTAGTTCGGTTCCAGGCGGATGCTTGTGCGGTACGCTTCAACCGCCCGGTCAAGCAGTCCGGCGGTTTTCAGTGTATGTCCGAAGCTGTGCCAGATTTTCGAATAGCCCGGGTTAGCGGCAAGCACGTCGTCGTAAAGCCTGATGGCGCTTTCGTAATCGCCGATCTTGCTCAGCGCGACGGCTTTCAGGTTCTTGTAACTCAGATTCTCCGGCTCCGCTTCCAGCAGCAGTTCGGCCTGCCGCAGGGACTGTTCGAACTTGTTCGACCGGTTGAGGATATATGCGTAATTCTGCCGGGCGAACGTGAAACTCGGGGCCAGCTCGAGACATCGCGCCAACAGGTTCTCCGCGTCAATGTCTCTGCCCAGCCGGGCGGCTACTTCGGCCAGCATGCGGATCGCGGCGACATCTGTCGGGCAATCCTTCAGGTATTCCTTCAGGGCGCGCTCGGCAACCGGAATGCGGTTTTCCACCATGGCGGAAGCGGCAGCCAATAGCCGGGGATTGCTGCCGGAATATTGCAGGTACTTGCCGTAGGCCGAATCAGCGGATGCGGAATCGCCCATGGCCGAATAAAGATCCGCCAACGACAGCCAGGCTTTGGCCAATCCGGGCACAAGTGCGAGGGTTTTCTTCAGGCTCAATAAGGCTTTGTCGCCTTGGCCGGTACGGCCCAATGCCAAGCCCAACTCGTAGTGTGCCACAGCCCATTCGGGCTGCTGGCTGCAAAGACGCGCCAGACAATCCACGGCAACCTGCGCATGCCCCAGTTTGCCCTGTGCTAGCGCATAAAACAGCAAGGCATTGGCTTGGCCGGGAACGACCCTGAGGATTTCCTGCGCCTGGACGGCCGCCAGCGACGGGCTGGATTCCAGAAGTTTGGCTGTGTGGGACAAGGCCGTCTGCAGATCAGCCGCCGTCTCCGGAACTGCGGACATTACGCGACCTTATTTTCTTCATCATTCATTCACAAAACATACCATAATTTGCGGGCCACTGAACAAAATATTAACCATTGCAGGATAATAATTTCAACGTGCCGTTTTGTGCGTATTGCGCACGTGCATTGCATCGGAAAATGTCTGTCCCGGCCCACGAAATAAAGGACCGGACCGCAAAAAAACTTGCCGGAAGCGGGTACAGTGGGACAAAAAAAAGCCCCCCGTCTTTCGACGGAGGGCTTTAGGGTAAAAACCCTGGCGATG
>ERZ1645185.597-NODE-597-length-15072-cov-4.775588_pt1 | contig 15072 bp, 15 predicted proteins | sample MGYA00575351_ERZ1645185 | MGnify/ENA primary metagenome ERZ1645185 (study PRJEB40838, sample SAMN11284767) | freshwater sediment metagenome | isolation source: river sediment | host: Sediment | place: India: Jana village, Kanpur | collected 2015-12-17 ...
CACGGATACCGGCGCCGGCGGGACGGATACCGGCACGGGCGGGACGGATACGGGCTCGGGTGGCACGGATACCGGCGCCGGCGGGACGGATACCGGCACGGGCGGGACGGATACGGGCACGGGTGGCACGGATGCCGGGACCGGCGGCACGGATGCCGGAGGGGGCACAACGCCCTGACGACCGTCTCGGGGTCTTGCCCCCTGACGTCAGAGATCGCCCCTGTGCACCGGAGAGTCGGTCAAGCATTTGGCACGTTCTATCGTCCGCCGGGATTTTGCGTTCTGGAGGAACGGCGTCTCGGCCCTGTGGGTCTGGCTGATGGACGTGCGAAGGATTGCGTCCGTCTCTGCCCCGTTGCGGACCAGGACATTTGTCATCGGGGTCAACTCGCAAGCCGCATGAGATGGGCTGCGAACACTGTCACCGGTTCGATCCCGGATAGGACGAGGACGCTCGGCAAGTTCCGGGCTATCAGGTGGCGCGCCTGGGAAACACAGCGCCGTCAGCGTCCGAGTCTGAAGGTGAACTTGGCCCAATCACGGATATCGGCGAAGGTTGCCTGTCGGATTCCGAAAGGCCCGCCGATCGGTCGTATCATTCCGCAGCCTCTTCTCACCGCAACCGCAGGAAAATGCCCAAATTCTATGCAGAATTCAAATGTGGGGACGGACTTGGCAATTCCACCGCCTGCACACACTGGAATTCCAATCGAAGGGCTTCGGAATGACGCGACACGCGCTTAGGCCATTTCGTCAGGTCTCATTGGCAAGGCCGGTCTGTGCTGGGATGTTACGCATGCGGTCATTGTTTGCCTTGTTCGTCGGTTTCCTTGCCGTTCTCCTGCTTTTTCCCGCTGCGTCGATGGCGCAGGGGATCGGTCAGGTTTCTGCCGTGACCCAGGGCGCGACGCTGAAGGGCGCATCGGGCACGGTCACCCTCCAGCGCGGCGCCCGGCTTTCGTCAGGCGATGTGATCATGACCGATGGGACCGGACGGGCGGAGCTTCTGTTCGATGACGAGACCAAGGTGGTGGTCGGCCCAGCCTCGAAACTGGTGATCGACGAAGTCCTGATGCAGTCGCCGAAGAAAGCGCAGCGGTTCGCCATTGCGGCCGTCAACGGCAGCTTCCGCTTCATCACCGGCAACAGCCCGAAACCCGCCTATGACATCTCGACCCCGACAGCGACGATGGCCATCCGCGGCACGATCTTCGATTTCGCGGTGAGCCCGAAGAAAGGCACGAATGTCGCCCTGTTCCGCGGCAAGGTCCGGCTTTGCACTTCGGGCGCCTGTGCGAACATGCAGGGCGACTGTACCGTCGCCGTGTCGAACCGCAGGGGCAAGATTGCAGCCCCCAAGACCACCGACGAGCGCGACATCGTGCTGATCGACGACTTCCCCCTGGTCATCAACCAGGACGACATCACCCCGAAATTCCGTGCGCCTGTCGGCGGCTGCGGCGACCTGCAGGCCAAGGTCGCGGCGGTGCGCAAGGTTGCCGCCCCGGCGCCGGCATTCGGCACCCTGGCGCCCCGGCAGGAAGGCGCCAACTCGAGACCGGAACGGTCGACCTCGGCACCCGAACAGCACGAGACGCCCTCTGCCCCGGATCCCGAGCCGTCCAAGCCCGATCCCGAGCCGGAGGCTCCTGCTCCGCCGTCGGATTGATCGCGGTGACGCGGCCGGCCGCGCTTCCGCTTCATCGGCCCGGCGGGTCCGGCCGGGCCTGCTGACATGCGCAAGACGGTCATCGTTCTTGGCTGCATCCTGCTCGCCCTTCTGACGCTGCTGCGCGCCGAAGATCCGCTGCCGATCCAGTCGGTGCGCGAGGCCTATTTTGACCTGCTCCAGCGATTGCGCCCGCGCGAAGCCGCCGATCTGCCGGTGCGGGTCGTGGATATCGACGAGGCATCGCTGCGGGAACTGGGCCAGTGGCCCTGGCCGCGCGACCTGCTGGCGCAACTGGTCGACCGGCTCCGCGACTACGGCGTGGCGGTGGTGGCACTCGACGTGCTGTTCCCCGAACCCGACCGGATGTCCCCGGCCCGCCTTGCCGCGACCCTGTCGGCCAAGGGACTGCTCGCGCCCAGACTGACGCCGTCCGACCTGGCCCCGATCGACAGCGACCGCCATTTTGCCGAGGCCATTGCCCGCACGCAGGCGGTCCTTGGCACCTCGCAATCGACCGATAGCGCCACGCCCCCCATCGCCGGCAAGGCGGGTGTGGTCGAGATCGGCGAGGCCCCGGCACTTGGCCTGCCGCCGTTTCCCCATGCCGTGCCGATCCTGCCCGTCCTGCAGGAGGCGGCGGCGGGCGTGGGCGTGGTCAATATCAGTCCCTTCGATGCGGCGACGGTGATCCGCCGCATCCCGCTGCTGTGGAAGACACCTGACGGCGTGCTGCCCGCGCTATCGCTCGAGGCCCTTCGCCTTGCCCTGGGAGAGACGACCTACATCCTTACAGGCGCACCCGACCTGTCGGGCTTCGTCGAACAGGTCCGCCTCGGCCAGTTCCAGATCCCGACCACACCCGATGGCTCGCTCTGGCTGCACTATCGTCACGACACGCCGGGGCTTTACATCCCCGCGCGGGCCGTACTCGCGGAAGGCGACGACCCCGGCCTGCGGGCGCGGCTGGAGGGGCAGATCGTCCTGATCGGAACCTCGGCGGCGGGGCTGCTCGACATCCGCACCACGGCCCTGGGCGAGAATGTGCCCGGCGTGTCGATCCATGCCCAGATGATCGAACAGATCCTGACCGGCGCTTTCCTGCGCCGCGATGGCCTGGTCGAGGCGAGCGAGGTGCTCTCGTTCCTCGCTCTCGGCCTGATCGTGACGCTGGTCATGTCCATTGCCGGGCCGGTCGCCTCGATCTCCGCCGGCTTCGTCTCGGCGGTCCTTGTGACCGGGGCAAGCTGGATCGCCTTCACCCGGGCGGGCATCCTGTTCGACGCGACCTTCCCTCTGATCGGCGGCTTTCTCGCCTTCGCCGGTCTCACCGCCTACCAGTTCGTCGTCGCCGACCGCGACAAGCGGATGATCCGCCGGTCCTTCGCCCATTACGTCGCGCCCTCTGTCCTGACCCAGATCGAACGCGGCGGGCATCGGCTTGAACTCGGCGGCGTGATGAAGCCGGTGACGGTGATGTTCAGCGACATCCGCGACTTCACCCCTTTGAGCGAGACGATGTCGGCCCATGAACTTGTCGAGCTTCTGAACCGGCTCTTCACCGAACTGGGCGACGAGATCCTGATCGAACAGGGCACGATCGACAAGTTCATCGGCGACGCGATCATGGCCTTCTGGAATGCCCCGCTCGATCTGCCCGACCACGAGGTCCGCGCGGCCCTTGCCGCTCTGCGGATGCGGCAGGCTCTTGCCCGGTTCAACGCCTCGGGCGCCGCGCCGAAGCCGGTGCGACTGGCGCTCGGCCTTGCCTCGGGCACGGTCTGCGTCGGCAATATCGGCTCGCGCGACCGTTTCAACTACACCGTTGTCGGCGAGACGGTGAACCTTGCCGCCCGGATCGAAAGCGGCTGCCGGCGGGTCGGCTACGACATCCTGCTGGCACAGGCCACAGCCGATGCGGCGACCGGCCTGGCATTGCTGCCTGCCGGCAGCCTTGCGCTGAAAGGGGTGAGCGAGCGCATTCCGGCCTCGATCCTCGTCGGCGATGCCGCACTTGCCTCGACCGATGCCTTTCGGGATCTGACGCGCCTTCACACCGAACTTCTGGCCGCCCTGGCACAATCCGCCCCGCCGGACACCTTGCTTTCCCGCTGCCGTACCGCGGGAGAGGCGATCGAGCCGGGTCTTGCCGGCTTCTATGACGCTTTCGCCGTGCGCAGCGAGGATTTCCGCTAGGTCAGGCCCAGACGGCCCAAGCCCAGGCCATCGCCAGGTAAGAGGCCTGATGCAAGGCCTGATCCAGCCCCAACGCATGCCAGAACCCGGCATCGCGCGGGGTCAGCCCACGGTTGGCGCCATAATTGTCCTTGGCCCAGTCGAGGTGATAATGAAACACGCCCTCGGCCAGAAGCAGCGATCCGATCAGCCAGAGCGGCGTCGCGAAAATCAGCAGCACGATCAGCGATCCGGCCAGATGGATGCCGACATGCAGCAGCCCGGCCGGGTGCCCGTAATAGCGGCGGTTCTCGATGATATAGGCGTTCTGCAGGTAGAAGTCGGCGATCAGATGCTTGATCTGAAATGCCAGCACGAGCGCCAAGACCGCCGTCACAGTTGGATGCACCTGCCCGTCCCATCCCGTGGCCCACGCGGATCCCTCCAGTCACCCGCAAGACGAGTTCTAGCGCCGAGTGCAGACGAGGCGAAGGAAAAACGCCTGCTCGCACTCTATTTGAGCATGTTCAGGCCGGTTGCCAGGCAAAACGTCGACGGGTCATTGCCACCGAAGCCAGGGCGCCTGCCAGCAACGCGGCCGAGGCAGGCAGCGGCACCGGAGAGGGTTCCGGTTCCGGGATGACCACCGGATCGGGATCCTTCTTGCCGTGGTCCAGCGTATCAACGGTGAAGGTATAATTCCCCTTCGCGGCGATCGTGATCGAGGTGAACGGCGTGGAGGATGTGAAACCCAGATACTGGCCCGTTGTCTTGCCGGTGAAGGGCGCAAAGACGCTGCCGTAGGATTCGCCGGTATTCGTCGTTCCGACAAAGGCGTTGGCCAATGTGGCCCAGCTGTTGATGTCGATCCCGAAGGCGGTGATCGCGGTCGCGAAGGTGATGGTCAGCGTCTGGTGCGGAAGGAAATACTCCAGCACCCCGCCGCCAAGCGAACCCACGCCCGTCGAGGCGCGGAACTTGTGCGTGACGACGACCTTCCCCGCCGTGGACGAAAAGGAAAGCGTCGGTGTGCTGGAAATCGGTCCGACCTTGAGCGAGTCGAACGTCTCGCGCTGCATCACCCCGTCGGAGACTTCCGAAGCGAATTCGGTCCGGTCCAGCCCGGAAATCGTGCTGGCCGATCCGGCCGAAACGGCAAGAGTGACAGCGAGCGCCGCCATGCCGAACAGTCTGGCGATTGATCCGACCGACACCGTTACGAACTCCACACAAGGAATTTGGCAACAAAGGGACAGAGGCCGGACGCACTCTTGCCCAACTCCTGCCACAATATCCTTACCGCAATCCCCTGCGACAATGATTCCTTTTCAAAAATTTCGATTGTTTTCAAAGGAGAAACGAACGGAGTTGCCTTTTGCCCTGAACTTGGCCTGTCCGAAATTGAAAGCCGAATTGTTGGGCGATTTGACTAAAATACCGCCAGAAATTGGACCGGCACCCATCCAGACTGGAATTCGACCGGGTGCGCCTCGACAGGCCGGATCAGGCCCAACTAGGCTGCGCGAATGAAGATTCTCATCGTTGCCGACATCCACTATTCGCTGAAGCAGTACGACTGGGTGCTGGCGATGGCGCCGCGCTTCGATCTGGTCGTGCTCGCCGGCGACCTGCTGGAGATTTCGTCCAGCGTCGAGCGGCGGGCGCAGATGGTGGTGGTCAAGACCTATCTCGAACGACTGGCCGAGGCGACCCGGACGGTCGTCTGCTCGGGCAACCACGACCTCGACATGGTTGACGAGGCCGGCGAGCAGGTGGCCGACTGGATGCGCGACCTCGACCTTCTTGGCGTGGTCGGCGACAGCACGACCCTGCGGCTGGGCGGCACGCTGGTGACTGTCTGCCCGTGGTGGGATGGCCAGACCACGCAGAAGGCGATCGCGGCGCAACTGGCCGCCACCGCGCCCGAACCGCGCGACCGCTGGATCTGGGTCTACCACGCCCCGCCCGCCGAAAGCCCGGTCAGCTGGGACGGAAAGCGACATTACGGCGACACCGAGCTGCGCCGCTGGATCGAGATCTATCAGCCCGACATCGTCGTCTCGGGCCATGTCCACAACTCGCCCTTCGTCAGCGGCGGGTCCTGGGCCGACCGCATCGGCAAGACATGGGTCTTCAACACCGGCAAACAGATCGGCGAGGTGCCGGCGCATATCATCCTGGATCTCGATGCCGAGATCGCCTGGTGGTTCTCGATCTACGGGGCCGAGACGATCCCGCTCGACGCCCCGATGATCCGGCCGTTCCCGTCGATCACCTCGGTTCCCGACTGGATGCGCTAGAGGCGTGGGTCCGATTTCTCGGGCGTCTTCGCCGTGGTCTTGGCTGGCTGCTGGTTCAGAAGCGACCCGATGATGCGGTCGACCATGCCGAAATGGTCGGTCTTGTTCTCGAACTGGGCCTTCACATCGGCCAGATAGGTTGTCGTATCGTGCAGCCGCTGCGCCAGCAGGCGCGCGGTGTGCAGCGCGACTTCGGGCGTCGAGGCAAGGAACGCCCCGCCATCGTCGACCTTGTGCACCCGGATCTCGGTTTCGGCAACGACGGTCGCCGTCGCCGGCATCTCAAGCAGGATCGACATCTCGCCGAACAGGGCGCCGGGGGTGCGCACACGGGTGACGCGGACATCGCCCTTCATCACCAGAACCGTCCCTTCGAGCAGAACGAAGATCCGCCCCTCGCTGCAGCCTTCGCGAATCAGCACCTCTCCCGGCTGATAGGTCGCTTCCGGAAGGGCCGCGCAGACTTCGAGAACGGATTTCATCACAGTTTTCCGACAGGTTGCCAAACAAGCCTCGCATCGGCGGCGGACTGTGACAAGTCTGCAAAGGCCTGTGGCGGAGATTCCCTGCCGGACTTGGCACCAACGCCATGATTTTCGGCAGGAACAGCCGGCTCATCCGCCACTTCCCCCGTCGCGCCTGCCTTCGCCCCCTCGGGCACTTCACCCTGCGCGCCGCTCGGGACGTGCAGAGGACGAAAATCCGCGTTAGCCTTCCTCCAATTGCCGCTGTTCGAGTTTCGACATGCTGACTGATCGCCTGCTGCCCCTCCTCCTTGCCGCCTCGCTTGTCCTGACGGGATGCGGTCAGCGCGGCCAGATCGTGACCGACCCGGCGTCGGCCACGCTCGGAACTCAGGAGCGTATTATCGTCGCGACCGACCGCGCCTGGATCGGCCCGACCCAGTTCTTCGGCTCGACACGGGCAAAATCGACCAACTACGCCGAATTCATGGTTTCCGTCCCCCCGAACCGAAAGGTCGGGACCATCAAGTATCCCGATGCGAAGTACCCCAACCCCCAGACCCAGTTCATGGTCAGCTCTTCCGAGCGGCTCGGGTCAGAGGCTGCCTTCATCTCGGCGATCAACGATGACCTGCGCCGCAAGCATGTCAAGGTCACCTCCCTGTTCATCCATGGCTTCAACACCGACTTCGCGGAGGGCCTGTACCGCGAAGCGCAGCTGGTCCACGACGTCGGCAGCGTGGCGGTGCCGGTCCATTTCTCCTGGCCATCGCTGGCCAAGGCCGACGGATATCTCGGCGATCTGGACAACGTCCTTTATTCGCGGCCATCGCTTCAGCATACGATCGAGGCGATGTCGCGCAGCAAGTCCGACCACCTTTTCCTCGTCGCGCATTCAATGGGGACATTTCTTCTCGTCGATACCTTGCGCACGATGGCACTGACCGAGCCGGATTCGGTGTTTTCCAAGATCGATGGTGTCGTCCTGATTTCGGCAGATATCGATGTCGACATCTTCAAGGAGATTGCGCCGCTTATCACAGGTCGGGGGGTGCCGATCTTCCTGCTGATCTCGGACCGCGACAAGGCTCTTGCCCTGTCGGCCAAGCTGCGCGGGCAGCGCGACCGCCTCGGCTCGATCCGCAGCACGGCAGAGCTGGGCGACCTCGAGCGCGTCTATGTCATCAATGCCACCGACCTGAAGGGGGGCGGCGCGCTCGACCATTTCAGCGAGGCTGAATCGCCGGCGCTGTTGGATTACCTGCACCGGATGGATGCGGCCGGCATCGCCGGGCTTGACAATCTCGCCTCGGCAGGGCTGCAGGGCGGCGTGGACCTCGCCCAGGCCGGGGCGCGGCTGATCCTGTCGCCGCTGACGGGAATCCCGTAAGGCTCAGGGCGTCCCGCCGCCCAACCCGAAGGCGCAGGGCTCGGACACCTTGTCGATATTGCGCCGCAGGCAGGCCAGCGCCCCGGTCTCGGTGCCCTTGACCACATTCGGGCACAGCTTGATGAGGTCGTCGGCACAAAGGAAGCCCAACTGCGTCGGCGCTACGGCCGAGCGTGGCTTGGCCGAGGGTTCGACCGGGACGGTCGCTGTCGCCGCCGGAGGATTGAGCGTCGTGGCGGGATGGGTATCAAGCGGCACCGTCGGCACGCCGGCGGCCTGACGGCACGCCGGTGACAGGGCCGCTCCCTGCTGGTCGAGACAGGCCTGAAGCCCCGGCCCGCCTGCCGATACTCCGGGACAGACACGGCTGTATTGCAGCGTGCAGGCTGACCCGGTCTGCGCCAAGCCCGCCCCCGCCCAGGAAATCGCCGCAAGGACAGACAGGGTGAACAGCGCGATGCGGGACGGGATCATTCGGAAACCTCGGTGCTTTGGTCCAGACAATAGGCACCCGCACCGCAGGTGCAATCCGGCGGGGTGTCACAATCGGGTGCTGCCCCGCATCGCGCCCGACATTTTCGTCCAGACCGCCCCTGTCCCTTGCCGGCGTTTGCGGTAACATCGACCAGGATCGCGGGCTGCGGCCCCAGGAGCGAGAGGAATTCCGGATGGTCATCCGTGTCACGGTCTTTGGCGAGAACGTCCATGAACAGAAGAACCGGATCGTCGCCGGCATCTATCCCGAAGGGATGCACGCGACCATCGCCGCGGCAATAAATTCCGATCCCGGCTGTCGCGCGACCACCGTCACCCTGCAACAGCCCGAGCATGGCCTGACGGCCGAGAAGCTGGCCCAGACCGATGTGCTGATCTGGTGGGGTCACGCCGCCCATGGCGAGGTGCAGGATCATGTCGTCGATCGGGTCTGCGACGCGGTCTGGTCGGGCATGGGGGTGATCTTCCTGCATTCCGCCCATTTCTCGAAACCGTTCAAGCGCCTGATGGGGTCGCCCTGTAACCTGACCTGGCGCGAGGCGGGCGAGCGCGAGCGCCTGTGGCTGACCAGCCGCAACCACCCGATCGCCGCCGGCCTGCCCGACCATTTCGAACTGGAAAACGAAGAGATGTATGGCGAACCCTTCGGCGTGCCCGAACCGATGGAGACGGTCTTCGTCAGCTGGTTCCAGGGCGGCGAGGTGTTCCGCTCGGGGCTGACCTACAAGCGCGGCGCGGGCAACGTCTTCTACTTCCGCCCCGGGCACGAGACCTATCCGACCTACCACGATGCCAACGTCCAGCGAGTGATCCTGAACGCGGTGAAATGGGCCCACAACCCCGCCGCCCGCATTGCCAACCCGAACGACGCGCCGAACGTGCCGGTGGACCGAGCGCCCGAGAAGATCGAGGAACGCGGCCCCCGCCTGCACCATGATGGCGAGCAGGGCTTCCGCTAAGCCATGACCAAACCTGTCCGCCTTCTGATCCTCGGCACCGGCGGCATGGCAAAGAACCATGCCGAAGCCTTTGCCGCCATTCCCGGCGTCAGCCTTGTCGGCGGTGTCGATACCCGCCCCGAACCGCTCGCGGCCTTTTGCGAGACCCACGGCATCCCCAACCGCTTTTCGTCCGTGGATCAGGCGCTCACATGGGGCGAATTCGACGCCGTGACCAACGTCACCCCTGACGCGGCCCATTATCCGACGACCATGCCGTTCCTTGCCGCCGGAAAGCATGTCCTGTGCGAAAAGCCACTCGCCACCGGCGCCGCCGATGCCGAGGCGATGGCCGCGACCGCGCAGGCGGCGGGGGTGGTGAACTTGGTCAACCTCAGCTACCGCAACGTCGCTGCGCTTCAGCAGGCGGCCAAAATGGTGGCCGAGGGCGCCATCGGCACGGTCCGGCATTTCGAGGCGAGCTACCTGCAAAGCTGGCTGACCCAGCCGGCCTGGGGCGACTGGCGGACCGAAAGTCAATGGCTGTGGCGGCTATCGACGAAACACGGCTCAAAGGGCGTGCTTGGCGATGTCGGCATCCATATCCTCGACTTCGCCACCTTCATCGCCGGCCAGCCGGTGACCGAGGTCTCCTGCCTGCTCCAGACCTTCGACAAGGCGCCGGGCGGGCGGATCGGCGACTATGTGCTCGACGCCAATGACAGCGCAACCATGCAACTCCGGCTGGCCAACGGCGCGCTTGGCACGGTGGCGGCGACCCGCTTCGCCACCGGCCACATGAACGACCTGCGGCTGCGCATCTATGGCGACACGGGCGGGCTCGAGGTCGGGTTCGAAGGCTGGGCCAGCCGGTTGCGCGCCTGCCTTGGGGCAGACATCGCGACAGCAACCTGGGCAGAGGTCGAGGCGCCGGTGCTACCGACCGTCTACGAGCGCTTCATTGCGGCCATCCGCGGCGAGGGCAAGGCGGAGCCGGATTTTGCCCGCGGGGCAGAACTGCAGCGCCTGCTCGACCGCGCCGAGCAATCGGCTGCCAGCGGCGGGTGCAGCCTGCCGCTTTGACAGGTCTTACCGGTTGCGTTTCAGCGTGGCCAGCCCGGCCCCCAGCCGCCGCAGGCCCGCCATGACGTCGCGCGGGGTCAGGTTGGTTTGGGTCAGACGATCCTCATCGACCATCGCCACGCTGCCACTCAGCGCCGAGGGCGCGCCGGGCAGATAGATCACCGCCTTGCCCTGCCGGCCACGCTCGATGACAAAGGCGATGGCGTCGTAATCGTCAAACCGCACCAGAGCGACCTCCAGATCCGCGCCGGCGCCGCCCACCAGCCGCATCGGTCCGCCCGTCCAGTCGGCGGCCATCTGCGCGAAGATCGTGTAGAGCGGGATGCGGGCAAGGATGGTCGCCTCCAGCCAGCGGAACAGACGCTTGCCGAGTTGGGTCTGCACGAACCCCCCGGCCAGCAGCGCCACGATCAGCAGGAAGAGAAGCGCGAACAGGGCCGGAATGACGTTGCCGGGCTGGCCGGGGAAGAACAGGTCATGCGCCATCTGCCCGAACTTGCGTGCATAGCCGAACAGCCGCACCCCGACGACCACGACGATGCCGAAGGGCAGCAGCAACAGAATGCCGCCGATCAACGTGGCCCACAAAAACCGCAGCACCTTGCGCATGAATGCCCTCTCTGGCCCTGTCCCGATGGAGCCTCCCGAAGCTGTAGTCAGCCGGACGTCGCCCACGCAAGCCGGAACACCCGGCTCTCAACCAAGACGCGCCTCGTGCTGCAGGATCGCCACCAACCCGGGCAGGTCAAGCGGCACCGGATTGCCTTTCATCGAGGACGAGGATTGTGCCGCCTGCGCCACCGCCTCGAACCGTTCCGCGTGAAGGCCGAACGCCCGCAACGGGGCAAGACGCTGCGCCGCAACCCAGTCGCACAGCGTCTCGGGCGCCTTCGCGGCCGCCCCGCCCAGAACCCTGGCCAGCGCGGCAAAGACCGTCTCCATCCGTTCGGCGGCCGGCCCCTTGACCCTGTCCCGGTTCGCCCTCAGCACCGGTCCGATCAGCCGCCCGCAGATCAGGCCATGCGGCGCGGGCGTGATCCCCCCCAGCACTCCGGCAAAGCCATGCACCGCACCAAGCCCGCCATTGCTCAGCGCCAGCCCGCCGCACAGGCTGACCCAGGCGAGCGCATCGCGCGCGGCCTTGTCCTCGCCCCGCATCAGCAAGTCCAGCGCGGCCATCCCCTGCCCGATCGCTGGCAGCGTCAGGGCATCGGTATAGGGTGTGGCCTTGACCGAGACATAGGGCTCGATCACCTGCACCACCGCATCAAGCCCCGAGGCCAGCGTGACGCCATGCGGTGTACCATCGGTCAGCGCCGGATCGACGATCGCCAGCCGCGCCACCATCCGGTCGTCGCGCAGCGAGACCTTGCGCCCGTGCTCCGGCAACCCGATCACCGCGTTGCGCGTCACCTCCGACCCGGTGCCCGAGGTCGTCGGCAGGGCGACGAAGGGCAAGGGCGCGGTGCCGAGCGGCAGGCCCTTGCCCACCACCTCCAGATGGTCGAGCGCCGGCGTGACTGACGGCACCAGCGCCGCCAGCGCCTTGCCGAAGTCGAGCACCGCCCCGCCGCCGATCGCCGCAACCCAGTCCGGCCGGAAGCTCCGCGCAGCTTCCGTCGCCGCCAGGACCTCGGCCAGCACCGGCTCGGCCCCGCAGGCAAGGGTCATCACCTCGGCCCCCGCCGCGCGCAGGGCGTCGGCCAGCCAGGCCGACCGCGCCGCCGATGCGCCATGCACCACCAGCCCGCGCGCGCCGAAGGCGCGGATCAGCGCCGGCGCCTTCGCCGCTTCGCCCCGTCCGAACAGGATGCGGGGCGGGGACAGGATTGCAAACGGGGTCATGGGGTCCAGTCCTGCGCGGCCTTGCTCCGTTCCAGCCGGTAGAAGCCATCCGCCGCCACCGGCTGCCAGTCGCCCGCCTGACCGTCGGGCCAGATCACCCGGACATCGGCGCTGTCCGCAGCGCCAAGGCCCGCATGCCACCAGCCGGTCATCCCGCTGGCATGACCGCCGCCAACGGTCAGTTCCCGCCGCTGCACCCGGTCGCCCGTCCGTACCTCGATCCAGCCACCCACGGCATCGGGGTTCGCGCCCGCCTGCGACGGCTTCAGTTCCAGCCAGTGACCCGCGCCCGTGGTGGTGTTCCGCCAGATCTGCGCCGGCGAATGGCGGTTGACCACGACCAGATCGACCAGCCCGTCAAGGTTGAAATCCGTCAGCGCCCCTCCCCGCGACACCGCCATGCTGGCGACCCCGGCCTTGTCGCCGACCTCGTGGAATTTTCCCTCGGCATCCTGCAACAGGAGGTTGTTGGGGTCGTTCGCCGCGAAGTCCGGCATGTTCGAGACGTTGCCCTTGGCCACGAAAAGATCGGCAAGGCCGTCGTTGTTCACATCCTCGAACTGGGCGTGCCAGGCGGTCGAGGGCCGGACATCGCCCCCGGCATAGGGCCGGTGGGCGGTGACGCCGCGTGCGAAGGCGACATCGGCAAAGCCGGGCACGGGCTTTCCTTCCTTGAGCGGCGGGGCCAGCGTCTGCAGCTTGTTGTCGGCCATGCTGGTCAGGAAGTAATCGGGATAGCCGTCGCCCGTCACATCGGCCGAGGCGATGCCCATTCCCCAGATGCGCAGGTATTTCCAGCCCTCGACCTTGGTGTAAAGCGCAGGGGGCTGGCCCGGCAGGACCTTCCACATCTGCTCCTGCCCGCCCTTGTAGTATTCGCGGTCGTTCGACACCCGCAGCGACGGCGTGCCCGACAGGTTCCAGTCGGTGAACAGCATCGAAAGCGCGCAATAACTGGGCTTCAGCGCCACCGGCGGGGCGAAACCGTTATCCTCGGCATTCGGACGGTGCAGCCAGTTGGGCGTGCAGCTCCCCCAGGGAAAGGCGTCCTGCGTGCGGTCGATATAGTTGCCGACGGCAAGGGTGGGCCAGGCATCGCCCTTCTCCCAGGTGGCCGCGAAGGCGGTCGACCAGGCATCGCCGCCGTCGAAGCCCCAGGCCGTGTTGGCCGGGGTGAAGCGGCACTGCCCTTCGCCCTTCATCACCAGGTTCTCGCCGACCCGAAGGACGACCAGATCCATGATCCCGTCGCTGTCGATATCGACGGGATAGGCGCCGGTTACATGGTCCAGCTCAAGCCCGCTTTCCACCTTCTCGAACCGCAGGGCCCCGCCCCGGGCACTCGCATTGCGCCAGAGGCCCGACTTGCCCTCGCCAGCGGCAAGGAACAGGTCAGGAAACCCGTCGCCCGAGCAGTCGAACGCCGCCGCGCCGCCGCCGACCATGTATTCCCACTCGCCCGTATAGGTACTGTCGATGCCGGCGCTCGCGGTTTCCTCGGTGAAGGACGGCACAGGCGGCATGTCAGCCGCCACGGCCGGACCCGCCAGAAATGCCACAACAGCGACAGCCCTCATGCCTGCGCGCCCATCTTCAGCGCCACGGCATAGGCGCCGACACACCGCCCCTGCTCCAGCCCCTGCTCGATCGCCGCGCGGAAATGGATGCCGCCATAGAGGCGCGAGATGCCAGCCTCGTCCGCGGCCGCCCAGAAGCTGGGAAAGGCGCGCTCCGGCAAACCGTCATCCTCGTGGCTGCCATCGGCAAATGCGAAATCCGGACCCCAGATCGCCGTCAACACCGTGGCTGCCGCCCCGGACTGGGTGCTGTGCCCCGAGGGATATTCCGGGAAAGGCGGGGTGATGAGCAGGGGTTCCCAGTTCTTGTCGATCACCTTCTTGATGTATGTGACCGGCCGGATCAGGTCGTATTCATACTTGGCCTGCCAGCAGGCGATGAAGGCATCCGCGACCGTGATCCCCAGCCGCGCCATGACCTCGGCCCGGCGTGCGGCTGGTGCATCCTCATCCTCAAGCAGCGCGAGCGCGATCTGCATCCAGTGACCCGGAGGCGTAGTCGAAAGCATCGGATCGTCCGACCAGAAGCGCGCAATCGCAGTCTGTTCCGGGGTGAGGTTCCGCACCGCCTCATAGGTCTCGAACGCCTCGGCATAAAACTGCGACCCTTTCTCCTCGCTATAGGCGGGAGGAGGCGGCAATCCGCAGGCGTCGGCCGCCGGCATGGCGAAGGGACGGTTCGAGCCCCAGCCGGGCAGCAGCGGCGCCTGCTGTTGCGCGATGGTACTGGTCGGTTTCCAGTGGCCGGGCCGCGTGTCAGGGGTGAAGGCCAGCGGGAAGCCCATGTTCTCGACCACCGCGCCACCATCGCCCTGCGACCAGGCAAGGATGTGGTCGGCCACCGCCGATCCCTGCGCGACGCTTGCCGCCGCCACCTCGGGCGCAAGACCGTCCGAGACTCGCGCCCCGTACTTCTCAGCCATGGCGGCCATCGCCCGCTGGCCGGTGGGGCCGGTATTGCCGAAGAAGTTCGCCGTCGCCCGGGCAAAGACCGCGTGCAGCAGCATCGCCTCGTCCTCGCCCGTGGGCGGGGTCGCGACGGTCGTCGTACGCGGTGGAGACCGTCAGGTAGAGCCGGCCGGTGGCGGGCATGAACTGCCACATGCCCGCGGCGCCGGCGTGCGAGTGCGCGCCGA
>ERZ1645185.598-NODE-598-length-15065-cov-5.735443_pt1 | contig 15065 bp, 10 predicted proteins | sample MGYA00575351_ERZ1645185 | MGnify/ENA primary metagenome ERZ1645185 (study PRJEB40838, sample SAMN11284767) | freshwater sediment metagenome | isolation source: river sediment | host: Sediment | place: India: Jana village, Kanpur | collected 2015-12-17 ...
GATCTCCAGCACCGCGGCCTCGCCCTCGCGCAGCAGCAGCGCGTCGGCCCGGTTGGAGATCATCACGGAGAGAAGGCGGTCGAGCTGTGCCATCAGCGGGGGTCCGGCGAGAGGGGGACGGAAGGACCCGCGGCCACGGCCGCCGGGGGACAGCACTCCTCGAGGGGGGCGCCCTCGAGCTGGATCGTCGCGTGATGGATGCCGAACCGCCCCACCGCCGCGTGCAGCTCGCGCAGCACCCGCCCGTGCTCGGCGCCGTCCGGCGCCACCGCGTGCGCGCTCATCGCCACCACGCCGCTCGTGAGCGTCCACACGTGCAGGTCGTGCACCTCGGTCACGCCGCGCACCTGCCCCAGCGCGCGCCGCAGCGCCGAGAGCTCGATGTGCGCCGGCACCGCCTCGAGCAGCACGTCCACCGACTCGCGCACCAGCCGCCACGCGCCGGCGACGATGAGCGCCGTCATCAGGATCGACGCGATCGGGTCGGCGAGCAGCCATCCCTGCCAGCGCACGAGCACCGCCGCGACGATCGCCGCCACGCTCCCCAGCAGGTCGCCGAGCACGTGCAGGTAGGCGCCGCGCAGGTTCATCGAGTGCTGCGCACCGCCGTGCAGCAGCCAGGCGCTCGCCGCGTTCACCAGCAGGCCCAGCACGGCGACGCCGAGCATCAGCCCGCCCTGCACCGGCTCCGGCGACGCGAGGCGCGCGACCGACTCCCAGAGGATCACCGCCGAGGCCACCAGCAGCACGCCGCCGTTGATGAACGCGGCGAGGATCTCCCAGCGCAGGTAGCCGTAGGTCTTCTGCGGCGTCGCCGGCTGCCGCGCGAACCAGGCGACGAAGAGCGAGAGCGCGAGCGCGCCGACGTCGGTGAGCATGTGCCCCGCGTCGGCGAGCAGCGCGAGCGAGTTGGAGAGCCAGCCGCCCACCACCTCGGCGACGAGGAAGGTCGCGGTGAGGCCGAGCGCGATCGCGAGGCGGCGCGTGGAGACGTCGTGATGGTGGTGCGCGTGATCGTGCGCGTGATCGTGATCGTGCGCGTGATCGTGGTCATGCGCGAGCGCGGACGGAGCGGCACGGCGCGCATTGTCAAGCGCGGGCGCCCGCTCCGGCGACTGGCGACCCATCACGCAGTCGCCGTAATTTCCGCTCGTGTTCTCGCGCATCCTCGCCATCGTCGCCCTGTTGGCCCTCAACGCCTTCTTCGTCGCGGTGGAGTTCGCGCTCGTGCGGGCGCGGCGGTCGCGCCTCGAGGCGATGGTCCGTGCGGGAGACCACTTCGCCCGCTTCGCCGTCACGGCGACCTCCCGTACCAATCTCACACGGGTCCTGTCCGCGGGCCAGTTGGGGATCACCTTGGCATCGCTCGGACTCGGCTGGGTGGCCGAGGCGACGCTGGGCGAGACCCTCGAGCACTGGTTCACCGCCCTCCCCCTGCCGCTGGAGCTGTCGGTACGGGTCGGCATCGCGGCCGCGGTGGCCATCACGGTCGTCACGTACCTGCACGTGGTCCTTGGCGAGCTGGCCCCCCGGGCCCTCTCGCTCAACTACCCGGAGCAGTTCGCCAAGTGGCTCGCCCCGCCCATCCTGGCCTTCACCTGGCTCACCTGGCCCTTCATCTGGGTGCTCAACGGGTCGAGCAACCTCCTGCTGCGGCTGTTCGGCCAGAAGTCGGTGTCGGAAGAAGAGACACCGCACTCCCCCGATGAGCTGAAGCTCCTCGTCGAGCGCGCCAGCGAGGGCGGGCTGCTGCCCACCTCGGACGCCGAGATCCTCGAGGGGGTGTTCGAGTTCTCGGAGAAGAACGCCCGCGAGGTGATGACGCCGCGCACGGCGATGGTCGCGATCCCCGCGGAGGCGTCGCTCGACGAGGCGGTGGCCGTGGTGGAGGAGGCCGGCTTCTCGCGCTATCCCGTCTACCGCGACACGATGGACGACATCGTGGGGATGGTGCACGCGAAGGACCTGCTCAAGGTCCTCGCGCGCCGCCCGGCCGAGTTCGCGCTCGAGAGCATCCTGCGCCCGGTGCACGTGGTGCCCGGCTCGCGCGAGGTGGAGGAGGTGCTCGCCGACTTCAAGCGGCGCAAGGAGCACCTGGCGATCGTGCTCGACGAGTACGGCGGCACCGCCGGCATGGTGACGATGGAGGACCTCCTGGAGGAGATCGTCGGCGAGATCCTCGACGAGTACGACGAGGCGCCGGCGCCGTCGGTGGACGCCAGCAAGGCGGGCGCGCAGGCGCTCGCGGGCGACGCGAACATCAGCGAGGTGAACGCCGAGCTCGGGCTCACGATCCCCGAGGAGGACTACACGACGGTCGGCGGCTACGTCTTCGGCCTGCTCGGCCGCCTGCCCGTCGTCGGCGACCGCGTCTCGGGCGGCGGCGCCTGGTTCACGGTGCGCGAGATGGACGGCCGGCGGATCAAGCTGCTGTCGATCGAGGTGCTGCCGGGGGCGTGAAGCGAGGGGGGGCGGCTCGGCTGGTGGGAGCGCAGCACGCAGGAGAGGGGTCCTTCCCCTCCTCCTCTTCTTACTCCCCCTTCCCCTGATCCTTCCCCTCCCCTCTCGATCCTCGCTCCTCGCGCCCTCGCGCCCCGAGCCGCGCGGCCAGCAGCGCCGCGGCCACGAACGACCCCGCGTCCGCTTTCCCCTGCCCCGCGATGTCCAGCGCGGTCCCGTGGTCCGGCGACGTGCGCACGAACGGCAGCCCCAGCGTGACGTTCACGCCCTCGCCGAAGCTCGCCACCTTGATCGCCGTCATCCCCACGTCGTGATACGGGGCGATCACCGCGTCGAACTCGCCGCGCAGCGCGCGCACGAAGACGGTGTCGGCGGGGAACGGGCCGGCGATCCCGGCGGCGCGCGCGGCCGGCGCGAGCAGCTCGTCGTCCTCGCGCCCGAACCGGCCGTGGTCCCCCGCGTGCGGGTTGAGCGCGCAGAGCGCGATGCGCGGCGCCGCGATCCCGTAGGCCCGCTGCAGCCCCTCGCGCGTGATGCGCGCCGTGCGCGCGATCCGCTCCGGCGTGAGCGCCGCGAACACCTCGCGCAGCGGCAGGTGCGTCGTCGCCAGCACCACGCGCAGCCGCGGCGAGGCGAGCATCATCACCGTGGGGTGGCCGGTGAGCGCCTCGAGCATCTCGGTGTGCCCCGGATGGTCGTACCCGCCGGCGAGCAGCGCCGCCTTGTCGATCGGCGCGGTGACGATGCCCTGCACCGTGCCCGCCTGCGCCAGCGCGACGGCCCGCTCGATCGCGCGCCCGGCGAGGGCGCCGGCCCGCGCGTCGCGCGCGCGCCCGTCGGGCGTGTCGGGGCTCGCGCCCGTCCCCTCGGTCCACGCCCCCACCGCCTCGTCCACCGCGACGCCGGTCCCCGTGGGCCCCACCACCACGAAGCGCGCGGCGCCCGCCACCTCGGGGGTGGCGAGCGCCGTCGCGACGATCTCCGGGCCGATGCCCCGGGGGTCGCCGAGGGTGATCGCGAGCGTGGGCCGCGTCGTCAGAGCCGCAGCGAGACGTAGATCTCGCGCCGGAGGATGTCGAGCGTGCGCCGGATCGACTTCTCCTCGCGCAGCTGCTTGCGGATGTTCTCCTGGTAGTCCGCCAGCGTGACCTCGCCCGCGGGCTTCATCGCCGTCACCTGCGCGATCGCCCACTTGTTGAGCCCCGACTTGCGGTCGGGCAGGGCGAAGATCGGCGTGAACGCGCCCGCCGGCGTCTCGCGCAGCGCCACGCGGTACTCCGCGGGCAGCGAGTCGAGCGGGAAATCGGGGATCGTGCGCTCCTCGTCGGGGTCGTGGTACCTGGCCACGAGCGAGTCGAAGGGCGTGCCGTTCTTCCAGAGCGCGAGGACGGTGTCGGCCCGCTCGCGCGAGCCGGCGAGGTCGAGGCTGTCGACCACCGGCTTGATGAGGATGTGCCGTGCCCTCACCTCGCCGGCGCGCACGCGGTCCACGCGAATGATGTGGAAGCCGTAGACGGTCTCCACGATCGGGCTCAGGCGGCCCGGGGGCAGCGCGAACATCATCCGCTCGAACTCGGGGACCATCGCGCCGCGGCGCTGCCAGTCGAGGTCGCCGCCCTGCGCGCCCGACCCGAGGTCCTCGGAGTGGATGCGGGCGAGCGAGTCGAAGCTCGCCCCCTTCTCGATGAGCGTGCGCAGCGAGTCGATCTTCGCGCGCGCCTTCTCGATGTTCTCGGCGCGCGGCTTGAGCGCGACGATGATCTGCTTGAACGCCACCATCGCGGGGCGCGGCGGCAGCTCGCGGCGCAGGCGGTCGAACGCCTCCTGCACCTCCTTCTCGGTCACGTTCGCGGGCGCGAGGCGGCCCTTGGCCTTGAGCGAGTCGATGGTGCGGCGCTGCGTCTCGTCCTTGATCGCGGCCTCGACGGCCTTCTTGCGGTACTCCTCGGGCGTGCCGAACCCCTCGCGCTGCAGCGCCGTGCGGAACTCGGCGTCGCTGCGGAAGTTGCTCCGCGCCCGGTCGAGGTCGCGCTCCACCTGCGACGAGACGTCGCTCTCGGTGACCTCGATCTTGTAGTCCTTGGCCGCCTCGAGCAGGACCTCCTTGTCGATGATGCGGCCGAGGAACTCGCGCGCGATGCGCATCTGGCCCGCCGTGTCGGGCGGGAGCTGCAGCCCCTGGGCGCGCGCGAAGTTGATCGCCTCCAGCACCTCGCTGAAGAGGATCGGGTGCTTGCCCACGATGCCGACCACGCGGTCGACGTCGATGTCCTTGAGCGCCGTCGGCTGCTGCGCCGCCGCCGGGGCCGCGACGAGCACGGCGCCGGCGAGGGCGAGGAGGAGGCGGCGCGGCGCGCGCAGGAGCGTCATCACCTTACGGCTGGGGCTGCGGGGCCGGCGGGATCACCGGGGCGCCCGACGGGGCGCCGAGCGGCACCGCCGAGGGCGGCTGCGAGGCGGCGCGCGCCGAGTCGGCCGACGCGCGGAGCTCGGTCGCCTCGGTCAGCACGCGGTCCACGCCGGCCGGCACCAGCCGGCTCTCGTACTTGGCGCGCAGCACGATCGCGATCTGCTCCGGCACCTCGATGTACTGGCGCTCGTTCTTCACGACGCCGCTGAGGTACTCCTCCACGCGCGACGCGGCGAGGCGCTCGCGCGCCGCCTTGTCCGGCGCGCTGTCGGCCAGCGCCTGCGGCGCCAGGCCCATCGCGTCCATCACGCCGAGCACCGCCTGGCGGAACGCCCCGCGCACCTCGGCCATCTCCGTGCTGTCCACCGTCACGCCCGCCGAGTCGGCGGCGCGCAGCAGCAGCTCGTTGCGCATCACGTTCTTCACGAAGAGCGGGATCAGCGAGTCCGGCGCCTGCGCCACCTGCGCGCGCATCCGCGTCTGCGGCGGGAAGGCCGCCATCCAGCGCGCCATGCGCGCGGCGGTCATGTCGCCGTTGCGCGCCGAGGCGATCACGGTCTTGTCGTCGCGGTAGGCATCGACGTCCTCGGCGATCGCCTTCACCAGCTTGGCCGCGGCCGCCTTCACCTGGACGTTCTGCGCCTTCTCGAGGGCCTCGAAGTACTCCTGCTCCTTCCCCTCGCCGGCCACCTGCCCGTAGACCTCGGCGAACTGGCCCTTGATCTCGGCGTAGGTGTGGCGGCGGATGATGTGGTAGCCGAACTGCGTCTCCACCACGCCCGTCACCTCGCCCGGCGCGACGCTGCGGATGCCCGCGTCGAACTCGGGGACCATCTGCCCCGGCGGGAAGACGCCGTAGTCGCCGCCGCGGTCCTTGCTGCCCGGGTCCTGCGTGCGCTCGCGCGCCACGGCGCCGAAGCGCTCGAGCGAGGCCCCCTTCAGGCTCGCCGCGAGCTTCTCGGCCTCGGCCTTGATCGCCGCGTTCTGCGCGGGGTCGAGCCCCTCGGGCTGCTTGGTCAGCAGGATGTGCGAGGCGCCGAGCACGGCGCCGTCGTTGTAGGCCTGCTCCCACTTGGTCGAGTCGGCGATGCCCCAGTCCTTCGCGACGACCTCGAAGTACTTGCGCGACTTGATCTGCGCGATCGCCGACCACATGCCGTCCTCGGCCTGCGCGTCGGTCGCGAGCGAGTCGCCGGCCGCCGCGGCGGCGCCGAGCAGCTGGTAGTTCACCCAGAGCTGCGCCACGGCGCGCACCGCGTCCGCGCGGAGCGGCACGTCGGTCGGGCCAAGGAGCTCGGCGAGGCGCGTCACCGTCAGCTCCTGCGAGCCGGCGCGGGCGACGGTGTCCACATGGGCGGTCATCGCCTCCTTGAGGCCCTCGCAGGCGGTGAGGCCGAGCAGGGCGACGAGCGAGGCGGAGAGGAGTCGGGTGCGGGTCATCGTGGGCATGGGGGAGAGGTGCTTCTACCGTGCGTCGGGCGAAATGGTCCGGAGCGCCCGGACGAGGCCGTCCAGGAGCGAGGAGCCGCCAAGGCGTGTGAGCTTGAGCGACAGGGGCTGCACCCGCCGCACGTCCACCTGGAACTGCACGTCCCGGAAGGCGGCCGCGAGGGGCTTGAGACGCGGGACCGCGTCGGCCCGGAAGTTAACACGGGCCTCGTTGCCATGCACCAGAATCCCCTCGGCGCCAAGGGGGGCGCCGAGGAGCCGCAGCCGGGCCACGGCCAGGTAGGCCTCGGCCGGCGGCGGCAGGGGGCCGAACCGGTCCCGGACCTCGTCGCGCAGGCCGTCCACCTGGTCCACCACCGTCGCCGCCCCGAGCCGCCGGTAGAGGTCGAGCTTCACCTCGGGCGAGGCGATGTAGTCGTCGGGCAGGTAGCTGGGGATGTCGAGCGTGACGTCGGTGGGCGGCGGCGGCGGGGCCGCGTCGCCGCGCAGCATCCGGGTCACCGTCTCGTCGAGCAGGCGCAGGTAGAGGTCGAACCCCACGGCGTGCACGAAGCCCGACTGCTCGGGGCCGAGGAGGTTGCCGGCGCCGCGCAGCTCCATGTCCTTGAGCGCCACGCGGTAGCCGGCGCCGAGCTCGGTGTGGTGCTCGAGCACCCGCAGGCGGCGCTCCGCGTCCTCGTCCACGTTCTCGGGGACGATCAGGTAGCAGTAGGCGCGCCGGTGCGAGCGGCCCACGCGGCCGCGCAGCTGGTAGAGCTGCGCCAGCCCCAGCCGGTCGGCGCGGTTGACGAACATCGTGTTCGCGTTGGGCACGTCGATGCCGCTCTCGACGATGAGCGTCGAGACGAGCACGTCGAGCTCCCCCGCGACGAACCGCTTCATCACCGCCTCGAGCTCCCGCTCCTTCATCTGCCCGTGGCCGATCCCCACCCGCGCGCGCGGCACGATGCGCTGGATGTGGTCCGCCACCGCGACGATCGTCTCGATGCGGTTGTGCACGAAGAACACCTGCCCGCCGCGGTCGAGCTCGCGCGCGATCCCCTCCTCGATGAGCCCGTCGTCCCACGGCTCGAGGAAGGTGAGCACCGGCGAGCGGTCGCGCGGCGGCGTCTGCATCAGCGTCATGTCGCGCAGCCCCGCCAGCGACTGGTGCAGCGTGCGCGGGATCGGCGTCGCGGTGAGCGTGAGCACGTCGGTCTCGAGCTTGAGCTGCTTGAGCCGCTCCTTGTGCTTCACGCCGAAGCGGTGCTCCTCGTCGACGATGATCAGCCCCAGGCCGGCGAACTTCACGTCGGGGCTCAGCAGCCGGTGCGTGCCGATGATCACGTCCACCTTCCCCGCGGCGAGGTCGGCGAGGGCGAGGGCCTGCTCCTTCGCCGTCTGGAAGCGGCTCATCACCGCGATGCGCACGGGGAAGTCGGCGAAGCGGTCGCCGAAGGTGCGCGCGTGCTGCTCGGCGAGCACCGTCGTCGGCACGAGCACCGCCACCTGCCGCCCGCTCTGCACCGCCTTGAAGGCGGCGCGCACGGCGATCTCGGTCTTGCCGTAGCCCACGTCGCCCACGAGGAGGCGGTCCATCGGCTTGGCCCCCTCCATGTCGCCCTTCACGTCCGCCGTCGCCTTGCGCTGGTCGGGCGTGTCCTCGAACAGGAACGAGCTCTCGAGCTGCTTCTGCCACGGGCCGTCGGGATGGTGCGGCGCGCGCCCCGCGATGCGGCGCGCGGCGTAGAGCTGCAGCAGCTCCGCCGTCATCTCGTGGATCGCCGAGCGCGTGCGCTCCTTCTGCGCCGTCCACTTCTTGCCGCCGAGCTTGTGCAGCTTCGGCGGCGGCAGGTCGTCGCCGACGTCGCCGGCGGCGCGGTACTTCTCCACCTGGTCCAGGCGGTAGAGCGGCACGTTGAGGCGGTCGCCGCCCTCGTACTCGATCACCGCCACCTCGATGGTGGCCTCGCCGTGGAAGACCGTCGTCATGCCGCGGTAGATGCCCACGCCGTGGTCGAGATGCACGACGAAGTCGCCCGGCTTGAGCGCGGTGACCTGCTCGAGCGCGGTGCCGGTGACGTACTTGCGCGCGCGCCGGATGCGGCGCTCGCGGCGGAAGATCTCGTGGTCGGTGAGGACGCGCAGGCCGTCGGGCGTGCCGCGCGGCGGCACGAGGAAGCCGCCCGCGAGCGTGCCGATGACGAGCGCGGCGGGCGAGCGCCCCTCGCCGCGCGCGTCGAGCAGCTCCTCGAGGCGCTCCGCCTGCCCCGCGTTGTCGCAGAGGATCACCGTCGGCGTGCCGTCGCGCGTGAGGTGCGAGAGCCGCGCGATGTCGCGCTCGATCGGCTCGGGCGCGCGCAGCGGGAAGGCGACCACCTCGTGCGGCGGCTTGATCCGCCCCGCCGGCGTCTCCCCCTCGGTGGACGCCTCGCCCGTCGCCGCCGCCTCACGCGCGGCCGCGGTGCCGAGGCCGATCACCTCGAGCGTGGGGAAGCGCTCGAGCGCCTTGACCGTGTCGTGCGGGTGCGCCAGCAGCTCGTCGCGCGGGGGCACGTCCTCGCCGCGGCGGCGCGCCAGCAGCAGGTGGTGCTCCGCCTCGTCCCAGGTGCGCTGCAGCTCGGGCCGCAGCGCCACGCCCGCGGGCACCACCACCAGCGAGCCCGGCGGGAAGAGGTCGGGGAGCGCGGCGCGCTCGTAGCGGAGCTCCACGTCCTCGCCGCGCACCTCCACCGGCAGCACGAGCACCGAGTCCGCCGAGGCGGTCGTGCGCTGCGTCGCGACGTCGAAGCGGCGGATCTCCTCGATCGTGTCGCCCCAGAACTCGAGGCGCGCCGGCTCGCTCATCCCGAAGCCGTACACGTCCACGATGCCGCCGCGCACGCTGTACTGCGCCACGTCCTCCACCAGCACCACGCGCTCGAAGCCCACCGCGTCGAGGTGCGCCGTGAGGTCCTCGAGGCGCCGCGCGTCGCCGCGCCGCAGCTCGAGCCGCGCGTCGGCGAGCGCGCGCGGGAGGCGCGTGCGCTCCTGCACGGCGCGCGCGGTCGTGACGAGCACGCGCACCGCGCCGCGCGCGAGCTGCTCCAGCGTCTCCACCCGCTCGCCCGCCACCTCGGCGTGCGGCTCCACCTCGCCGAACCCCTCGCGCGGCGGGTACAGCGCCACGCCGTCGCCGCCGAAGACGCTCTGCACGTCGGCGAGCCACCGCTCCGCCTCGGGGAGCTGGTCGGCGACGACGACGAAGAGGCGGTTGGGCTCGCGCTGGGCGAGCGCCGAGAGGAGCACCGCGTCGGACGAGCCGGCGAGGCCGGTGACGCCCACGCGCCCGCCCTGCGCGGGGAGCGCGCGGGCGAGGCTGGTGAAGGCGGGGAGCGCGACGAGGCGCTCGATCAGCAACGGGAGGGACATCAGTCGGCGGCCGGCCCGCGCTGGCCGCGGCGCGCGACGAGCGCCTCGGCGACGAGCAGCAGCAGGGCGAGGAACAGGAAGGAGCGGGCGAGTGCGCGGGCGCCCCCGCCACCGAAGGCGGCGCGCGCCACGGCATCGGCGTCGGGCGCGACGGTCGCGCCGCCGAGCCGTGCCGCGAGCGAATCGCCGGCGAGGCGCGCGAGGTCGCTCTCGCGCGCCTCGCCGTTCACCACCAGCGCGCCGATGCGGTCGGTACCGCGACGCCAGAAGTGCACGCCGGCGGCCCACGGCGCCTCGATCGTCGCCCCCGCGGTCACGGGGCGGACGGTGGCGTCGGGGGCCTCGAGGCCGTCGGCGCGCATCGGCACGCGGACGGTGGCGCCGGGGGCCGCCTCGATCGCGCCGGCGCTTCCCTCGGCGAGGCGCTGCGCGAGCAGGCCGTCGAGCCAGGGCAGGAAGGCGGCGCGCACGGGCAGGTCGGTGGCGCTGGCCTCGGCGGCCGAGGCGACGAGCACGTAGCCGTCGCCGGCGACGGCCCACGGGGCGCCGCCGACGCGCGCGAGGGTGTCGGGGCGGGCGGCGCCGGCCCCGGCGGGCGCGGTGCCCCCGTCGGCCGGCGTGAGGACGTACCAGCTGAAGGCGGTCGCGCCGTCGACGCCTGCGCCGCGCAGCGGGGCCGGTCCCTCGCGGCGCGCGCCCAGACGCCAGGGGATGCCCGCGCGCTCGAGCGCGCGATTGGCGTCGGGCACCTTGAGCGGATCGGTGGGCGCGAAGAGCAGCGCGGGGCGGCGCGCGCGCTCGGCGCTCGCCAGCAGCACCGCGTCGCCACGGCGCGCGCGGCCGCCGAGCACGAGCGCGTCGACCGCGCCGCGCAGGAAGACGCCCGAGGCGGCGTCGGCGGCGATGGCGGGCGGCTCACCCACCTGCGCCGCGAAGTGGCGCACGTCGTCGCCGCGCAGCTCGTCGGGGGCGAGCTCGATGGTGCCGGCCACCCAGCCGCGCGCCGCGGGCTGCACGCGCGCGAGCACCGTCGCGCCGGGCTGGGCCGTGCCGCGCGCGAGCGTGCGACCGTCGAGCACCACGCGCCAGCTCGTCGAGTCGGGGCCGGTGACCGTGGCGCGCACCGTGCCGCGCGGGTCCCAGTGCTGGGGCTCGACGGCGACCGACACGATCGCGCGATTGAGCACCGGCGCCCCCGCCGGCGCGACGACCGTCACCGGCACGCCGGCGACGGCTTCCACGCCGGCCCAGGTGGTGGCCTGCGCATCGGTGACCACGAGCACCCGCCGCGCGGGGATGCCGCTCTCCTGCACGAGTGCCGCGGCGCGCCGCAGCGCGGCGGCGGCATCGCCCGCGCCGTCGAGCGCGCGCGCGCCGGCGAGCGCCGCGCGCAGCGTGGCGGCATCGCCGCCCGTCACCGCGCCGTCCATCGTCACCAGCCACAGGCGGTCGCCGCCCGCCGAGGCGTCGACCACGCCGCGCGCGAGCGCCACGAGGCGCGCCAGCACCGGTCCCTCGGCCCCCGCCGCCGAGGACGAGAGCGAGTTGTCGAGCACGATCGCGACCGCGGTGGGGGCGTGCCCCACGCCGGGGAGCCAGCCGACCGGGCGCGCCGCGGCGAGCGCGAGCGCGAGCACGATCGCGATGCGCAGCACCATCAGCAGGAGGTTCTTGAGGCGCACCTCGCGCGCATGCTCCCGCTCCATGCGCAGCAGGTAGCGCACGGCGGGGAAGTCGCGCTGGTCGCCGGAGCGGCGGCGCAGCAGGTGGAGCAGGAGCGGCACGCCCGCCGCGGCGGCGAGCAGGAGCGCCCAGGGGGCGAGGAAGCTCACGAGAGGCGCTGGCGGGCGGCGAAGGCGCGGCGCAGCGGCACGCCGAACGGCTGGTCGGTCATGATCGGCTCATACGAAGCGCCGGCGCCGGCGAAGCGCGCGCGCCACTCGTCCATCGCCTCGCGCACCGTCTCGCGGTACATCTCGCGCACGTCGGCGGGCGTGACGGCGAGCGAGTCGCCGCGCTCGGGGTCGACGAACAGCGCCTCGCCGGCCGCGACGTCGAAGGTGCGCTCGGCGGGGTCCATGATGTGCAGCACGGTGACGTCGTGCCCCTGCGCGCGCAGCGCGCGCACGGTGTCGTCCACCTCCTGCGCGTCGAGCAGCAGGTCGGAGACGAGGATCACGATGCCGCGGCGCTTGATGAGCTTGCCGGCCTGCGCGAGCGCGCCGGCGGCGTCGCTCCCCTGCCCCGAGCCCGGGTCGGCGAGGGCGCCGAGGATGCGCTTCCACTGCACCGAGCGCGAGCGCGGCGGCACGACGCTGCGCAGCTGGTCGTCGAAGCGGATGAGCCCCACCGAGTCGCGCTGGCGGATGAGCAGCAGCGAGAGCGCGGCGACGACCCGCTCGGCGTAGGCGAGCTTGGTGAGGAGGGTCGGCGCGCTGCGCCAGTCCATCGATCGCGAGACGTCGAGCACGACGGTCGCGCGGACGTTGGTCTCCTCCTCGTACTGCTTGATGAGCCACTTGTCGGCGCGCGCCGCGACCTTCCAGTCCATGAAGCGCAGGTCGTCGCCCGGCTGGTAGGGGCGGTGCTCGGCGAACTCCACCGAGAAGCCCTTCTTGGGCGAGCGGTGCAGGCCGGCGAGGAGCCCGTCCACCAGCCAACGCGACACGACCTCGAGGCGCCCGAGGGCCGCGAGGGTCTGGGGGTCCATCAGGTCAGCCCGGACGGACTGCGTGGCCGGTGCGGTCATGCTGAGGGGAAGCTAGTCGGTCGGTGTGCCCCGTGGTACGCGCATGCGGCGGGTGGCGTTGTGCCGCCCCGGCGCGGCGCGATCGCGTCCGCTGCCCGCACAACAGCAACGCGCGGGGAGCACCGGAACCGGTGCTCACCCGCGCGAGTGTTGCAGGCCTGACGGAGCGACGACGGACACCACGTACCGTTGCTGCCTTTCGGCCCTGGCGGAGTTGGCGGGCCGAAGCCCCCCGGGACCTGCAACGCCTGTAAGCTAGCGCCCCGACGGCTCCGCCTGTACCCCCCGGCCGGCTACCGCCGCGGCACCTGCCCCGGCCGCAGCGCCCCGTGCCGCAGCGCCGCCTCCGTGCGGTTCTTCACCCCGAGCTTCTGGAACAGGTGCTGCACGTGGAACTTCACCGTGTTCTCGCTCAGCTGCAGCGCCGACGCGATCTGCACGTTCGTCCGCCCCTCCGCGATCAGCGCCCACACCTCGCGCTCCCGCGTCGTCAGCTCGTCCGCCCCGCTCCGCGCGCCGCGCGCCTCGAGCCACCGCCGCGCCGCCTGCGGGAACACCAGCTGGCCGTTCACCACCTGCCGGATCGCCGCGAGGGTCTGCTGCGGCGAGGCCGTCTTGAGCGCCAGGCCCTCCGCCCCCGACTCGAGCACCGAGCGGATCGTCTCCCCGTCGTGGTACGCGGTGAGCACCAGCACCCGCGGCGGCTCGGGCACCGCGCGCAGCTCGTGGATGATGTCCGTCGCGCGCACGCCGCCGAGCTCGTAGTCGAGCACCACCACGTCGGGCGACAGCCGCTTCACCAGCGCGAGCACCTCGTGCCCGTCGGTCGTCGCCGCCGCCACCTCCATGTCCGCCTCGCCCTCGAGCAGGGCCCGCAGCCCCTCGAGGATGATCGCGTGGTCGTCCGCCAGGACGATCCGGATGGGCGCCTCGCTCATAGCTCCGCCGGGATCGTCACGCGCAGCACCGTGCCCTGCCCGGGCTGGCTCTCGAGCGCGAAGCGGCCGCCGAGCATCGCCACGCGGTCCTGGATGCCGCGCAGGCCGAAGTGCCCGCCCTCCACGCCCACGTCCTGCTCCGCCGCCAGCACCTTCGGCGGGTCGAAGCCGCGTCCGTCGTCGGTCACCGTCATCCGGATCGCGCCGCCCTCGCGCTCCACGCGCACCGTCTGCCGCGTCGCGCCGGCGTGCCGGTGGCCGTTGGCGAGCGCCTCCTGCAGGATCCGGTAGAGCGCGATCTTGCTCGGCAGCGCGCAGTCGCCGAGCGCGGCGTCCATCGAGAGCTCCACCGGCTGGTCGGTCATCGCCTCGTGCTGCACGGTGAGGCCCTCGAGGATCGCGCCGAGGTCGCGGCGCTCGAAGCCGGGCGGCCGGAAGACGCCGATGAGCGTGCGCACCTCGCCCAGCGCGCGCTCGAGCAGCTGCACCGCCTGCCCCGCGCGTCGCGCCGCCGCGGGCCGGTCGGCCAGCTCCTTCTCGAGCACCTGCAGGTGGCTCACCGCGGCGAAGATGTCCTGCACCGGCCCGTCGTGCATGTCGAGCACGATGCGCTGCAGCTCGCGCTCCCCCGCCGCGAGCAGCCGCAGCGACGCGTCCCCCGCGCGGCCCTCGTCGAGCGCGCTCACGGGCGCATCGCCTCCGCGAGCACCGCCCCCGCGCGCGCGACCATCGCGTCGTCGGCGTCGAGGTGCAGCACGGCGCGCACGCGCGTCGCGTGCCAGGCCGTCACGAGCACGCCCGCCTCCTTCGCGCGCGCCACCACCTGCGCCGCCTGCTGTCCTGCGAGCAGGTCCACCATCACGATGTTCGTGTCGGGCGGCACCACCGCCGTCCCCGGCACCTCGGCCAGCGCCGCCGCGAGCGCGCGCGCCCGCGCGTGGTCCTCGTGCAGCCGCGGCAGGTGGTGCTCCAGCCCGTGCAGCGCCGCCGCCGCGAGGATCCCCGACTGCCGCATCCCGCCGCCGAAGCGCTTGCGCACCTCCCAGGCGCGCTTCATCGGGCCGGCGTTCCCCGCGAGGCACGCCCCCACCGGCGCGCCAAGCCCCTTGGAGAAGCTCACCATCACCGTCTCGGCGCAGGCCGCGAACTCGGCGAGCGGCGTGCCGGTCGCCACGTGCGCGTTCCAGAGGCGCGCGCCGTCGAGGTGCAGCGGCAACCCCGCCTCGGCCGCCACGTCGCGGATCGCCTGCAGCCGCTCGAGCGTCGTCACCATGCCGCCGGCGCCGTTGTGCGTGTTCTCCGCGCACACCAGCGAGGCGCGCGGCGCGTGCACCGAGTAGGGGCGGAAGGCCGCGCGCAGCGCATCGGCGTCGAGCACCGGGCCGCCGCGCACCATCCGCACCTGCAGCCCCGCCAGCGCGGCCGTGCCCGCGATCTCCCAGTTCACGATGTGCGAGTCGTCGTGGCAGAAGACCTCCGTGCCGGGCTCGCCGAGCAGCCAGAGCGCAGCCTGGTTGGCCATCGTCCCCGTGGGGAAGAAGAGCGCCTGGTCCTTGCCGAGCATCGCCGCGACGGCGCGCTCGAGGCGCTGCACCGTGGGGTCGCCGTCGAGCACGTCGTCCCCCACCTCGGCCTCGGCCATGGCGCGGCGCATCGCGGGGGTCGGCTT
>ERZ1645185.599-NODE-599-length-15061-cov-13.508996_pt1 | contig 15061 bp, 11 predicted proteins | sample MGYA00575351_ERZ1645185 | MGnify/ENA primary metagenome ERZ1645185 (study PRJEB40838, sample SAMN11284767) | freshwater sediment metagenome | isolation source: river sediment | host: Sediment | place: India: Jana village, Kanpur | collected 2015-12-17 ...
GGCGGCCTGGATCAGGTGCTTGATGAAGGGCTCGCCGGCGTACTTGCGCGCGCCGGCGCTGGCCTGCAGGATCACCGGCGCGCCCACCTCGGCGGCCGCGGTCATCACCGCCTGTACCTGCTCCAGGTTGTTGACGTTGAAGGCCGGGATGCCATAGCCGTTCTCGGCGGCATGGTCGAGCAGTTGGCGCATGGAGACGAGTGGCATGGCAGACCTCGGCGAATGGAAGATGAGCCGCAGATTTTAGCGGCGACCCTCCTCGCGGATCCGTGCCAGATCAAGCAGACGCCACGGAACCGGCTCCGCCGGGCCGCAGGCGTTGCCCCCTTGAGGGGGGCCGGCCGAAGGCCGTCACGGGGGTGGGTCAATTCACCCTGCAGACCTTCAGCATGTTGGTGCCGCCGGGATAGCCCATCGGCTCGCCGCAGGTGATGGCGTAGGTGTCGCCCGGCATCAGGATGCCGCGCTGCACCAGCAGCTTCTCGGCATCGGCCAGCGCCTCGTCGCGGTCGCTGTGCGCTTCCATCAGGATCGGCCGCACGTTGCGGTACAGCGCCATGCGCCGCTCGGACTGCGGCGACGAGGTCACGCCGAAGATCGGCACGTGGATGCGGTGCCGGCTCATCCACAACGCGGTCGAGCCGCTTTCGGTCAGCGCGATGATGGCCTTGCAGCCCAGGTGGTAGGCAGTAAACAGCGCGCCCATGGCGATGCTCTGGTCGATGCGGCCGAAGCGCTTGCGCGTGAAATCGACGTCCAGCGTCGCATCCTCGGCGCGCTCGGCCTCCAGTGCGATCAGCGCCATGTGCTCCACCGTCTGCACCGGGAACTGGCCGGCAGCGGTCTCGGCGCTGAGCATCACCGCATCGGTGCCGTCGAGCACCGCGTTGGCCACGTCGCTGACCTCGGCACGCGTGGGCACCGGGTTCTGGACCATGCTTTCCATCATCTGCGTGGCGGTGATGGTGATCTTGTCCATCTCGCGTGCCAGGCGGATCATGCGCTTCTGCAGCGCCGGCACCGCGGCGGCGCCGACCTCCACCGCCAGGTCGCCGCGCGCCACCATGATGCCGTCGCTGGCCTTGAGAATCGCCTCCAGCTGCGGAATGGCCTCGCTGCGCTCGATCTTGGCGATCAGCGCCGGCTTGTGGCGGTGCGGCTCGCCGGCCACGTTGGCCAGCTGGCGTGCCATCTCCATGTCCGTGGCGTTCTTCGGGAAGCTCACCGCCAGGTACTCGGCCTGGAAGCTCATCGCGGTGCGGATGTCTTCCATGTCCTTGGCCGTCAGCGCCGGCGCGGTCAGGCCGCCGCCCTGCTTGTTGATGCCCTTGTTGTTGGACAGCACGCCACCTTGCTTGACGACGGTGTGCACCTGCTCGCCGCGCACCGCCTGCACCGTGAGCACGATCAGCCCGTCGTTGAGCAGCAGCTGGTCGCCGGGCTTGACGTCGCGGGGCAGCTCCTTGTAGTCCAGCCCGACGACGCGCACATCGCCCGGCTCCTCGCGCTCGGCGTCGAGCACGAACTCCGCCCCGTCGGCCAGCGTGACCTTGCCGTCGACGAAGCGGCCGACGCGGATCTTCGGCCCCTGCAGGTCGGCCATCAGCGCCACCGGCTTGCCGACGCGCTGCGCCGTCTTGCGCACCAGCGCGGCGCGGTCGCGATGGTCCTGCGCGCTGCCGTGGCTGAAGTTCAGGCGCACCACGTCGACACCGGCGCGCAGCAGCCGCTCGAGCACCTCCGGGTCGCTCGAGGCCGGGCCGAGGGTGGCGACGATCTTGGTGGCTCGGGGCATAGGCGGAACTTTTCTGTGCGGCGACGGCGTGGCCGGCGATTATGTGCCGGGCACCGGTGGCCGGCAGCTCAGGACGACGCGGCCGATGCCGCCTCGGCCGCGTCGGCGGCGGCCAGTGCGGTCATGTTCACCACGCGCCGCACCGTGGCCGATGGCGACAGCACATGCGCCGGCAGGGCCGCGCCGAGCAGCATCGGGCCCACGGTGACGCCATGTCCGCCGGTGGTCTTGAGCACGTTGAACAGGATGTTCGCGGCATCGATGTTCGGCAGCACCAGCAGGTTGGCCGCGCCCGTGAGCGTGCTGTCGGGCAGGTAGCTGCGGCGCACGCTTTCCGACAGCGCAGCATCGCCGTGCATCTCGCCGTCGCATTCGACGTCGGGGCAGCGCTGCACGAACAGATCGCGCGCCGCGCGCATGCGCCTGGCCGAAGGCCGTTGTGACGAGCCGAACACCGAATGCGAGACGAAGGCCACTTTCGGCGGGATGCCGAAGCGCTGCACCTCGGCCGCCGCCATCTGCGCGATGTCGGCCAGCTCTTCGGCGCTCGGCTCCTCGTTGACGAAGGTGTCGGCGATGAACAGCGTGTGGCCCTCGAGCATCAGCGCATTCATCGCCGCCAGCGTGCGCATGCCCGGCTTGCAGCCGATCACCGTGCGCACATGCTCGAGGTGGCTGTCGAAGCGGCCGACCAAGCCGCAAAGCATGCCGTCGGCCTCGCCGCGCCGCAGCATGATCGACGAGATCAGTGTGTTCGAGCGCCGCACCGCGGCCTTGGCAGCCTCGGGCGTGACGCCCTCGCGGCCCATCAGGCGCAGATAGGTCTCCCAGTAGGCGCGGAAGCGCGGGTCGTTCTCCGGGTCGACGACCTCGAAGTCGCGCCCCGCCGCAAGGCGCAGCCCGGCGCGCTCGATGCGCATGCGGATGACCTCCGGCCGGCCGACCAGGATAGGCTGCGCCAGACCCTCGTCGCGCACTACCTGGACCGCGCGCAGCACGCGCTCGTCCTCGCCTTCGGCGTAGACGATGCGGGCCGGGCGCGCCTTGGCGGCGGCGAACACCGGGCGCATGAACATGCCGGTCTGGTAGACGAAGCGGCTCAAGCCCTGGCGATAGGCCTCCAGGTCGGCGATCGGCCGCGTGGCCACGCCGGACTCCATCGCCGCCTTGGCCACCGCCGGCGCAATGCGCAGGATCAGCCGCACGTCGAAGGGTGTGGGGATCAGGTAGTCCGCGCCGAACTTCAGCTCGCGACCCGGGTAGGCGGCGGCCACCTCGTCGCTGGTCTCGGCCTTGGCCAGCGCGGCGATCTCGCGCACGCAGGCCAGCTTCATCGCCTCGGTGATCTTGGTCGCGCCGCAGTCCAGCGCGCCGCGGAAGATGTACGGGAAGCACAGGACGTTGTTGACCTGGTTCGGATAGTCCGAGCGGCCGGTGGCGATGATGCAGTCGGGGCGTGCGGCCTTCGCCAGTTCGGGTCGGATCTCCGGTTCGGGGTTGGCCAGCGCCAGGATGATCGGCTTGTCGGCCATGGTCTTGGCCATCTCGGCGGTCAGCACGCCGGCCGCGGAACAGCCGAGAAAGACGTCGGCGCCGGCCACCACGTCGGCCAACGTGCGCGCCTCGGTCTTCTGGCAGTAGCGCTGCTTGCTCTCGTCGAGCTTGTCGCCGCGGCCCTCGCGCACCACGCCCTTGCTGTCGCAGACGAAGATGTTCGCCGGCTTGACACCCAGCCCGACCATCACGTCCAGGCAGGCGATGGCCGCCGCACCGGCGCCGGACACCGCCAGCTTGATCGCGCCGATGTCCTTGCCCACCAGCTCCAGCCCGTTGAGCAGCGCGGCGGCGGAGATGATCGCGGTGCCGTGCTGGTCGTCGTGGAACACCGGGATGTTCAACCGCTCGCGCAGCTTGCGCTCGATGGTGAAGCACTCGGGCGCCTTGATGTCCTCGAGGTTGATGCCGCCCAGCGTCGGCTCCAGCGCGGCGATGATCTCGACCAGCTTGTCCGGGTCCTTCTCGGCCAGCTCGATGTCGAACACGTCGATGCCGGCGAACTTCTTGAACAGGCAGCCCTTGCCTTCCATCACCGGCTTGCCGGCCAGCGGGCCGATGTCACCCAGCCCCAGCACGGCCGTGCCGTTGGTGATCACGCCCACCAGGTTGGCGCGCGAGGTGTATTCGGCCGCACGGCTCGGATCCTGCTCGATCGCCAGGCAGGCGTAGGCCACCCCGGGCGAATAGGCCAGCGACAGGTCGCGCTGGTTGGACAGCGGCTTGGTCGGCGTGATCGAGATCTTGCCGTGCGTGGGGGCGCGGTGGTATTCGAGCGCGGCGTCGCGCAACGCCTCCTCGGCGGCGCTCAGGGTGGTCTTCATCGGGGTCTCCTCGCGTCGGCTGCATAGGCCGGGTCCGCGAGGTTACGCCAAGTGCGCGCCACGGCGATCCGTGGAAGCCACAGGCCGCGCGCACCGCCGCCCGCGCAGGCGGCGCGCCGGCGGCCGCAAGCTCAGCCGGCGGCGCGCCGGCTGAGGATCTCGAAGGCCGGCAGCGTCTTGCCTTCCAGCACCTCGAGGAAGGCGCCGCCGCCGGTGGAGATGTAGCCGATGTCCTTCTCGATGCCGTACTTGGCGATCGCCGCCAGCGTGTCGCCGCCACCGGCAATGCTGAAGGCGCGGCTCGCGGCAATCGCCCGCGCCAGTGTCTCGGTGCCGTGCGCGAAGGCGTCGAACTCGAACACGCCCACCGGGCCGTTCCAGACGATGGTGCCGGCGGCCTTGAGTTTTTCGGCCAGCATCTGCGCCGTCTTCGGGCCAATGTCCAGGATCAGATCGTCCGCCGCGACGTCGGCGGCGGCCTTCACCGTGGCCGGCGCGTCGGCCTTGAACTCCTTGGCCACCACCACGTCCATCGGGATCGGCACCTCGGCACCGCGCGCCTTCATCGCCTCCATCACCGCGCGGGCCTCGGCCAACAGGTCGGGCTCGGCCAGACTCTTGCCGATCGGCAGGCCGGCGGCCAGCATGAAGGTGTTGGCGATGCCGCCACCGACCACCAGGCCGTCGACCTTGTCGGCCAGGCTCTTCAGGATGGTCAGCTTGGTGCTGACCTTGCTGCCGGCGACGATGGCCAGCAGCGGGCGCTTCGGCTGCGCCAGCGCCTGGGTCACGGCATCGATCTCGGCCGCCAGCAGCGGGCCGGCGCAGGCCACCTTGGCGAACTGCGCGATGCCGTAGGTGCTGGCCTCGGCGCGGTGCGCGGTGCCGAAGGCGTCGTGCACGAAGATGTCGCACAGCCCCGCCATCTTGCGCGCAAGCGCCTCGTTGTTCTTCTTCTCGCCCTTGTTCAGCCGGCAGTTCTCCAGCAGCACCAGTTCGCCCGGCCGGACCGTGACGCCCTCGGTCCAGTTCGCCACCACGGGCACCTTGCGGCCGAGCAGTTCACCGATGCGCTCGGCCACCGGCGCCAGCGAGTCCTCGGGCTTGAACTCGCCCTCGGTCGGGCGGCCCAGGTGCGAGGTCACCATGACGGCCGCACCGGCGTCCAGTGCCATGCGGATGCACGGCAGCGACGCGCGGATGCGCGTGTCCTCGGTGATGCGGCCGGCGTCGTCCTGCGGCACGTTCAGGTCGGCACGGATGAAGACACGTTGACCGGCCACCTTGCCGGCAGCGATCAGGTCAGAAAAGCGCAGGACGTTCATGCTTGTCGCGTGAAATGGACCGAGCTGAAATTCTGACAGGCCCGGGCAGCACGCGACTTGACGCGGATCGTGTCACCCCGCTGTCGAGGCCGCCATGGGCGGCGCGTTCGACGTTACCCCCGAGCGGGCGCTCAGGAGCCGTGCACCGGCGCCTTGGACGGCTTGGCCGTCGCTTCGCCTTCGGTCGCGTGCGCTGCCGGCGCGTGCGGCTCGGTCTGCCCGTGCTTGCCGGCCAGCTGCGTGCCTGGCCCGAGCTGGGGGGCCACGCTCTCGATCTTGTTCTCGCGCATGTAGTCGTTCATCTCGCGCCAGCCGGCGAAGACCGCTGCCCGGTCGGCCTTGCGGTTCAAGGCGTAACAATCCTCCAGCGCCCGTCCGGCATGCCGGCAGGCCCCGCCCACGGCCCGGCCGTCGGCATCGCGCCGCTCGGCCACCGCCTGGGCCGATTCGATGCCGAGCAGGTCGCAGCCGGCCAGCAGCAGGCTGGCGGCAAGCAGCAGGGTCGGGCGGATGGGCGTCATGGCATGCAGGCGGCGGAGCGACTGCAGGCGATATCGGCCGCGGCGGTGACAACTTGAATCAGGCGCCAGCGGCCAGCGGGCGGCCGACGACGATACTGCCTGCCGGCGCCGACTGCAGGAACGCGGCGACGGGACCGCGCCGGCCCCCCGGGCGCTGCAGCTCGAGCAGCTCGAGCGCGCCGCGGCCGCAGGCCACCACCAGACGCTGCGCGCTGGCCTGCAGTACCGTGCCGGGTGCCGCCGGGGCGGCTTCGACACAGGCAGCGCGCCACAGCTTGACCGTCTGACCCTGCAGCTCGAAGCTGGCACCGGGGAAAGGGTCGAAGGCTCGAACGCGACGCTCGATCTGCTGCGCCGCGAGCCGCCAGTCGATGCCGGCTTCGGCCTTGTCGATCTTGTGCGCATAGCTCGCGCCTTGCGCCGGCTGCGGCTGCGGCCGCAACCGGCCGGCGGCCAGGTCCTGCAGCGTTTGCAGCAGCAGCTGGCCGCCCAGTTCGGCCAGGCGCGTGCCGAGGCCGGCTGCGGTTTCATCGGGGCCGATCGGCACCGCTTGCCAGCGCAGCATGTCCCCCGTGTCGAGGCCCTCGTCCATCTGCATGATGGTGATGCCGGTCTGGGCATCGCCGGCTTCGATGGCGCGCTGCACCGGCGCCGCGCCGCGCCAGCGCGGCAGCAGCGAGCCATGGATGTTGATGCAGCCATGCCGCGGCAAGGCCAGCACCCACGCCGGCAGGATCAGTCCATAGGCAGCCACGACCAGCACATCTAAGTCTGCCGCACGAAGCGCGGCCTGCGCCGCGCCTGCGTCTTCGGGATAGCGCCCGTCCAGCCGCAGGCTTCGCGGCTGCGACAGCGGCAGGCCGTGGCCCAGCGCGAGCCGCTTGACCGCCGAGGGCTGCAGCTTCATGCCGCGACCGGCGGGCCGGTCGGGCTGCGTCAGCACCAACGGCGGCCGGTAGCCCGCGTCGAGCAACTGGCGCAGCGCCTCGTGCGCGAAATCGGGGGTGCCGGCGAAGCCGACGCGCAGCGCCTGCGGGCCGGCCTCAGGCGCCACGCCGCTCCTCGCGCTGGCGCTTCAGCAGCTTGTCGCGGATGCGGTTGCGCTTGAGCAGGCTCAGATAGTCGACGAAGACCTTGCCTTGCAGGTGGTCCATCTCATGCTGCACGCACACCGCCAGCAGTTCGTCGGCCTGCAGGTCGAAGGGCTGGCCGTCGCGACCCTGCGCACGCACGTGCACACGCGAGGACCGCTCCACCTTGTCGTAGAAGGTGGGTACCGAAAGGCAACCCTCCTCGGCCATGAAGCGCTCGTCGCTGCGCCAGGTGATCTCCGGATTGATCAGCACCAGCGGCCGGTCGCGCGCTTCGGACACGTCGATGACGATCACGCGCTCGTGCACGTCCACCTGGGTGGCCGCCAGGCCGATGCCTTCGGCGGCATACATCGTCTCGAGCATGTCGTCGACGAGGCGTGCAATGCGGGCGTCGACCTCGACCACCGGGCGCGCCACCGTGTGCAGCCGGGGGTCGGGATAACGCAGGATGTTCAGCTGGGCCATGTGCAAAGCGATCGGACTGGAACGCCGTCGGCCGGCGCGGGACAGGCGCTCGAGAAGCGCAGCCCACAACTTGTGACAGCCATCACGGGCTGTGACAGCGCGGACCGGTTTCGTTGCGATATCAACGGTTTATGGGCAAAATCTGAGAAAGAGTTTGAGCATTCCGCGGCGTCATGCGCTATGGTGCGGCGAGTACGGATTACCCCACGAACCCATGGCGCAATTGTGGCACCCGTCGGGCGCTTCAAGGCCCGCCCGGAGCTTGACCCCATGAATCCAAGTCTTCTACGCCGTCCCTTCGGACTCTGGCTCGCCTCTTGCGCCGGCGCCGCGCTGCTTGCCGGACCGCTGCAGGCCGCCGAGCCGAGATTCCCGGTCACCGCAGAACAACGGAGCACGGCACAGCAGGTGGCGCAAGCCGGCATCGCGCTGTCCGAATTGGCACCCAACGCCCCGGACGTGTACACGGTGCAAACCGGCGACACGCTGTGGGACATCTCCAAGCTCTACCTGAAGAGCCCCTGGCGCTGGCCGGAGCTCTGGGGCATGAACCTGGAGCAGGTGCGCAACCCCCACCTGATCTACCCCGGGCAGGTGTTGCTGCTCGAAAAGAGCGGCGACCGTGCCCGCCTGCGCGTGGCGCAGGCCGGAAGCGGCGCACCGGAGAACACCGTGCGGCTGTCGCCCCGGGTGCGCAGCAACCTGCTGGAGAGTGGCGCCATCGGCTCGCTGCCGCTGCACCTGATCACGCCTTTCCTGACGGAAGCGGTGATCTACAGCGACGACGAACTGAAGCGTGCACCACGCATCGTCGCGGCCCCGGAAGGCTATGTGTCCATGACGCAGGGCCAGCTGGCCTACGTGGCCGGCGACCTGCAGCCGGCCTCCGGCTACCGGCTGTTCCGCGAGCCGACGCCGTTGTATGACTTCGACACCAACGAACTGCTCGGCTTCGAGGCCCGTTTCGTCGGCACGGCCGAGTTCAAACGCCCCGGCGGCGCCATCCTCGACCCGAACGGCAAACCGCTGGTCGTACCGGCAACGGTGACGATCCAGTCGGTGCGCATGGAGGCCAGCGTGGGCGACCGTGTGGCACCGCTGCCGAAGCGCGACCTGGACGCCTATGCCCCGCACCATCCGAACGGGCCGATGTCGGGCCGGGTGCTGCAGGTCTACGGCGACGCGCTCAGCGCGGGCCAGAACCAGATCGTGGCGCTGAACCGTGGCGCACGCGACGGCGTCGAGCGCGGCCATGTGCTGGCGCTGTGGCGGCATGGCGAACGCCTGGCCAAGACCATCGACGATCAACGCGTGACGCTGCAGTTGCCGAACGAACCCAACGGGCTGCTGTTCGTGTTCAACGTCTTCGAGCGCACCTCCTACGCACTGATCGTGTCCGCCAACGTGCCGGTGTTCCCGGGCGACAACTTCACGCAGCCCTGAGCCGGGGGGGGTCGTGCGGGACAGGGACGAGTTCGACGCCTGGTTCCGCCTGCTGGAAACCCCCGGTCTCGGCCGTGAGGGCACGCGCCGGTTGCTGGCCAGCTTCGGCTCGGCCACCCGGGTGCTGGCCGCATCGCGTTCCGCGGTGCAACAGGTGGTCGGAGCGGCCCTGGCCGAAGCGGTGGCGACCGAACCCGAGGCGCTGAGCGAACGTCTGCAGGCCGCGCGAGCCTGGCTCGACGGCGGCGAGCAGCGGCAGGTGCTGTGCCTGGGCGACGACGACTACCCGCCGCTGCTGCTGCAGAGCGCCGATCCGCCACTGATGCTCTATGCACAGGGGCGCACCGCGCTGCTGCGCCAGCCTTGCCTGGCGATCGTCGGCAGCCGCAACGCCACGGCACAAGGGGTGGACAACGCCCGCGCCTTCGCCGCCCACCTCAGCCGCCAGGGCTGGGCGATCGTGTCCGGCCTGGCCTACGGTATCGACGGCGCCGCACACGAAGGGGCCCTGTCCGCTGCGGGCAGCACGGTGGCCGTGGTCGGCACCGGGCTGGACCGCGTGTATCCGGCGCGGCATCGTGCGCTGGCCCACCGCATCGCCGCCGAGGGCGTGCTGCTCAGCGAATTCGCTCCAGGCACGCCGCCGCTGGCGCAGAATTTCCCGCAGCGCAACCGCATCATTGCCGGGCTGGCGCGCGGCACGCTGGTGGTGGAAGCGGCGCTGCAGTCGGGTTCGCTGATCACCGCCCGGCAGGCGGCCGAGAACGGCCGCGAGGTGTTTGCCGTACCGGGATCGATCCATTCCCCGCTTTCGCGGGGCTGCCACGCGCTCATCCGCCAGGGCGCGAAGCTGGTGGAAAGCGCCGAGGACATCCTCGAGGAACTGCAAGGCTTCGCCATGCCCAGTTCACCTGCGAACGTGCCCGAGACGCCGCCGGCGGACACACGCGTCGACCCGGTGCTCCAGGCCCTGGGTCACGACCCGATGACCCTGGACGTGCTGTGCGCGCGCACTGGCTGGAGCGCACAGGAGCTGAGCGCCCGCCTGCTCGAGCTGGAACTCGAGGACCAGGTGGCCCGCCTGCCCGGCGGGCTGTACCAGCGCCGCGGTCACTCCTGAGGCCGCGGCGGCCGTGGCAAATCGCGCTCCGCGGCCGGTGGGCTGAGCTATAGTGGCCCGATGTTCGACGTGCTTGTGTACCTGTACGAAAACTACTGGCGGCCCGATGCCTGCCCGAGCCATCCGCAGCTGTCCCGCAAGCTCTCGGCGGTCGGCTTCGAGAACGACGAGATCCAGGAGGCCCTGAGCTGGCTGGACGGGCTGGCCACGACGGCCGAGTCCTGCACCGGCGAGCAGGGCGACAAGAGCCTGCGAGTCTACTCCGCGGCCGAACGCGAGTTGCTGGGCGAGGAATCGATCGGCTTCATCAGCTTCCTCGAATCGGCCGGCGTGCTGCCGCCGGCGATGCGCGAGATGGTGATCGACCGCGCCACGGCCATCGGCAACGGGCCGATCGAGCTCGATGACCTGAAGATCATCGTGCTGATGGTCTTCTGGAGCTTGGGCGAGGAGCCCGACGCGCTGATCCTGGACGAGCTCTTCGTCGTTCCTGAAGACCGCCTGATTCACTGAAGCCGGAACGAGAAGGCCCTGCGCAACCGAGTGGCCGTCTCGGCCGCGGCTTTTGAGGGCCGCTACGTGCTCGCTTTCGAAGCGGCAGAGAAGCCGCCTCGGTGCGGGTCAGTTCAGCAGGCGCGACGGATCCACATCCAGCTTGGCCAGGGCACTGCGCGTGGCGCGCACGCTGAGGGCCTCGTCCTGCGCCGGCAACAGCAGCCCGGCCTGAAGGAACGACGCCAGCCGCTGCTGCTGGAACAGCACGCAGCGCCCCTGCGGCGTGACGAACATCGACAGCTGCTTGCGCAGCCCGAGCCAGGCCAGTTGCACGGCCTCGTTGCGGCCGCGGTAGTCCAGCATGTACCAGCCGCCGACCTGCAGTTCGCGCGCCCAGGCAATCATCGCCGGCGTCGGCATCGAGCCGCCTTCGGACACCACCTCGAGTTCACTGCTCTCATGGCCGGAAAGGTCGAAGACGATCGAGTCGTCGATGGTCACGTCGGCCGCATCGGGCAGCAGCTCCTCCAGCGACTCGAGCCGCTCGGACAACTCCAGCAGCCTCTCGTGCGGGATCACCGGCGCCTTGGCGGTGAAGGCCGCGGCCAGCGAGTTGTTGAGGATCTGGATGTGCTCGTCCTGCTTGGCAGGGTCCATGCCGGCCGAGGACATGCCGTCGCGCAGCGTCTTCAGCAGTGGCGTCAGCCGGCGGATGACCTCGGCCCGCTCCTCGCGCGAGACCTTCGCGCTGGCCGACCATATCAGGTCGGACGCGGCACGCTTCATCGTGCGGGTCTGGTCGCTCTGCGCCCCGTAGCGCACGGCGGTGGTGGCCAGCACGTCGGCCCACACCTGGAACAGGAAGGCGCGCACCGCGTCCTGCACCGGCACCTCGTTGAGCATGCGGCGCAGTTCGATCGTGTACTGGATGGCCAGGGTCTCGCGCTGTTCGACCTGCTGCGCCAGCGACACGCCTTTGCGCGTGGCCTCGTTCTCGGTGCTGAAGTAGTGCTCGAGGAACTTCTCGAACTCGGTCAGCACCGTCTGGAACACGCGCCGGCCGGTGTCGGGGTAGGCCTCGACCACCTGCACCACGCGCTTGATCTCCTTTTCCAGCGCATCGCCGACGCTGCGCGTGGAGCTGTCGAAACCCATGACGCACGCGCCCATGCGGTCGATGAGCCGCCTTGCCGGGTGGTCGACGGTGGCGAAGAAATCCGGCTCGCCGACCGCGACCCGCAGCACCGGCATCTGCAGCCGGGCGAACCACACGCGCACGCTGGCCGGAATGCGCTCCTCGGTGAGAATGCTCTGGAACAGCAGCGCGACGAGTTCGATCGTGGCGCGTTCCTCGGGTGTGGCGGCTGACGCCTTCAGCGCCTGCTTGCGCTGGTGCAGCTCCTCGATCAGCGCCGGCGTGGTCACCGTCGGCTCGCCACCGCGCCGCGTGCCCGCGCCAATGCGGTTGCGGATGCCTTGCTGCGCGACGTCGATTGCCTGCGACAGCACCGGCGACAACCGGTGCACCCGGCTGGTGTCGGCAAAGCCCGGCAGGTGGCGGCCGACGAGCCGGTTCAGACGTCCGAGCACCGCCTCGGAATGCTCGGCGCCACGCGGCAGGGGGGCGGCGCGCGTCATCATGCGCGTTTCCTCGCCCACGTTGCGCCGGCCGGCGACAGCCGGTCCGCCGGCCGCAGCCGAGGTGCCGCCCCAGTGGGAGGTGCGCTCGCCGCGCCCAGGACCTTGCCCGGCACCGAACCCCGAGCTCTCCGAGCCGCCGACGAGATCTCCCTGCCGGGTGTACACGCTGCGTTCGCGCTTGATGAACGGGTGCAGAACCACCTCGGGCATCACGCCTTGTTCAACCAGCCAGCGGTTCGTGCCGTGATAGGCCTCTTCGGCAAGCGCGGCCAGTTCCTCATGCAAGGCCGGCTGCAACTCACGCCAACTCTCGATGCTGCAGCCGGCCGCGCGCCAGGCATCGGTGAAGATTCGCGACAAGGCATGCGGGCGGAGCAGATCCTGCGCACCGAGTTCCCGCTCCCCTTCCAGCGCCGACATGCGGGCGCGGAGGTCGGTGAACTCCGAGGCTGCCTTGTCCGTCATTGCCAGGGCCAGACGCGACCCAAGTATCTCGAGGTCGATGGTTTCGTCCTCCACCAGCGTCAGCGGTCCGCCCGAGGCAGTTGACGGCGCTGGATCGCCCTGCGCGCCGTGGGAGCTGTTCATCAGCGCGGTTCGCAGCCCGTCCACGATCGTCTTGTGCCAGAGCGGGGCGCCCTGCTTCAACTCGTGGACCAGATCCCGCCTGCGCACGATGCGCTCGTGCTCAGTCGATTGATCCAGCAACTGCCGAGCCGCCTCCACCAGCGCATTGACCGCCGCCGGCAGGCCCTTGACCAGCTGTTCGGCGTAGGTGCGCCGTGCCTGCTGGGCAAGTTCAGCGTGGTCCGCGCGATGTGGCATGAACTCGGGCTCGGTACCTCGGTTACAAAACCACTCTACACCACGGCACCGGAGTTCGGATCGTTGGGGTCGATCTCCTTGGTGCCACTCTTGACCAGATCTTCACGCTTGATGCCCAGCCACATGACGATCGCCGCCGCCACGAACACCGACGAGTAGATGCCGAAGAGGATGCCGATGGTCAGGGCCAGCGCGAAGTAGTACAGCGTCGGCCCGCCGAAGATCAGCATCGACAACACCATGATCTGCGTCGAGCCGTGGGTGATGATGGTGCGGCTGATGGTGCTGGTGATGGCGTGGTCGATGACCGCCGTCGTGTCCATCTTGCGCTGCCGCCGGAAGGTCTCGCGGATGCGGTCGAAGATGACCACCGACTCGTTCACCGAATAGCCCAGCACCGCCAGCACGGCGGCCAGCACCGCCAGCGAGAACTCCCACTGGAAGAAGGCGAAGAAGCCGAGGATGATGATCACGTCGTGCAGGTTGGCGATGATCGCGGCCACCGCGAACTTCCATTCGAAGCGCAGCGCCAGGTAGATCATGATGCCGACGATCACGAAACCCAGCGCCATGGCGCCGTCCACGGCCAGCTCCTTGCCCACCTGCGGCCCGACGAACTCGCTGCGCTGCAGGCTCACCGGCTCGGCCGCCCCAGCGGCGCAGACCTGCTTGCTGATGCTCTCGCCCCGGTCGCTGACGCCCTGGCGCTGCGCGACCGCGCCGCCTTCGGCGCGGCACAGCGCATCGAACACCTGGCCGACCAGTTCGCCCTGCTTTACACCGTCGCGCAGCTGTACGCGAATCAGCACGTCGCGCGAGCTGCCGAAGTTCTGCACCTGCGTCTCGCCGACGTTCATGCCCTCGACCGTGGCCCGCACCTTGCCGATGTCGGCGGGCTGTGCATAGGCGACCTCGATCACCGTGCCGCCGGTGAACTCGATTGACAGGTGCAGGCCGCGCGTGAACAGGAAGAACACGGCAGCGGCGAAGGTGACGAACGAGATGACGTTGAACACCAGCGCATGCCGCATGAACGGTATGTCGCGCCGGATGCGGAAGAACTCCATCTGATCTCCTGTTCAGGCCGGGCCTGCGCCCGGCGATGTCGGCGTGCCCGGCTTCGGGCTCAAGCCTTGGTTGCGGTGTTGCCCGCGGCGGGTGTGTCCGGCTTCCAGACCTGCCCGATTGACACCGATTTCAGCCGCTTCTTGCCGCCGTACCAGAGGTTGACCAGGCCGCGCGAGAACATCACCGCCGAGAACATGCTGGTCAGGATGCCCAGGCAGTGCACCACGGCGAAACCACGCACCGGACCCGAACCGAAGGCCAGCAGTGCCACGCCGGCGATCAGCGTGGTGATGTTGGAGTCCAGGATCGTCGCCCAGGCGCGGTCGTAGCCGTTGTGGATGGCCAGTTGCGGCGGCGCACCGGCGCGCAGCTCCTCGCGCACGCGCTCGTTGATCAACACGTTCGCGTCGATGGCCATGCCCAGCGTCAGCGCGATGGCGGCCATGCCGGGCAGCGTCAGCGTGGCCTGCAGCATCGACAGCACCGCCACCAGCAGCAGCAGGTTGAAGGCCAGCGCCAGCGTGGAGAAGACGCCGAACAGCGCGTAGTACGCGCACATGAACAGCGCGATCGCGGCAAAACCATAGATCACGCTGTCGAAGCCCTTGCCGATGTTCTCCGCGCCCAGGCTGGGGCCGATCGTGCGCTCCTCGATGATCTCCATGGGCGCGGCTAGCGAGCCCGCGCGCAGCAGCAGCGCGGTGTCGGCCGCCTCGGCCGTGGTCATGCGGCCGGAGATCTGCACCCGGCCACCGCCGATCTCGGTCCGGATCACCGGCGCGGTCACGACCTCCCCCTTGCCCTTCTCGAACAAAAGGATCGCCATGCGCTTGCCCACGTTCTCGCGGGTCACGTCGCGGAAGATGCGCGCGCCCTTCGCGTCCAGCGTCA
>ERZ1645185.600-NODE-600-length-15034-cov-9.487883_pt1 | contig 15034 bp, 16 predicted proteins | sample MGYA00575351_ERZ1645185 | MGnify/ENA primary metagenome ERZ1645185 (study PRJEB40838, sample SAMN11284767) | freshwater sediment metagenome | isolation source: river sediment | host: Sediment | place: India: Jana village, Kanpur | collected 2015-12-17 ...
CGGCTTCCGGCGGCGTGGACTGCTCGAGATCGACGAAAATGGTGGTCTGGCCGGCCGTGGTGTAGCTGCGGATACGGTCGAGGTGATCGGTTTCCTGCAGGGTGCGCTCCAGGCGCTCGGTCACCTGCTCCATGGTGTCTTCGACGGTGGCGCCGGGCCAGGCGGCGCCCACCACCATGGTGCGGAAAGTGAATGACGGATCTTCGTTGCGGCCCAGATTCACGAACGACACGATGCCGGCAATCACCGAGAGGATCATCAGGAAGAGGATCAGCGAGCGCTTCGACAGCGCCCACTTGGACAGGTTCGGGCCGATCATGGCGCCGGGGTCTCGAGCAGACGGACCTTCTGTCCGGGGCGAAGCGCCTGGACGCCGGCGGTGACGATAATGTCACCCGGTTTGAGCCCGGACTCCACGTGCACTTCCGAAGAATCATTCGCGCGCACCTGGATCGGCCGCGCGCTGACAGTCAGCGTCACCGGATCCACCACCCAGACCGCGGTTCTGCCTTCGCTGCGGAACATGGCCAGCGCCGGTATTACGATGCCCGGGGCCGATGCCAAGCGCATGCGTCCGGTCACCGTGCTGCCCAGCCGCATCGCCGGGGGTGCATTGAACAGGCGGACCCTGACCTGGAAAGTACCGGTCACCGGATCGGCGCGCGGCGCAACTTCGCGTACACGACCGCTGGCTTTGACCGAGGAATCACTGGTCAGCGACACCTCGATGACCGATTTATTCGGCGCAATGCCCATGAGTCTGGAGGGTACGTCGAAAATCGCGTCAAGCGCACCGGTCTGGGCGATCTGAACAATCATCCGCCCGGCTGAAACCACCTCGCCCACCTCCGCGCCGCGCGCCGTCACCACGCCGCTGACGTCGGAGTGCAGGCGGGTGAAATCCAAGCGGTTCTGCGCCAGGGTCAGCTGGGATTGCGCCGATTTCAGCTGCGCCTCGGCGGTCTTCAGCACCGCCTCGGCATGATCGTAGGACGCGCGCGAAACCGCATCGTCGACCACCAGGTCGCGCATCCGGTTGAAGTTGTTGCGGGCATCGACCAGCTGCACCTGGGCGCCGATCAGCTGCGCCTGCGCCGACTGCAGGCCGCCTTCCTCGTTCTGCGAATCGAGACGTGCGATGAGCTGGCCCGCACGCACGCTATCGCCGATGTCGACCGGACGTTCGATCAGCTGCCCGTCAAGCCGGAACGACTGGTTGACTTCAGTCTGCGCCTGCACCCGTCCGGTCAGCGCGACTATGCCGCTGCTGTCGGCTTTATCGATGGTGATGACCCGGACCGGGCGGGCCTCGACTTTGTTTTCCTCATCGCCGCCGCGGCAAGCCGACAGTGAAAGCAGCAACACCAAGGTGCAGGCACCGGAAATACTGACGAGAGCAATGGGGCGCTTAGCCGTACCGACAGACTTCATAAACCCTATCCTTTGCAATGTAATTGGAAGCGAATTGCCGCTGAATTCCTATAGCTACCTTCGTGTTCCCGGTACCGATACGCCGGATATTACCACAGTGCCTTTGCTCTGCCATGGCAGGCGCAGGTGTTGCCGAACGAGGCCGCTGCCGCGGCTCGCGGTTCATGGCCCGGGCCCGGCTCGGCTCCGCCTGCTGCCGTCCTCCAGACGCCTGAACCCGGGCAGGCGCCGGACCGGAAACACCATCAGCAGGGCGATGCCAGCCAAAATCAGCAGGGCCATCTTCAGCGAATACAGTCTGGCTTCGGCATTGATGTTCACGGCCTCGCTGACCTGCCTGGGACTGGCTGTGGTACCGGCCAGAATCCCCTTCAACTGCTCATTGCTGACGAACGTGGCGCGGTCCAGGTTGATCTGGTTGATGAGCGTTACCGGAATTTCCGGGTGATCCTGTATTTCATAGGCGATGCTGGCGGTGAGCAGGCCGACCACCAACGCTCCGGCGAACGCCGCGCCCAAGCCGTTGGCCAAATTCCGGACCGCGCCGCGCAGGGCGCCGACGTCGCCGGCCAGATGGCTTGGCGATGCGCTGATCAGGACATTGAACAATAAGGTAACCAGAGCGCCCTGGGCCAGCCCGATCATGATCAGGCTGATCACGACCAGGCTGTCATCCCATTGGTTGTTGATCACCACCGCCAGCAGCGCCAAGGCCGCCGAGACCAGCAGGAATGCGTAACGCGCCAGCTGCCGCGGGCTGAAGCTTCTGTACAGGCCAATGACCATGACGGCCGCCGTCAGGATGGCCAGCTGGTAGGGAATCAAGGCCACGGCGGTGGCAAGGCTGCTGTTTCCCTGCACGATCTGGATGTACAGCGGGATCATGAAGTTCAATGCACTGCCGATGGCGACGATGGCCATCAAGGCCAGCACCGCCGAGCGCTCGGAACGCGATTCAACCACCTCGATGGCGAGCAATGGCGCTTTCTTCACCTTCTTCCGGTGGTGCAGCCATACCATGAACGTCTGCAAGCCGGCGATGCCGGCCGCGATCATCAGCAGTGCCGGCGATATGCCCCATGGCATGCCGGGCGCCTCGGCCGTGGCGCGAATCAGGCCCCAGTCATTGATGAAATTGAACCCCAGGCTGGTCAGGGTGATCGCGATTGCGGCCAGCGCCGCACCGGTCCAGTCAATCGCCAGATCGGGCTGTTTTCCGGAAGCTTCGAGTTTCAGGCTCAGCAGCCATGTCATGGCAGCGAACGGAACGATGAGGCCGAACGAATAACGCCAGTTCAGGAGGGTTCCGACCAGGCCGGCAATCAAGATCGTGGCGACTGTCGCCGCTGCCTGCACGCCGCCGAGCAGTCCGATGGCCTTGGCCCGCTGGTGACCGGAATAATTGTCGGTGATCAGCACCACCAGAGTCGGCAACAGTGCCGCCGCCCCGAAACCGGACACTACCTGGGCCGCCAGCAGCAGGCCGAAGCCGGTGCTGAATGCCGTCAGCGCGGCGGCCAGCATCAACAACGCCGCAGAGCAGCGGAAGACCGTCGTCGACCCGAATTTCTGGCCCAATTTGGCGCCGAGCATGATGAAACCGGAAACGGCAACCGAATACGCCACGATGACGCCGGCGACCTTGGTCGGGGCGACCCCGAATTCATCCACCATCGCCGCGATATGCAGCGGCAAGGCACTGATGTTCAGGGTCGTCAGACTCTGGCCCATGGCGACCACCAGCATCGGCAGCCATGACGCGTGATGCTCGTGCGTGTCAACGGAAGGGGCAGGGCCGGTCATGGGCGGGGCTTGCTCGGTTATCCGCAGCATTGGCTAGACATGCGCCAGTATAACGGCACTATCATCCGTGAAGGATAACTCCGTACTGTTGTGAATAACGCAGATTTAACGGTTTGCGTCGCAGTTGATCGATCAGCGTTGACGCAGCCTTAGCATTTGTCAGCATGATGCTACGACCGATGGACGAACGCACTGGTAAGCAGTATATTGGGCTTGGCCGTTTCACGTTCCTACCGCTGTTATTGGAGACCACGTATGATGCCCGTCCGCACAATCGCTCTGATGATTCTGTTGCCTGCCGCCACCTTGGCTTCGATGCCCGTAGCGGCTCAAGCCAACACATTCAATGCCAACCAAACCGGACGTGCGCAGACCGTTCAGATGGGCACGGTGTACGCCGTACGCGATGTCACCATCCAGAGTCAGGGAACCCGCACCGGCGCGCGGACCGGTGCCGCACTCGGCGGCATCGCCGGCAGCACGCTCGGCAGCGGCAGCCGTGCCAATACCGCCGGAGCGGTGGTCGGTGCGACCGCCGGCCGCGCGGTCGGCAATGCCGTCACCGCCTCGACCGAAGCCGGGGTAGAGATTACCGTGCGTCTGGACAGCAATCTGTTGATGTCGGTGGTGCAGGCCGGCACCGCCAACGAATTCCGCGTCGGCGATTCCGTGCGGGTAACCTCCGACGGGCAGACCACCCGCGTTGTCCGCAACTGATTTTCATCCGAGGAATTCAGAAATGAATAGCACACGTTCCGCTGCATTGTTGAGTCTGCTGTCGGCCACAATCCTGCTAGGCGCCTGCGCCACCACATCGAACCCAAATACCGTCCAGGCTAACCAGACCGGCCGTGCGCAGTCGGTGCAAATGGGCTCGGTCTATGCGGTACGTGATGTCACCATCCAAAACGCACCCAGCCGCGTCGGCACTGCAACCGGCGCAGTACTGGGCGGCATCGCCGGCAGCACGCTGGGTAGCGGCAGCCGCGCCAACGCCGCCGGTGCGGTCGGCGGCGCCGTAGTCGGCGGCGCGGTCGGCAACGCCATTACCAGTTCGACCCAGCCCGGCGTCGAAATTACGGTCAGGCTGGACAACAACGAGCTGGTTTCGGTGGTGCAGGCCGGCACCGCCAACGAGTTCCGCGTCGGCGACTCCGTCAGGGTCACGTCCGATGGACAAACGGTACGCGTCATCCGGAATTGATTCCGTTCAACACTGAAGGAAAAACCGCATGAGATACCTCTACATCGCCATCGTCATCATCACCGCCGCCATCGTCATCCTGTTCAATGTCCAGAACGTCGAAACCGTCAGCGTTTCGTTGCTGTCCCTGAGCGTCTCCATGCCGGTCTGGCTGATGGTCTATCTGGTCTATTTTGCCGGCATGCTCACCGGCGGATTCGTACTCGCTTTCATGCGCAAGACCCTGCACGGCGCATCCCGGTCCAAACCCTGAACTCACCACCCCTTCCGCACAGGAGCTATTTCATGAAACGTCTGTTGTCCGCACTCTGCATCGCCATTTTGGCCAGCGCCTGCGCCTCCACCGGCATGAGCCGGAACGAGCGCGTTGAACTCTACCGCGCCAATGCCGGCGAGCCGGTCGGCAGCTTCAAGAACTGGAACCGCAGTCTGCAGTGGCGGGTCCTGAGCAATGACGCCCTGGTGGTCTGGAGCAGGCCGAGCGAAGCCTTTCTGCTGGAATTCCGCAACAGCTGCCCGGGCTTGATTTCAGCCCGTGAAATCACCATCAGCAACTCCGGCCAGCTGGTTGCCGCCGGTTTCGACAGCGTGCGCATCACCTCGCCGCTGGCCAACCGCACCGCCTGCCGCATTACCACCATCCGTCCTTTGAACCTGCAGGCGATCAGCGACGCGAAGCGCGATATCCGCGAAGCCCAGTATGTCGAGCGTGAGCCCGGTGTAACCGCTGAGCAGCCCTGATGTATGCCGGAGTCCGGGCTATGCCCGGACTCCGGTGCAGTTTTGCCACCTGCCCATGCGAAAGCCTTAACATTTCCGCGCGAATCCGATACCATAGGCCCTGAAGGGGAGTAGCTCCCGCTATCGCATCGTCAGCACGGGGCTTCCGCCCCCGGTTCGGTAGGCAGTCAATCTGTCAGCAAGACCTTCGCATGCCCTCGACACGATCGGGGTTATCCTTTTGCGTTTGATTTGGAGCTGACATGATTAGTATTGCCACTCCCGCCATGTGGGCGGCTTTCACGGTTTTCGTCATCCTTGCCCTGTTGGTCGATTTACTGATGCTGAAATCGACCGGTCCGCACAAGGTCACCACCCGCGAAGCCCTGCTTTGGAGCCTGTGCTGGATCGGCCTAGCGGCCGTGTTCAACTATGCCCTGTGGTGGTATCTGAACTACACCGGCAATCCGGATGCCGACCGCATCGGCATGGAGTTCCTGACCGGCTATCTGGTCGAAAAGGCGCTGGCGGTCGATAACATCTTCGTGTTCCTGATGATCTTCAGTTACTTCGCGGTGCCGCCGGAATCCCAGCAGCGCGTGTTGATTTACGGCGTGCTGGGCGCAATCGTGCTGCGCGCGATCATGATCTTCATCGGCGCCGCGCTGATCCAGCAGTTCCACTGGATCCTGTATCTGTTCGGGCTGTTCCTGCTCGCCACCGGCATCAAGATGATCCTGGCGGCCGGCAAGGAACCGGACATGGAAAACAACCCGGTGCTGCGCTGGATCACCGGCCACCTGCCGCTGACCCGCCATTACGCCGGCGAGTCCTTCATCGTGCGCGAGGACGGCATGCGCAAATACACGCCGTTGTTCGTGGTCATGGTGATGGTGGCCATCACCGACGTGATCTTCGCGGTCGATTCGATTCCGGCCATTTTCGCCATCACCACCGATCCGTTCATCGTGCTGACCTCGAACGTGTTCGCGGTGCTGGGCCTTCGCGCCCTGTACTTCCTGCTGGCCGGCATGGCCGAGAAATTCCACCTGCTGGCTTACGGTCTGGCGCTGGTACTGATTTTCATCGGCATCAAGATGCTGATCGTGGACTTCTATAAAATCCCGGTCGCCATTTCCCTAGGCGTCGTTGCCGCCCTCATCTCGTCGGCCATGCTGTTCAGCCTGGTTATCAAACCCAAGGGCAATTCAACGGACGGTCATCCCGTCGAAAAGTCCAACTGGTAATCGACGCCAGGTGAATCCATCAATCCCATGCCAACGGGGGCTTGCGCTTCGGCCGCACGCCCCCACATCGGTATCGTGGACCCCTCGCAGAAATACCAAATCGACTATGCCGCTTATCTGGGCCGTCTGAAAGAGCGCTTCCATCTGGCCCTGACCGCGATGATGGTCTGGGTCATCGTGCTCGGCGCTTTTTTCCTGGCCCAGGACCGCGTGTTCGCCACCCGTGATTTCGCCATCCGGCCGATGCAGACGGAAGGGCTGATCGGCGTCATCACCGCGCCACTGCTGCACGGCTCAATGGCGCACCTGGCATCCAATGCGTTCGCGTTCCTGATCATCGGCACCTTGGCCGGATCCCTGTACCCGCGTGCCAGCCTGCGGGCCTGGCCCCTCATCTGGCTGGGTTCCGGGCTCGGCACTTGGTTTATCAGTCTCGGCGGCCATCACATCGGTGCCAGCGGCATCACCGTCGGGCTGATGTTTTTCCTGATCGGCCAAGGCCTGAGAAGGCGGGACAAGATATCACTTGGGGCCTTGATGCTGGCACTGTTCTTTTTCGGCGGCATGCTGCTTTCGATCCTGCCCCAGGAGCAGGGCATATCGTGGGAATACCACCTGTCCGGCGCGGCCTTCGGACTGCTGACCGGCCTGGCCTTCGCCGGACTGGATGAACGGGCGCCGAAACGCCTGTACAGCTGGGATCTCGAGCCGGATTCCGCTGAATCGACGACAGCTCAGGAACTGGATGTGCCGACTGCACCGGAGGCGCCCGTAATCTGGCATCGGCCGGAACCGCCACATCGCAACGGGGACAACGTGCTGCCTTTCCGTCGACGCGAACCTTGACCTGTATCATGCCATTTCCGGCCGGGCGCGCTAAAATGCCGGTATCCGCATCGTGAGCCGGTCATGACCACACCTCAGCGCGTTGAACACCTGCAGACCGACAAAGGCAACGTCCCGGTCTATGCCACCGGCGTGGTCGAGCAGCCCTGGGAAAACTATACCGAAACCGACCATGCGGTCTGGCGCACACTGTTCCGGCGCCAGCAATCGCAATTGGGTCATCAGGCCTGCCGGGAATTTCTCGACGCCACCGCCATCATGGGCATGTCGGATGCCGGCATTCCGAAATTCAGCGAACTGAACCGCATTCTGGAGAAAGCCACCGGCTGGCGGATCATCGGCGTGGAAGGCCTGCTGCCGGAACTGGATTTTTTCGAGCATCTGGCCAACCGCCGGTTCCCGGTAACCTGGTGGATCCGTCATCCGGAACAGCTCGATTACCTCTCGGAACCGGATCTGTTCCACGACCTGTACGGGCATGTGCCGCTGCTGATGAACCCGATGTTCGCCGACTACATGCAGGCCTACGGCCAGGGCGGCCTGCGGGCCTGCGGTTTCGGGCCGCAGGCGCTGGCGCAATTGACGCGCCTGTACTGGTACACGGTGGAATTCGGCCTGATCGACACCGCCGATGGCCTGCGCATCTACGGTGCCGGCATCCTGAGCTCGAAAGGCGAATGCGATTACAGCCTGAATTCCGCGGCGCCGAACCGCATCGGCTTCGACCTGCAACGGGTGATGAACACGCGCTACCGGATCGACACCTACCAGAAGACCTACTTCGTGATCGACAGTTTCCAGCAATTGTTCGAAGCGACGCTCGCCGACTTCGCGCCGGTCTATGCTGCCCTCGAATCACGCGCGGCGGTTCCGGCCGGCTCCGTTCAAGACACCGACAAAGTCTTCAACCGCGGCAGTGGCGAGGGTTGGCTAGCCGACGGCGACATCTGAGCCTCAGCCGTGCAGCAGCGTCACCGCGGTCACCGCGCCCTGCGTGGCCAGCATCGCGGCACCGAATCGCCAGGCGAAATCTCGGCCGCCGGCATACCAGGCAATTCCGGTTTTGACGCTGCCACTGACCAGTAGCAGCCCGAGCAGCCCCCATTCGGGATACGCCAGGGCGCCGGATCGGCTGAGCTCGGCCACGCCGACCAAGGCTGCATGCAGTTCGGCGGCGGAGGCGAACAGGGCCAGCGCGACCGCCCAGCGCGGACCGAGCACGGCATTGAGGTAGGCGGTCATGAACAGGATGGCGGCGATGATGGCCACTAGCGCCAGCGCATGCTCGAAGCGGAACATGCGTTTCTGCGCGACCGACGATTCGGTGACGGCATCGCGGCTGTTGCGCAGGCCGAACACGCTGAGCAGTACCAGCACCGCAATCGCTGCGGCCAGTTCGAAACGGATGGCGTGCAGGTAAGCCGGCGCCATCGCCAGCAGAATCGGAACGAACAGGCTGAGCGACGCGGCGTTGGCCAACAGCGCCGCCGCCAGCGCCGGCGCCTTCAATTCCGGCTCGGCGCGTGCCGTGCCGGCGGAGCTGAGCGTGGCGGCGGTGGATGAGACATAACCGGAAAAAAACCCGGCCAGCGGCAGGCCCCAGCGGTTGCCGACCAGGCGCAGCGCCACGTGCGCGATGGCGCCGACCAGCATCACCAGCACCACCAGACGCCAGAGCTTGGCCGGATTGATCACGCCGAAAGCATCGATGGCGCGGTCGGGCAGCAACGGCAGCACAATCAGCGCACTGGCCAGCAGAATGATGCCGTCGTGCACTTCGCGTTCGCTCAGCACCTCCTTGGCGAAACGGTGCAGCGGCCGTTTGGCGTACAGCAGCACCGCCGCCAGCGCGCCTAGGCCGGCCGCCAGCGCGGTCTGGGTTACTGCCAGAGAGCCCAGCAGGGCGGTCACCATCAATGCGATTTCACCGGTCAGGCCGGCATCCTGCGTGGCCGAACGCCAATACGCCAGCGACACCAGCACCAGCACCAGACCGAGCAGGATCAGGAACGGCCCGGGGCCCAGACTGGTCGCCAGCACCGCCGCCAAGGCGGTCAGCGCGTGCGTGCGCACGCCGGCGAAGGTTTCCAGATGGGTGCGCTCGCGCACCATGCCAATCAACAGGCCGATGCCGAGGGCGGTCAGCAACGCCGGCAATACGGGGGGGTCTGTGAAACTCGGCACGGGCGCCTGTCCTTTATCCGCTCTGGCATTACAATACTGTAACGCCGCCTGGAATTCCGCGCATGAAACCGACCGCCTTGTCACGGTACCTGATCGAAGCCCAGCACCAAGGGCATATCAATGCCGATCTGCGGCTGCTGCTGGAAGTCGTGGCCAGGGCCTGCAAGACCATCTCGACTGCGGTCGGCAAGGGCGCGCTGGGAGGCATTCTGGGCGATGCCGGCACCGGCAACGTGCAGGGCGAAGCCCAGAAAAAACTCGATGTGCTCAGCAACGAGATCCTGCTGGAAGCCAACGAATGGGGCGGCCATCTGGCCGGGCTGGCCTCGGAAGAGATGGAACACGCCCACGCCATTCCCAACAGCTACCCGCGCGGCAATTACCTGCTGCTGTTCGATCCGCTCGACGGCAGTTCCAACATCGACGTCAACGTCTCGGTCGGCACCATTTTTTCGGTCCTGCGCTGCCCGGACGGCGTGACCGAACCGCGCGACGAACATTTTCTGCAGCCCGGAACCGAGCAGGTCTGCGCCGGTTACACCGTGTACGGCCCGAGCACGATCCTGGTGCTGACCTTCGGCCGTGGCACCCACATGTTCACCCTCGACCGCGAACAGGGCAGCTTCGTGCTGACCCGTACCGATGTCCGGATTCCGGAGGACACCAAGGAGTTCGCCATCAACCTGTCGAACCAGCGCTTCTGGCAGCCGCCGATGCAGGCCTATATCGCCGATCTGCTGGCCGGCAAAACCGGACCGCGCGGCAAGGATTTCAATCTGCGCTGGATCGCCAGCATGGTCTCGGAAGTGCACCGCATCCTGACCCGCGGCGGCATCTTCATCTACCCGACCGACAACAAGGACCCAAGCAAAATCGGCCGCCTGCGCCTGATGTACGAGGCCAACCCGATGGCGTTCATCGTCGAACAGGCCGGCGGCGCCTGCAGCACCGGCCGCGCCCGGATGCTGGACGTGCAACCGACCGCGCTGCATCAGCGCATACCGGTCTTCCTCGGGTCCCGTAATGAGGTCGCCGAGGCCGAGCGCTACCACCACGAGTATGACAAGTCCGGGGCAACGTGAGCGACGTCGGGCAGGATTTCATCGGCGTATATCCGGGCTTGCTGTCGGAAGACCGCTGCCAAGACATCGTCCGGCAATTCGATGCCAGCAACATGGCAGCCCCCGGACTTGTCGGCGGCGGCGTCATGCCGGATCTGAAACACAGCCGCGACATCCAGCTCGACCTGCACCCGTCCTGGAAAGCGGTTGAACGCGAACTCAATACCGCGATGTTCCGCGCCCTGCTGCATTACATCCGGGAATATCCATTTGCCCTGATCGCACCGCTGCTGCTGGAACGGCAGCTGGCCGACGGCAGCAGGCGGCGTTACAGCCATGACGACATCCGCGCGCTCGACGACAACGCACTCGGCGATCTGCTGCGCGCGGTTTTCAGGCCCGGATCGATTAACCTGCAGCGTTACGAGGCCAATGAAGGCGGCTATCCGTACTGGCATTGCGAACACTACCCGAAACAAGGCGCTGCCGACAGCCTGCATCGGGTTCTGCTCTGGACCGCCTACCTGAATGACGGATTTGCCGCCGGCGAAACCGAGTTCCACTACCAGCAGCGAAAAATCATCCCGAAGGCCGGCAGCTTCCTGATCGCACCGGCATCGTTCACCCATACCCATCGCGGCAACCGGCCGCAGCACGGCGCCAAGTATATCGCCACCAGCTGGATCCTGTTCCAGCGCGCCGAAATCCTGTACGGCGGCAGGGCCTGAGCATGCACATGCTGTTCGCCTGGTGGCAGCAGCTGCAGGCCATCTGGCCGAACCTGTCGCTGCTGCTGGGCCTGCTGTGGCTACTGTACATCCTCCTGCTCGGCGCCTGGATCCTGCTGCAGAAACGTGAACCGATCGCGACCCTGAGCTGGCTGCTGTGCCTGGCATTGCTGCCGTTCTTAGGCTTCCTGATCTACCACTTCCTCGGCCCGACCCGGATCAAGCGCCAGAACCTGAAACGCAGCAAAGCCAAAGCCGGGCTGATGCCGCTGACCGAAGCCAACCTCTCCGACAACGCCAGCGACCTGATGCGGGTTTCGGCGGCCGCCAGCGGCTACGCGCCGGGCAGCGCCACGAGCGTCGAGCTGCTGGTCAACGGCGTGCAGACCTATCAGGCCCTGCTGACGGCATTCGCACAGGCGAAGCACCACATCCATCTGGAATACTACATCTTCGAGCCCGACGAAACCGGCGCCCGCATCCGCGACGCCCTGATCAAACAGGCGCGGCGCGGCATCAAGGTCCGCCTGCTGCTGGACCGGCTCGGCTCGAAGGACGTCGGCGAGCCGTTTCTGCGCCCGCTGCGGGAGGCCGGCGCCGAGATCGAATTCTTCCATCCGTTTTTCTTCAAACGCCTGTGGCGTCCGGAAATCAACCTGCGCACGCACCGCAAGATCGTGGTGATCGACGGCGACACCGGCTTCACCGGCGGCATCAACATCACCGATACCGAAAACGAAGCGGTGCGCGATGATGCCTACATCGATCTGCATTTCCGGATCAGCGGCGAGATCGTGCGCTGGCTTCAGCTGGCATTCGTCGCCGATTGGCTGTACGCCGGCGGCGTTTTAGCCGCCGATGAACTGTATTTTCCGACGCCGTCCGAAACCGCCGGCCCGGTCACCGCGCAGGTGCTGGCGGCCGGACCGGATACGCCGTTCGAACCCATCCATCGGGCCCAGGTATTCGCCATCAACAGCGCGCGCAAGCGCGTGCTGCTGGTCACCCCGTACTTCGTGCCCAGCGAATCGGCGATGATGGCGCTGACCTCGGCCGCGCTGCGCGGGGTGGATACCGCCTTGGTGGTGCCGCTGAGGAGCGACAATCTGCTGGTCACGCTGGCGGCGCGTTCGTACTTCGACGACCTCGCCAGCGCCGGGGTCCGCATCTACGAGTTTCCGCGCATGCTGCATACCAAGGCGTTGCTGGTCGACGATGCCACCGCCATCGTCGGCAGCTCGAACTTCGACCACCGCAGCTTCCGCCTGAACTTCGAACTCTCGGTGCTGTTCGAAGACGCCGGCGTGGCCGACCGCCTGGCGCGCGTGCTGTACGCCTACCTCGGCGACTCCACCCGCTTCAACCCGAAGCGGAAACCGGGCCTGCGTTCGCGGCTGGCGCAGGCCGTGGCCCGCCTGTTTTCACCGCTGTTATAATCGGCTGGAACCGACAGGAGAGCCCCCATGCACATCCTCTATTTCCTCATCAGTGCCGTCTGTTTCGTCGCCGCCATGTTCGCACCGGTCAGTCCGAACGGTGCGCTGGCCCTGATCCTCGCGGCGCTCGGTTTCCTCTGTTTTGGTGTCTGGCGCCTGCTGAAGCAGCGCATGGGTGGCCGCAGCGAGCCGGTTATCGCGCCGCTCAGCGCGGAAGAGCTGCGCGTTCTTCGTGAAAAAAACGAACAGAACAGGACCGGAAACGGGCCGCCTGCACCCGGCGCATGACGGCGCTCAGCGTCAACGTCAACAAGATCGCGGTGCTACGCAATTCGCGCGGCGGCCAGGAACCTTCGGTGCGCAAGGCCGCCGAAACGGTCATTGCCAGCGGTGCGCATGGCATCACCGTGCATCCACGTCCCGATCAGCGGCATATCACACCGGATGATGTCGATACGCTGGCGCTTCTTTGTCGCGAACGCGGCGTGGAATACAACATCGAGGGCAATCCGTTCGCACCGGCGCGTGGCGGTTACCCGGGCCTGATGGCACTGATCGAACGCACACGGCCGATGCAGGCCACCTTGGTGCCCGACGGCGATGGCCAGCTGACTTCCGACCACGGTTTTGATCTGGCGCGCGATGGTGAGCGGCTCAAGCCCTATATCCAGCAACTGCGCGCTTGGGGCATACGCGTTTCGATCTTCATGGACGCCGGAACGTCCGATCTGGCCCTGGCGAAATCCCTGGGCGTTGACCGCATTGAGCTGTACACCGGCCCATTCGCCGAAGCCTTTGCCCAAGGCGATGCCGGCAGCGCACTGGCCAGCTGCCGGCAAACGGCCCAGCAGGCGCAAGCGCTCGGTATGGGTGTGAATGCCGGACACGATCTAAGCCAAGCCAATCTGGGCGCGTTTCTGGCTGCGGTGCCGAATGTGTTGGAGGTCTCGATCGGCCATGCCTTGATCGGCGAGGCGCTATACGATGGCCTCGAGACAACCGTCAGGCGCTATCTGACGATCTGCCAAACCTAAAGCAAGCGAAGCCGCTGCCAGCCTTGCCAATGGCCATCGGCCAAGACCGTGACCGGCTGCGCCGCGGCTGCCGCTTCCACGCACAGCATGCGCCGCCAGTCCTCGGCAGGCATATCGCTGAAGCCGGCGGCAATCTCCGGGCCCGGGCACCAGACTACCGTATCGGCGAAGCCGCCTTGTTCAATCTGCAATCGCCGGCCAGTACCGCACTGCAGCTCCAGCTCAAGTGGCGCATCGGCAAATACCCGGTCCACTTCACCGGCAACACGCAACGGACCGTGTTGTGTTTTATAACGGCCGCCATCAGCCGCATCTTCATAATCGCGCCCACTGAGGCCATACAACCCGCATTCGGTGACGTCATCCACCCGCAGGTAGCTGTGCAGTGCGGCGGTGAACGCCACAGGCCGCTCGGAGCGATTATGGAAATCGAGGGAAACCGTAAGCCCGTTGGCGTCCAGCACGATGGTCTGGATGAGCTCAAACGCATACGGCCACAGCGCGCGGGTTCCGGTATCGTCGGCAATGGCCAAGATCACTGCGGTTTCGGTCTGCGCCAACAGCCGCCACGGGCGGGTGCGCACCAAGCCGTGCTTGGGCAGGCTGCCGCGCCCGGAGAACTGCGGGAAACAGACCGGCACACCGCCGCGCAGGGCGCGGCCCGGCTGAATGCCCAGGCGCACGGGCGTATACAGCTGCTCGACGCCATCGGCGGATTTCCAGCTCAGCAGCTGGCCGCCGTATTCCGCGACCGTGAGTTGCCCGAAGGCGTTGGCGAGGGTGAAGGCGGGAAGGGTCATAGCGGAAAAATGGCGCGCCCGGAGGGATTCGAACCCCCGACCAATGGCTTCGGAAGCCACTACTCTATCCGGCTGAGCTACGGGCGCAGAGGGCTTTATTTTACCTGAATATACCGTATTGCACCGGATTGCCCGGCCTGCCAAGCTCAATCGCTCGACAGGCAACACAGCGGAACGCGATCGTCCATTGCCGATTCCATCGCAGCAACGGCAGAAATATATGTCAAGCCTACTTGACATAACGCCAACTATCATGGAAGCTTATGTCAAGCTGACTTGACACTACCGCCATGAGCCCTGCCGAATCCCGTTATACCCGCCGAATGATCATCGCCATGACCGCTTACGTCATCGTGTTGTTCGGCTCGATCCTGCTGTTGCGTGGCACGGCTGCGGGCTGGCCGTTGGTAGCCAAAGCGTTGCTGGCACTGACGCCGGTGGTGCCGGTGGCATACTTTGGCAAAGCTTTCGTGATTTACCTGAATGAATGCGACGAACTGATGCGCCGGATCGAACTGGAAGCCATCGGGCTGAGCAGCC
>ERZ1645185.602-NODE-602-length-15020-cov-8.089876_pt1 | contig 15020 bp, 13 predicted proteins | sample MGYA00575351_ERZ1645185 | MGnify/ENA primary metagenome ERZ1645185 (study PRJEB40838, sample SAMN11284767) | freshwater sediment metagenome | isolation source: river sediment | host: Sediment | place: India: Jana village, Kanpur | collected 2015-12-17 ...
AGCAAAGGAAACAATCATGAGCGCAACCGTCACTCCTCTTCGAGTCAACGAAATGCCCGAATCGCATGAATCCGCCATCGCGGAAACCAAACCCGTCGTGCAGACAGCGGCAGCAATCACGCCGGAAGCCGCACCCGCGCCAAACCGAATCCGTGAATTTTCTGGTGCCGTATTGCGCGCCATCCTGCCGCCTGCGCTCGGCCTGTTTCTCTTCATCGGCCTGTGGGCATTGATTGCACAGGATGGCCGCATCCCCGGCCCCGCTTCCACCTGGTCTTCGGCCGTCGAACTGTTCGCCGATCCGTTCTATGACAACGGACCCAACGACATGGGCATCGGCTGGAACATCCTCAACTCGTTGCAACGTGTTGGAATCGGCTTCGGCATGGCCGCGCTCGTCGGCATACCTCTGGGATTCATCGTCGGCCGCTTCAAGTTCTTCGCCGACATGACCGCGCCCATCATCAGCCTGCTGCGCCCGGTCTCGCCGCTGGCCTGGCTGCCCATCGGCCTGCTGGTCTTCAAGTCCGCAGATCCGGCTTCAATCTGGGTGATCTTCATCTCCAGCATCTGGCCGATGATTCTCAACACCGCCGCCGGCGTGCGCCAGGTACCGCAGGATTATTTGAACGTTGCACGCGTGCTGGCGCTGCCCGAAATCAAGATCGTCACCAAGATCCTGTTCCCGGCCGTACTGCCGCACATCCTCACTGGTGTGCGCCTGGCGATCGGCGTGGCCTGGCTGGTCATCGTGGCGGCGGAAATGCTCACCGGCGGTGTCGGCATCGGCTTCTGGGTATGGGACGAATGGAACAACCTGAACGTCGAACACATCATCATCGCCATCTTCGTCGTCGGTATCGTCGGTCTGATTCTGGAACAGGCACTGGTTCTATTGGCTAAACGGTTTAGCTACGGTGAAACACATTAAGGAGCACAACATGGAAAAGTATGTCGAACTCGATCGAATCAATGTGATCTTCCCCACCAACAAGGGTCCGTTCCAGGCACTGAAGGATATCTCCCTCAGCATCTCGCAGGGCGAGTTCGTCACCCTGATCGGCCACTCCGGCTGTGGCAAATCCACGCTGCTGAATGTGGTGGCTGGACTGAACATGCCCAGCACCGGCGCGGCATTGTGCGCGGGGCGCGAAATTCCCGGCCCCGGGCCCGATCGTGGCGTGGTGTTCCAAAACCACTCCCTGCTGCCCTGGCTCACCTGCTTCGAAAACGTCTACCTCGCGGTCGAGCGCGTGTATGGCACCAAGGAAGGCAAGCCCAAGCTGAGAAAACGTACCGAGGAAGCCATCGCCCTCGTCGGGCTTTCACATGCCGCGCACAAGCGCCCACAGGAAATTTCCGGTGGCATGAAGCAACGCGTCGGCATTGCCCGCGCTTTGGCAATGAATCCCAAGGTGTTGCTGATGGACGAGCCTTTTGGCGCGCTGGATGCGCTGACCCGCGCCCACCTGCAGGACGAGTTGATGAAAATCGTCGTGGAAACCAAGAGCACCGTGGTCATGGTGACGCACGACGTGGACGAGGCAGTGCTGCTGTCGGATCGCATTGTCATGATGACCAACGGCCCGTCCGCCACCATCGGCGACATCCTCACTGTCGATCTACCGCGTCCGCGTAATCGCCTGCAACTCGCGGAAAACCCGCACTATCACCACCTGCGCGGACAGGTGCTGGAATTCCTGTATCAGCGGCAAATGCGCCCCGCGGCGGCAGCCTGACCTTTAATGGTGCAGAACTGCTGGCGCATGGTGCATTCATGCGCCAGCAGTGTGCACACCATTTCTTTTTTTCTGCGATGTGCATTGTCATTATCCATTACACATCAACGAATTACTGACCTGGCACGTCCCATGCTATTCCTTCCCTCCATGTAGGTTTTTTTATTTAGCCACGCTCCTTTTTCAGGGGTCTTCCGGAGGGATCATGAATCCAGGATTTTGGAAAACGGGCCACACGCCCACGCTGCTGTCCGCATTTTTATATTTTGACATTGCCTTCATGACATGGGTGATTCTGGGGCCGCTTGGCGTGCAGATCGCGTCGGATCTTGCGCTTACACCCGTGCAGAAAGGTCTGATGGTCGCCACACCCGTGCTTGCAGGCGGCATTTTGCGCGTAGTGATGGGTGTTCTGGTGGATCACCTCAAGCCAAAGAAAGCCGGCCTGATCGGCCAACTCATCGTCATCGGCGCCATGTTGTGGGCGTGGCTTGCCGGCATTCATGATTTTCGCGAAGCCCTGATTCTGGGTGTGATGCTCGGCTTTGCCGGCGCGGCTTTCGCCGTAGCGCTGCCGCTCGCTTCGCGCTGGTATCCGCCTCAGCACCAGGGTACGGCATTGGGTATTGCAGGCGCAGGAAATTCCGGAACCGTACTCGCAGCGCTATTGGCGCCTGGACTTGCCGTGGCTTTCGGCTGGGGCAACGTATTCGGTCTTGTGCTGATTCCGCTTGGCCTGGCTTTCCTGGTGTATGTGGTTTTTGCTAAGGATGCGCCGGACTGCCCGCCACCCAAGTCATTGCATCAATATCTCAACGTGCTGAAAGACAAGGATGCCTGGTGGTTCATGTTCTTTTATTTCTGCACCTTCGGCGGCTTTGTGGGGCTGGCTTCCAGCTTGACCATCTACTTCAATGACCAGTACGGTATGACGCCTGTGCAGGCTGGTTATTTCACCGCCGCGTGCGTGTTCGCGGGTTCGCTTGTGCGGCCCATCGGCGGCGCGCTTGCGGACCGGATTGGCGGTATCCGCACCTTGCTTACCATGTATATGCTGGCGGGTCTCTTTCTCATTCTTGTCAGTTTTGGCGCGGATTCCGCCTGGGGCGCGCTGGCGCTTTTCATCCTTGCCATGGGCAGCCTGGGCATAGGCAATGGTGCGGTGTTCCAACTCGTGCCCCAGCGCTTCAGAAAGGAAATCGGTGTGATGACCGGCTTGGTTGGCATGGCAGGCGGCATCGGCGGCTTCTATCTCGCCGCCAGCCTGGGCTACATCAAGGGCGCGACCGGCAGTTATCAGCTCGGTCTGCTTATTTTCGCGGGCCTGTGCTTTGTCGCCCTGCTTGGCCTCACCTCGGTTAAAACCCGCTGGCGCACAACTTGGGGCGCGGCACATGTCGCCGGTGCCAAAGTATGATGGCTGCTAGATGACCCTGAATATTTCCTTCGGCCATACCACCAACATCGGTAAACGCGAGCGCAACGAAGACCGCGCCGCGTTTGCTCAACCGGATGCAGCGGAGGCAAGCCGGAAAGGCCTGATTGCCGCGCTTGCGGATGGTGTGGGTGGCGGTGAGAACGGCGGCGAGGCCGCGCAAACCGTGGTGCGCGGGCTGATCCAGGATTACTACGCCACGCCGGACACTTGGGAGCCGGGTCATGCGATGCAACGCATTTTGACCGCATTGAACCGCTGGCTCTATGGGCAAAGCGTGTCACGCCATCTGCCGGGCGGCTACGCTTCAACGCTGACCGCGCTGGTGTTTCGCGGCCAGCGTTACTGCCTGGCGCACGCCGGCGACTCACGCGCCTACTTGCTGCGGGGCATGGAATTACAACAGCTCACCACGGATCACGTCTGGTCACAGCCGGGCATGGAGCATGTATTACGCCGCGGGATGGGGCTGGACGAGCACATCCTGCCGGATGTTTCGGGAGGAAAATTGCAAGCCGGCGACGTGTTCATTCTGTTATCGGACGGCGTGTGGTCGCCGCTTGGAGAGAAGGAACTTCAACGCCTATCTGCACTTTACCGCGACCCTGAAATTCTCGCGCGAGAGCTGGTGGAAACTGCCCTGCGCAAGGGAGGACAAGACAATGCCACGGCGCTCGTCGCGCGCATTGATGCCGTACCGGAAGAGAATCTGGCCGACGAACTAGCCGAATCGCAAACCCTGCCATTGCCGGAAAAGCTCAAGCCAGGCCAACGCCTCGACGACTTTGAGGTCGAGGAAGTGCTGCATGATTCGCGCGAAACCCTGCTCTACCTGGGCAGGCAAACCGCCACCAGCAGACTCTATGTGCTTAAAACGCTCAAGACCATCATGGAAGGCGACGCCCGTGCCAAAGCGCGCCTGCTGTCGGAGGAATGGCTGGGCAAGCGCCTGCAATCGCCGTACTTCCCACAAATCATGCCCTTGCCTGCGCGCAATTATCTTTATTACGTGCAGGAATGGCACGAAGGCCGCACGCTCGGACAGGCGTTGGCTGCGGGCGAGCATTTTTCCGTTACCGAATCAGTCACACTCGGCATCCGCCTCACCAAAGGCTTGTCCGCCTTGCACCGGCTGGACATTCTCCACCGCGACATCAAACCGGAAAACTTGCACCTGTCAGTGGACAACAAGCTGCGCATCCTCGACCTGGGCGTGGCCGCCTGCCCAGTGCTGGAAATCTCCGCGCCGGAGGAAATTCCCGGCACGCCAAGTTACATGGCGCCGGAACTGCTGTCTGGCGGAGAAGCCAGCTGGCGCACCGACCTGTACGCTGCGGGCGTCACGCTCTATCAACTGCTCACGCGCAAATATCCCTACGGCGAAATCGAACCGTTCCAGCACCCAAAATTTGGCGAGCCGGTTTCACCCAGCCGCTATCGCACTGACATTCCTGTCTGGCTGGAAAACATTCTGCTCAAAGCGGTGGCGCGCGACCCGTCGAGCCGGTTTGAAACCGCCGAGGAGTTTCGTCTTGCACTGGAACGCGGCGATGCTTCGGGGATTTCCGCACCACGCCGGACGCCGCTGGCAGAAAGCAATCCGCTTGCACTCTGGCAGGGCATTGCCGTCATCTCTCTGCTCGCCAATCTGCTATTGCTCTACCTCCTCCTGGCCAGCTGATCAAAGTTGGCAACGTGCTGGTGCATGAAGCACCACGCAAGTGCACTGTCTGTATCCAGCACCCCACAACAACGCTGCTTCCGCCTTAAATTTCAACAGCTTATCTGCTGGCACGGCTTCTGCTAGTTGAATTCCTTAACAGGCTGAACTGTTGAATTCAACGCATACGTAGAAAGTGAAAACATGGACATGAGCGATATGCCAAAAAGAGAAAAGCTCAAGCTGGTCATGGTCGGCAATGGCATGGCCGGCGTGCGCACGCTTGAGGAGCTGCTGAAGCTGGACCCAGCGCTGTATGACATCACCGTGTTCGGCAACGAACCGCACCCCAATTACAACCGCATTATGCTTTCTCCGGTGCTGGCCGGCGAGCAGACGATCGAACAGATCATCACACATTCGCGCGAGTGGTATGCGGAAAACGGCATCACGCTGCATACCGGTAAGAAGGTCGTAAAGATCGACCGCCAGAAACGCTTTGTCGAATCGGAAGACGGTACGCGCGCCAGTTACGACCGGCTGCTGATCGCGACCGGCTCCATGCCATTCATCCTGCCCGTGCCTGGCGCAGATTTACCCGGTGTAGTCGGCTTCCGCGACATCGCCGATGTGGACGCGATGATTGCTGCCTCGGGGCAGTTCAAAAACGCCGTGGTTATTGGCGGCGGTCTGCTGGGACTGGAAGCCGCGAATGGATTGAAGCTGCGCGGCATGGATGTATCCGTGGTGCATATCGGCCCCTGGCTGCTGGAGCGTCAGCTTGATGAACCCGCTGCGAGGCTGCTGCAAGGCAATCTCGAAGCCAAGGGCCTGAAATTCCTGTTGCAGAAGCAGACTGCTGAACTCGTCAAGGGCGAATCCGGCCGCGTCTGCGCCGTCAGATTCAAGGACGGTGAAACCGTGCCCGCCGACCTGGTTGTGATGGCCGTCGGCATCCGCCCCAACACCGCGTTGGCGGAATCCGCTGGCCTGCATTGCGACCGTGGCATCCGCGTCAACGACACGCTGCAAACCGTGACCGACCCGCGCATTTATGCCATCGGCGAATGCGTCAACCATCGCGGCACGGCGTATGGCCTGGTCGCCCCCCTGTTCGAACAGGCCAAGGTCTGCGCCAACCACCTGGCTGAATATGGTATCGCGCGCTACACCGGCTCGATGACCTCGACCAAGCTGAAAGTCACCGGCATTGACCTGTTCTCCGCTGGTAACTTCACGGGAGGCGACGGCTACGAGGAAATCGTCCTGCAGGATGCGGGACGCGGCGCCTACAAGAAGCTGATACTGAAAGACAACAAGCTGGCAGGCGCCTGCCTGTATGGCGACACCCTGGACGGTACCTGGTACTTCGAACTCATGCGCGACGGCACCGATGTTTCGGACATTCGCGACAAGCTGCTGTTCGGACGCAGCCATCTGGGCGACTCCGGCCACGGTGACGAGAAAACTCGCGTCATGTCGCTGCCAGACTCCGCCGAAATCTGTGGCTGCAATGGCGTATGCAAAGGCACCATCGTGCAGGCCATTGTCGCCAAGAAGCTGTTTACGCTGGACGAAGTGCGTTCCCACACCAAGGCATCTTCCTCCTGCGGCTCATGCACCGGCCTCGTTGAAACCATCCTCGCGGCAACCGCAGGTGGCGACTACTCAACCGCGCCATCGAAGAAACCAATGTGTGGCTGCACCGAACACACACACGATGAGGTGCGCGCCGCGATCAAGACCAATGGCCTCAAGACCATGCCCGAAACCATGCGTTTCCTTGACTGGAAAACGCCAGACGGCTGCAACAAGTGCCGCCCCGCGCTCAACTACTACTTGCTGTCCGCCTGGCCAACAGAGTACGAAGATGATGCACAGTCACGCTACATCAACGAACGCGCGCACGGCAACATACAGAAGGACGGCAGCTTCTCCGTGGTACCTCGCATGTTCGGCGGCCTGTGCACTCCGTCCGACCTGCGTGCCATCGCCGATGTGGCGGACAAGTTCAAGGTGCCAGAAATGAAAGTTACCGGTGGCCAGCGCATCGATCTCTTCGGCGTGAAAAAGGAAGACCTGCCCGCCATGTGGAAAGACCTGTCCGACGCGGGTTTTGTCTCTGGCCACGCCTACGGCAAAGCGATGCGCACGGTGAAAACCTGCGTGGGTGCAAAGTGGTGCCGCTTCGGCACGCAGGATTCGACCGGGCTGGGCGTAAAACTGGAAGAGCTGACCTGGGGCTCGTGGATGCCGCACAAGTTCAAGCTTGCCGTGTCCGGCTGTCCGCGCAATTGCGCCGAGGCCACCATCAAGGACTTTGGCGTGGTGTGCGTGGATTCGGGCTATGAGCTTCACGTGGGCGGCAACGGCGGCATCAAGGTCCGCGTCACCGATCTGCTGTGCAAAGTCGAAACGGAAGAACAGGTGCTGGAATACTGCGCGGCCTTCACCCAGCTCTACCGCGAAGAAGCGCATTACCTGGAACGCACCGCGCCGTGGGTCGAACGCGTGGGTCTCGCGCACATCAAGGCCAAGGTCGTCGAAGATGAGACCAACCGCAAGGCCTTGGCCGAACGATTCCTGATTTCGCAGAAGCCCGCGCAGGTCGACCCCTGGAAAGCCCGCGCCGAAGGTGTGCAAGCGTATGAGTTCAAGCCCTTGGCAGAATTCGCTTGAGGCTGAGATGACAACATCTGGATTGCTTCGTCGGCTTCACCTCCTCGCAATGACGTCATTGCGAGCGCCGAAGGCGCGTGGCAATCCAGGGTTTACAACCTGAATGGATAAGCAACCATGCAAACCGCAACCATGATGAAAGATGAACCCTGGCTGACCGTTGGCCGTATTGAAGACATCCCGAAACAGGGCGCGCGCGTCATCGCCGCCCCCGGCGGCAACATCGCCGTGTTCCGCACGGTGGATGATGAAATCTTCGCCCTGCGCGACAAATGCCCGCACAAAGGCGGACCACTGTCGCAGGGCATCGTCCACGGCAAGAAAGTCGCCTGTCCGCTGCACGACTGGAAGATCAACCTCGATTCCGGCATCGCTGTGGCACCGGACGAAGGCTGTGCCGCCAGCTTTCCAGTGCGGGTGATCGATGGCGTGGTGGAACTTTCGCTTACCCCCAATACAGGATGCCCCAATCACTGATAACGATTTTCAGGCATGGCTGAAGAACAACAAGCTGTACACACCACTTGCCCCTACTGCGGCGTCGGCTGCGGCGTAATGGCTTCCGTGGATGATCACGGCACCGTCACCGTCAAGGGCGACCCGGACCATCCGGCCAATCTGGGGCGCTTGTGTTCCAAGGGCTCTGCGCTGGGTGAAACGGTCTATCTGCACGAGCGCCTGCTTTACCCGGAGATTGCTGGCGAGCAGGCAAGCTGGGAACAGGCCATCGCGACGGTTGCGGGGCGATTCAGCGAAATCATCCAGGAACACGGGCCCGATGCCGTCGCCTTTTACGTTTCCGGCCAGCTTCTGACTGAAGACTACTACGTGGCGAACAAGCTGATGAAGGGCTTTATCGGCTCCGCCAACATCGATACCAACTCACGTCTGTGCATGTCTTCCGCCGTGGCCGGGCACAAGCGGGCCTTTGGCGAAGATGTCGTGCCCGGCTGCTATGACGATCTGGATCGCGCCAAGATGATCGTGCTGACAGGATCGAATGCAGCATGGTGTCATCCGGTATTGTTCCAGCGGATCACGCGCGCAAAGCAGGCGAATCCGGATCTTTTCATCGTGCTGATCGATCCGCGCAAGACCCAAACTGCCAGCATTGCCGACCTGCATCTTGCACTCAAGCCCGGCACAGACAGCATGCTGTTCAATGGCCTGCTTGCATGGCTGGAACAGACAGGCGAGTGCAACACCATGTTCACCTCGCATTGCACTTCAGGCATGGAAGAAGCCCTGGCTGCGGCGCGCCAGTCCGCCCAGGATGTAGAAACCGTCGCCGAGGCTTGCGGGCTCACCGTTGAGAATGTGGGCGAGTTCTACCGCATGTTCGCGCGCACCGAGCGCGTCGTCACCATTTTTTCACAAGGTATCAACCAATCTTCCAGCGGCGTCGACAAGATCAACAGCATCATCAATTGCCACCTGTACACGGGTCGCATCGGTCGCCCCGGCATGGGCCCGTTTTCCTTTACCGGCCAGCCCAACGCCATGGGCGGCCGCGAGGTTGGCGGTCTCGCCAACCAGCTGGCCGCGCACATGGAAATCGCCAACCCCGAGCACCGCAACCGCGTGCAACGGTTCTGGGATTCGCCGGTCATCGCCAGCAAGGAAGGCCTGAAAGCGGTTGACCTGTTCCACGCCATCGAGGAAGGCAAGGTCAAGGCCGTCTGGATCATGGCGACCAACCCGGTTGTCAGCCTGCCCGAAGCCGACAGGGTGAGAGCAGCACTGGCGAAATGCGAACTGGTGGTGGTATCGGATTGTGTGCGGGAAACCGACACCGCGAGGCTTGCCCACATCCGCCTGCCTGCTCTTTCGTGGGGCGAAAAAGACGGCATGGTCACTAACACCGAACGCCGCATGTCGCGTCAGCGCCAGTTTCTGCCGCAGCCCGGGCAAGCCCGGGCGGACTGGTGGATCATCAGCGAGGTCGCGAGAAAGATGGGCTACGCTGAGCATTTCCCTTATCAATCTCCGGATGAAATCTTTCGTGAACATGCCGCGCTTTCTGGTTTCGAAAATGCGGGCGAGCGCAGTTTCGACATCAGCGGACTGGCGGCAATGAGCGAGGAAGACTATGTTGGCTTCCAGCCACTTCAATGGCCGGTCAACGGCAGGTATCCTGATGGCACCAGCCGCCTGTATGGCGATGGCAAGTTCAACACAGCGGACACACGCGCCCGCTTCCTCCCGGTCACGCCCAGGCCGCCTGCCACTGCGCCGGATGAAAATTATCCCTATGTGCTGAATACCGGCCGCGTGCGCGATCACTGGCATACCCTCTCGCGCACCGGCATGTCGCCGCGCCTGTCCACGCACACATTCGAACCCTACGCAGAGATTCATCCCGACGACGCCTCCCGGCACAAGCTTGCCCAAGACAGTCTTGCCCGCGTCATCAGCCCCAACAGCGAAATTTATGTGCGTGTCAAAATCAGCGATGCCCAGCAGCGCGGCAGTCTGTTTGTGCCGATTCACTGGAACGACACCTTCACGAGCAAGGCACGGGTTGGCACGCTGATCGGCGCGATTACCGATCCACTGTCCGGCCAGCCGGAGTTCAAGCACGGCGTAGCTCGAATCGAGTCCTGCGATTCGCAATGGCAGGGATTCATCCTGACACGGCGCAACCGCCTGAGCCTGCAATACGCCAGCTACTGGACGCGCTCGCGCGGCCGTGGATTGTGGCGCTATGAAATTGCCGGCAAGGAAAGTCCGGCGGACTGGCCGCAGCGCGCACATTCACTGTTGAGCGACGAGAACGACGCGCGCAGCAACTGGGCGGAATATTTCGACAAAGCGAGAAGCCACTATCGCGCCGCGCGGTTTGATGGCGAACGTCTTGAAAGCTGCGTCTTCATCAGCAGGGACGCCCTGCTGCCGGAACGTGACTGGCTGATCAGCCTGTTCCAGAAAGACAGACTCGAACCTCATGAACGCCAGAGTCTGCTCCTTGGCAAGCCGCTCGTGGAACAGAAAGACAGCGGACGGATGGTATGCGCCTGTTTCGGCATCGGCGAAAACACCCTGCGCGAGGCCATCGCCAAAGGTGCCAACTCGGTGGAGGCACTGGGCATACAACTCAAGGCAGGAACCAACTGCGGGTCATGCATACCAGAACTCAGACAACTACTCACACAGTCAGGCCATGGTAAATCAGAGCAGGCAATCGCGGCCAGCGCCTGAAAGATGCGACCACATCAACCAGGCTGGAATCGCCCCTCAAATTCAGATTGCAGTTGGCAAATGCATAAGCCATGATTGACGCATGGACGCACTTCAAGAACCACTGCACGCCAAACCCACCGCCCTTTCGGCGGGCGTGGTCGTTGTTCGCCGTGAACATGACCGCTGGCGCCTGCTGATCCTGCGCGCATACAGCAAGTGGGATTTCCCCAAAGGCATGGTGGAGCCGGATGAAACGCCGCTGCAAGCGGCTATCCGAGAAACCGCTGAAGAAGCCTCGATCATCGATCTCGATTTCCGGTGGGGTGAAATCTATTTTGAGACCGCGCCCTATAACCAGGGCAGCAAGATGGCGCGCTACTACCTCGCCGAAACCAAGCAGGCACACATCTCCCTGCCTGTTTCACCTGAACTGGGACATCCCGAGCACGATGAATGGCGCTGGGTGAATGTCGAAGAAGCGCAGAAATTGTTGCCGCCCAGATTACAGCCGGTTCTTGCTTGGGCAAACAAGGAACTAGGATAAATGTGTTGCACCATTCGATTCATCCCTGACCGTAGTGCTTGAACTTTTCCAGCACCTCATCCATTTCCGCATCGCTTAACAGCACAGGTTCGCCCATCAGCTTCGCGCGCCAGTATTGCGCGCAAAGTTCTTCCAATTCCACCGCAAGAGACAGTGCAGCATCGAGGCTGGCGCCGACTGCGACCTGACCATGATTGGCCATGAGGCAGGCGCGGCAGTCTTGCAGTGCAACGAGCACGGCATTAGAAAGCGCCTGGGTGCCGAAGGTGGCGTAATCGGCACAGCGAATGTCTTTTCCACCAGCGGCGGCGACCATGTAGTGGAAGGCGGGAATGCCCTGGCGCAGGCAGGACAGACTGACTGCGTGGGATGAATGCGCGTGCACGATGGCATTCACTTCCAGCCGCGCACGATAGATGTCGCGGTGGATGCGCCACTCGCTGGAAGGTTTGAGACTGCCGCTGGCCTGACCTTCCATGTCAATGAACACCATCTGTTCGGGCTGCAGCGTGTCATTGGGCAGGCCGCTGGGCGTGATGAGAAAGCCATCTCCAGACCGGACACTAACATTGCCGGAAGACCCCTTGTTCAGCCCCTGGCTAACGGTTTGCCTGGCTGTCGCGGTAAGGGCCGCGCGAAGGTTGGATTCGTTCATGGCGTCTTCCTCATGCTTTCCGGCGTACATTTGTTCCGGCTTCGGGATAAAGCTGCGACAGGCCTTCGCGCGTGGCGGGGCACACGCCGCGCTCGGTGATGATGCCAGTGATGAGCCGCGCCGGAGTCACATCGAAGGCAGGGTTTGCGGCATGGCTTTGTGTTGGCGTCAACCGCACGCTCGTCACACTGCCGTCTTCCGCTTGCCCCTGGATGTGGGTGACTTCGGCAGCGGCGCGTTCCTCGATGGGGATGCCGCTGCCGTCATTCAATCTCCAGTCGATGGTGGGGCCGGGCACGGCAACATAGAATGGCACGCCGTTGTCTTTGGCGGCCAGCGCCTTGAGATAGGTGCCGATCTTGTTGGCGATGTCGCCATTGGCCGCCGCGCGATCCGCGCCGACGATGATGAGATCGACCTGGCCATGCTGCATAAGATGGCCGGCTGCGTTGTCGGCGATGACCGTGTGCGGCACGCCGTGCTGCGCCAGTTCCCACGCAGTAAGCGCCGCGCCCTGGATGCGCGGCCGCGTTTCGCTGACCCACACATGCACGGGAATGCCAGCATCGAAAGCCGTGTAAACCGGGGCCAGCGCGGTGCCCCAGTCTACAGTAGCAAGCCAACCCGCATTGCAGTGAGTCATGACGTTGACGGCGCGACCGGTTTTTTCGTGTTGCCACTTGATGAGTTCGCCGCCATGACGACCGATGGACTGGTTGAGTTTCACATCTTCGTCGCAGATCGCCGCCGCTTCGATCCAGGCTGCTTCGCGCCGTTGCGCAATAGAAAGCTGTAAGAGCCTGCTCTGCATGCGTTCCAATGCCCAGCGCAGATTGACCGCCGTGGGCCGGGTGGCCATGAGCCGTTCGCAGGCCATTTCCAGACGGCTTTCAGATGCATCCTCCGCCAGGGCAAGCGCAACGCCGTAGGCCGCCGTGGCGCCAATCAGGGGCGCGCCACGCACGCGCATGATGGAGATGGCTTCTGCGGCATCTTCCAGCGTGTGCAGCGTGCGGAATTCCAGCCGATGCGGCAGCAGGGTCTGATCGATGATTTCGACATCGCTGCTGCCGGGCAGTGGGCGGATGGTGCGGGTGGGTGTGCCGTGGATGTTCATATGGTATGCAGGGTAAAGCCTTCGGCATTTTATCGCCGCGTTTGCGCCCATGTTGCCGCTCTTCAGTAACTTCAGAAAATCACCGTAAAAACACGTGCCGGTGAAGCTTCATCATTGCTGTCGGCCGGTGCGCACGATTACCGGGATGCAAGTTTATAACTAATTGATTTTATGAATATTTTGTTTGGCATGGGTTTTGCGGTTTTTTGAAGAAAAAGCAACCGGATTGCGGAACGAGTAAAAACCACGAATGGACAAGCTGACCTACCTGCTGCTGCGCCAGATTGAGCGAGGCGCCACCTCGCCCAACTTCAGCCAGCTTGAACAGCAATTCCCCCGCATTGCCATGCGCCTGGTCGAGCTTTGGCACAATGCAACTTGCGGCGACTATCTGCGCTCCCTGTTGATGGATGACCGGGGCGACCGGCAGGGCTTTCCACCCGATGTCTTGAATGACCTGATGCTGCTGGACAGCATCCACTGGTCCAATGCGGACAGGCACGATCCCTTCGGCGTTAACAGCAGTTTCGAATTCAGTTTCTCAGGCACATCCAACTCTGGCACTCGTTCCGGCAGTTCATCCAAACCCGCAAGCTGGATAAGGCGGGACACGTCCAAAGACCAGTCTTAAGGGTGGCGGCTTGAGAAGCACATCATCAACGCCAATTTCTGGCGAGACCGAACAATTCTGATTGCGCCACAGGGTGTATACCCATGCTGGCCTGATATGAATGTCCAGATAATGTTGGTCTATATATGAACCTTCCACGAACAAACGAGGAGGCGACAATGGACACCCAAAACCACGGACTTGCTGTCCACAATTTCAACTTTACCAATTATGTAGCCACCGATCCGCTGCCACGAGACCAGACACAAAGTTTGAGGCTGCATGAGCCCACCCAGATGTTGAGTTATATCGATCCGATTACGGGCCGGGGAATCGAAGATCTTGCGGGTCATCCCTATATCGTCGATGGCAACATGACCATGTATTTCGAATCCGAGGAAACGCGCCAGGAATATCTGGACACGCCTATCGACCACCCCTTCCATCTGGTCGACAACCCGATAGACGAGGGATACGACGAAGGCTGAAACTGCTTGTTCAGAATGCTCAATTGATTTTCAGCATTCTGGCCAGGTAATCGAAGAACACGCTGTAAAGCGCGATCGGTATGGGCAGCCCGAGCAGGGTACCGATCAGATGGTCGCGAAATTTAGCACCTGATAGCGCCAGGGTGTAGTTGAGCGCAGGTACCGTCTGAAAAAGCATTCTCAATACAAGAATGCTCCTTATCGGGTGCGCGTCGAAATGCTGGAACAGGCGTTTCGCAAATTTGTTATCCATCTGCCGCAGCGCGCTGCCGCCAAGAAAACGAATCGCTACAAACGTCACGACACAGGAAACGCACGCGGCGACATAGGTTGCAATGCCGCCCATGGTCTTGCCCAGCGTCAGCACCGCAGCAGCCAGAAACACCCAACCCGGAATCTGTACCAGATTGCCCAGTGAGAAAACCAGTACAAAAACGAGCAGGCCGCTGATCTTGTTATCCAGTATGACCTGCTGCAGATACTTGAGGGTGAAATGATCCCTCAGTCCTGTTAGCTCGAATATGGCAAACAGCACAACCAGAAATACTGCCACCATGATGAGTCGTTTGTATTTTTGCATGTTGTACCAGCCCCAAATGAGCCACCCCGGAGACCAGGAATCGATCCATTGTAAGCACTATCGGGATTAAATTTGAAACACTGATTTCCATCCGTCAGGGTTTATTTCAAAGCCATTCTTCGCCCTCGGGCAAACCTTCCAGGCTCAAACCAAAGTGACTGATTGCAATCCACATGTCATGTATCCATGCTTGCATGATCTTCCCCTGACAACCCATTCCCCCAAAATGAGGAATGGGCGGTTTATGCAGCTTTGCGATTACACAATATCAAAGCGATCCAGGTTCATCACCTTATTCCAGGCCGCGACGAAGTCCTTGACGAACTTCGCCTG
>ERZ1645185.603-NODE-603-length-14985-cov-8.853918_pt1 | contig 14985 bp, 13 predicted proteins | sample MGYA00575351_ERZ1645185 | MGnify/ENA primary metagenome ERZ1645185 (study PRJEB40838, sample SAMN11284767) | freshwater sediment metagenome | isolation source: river sediment | host: Sediment | place: India: Jana village, Kanpur | collected 2015-12-17 ...
GCATCGACGCCGCGCCGCGCGGCATGCCGCAGATCGAAGTCAGCTTCGACATCGACGCTAACGGCATCATCCACGTTTCGGCGAAAGACAAGAAGAACGGCAAGGAGCAGCGCATCGAGATCAAGGGCGGTTCCGGCCTGTCCGAAGAGGAAATCCAGCGCATGGTGCAGGATGCCGAACTGCACCGCGAGGAGGATCGCCAGTTCCACGAGCTGGTCGGCGCCCGCAACCTGGCCGATGCCGCCCTGCACACCACCCGCAGCGCCATCAAGGATCACGGCGACAAGGTTCCGGGTGAGCAGCTCGGCGCCATCGAAACCGCGATCGCCGATCTCGACACCGCCATGAAAGGCGATGACAAGGCCCAGATCGAAGCCAAGACCCAGGCGCTGAGTCAGGCTGCGCAGGCGCTGTATGCTGCCGCTGCAGCCGCGTCCGGTGCCGGCGGTGAAAACGCCGATGGCCAAGCCTCTGACCGGCCGGCCGGCGATGACGTGGTCGATGCCGAATTCACCGAAGTGAAAGACGATCAGAAGTAACCGATTCAAACCAGCCCACGCCGGGTTTCCGCCGGCGTGGGTTTTGCCGTTCTAAGATCCGGATCCGAATTCATGAGCAAGCGTGATTACTACGAAGTCCTCGGCGTCGCCAAGAACGCAAGCGAAGACGAACTGAAAAAAGCCTACCGGCGACTGGCGATGAAGCACCACCCTGACCGCAATCCGGGCGATGCCGATGCCGAACACGCGTTCAAGGAGGCCAAGCAGGCCTATGAAGTGCTCAGTGACGCCAACAAGCGCCGTGCCTACGATGCCCACGGCCACGCCGCTTTCGAGCACGGAATGGGCGGTGGCGGTCCCCAGGGCTATGCCGACATGGGCGACATCTTCGGTGATATCTTCGGCGACATCTTCGGCGGCGGCCGCGCCCAACGCGGACCGCGGCGGGGTTCCGACCTGCGTTACGTGATGGAACTGGAGCTGGAGGAAGCGGTCGCGGGCGTGGAAAAGCAGATCGAAATCCCGACCCTGGTCGAATGCGACAGTTGCGACGGCAGCGGTTCCGAAGACCGCAAGGTTGAAACCTGCAAAACCTGCAACGGCCGCGGCCAGGTGCGCATGCAGCGCGGCATTTTTTCCGTCCAGCAGCCCTGCCCGAACTGCGGCGGCAGAGGCCAGACCATCGCCAAACCCTGCAAGGCCTGCCATGGCGAAGGCCGCAAACAGAGCAGGAAAGTACTGAACGTGAAAATCCCGGCCGGCGTCGATACCGATGACCGCATCCGCCTGCAAGGCGAGGGTGAGGCGGCGCCCGGCGGCGGTGTCGCCGGCGATCTGTTCGTGGAAGTGCATGTGCGCGAACACAAGATCTTCCAGCGCGACGGCAACGACCTGTATTGCGAAGTGCCGATCCGGTTCTCGCAGGCGGCGCTCGGCGCCGAGTTGATCGTGCCGACGCTGCAGGGCGAGGCGCTGGTCAAGGTGCCGGCCGAAACCCAGACCGGCAAAGTCTTCCGTCTGCGCGGCAAAGGCGTGAAATCGGTGCGCAGCCATGCCACCGGCGATCTGCTGTGCCGGGTCACCGTGGAAACCCCGGTCAACCTGACCGCCCGCCAGCGGGAACTGATGCAGGAATTCGAAGCCACCTTCGAAGGCGAGGAGGGCGCCAAGCATTCGCCGAAATCAAGCACATTCTTCGATGGCGTGAAGTCGTTCCTTGACCGGATCATCTCCTGATCGCTCGGCCTGTCGTTGAGCGGGTTCTGTGACGCGCTCAACAGTTTTCAGGAATTTAACAAGAATTGAACATATCTCCATGAATTTGTTCATTTTAGGTTCATGGGTTTTTCTTGTATTCAGCCCTGGTTTGCGTTAGCGTGGTTACCATGTCGCATTCGAACTCATTGGGCATTAGGGCATGTTGAGATACTGGTTGCTGGTCGCAGCAGGAATGTTGTTGTCAGCTACGGTCAAAGCCGATGAAGTGGCTTTGATAGCCAAATTGGCCCCGAAAATCAGCCTGAAAGTGATCCAGGAAGCGGTGACTGCGATGAAATGCGCGCAGAATCACGGCGTCGGCCGCAGCGCCAGCCGCCTGGCCATCATCGATTATTCCATCCCGTCGCGCCTGCCACGCCTGTGGGTCGTCGACCTGAAACAGCAGAAACTCCTGTTCGAGGAACACGTGGCACATGGCCAAGGTTCCGGCAACGACGTTCCGAATGCATTTTCTGACCGTGACGGAAGCCATCAAACCAGTCTCGGGCTGTTTTTGACCGATACCACCTACCAAGGCGGCAACGGCTACTCGATGCGTCTGCGCGGTCTGAGCAAGGGTTTCAACGAGTCGGCCCTGCGGCGCCTGATCGTCATGCACGGAGCCGCCTACGTCAATCCGCTGGCGGCTTTGAGCATGGGCCGTCTGGGTCGGTCCTGGGGCTGCCCGGCGGTGCGTCGGGAAGTGGCGAAGCCGATGATTGATGCCCTGAAAGAGGGCAATTTCATTTATTCACACGGTCCGGGAACGGCGAAATTATCGCAATGCCGGACGGAAAACCTGTCTCTGGCATCGTTGCCCGGCGTCGCGTCTGACGCCATCACCGCACCGTAAGCCCGGTAATCCCGGAGCGTCATCGCGAATAGGTTTATAGTTCGCCTGCTTTGAATGTATCGCAGGCATCGATTTCGCCGCTTTCGAAACCACGACTGAACCAGGCCATACGCTGCTCGGCAGTGCCGTGGCTGAATGCATCCGGTACCACTTCGCCCCGGCTTTTGCGTTGCAGGGTGTCATCGCCGATGGCCTGCGCGGTGCGGATGGCCGATTCCATGTCGCCCGGCTCCAGCCACTGCTTTTCCTTCTGTGCGTAATGCGCCCACAGGCCGGCAAAGCAATCGGCCTGCAGTTCCTGACGCACCAGCAGTCCGCCGTCACCTTCGACCTTGCCGCCTTTGGCGCGAACCTCGTTGACCTGCCCGGAAATGCCGGTGATGGTCTGTATGTGGTGTCCGACTTCATGCGCGATGACATAGGCCTGGGCGAAATCGCCGCCGCCGCCGAGCGAGCGTTTCATTTCGTCGAAGAATTGGGTGTCCAGATAGATTTTTTGATCGCCCGGACAGTAAAACGGACCGGAAGCGCTGGTCGCGCCGCCGCAGGCCGATTGCACGGACCCCTGGAACAAGGTCATGGTCGGTGCCGGATAGCGTGCGTTGTTATCTGCGAAGATTTTTCCCCAGACGTCCTCGGTGGAAGCCAATACCACCGCCGAAAACTGCTGGTCTTCGGTAAGCGGCGCATTCGGGTCAATCGGGGCGCTTGGCGTTGCCGGTGCCTGCTGTTCCATCTGCGCCACCAAGCCCAGCATTTCTAGGGGGTTCTTGCCCATGATCAGGCCGAGAATCACCACGATCACGATACCACCCAGGCCCAGTTTCAGTCCGCCGCCGCCGCGACCGGAGCCGCCGCCGATTTCGACATTGCTGCTTTCACGCTGTCCACGCCATTTCATAAAGACTCCCTGCTGTGGAAAAACATCGGGGAAACCGTGCTTAAGCTAGCACCTGTTGCCGGACTATCAAAGCTCCGTCTGCTGGAATTGCAGGCGTGCCAGTTCGGCATACAGCCCGTTCTCTGCCATCAGGCTTTGGTGCGTTCCGACGGCGATGATGCGGCCCTTGTCCATCACCACGATGCGATCGGCTTTCAGCACGGTCGCCAGCCGGTGCGCGATGACCAAGGTGGTGCGGCCCTTCATCAGATGTTCGAGCGCAATCTGCACGGCGCGTTCGGACTGCGCATCCAGGGCGCTGGTGGCTTCGTCCAGCAGCAGGATGGGCGCGTTCTTGAGCAGGGCGCGGGCAATCACGATGCGCTGTTGCTGGCCACCCGACAACCGGGCGCCGTGTTCGCCGAGCTCGCTGTCGAGGCCGTCGGGCAGGGCCTGGATGAAATCCCAGGCTTCGGCGGCCTGGCAGGCCGAGATGATGGCCTCCTCATCGGCGTCCAGATCGCCGTAGCGGATGTTTTCACGGGCGCTGCCGCCGAAGATGACCGGATCCTGCGGCACGATGGCGATATGCCGGCGCAGATCATGAAGTGCCAGACTTTCCAGACCGGTTTCGCCCAACAGGATGCGGCCGGATTGCGGGTCGTAGAAACGCAGCAGCAGCTGGAAGACCGTGCTTTTACCGGCACCGGACGGTCCGACCAAGGCCACGGTTTCACCGGCAGCAATCGACAGGCTGAAACCATGCAAGGCCCGGTCATCCGGCCGGGTCGGGTAGCTGAAATCCACGTTCTCGAACCGGATCGGCAACCGGCTTCCGGCCTGCAACAGCCCGGTGCCGCTGCGTATGCCGCTTTCGCGCTGCAACAGCTCGGCTATCCGGCTCATGCCGCCGGCCGCACGCTGCACTTCCGACCAGACCTCGGCCAGCGCGCCGACCGAACCGGCGCCGATGACCGCGTAGAACACGAATTGGGTCAAGGTGCCCGGGCTCATGCTGCCGGCCACCACGCTGCGTGCGCCGGACCACAGGATCAGGGTGATGCCGCCGAAAACCACCAGGATCGCGAGGGCGGTCAGGCCGGACTGCATGCCGATGCGCCTGCGTGCCGCAGCCAGTGCGTAGGCGATGGCATCGTCGAAGCGCGCCGTTTCGAAGTTTTCGCGAACGAAACTCTGTACGGTGTGGATGGCGTTGAAGGCTTCGCTGGCACGGGCGTTGGCATCGGCCAGGCGGTCCTGGCTGTTTTTCGAGGCGCCGCGTACGCCGCGGCCGGACAGCACCATCGGCAGCACCATCAACGGGATGCCGACCAGCACATAGGCGCCAAGCCGCGGGTTGGTCACCGCCATCATCACCGCGCTGCCGATGACGGTGATGCCGCTGCGCAGCGCTATCGACATGCTGGAGCCGATCACCGTGCGCAGCAGTTCGGCATCGGCCGACAGCCGCGACAGCAGCTCGCCGGAACGGGTTTCGTGGAAAAAGCCCTGATCAAGGCGGATCAGGTGCGCATACAGTTTCCGGCGCAGATCGGCGATGACCCGTTCGCCGAGCAGCGATACAAAGTAAAAGCGGGTGGCGGTGGCCAGTGCCAAGGCCGCGGCTACCGCGAACAGCAGCAGGAACCAGCGGTCGATGTCGCCGTTTTTGGAGAAGCCCTGGTCGACCAGATGTTTGATGGCGATGGGAAAAAACAAGGTGGCCGATGAGGAAGCCGCCAGTGCCAGCAGCCAGAGCATCACCAGGGCCTTGTGCGGCTTCAGGAACGGCAACAATCCCTTCAGGGAATTGATCGGGGTTTTCAGCGCATCAGCCATCCGATTTGACCCCAAGGAGCAATTCGCCGTCGGACAAGGTCGCGTGCAGGGTCTGGCCCTGCGAGACCTGCTGGACGGAATGGATGATGCGTTGCTGGTCGTCACGCAGGATGCTGTAGCCGCGGCCGAGCGTGGCCAGCGGGCTGACCGCATTCAAGTGACCGCCGGCGCTTTTCAGCCGCTGCAGGCGCGTATGCAACCCGTTTTGCAGACTGCGTTGCAAACGCTGGTGCAGCGCCAAGACGACGCTCCGATGCAGGCGGATGGCAGCCTGCGGTGCTGCCCGTTCCAGACGGTGGGCGTTGCCGCGCAGCGCCTGGATTTTATCGCCGAGCGCCTCCTGCATGCCGTGATGCAGACGCACGGCCAGCGACTGCAGGGCTTGCCGGCCGGATTGCAGGCGTTGCGCCGGGTTCAGAACCTGCAGCCGCAAATGCGCCATGTCGCTGCGTTGCGCGTTGCGTTGCAGGCGGGCGCGTAGTGCCTCCGCAGCCCGGCGTTGCAGCTGGGCAAGCCGGTTCCGCACTTCATCGGCGGAGGGGCTGAGCAGTTCGGCCGCCGCCGAGGGCGTGGCGGCCCGCAGGTCGGCGGCAAAGTCGAGCAGGCTGTAATCGACCTCGTGGCCGACAGCCGATACCAACGGAATCGGGCAATCCGCCGCCAGACGCACCAGGCCCTCGTCGTTGAACGGCATCAGGTCTTCCAGCGAACCGCCGCCGCGGGTCAGCAGAATGGCATCGTAGCGGCCGCTGACGATGGCCGCTTGCAGTGCGGCGGCAATCTGCGCCGCGGCATCGGCGCCCTGTACCGGAACGGGCCAGAGTTCAACCGGCAACAGCGGAAAACGCCGTGCCAGCACGGTCAGCACGTCGTGGATGGCGGCCCCGCGCGGCGAGGTGATCAGCGCCAACCGTTTGACCATCGCCGGCAGTTTGCGCTTGCGTCCGGAATCGAACAGCCCCTCGGCGGCGAGCCGGGTCTTCAGCTGTTCATACGCCAGTTGCAGGGCACCTTGCCCGGCCGGCTCGGCGGATTCGATGTTCAACTGGTAATCGCCGCGTGCCTCATACAGCGTCAGCCTGGCCCGTACCAGAATCTGCTGGCCGTCCTTGAGCGGATTCGCCAGATACAGGGCGCGGTTGCGGAACATGGTGCAACGGATCTGGGCGCTGGCATCTTTGAGCACGAAGTAAAGATGTCCGGAGGCAGGGCGTGACAGGTTGCTGACTTCGCCTTCCAGCCAGATCTGGCTGAACTGGGACTCCAGCAGATCTCTGGCCAAGGCATTGAGCTGGGCTGGTTTGAAAATGCGCCGCTCGGGGACTTGAAGGGGATTTGCGCTCACCGGCATAGGATACCCGAGCGCACGGCATCACGGGATTTCCATTAAACTACGCGTCTGAGGAGAGCATCATGGCGGTTGCGTATACACGGTTATCCGGCGGGTTTGCCAAGGGTGGTGAAGGCATTGGCCCGGCCTTGCCGGCCGATGGCCGACCGCTCCGGCAATTTCTGGATAACCTGCCGCGCGGCAACCCGAAACAGACCGCGAAACTGCTGTTGGACGCCCTGCGCAGCTCCCTTCGGGTTCAGAAAAGCGGATCCGACCGCCTCAACCAGCTCGAGACGGCCCGTTCGGTCATTGTCGATACCGTGGCCTGGCTTGAGAACCAGTTCATCGGCAGTCCGTTGCCCTTGACCCAGGACCGGAAGGAAAGCGCGCTGCTGTCGATGGAGCTGGAGGTGGCGTTGGCTGACGGTTACCGTCTGGCCTGTGTGGAGTTGTGTGCGCCGAAAGGCAGCATCCCGCTGTTGAAATCCGGCGCCGTCAGCACGGTGCTGATCCGCGGACTGCGGCATTACCAACGGGCTTTGATGTCATCCTGGAAGCTCTACCACTCCCCTCCCGCCGGAGCCTGGTTGGGAATGCACGGCCTGTACCAGTTCGCGCTCGAACTGGGCGTGCAGGGCAAGGACGCCACGGATTCCTTGCTCGCGCGCAATCTGCGGCCGCATGGCCTGTACACGCAGACCGCGGTGTTGTCGCTGATGAATCCGCTGGCCTACGCACAGCCCGAGTTGGAGGTTCTGATGAGGTTGGCAGAGGCGTTTTCCGATTCCTTTACGGTCCTGCCGCGGCGCGGCGCCGAGGGTCATGTGGTGCTGCCGTTGCAGGCCGATCTGCCGCCGGATTGCGAATTGCCCGAAGACGAATCGGCTTTTCTCGATTTCAGCCGGCTGCAGCAGGCGATCGCCGAGGCATTGGCCGTTGGCGAAGGTGAAACCGCGGAGGTCTTGGCGCCCGGCGGGCACATCACGGTGGTCCGCAGCGCCTTGAGGCGCTGCCAGCGGGCCTTCGGACTGGCTTCGGCGCGGGCGGCCAACCGTTTGGTTTCCGAATACGCGATAGAAACCGTGACCGGACTGCATGCCTTGCATTATTTCGCCGCCGGCCGGCTGGATTTCGACAACTTCATCCAGAAACTGTCGCAATCCGGGCAGCAGGGACTGAGCCTTTCCGCGAATTGGATCGGTTCCGGTTCGGAAGGACAGCTGATGAAAGCCCAGAAAGCCAATGTGATGGATCACAGCCTGAACGGCTACCGCCTGAGCTGGCCTGCCAATGTGCCCAACCGCATCCGCATCGGCGAGATCATCGGTTTGAATGCCGCACCGCCGGAACTCGAGCCCGATTGGATGGTCGGCAGCATCCGCTGGCTGCGCTATGAAGACGACGGTTCGATCAGCGCCGGCGTCAAGCTGTTGTCGCGGCGCTGCAGTGCCGTGGCCATCCGCAGCAATCAGGACGGACGCCATGGCCAGCTCCAGCGTGGTCTGGAACTGCCGGCGCTGGATGAAGACAAGCCACGCCGGTTTCTGGTATCGGGAAAATCCGAAAGCGCCGCGCCGCGGATCGATGCGCTTTTCGGTCATGAGCCGTACCGGATGGGCGCCCCGCGCCAGATCGAACCGGTCAACACCCGCGCCCGCGCGATGGTGTCGAACATCGACTACACCCTGCTGGAGGAGCAGACCGTATGAGTGCGCCGCTCATGTCCGATCAGGCATTGCCATCGAGCCGCAGGCGCAGCCATGTCGTGCAGGTCGGCCGTCTGCAGGTCGGCGGCGGAGCACCGATCATCGTGCAGTCGATGACCAATACCGACACCGCCGATGTCAAAGCCAGCGTGCAGCAGGTTGCGCAGCTCTGGCGCGCCGGTTCGGAAGCGGTCCGCGTCACCGTCAACAATCCGGAATCGGCCAAGGCGGTTCCGCATATCGTCGAGAAGCTGGCGATGATGGGCATCGATGTGCCGATCATCGGCGATTTCCATTACAACGGCCATCAGCTGCTGACGGCTGAGCCGGCGTGCGCCGAGCTGTTGGCCAAATACCGGATCAATCCAGGCAACGTCGGATTCGGCAAGAAGCGCGACAGCCAGTTCGGTGCCATCATTGACTTGGCCAACCGGTACCAAAAACCGGTGCGCATCGGGGTCAACTGGGGTTCTCTCGATCAAGCGCTGTCGCAGCAGCTGATGGATGAAAACGCCCGCCGTGACGAACCCTGGGACGCCGCGCGCGTGCTGCGCGAAGCGCTTGTGCGTTCGGCGCTGGATTCGGCCGAACAGGCGGTACGGCTCGGCATGCCGGAAGACCGCATCATTATCTCGGCCAAGGTCAGCGGCGTGCAGGAATTGATCGCGGTTTACCGTGATCTGGCCAGGCGCTGCAGCTACCCGCTGCATCTCGGTCTGACCGAAGCCGGCATGGGCAGCAAAGGCATCGTGGCGTCGACCGCGGCCTTGGCGGTGCTGCTGCAGGAAGGCATCGGCGATACCATCCGCATTTCGCTGACGCCCGAGCCGGGCGCTTCACGCACGCAGGAAGTGATCGTGGCGCAGGAGCTGCTGCAGACCATGGGTCTGCGCGCGTTCACGCCCCTGGTGACGGCCTGCCCGGGCTGCGGACGGACCACATCGGAGTTTTTCCAGGAGTTGGCGAAATCCGTGCAGGAGCATGTGCGCGCGAAAATGCCGGAATGGAAGATCAGCCACCCCGGTGCCGAGCATCTGACGTTGGCGGTGATGGGCTGCGTCGTCAACGGCCCGGGCGAATCGAAACATGCCGATATCGGCATTTCGCTGCCCGGCACCGGCGAAGCGCCGGCGGCGCCGGTGTTCATCGACGGCGAAAAGAAACTGACCCTGCGAGGTGACAACATCGCGCAGGAGTTCACCGCCATCATCGACCGTTACGTCGACGAAAAATACGGGCGGACCTAGCCCGGTTGCCGCATCAACGGCCGGATGTAAGCGGTTTTTCCATGTACCGATGTTCGATGATGGCGCCGAATCGGGTCTTGAGATCGGCCGGGTTCGTTTTCGACACGCGGAATCCGAGCTGCTCGTACAGTTTCTGGGCCCGCGGGTTGCCCGCTGACACGTCCAGTGCCGCAGTGGCAAAACCCTGCTTTCTGGCCTGGTCGAGCAGGTGGTGTATCAACAGCGTTCCGAGGCCTTGGCCCTGCAGTTCGGGCATCACGCCGAAATGCCCGAGATAGGCGATGCCCTTGCGCGGCGGTTTCACCACCGACTCCATGCGCAGACCGCGGACCACCACCCGCGTGCCCGCCAGCGCGCCGTAATGCCGGTAGATCTGATGTACGCCAGCCATCAAAAACGGCAGTGCCTGTTTGGCATGCCAGAGCGCGCCGACCGCGGCCAGACGTCCCTCCAACAACAGGGCGGTATGGATCGAATACCCGAGCTCCATGCCGTCGTCGCGGAATGCGCGCTGCACGAAACCGGCGGTCTGCTCCCGGCGGCTGTCGGCAAAAATATAATCGAGCGCCGCGGGCCCCGAGCTGATGATCAACGGCACGGCCGAAACGGCATCGGCTGGCGTGCAGGCCCTGAAAGCGATGCGTGGCGGCTTTTCCGTCACGGCACGGCAACGGCCAGCGCCGCGAAAAAAATGCCGAGATGCAGCCACGACCAGCGCCGGAAGCGCTTGGCCAGCTGCTGCGCGGAATAATTGGAAATGATGAAAGGACGTCCGTCCGCAGGTTTCCGCAGGTATTGCTCATCCGGCTCTTCCGGTGCTTGGCCCTGCAATGCCTGCGCTTCGGCCGCGCGCCGGGCCGCTTCCCATTCGGCGGCGTCGATATGGCCGTCACGGTCGTTATCGAACCGCTGCTTCAGGCTTTGCTGGTCGTGTTTCCATTCCGCCAGCAGGGCGTTGCGCCGCTTGTCGACCGGGTTGCCATCGGCCTCGCGCAGCGAGCTGACATGCTCGCCCAGCACATACAGGGGCTCGTGCGACAGCAGCACGCGCTCATGGTATTTTTCATCGCCCGAGCGCCAGTTCCGGCTGTGCCGGGTGATGACCCGAGCTGCTTCCGGAACCACCAGGGCTCGGCCCTTGCCATCGGACAGGGAAAACGGCGAAGTGCTGGTTCCGCTATTGATGACACGCGTCTGGTTGCCGTCCACTTCCCAGACCGTGAATTCATACCAGAGACAGGGCAGTCCGGTCAGCGGACTCACCACCGGATAATCGGGATGGATGCCGCCGGTTCCGGTGACTTCGACATACCCTTGCGGAGCCGAGGACAGATTCGCGGTCGGGATATCGGCGATCTGCCGGTAGTGTCTGCGGCTGAGTATCCAGGCCCAGAGACTGACCCCGGCCGCAGGCATGGCCAGCCACGGCGTTCCGCTGCGGATGGCGAAGAACAGCAAGGCGGCGCTGGCCGCTGCCCACGAGGTTTCGCTCCAGACCAGTCTGGCCGATGGATTCAGCCCGAATTCCAATCCGCTCCGGCCTAGCGACCAATGGATCATGACCGGCTCAGGAGCGGAACAGCTGGCTTACATCGACATCGGAAGTCTGGGCGCTGCTGAATTTCAGCAGTTTGAACGGGCCGAAGCCGAACAGGCGCGCGATCAGGGTGTCCGGAAAATGCTCGATGCGGACGTTGTTGAGATTGACCGATTCGTTATAGAACTCGCGCCGGTCGGCGATGGTGTTTTCCAGCCCGCTGATGCGGACCAGCAGGTGTTGGAAGTTGTCGTTGGCTTTCAATTCCGGATATGCCTCGGCGACCGCGTTGATCTGGCCGAGTCCGCTACGCAGCTGCGTTTCGGCGGCGCCGAGGGCCTCGATGTTGCGGTTCTGGCTGGCGCTGAACACCGCCGAACGCGCCTGCATGACGTTTTCCAGCGTGCTTTTCTCGAACTGTGCGTATTGCCTGCAGACCTCGATCAGCTTGGGTAGTTCATCATGGCGCTGCTTGAGCAGCACATCGATGTTGGCGAACGCCTTCGAGACATTGTGCTTGAGACTGACCAGACCGTTATAGGCCATGATGCCCCAGACCACGGCCACGGCCGTGATGCCCAGTAAAATGATGCTTGCCATTGCTTTCCCCTGTTTTCGAGCGTTCAGTTTATCCGAAAACCGGCGCAATCCGCATCAGCGCTGCTGACTTTCCGCGGCGATATCCGGGTCGGTCACTGCCGGTTTGCGCAGCCGCGTCTCGCGGTGGGCGATGTAGAGGTTGGAGCCGAAAATGACGATGGCGCCGAGCAGGGTATAGCCGTCGACGCGCTCGCCGAACAGCCACCAGCCGAACACGCCGACCACCAGCACCTGCAGGAAGCTGATCGGGGTCAACATCGATGCATCGCCGAGCTGCAGGGCGCGGGTCCAGCACATGTGCGCGACGGTGCCGAACAGACCGGACAGGACCAGCCAGAGCCAGGTGATGCCGTACGGCCATTGCCAGAAGAACGCGGCCGGCAACAGCGACATCGGCACCCACAGCAGGGTCGTGTAGATCACGATGGCATCCGGCTTTTCGGTGCGGGTCAGGAATTTGATCGAGATGGCAACGCTTGCGCTCATCAGCGCCGCCAATGCCGCCACCAGGCTGGCGCTGGTGAACGTCTGCGCGCCCGGCCGGATCAGGATGAGCACGCCGATGAAACCGATGGCGACCGCGGCCCAGCGCCGCGCCCGTACCGTTTCACCGAGCACCCAGACCGCGCCGACGGTAACGAACAGCGGAGTCGAGTACGAAATGGCAATGGCCTGCGCCAACGGCAGGTGCACGATGGCCCAGAACCCGGCAAGCATGCCGACCGTGCCGATCGCGCAGCGCAGCAGGTACAAAGGCAGTTTGCCGGTTTTCAGGATTCCCGGGCCGTGCCGGAAAAATAGCGGCAGGGTGAAAAGCAATCCGAACAGGTTGCGGAAGAACGCGATTTCGAACGGGTGCTGGGTTTCCGATGCCAGCCGGATGGTTACCGCCATCAGGCCGAACAGAACCGTACTCAGCGCCATCAGCGTGACGGCGCGCGCCGTGGGATGCTGGTGCTTATCGGGGATCAGAAACGGCACCCAGAATGCGCGGTTCCGGTTCCAGGCGTATGCCGAATCGCCGTTCAACCGAATCGACCACGGCATCGGCCAACGCCAGCAGTTCCGCGCCGGTGGCGCTGCCGTAATTGACCAGTACCAGCGCATGCTGCTCCGATATGCCGGCATCGCCGGCACGGTGGCCCTTCCAACCGGCCTGTTCGATCAGCCAGGCGGCTGACAGTTTACGGCTGCCTGTCTGCCCGGAAGGGAATACCGGTGCCCCGGTATACTGCGCCAGAAAGCGTTCGGCATCGGCATCGGCAACGACCGGGTTCTTGAAAAAACTGCCGGCATTGCCGACCAGATCCGGGTTCGGCAGTTTCCGGGTGCGGATGCGACTGATCGCTTCCGCCAGATGCAGGGCGGAGGGTGTGTCGATGCCCATGGCGGCCAGTTCTTCGGCGACACCGGCGTAATTCATTTTCAGCGGACGGTTCCTGTCGAGCCGGAATTCGACCGCGCAGATCACCCATTCGTCGATTTCGCGCTTGAAGCGTGAATCGCGGTAACCGAATCCGCAGTCGGCGTTGCCGAGGCGTTTGAATTGTCCTGTGCTGCGGTTGAAGGCTTCCACGGTGTCGATGAATTCGGCCACTTCCGCGCCGTAGGCGCCGATGTTCTGGATCGGGCAGGCGCCGACCGTGCCGGGAATCAGGGCCATGTTCTCCAGCCCGTTCCAGCCGCGCGCCAAGGTCCAGTTGACCAGATCGTTCCAGCGCATGCCGGCTTCGGCGCGGATCAGCGCGTGGCTTCCGTCCTGCGACAGGATCCGGCAGTCGTCGGCGCTGATGCACAGTACCAGGCCCGGGTAATCGCCGGCGAACAGCACGTTGCTGCCTTCGCCGAGCACCAGTACCGGCATGTTCTTCAACTCTGCCAGTTGCAGGGCTTCCGGCAGGTCGTCGAGCGCCTTGATTTCGCACATGGCGCCGGCGCGCGCGGCGACGCGCAGGGTGTTGCGGCCCGCCAGCGAGACATCATCGGCCCAGCGCAGGCCCGGCATCAGGATTGGCCCAGGCGCCGGCGGCGCATGGCATCGACGCATTCGCCGATCAGCTCCGGACCGCGGTAGATGAAGCCGGTGTAGAACTGCACCAGCTGCGCTCCTGCTGAAAGTTTGCCGAGCGCGTCGGCGCCCTCGCTGATGCCACCGACGCCGATGATCGGAATCCGGTCATCCAGATGCAATCGCAGACGGCGCAGGGTGTGGGTGGATTTATCGAACAGGGGCTTTCCGGACAGCCCACCGACCTGCGCTGCCAGCGGGTGGCCGGCGATCATGCCGCGCTCGACCGTGGTGTTGCCGGCGATGACGCCGTCGAGCTTGGCGTCATTGAACACCTTGGCGATGCCCTCGATCTCCGACTCTGACAGATCCGGTGCGATCTTGACCAGCATCGGCACGCGGTGGCCGCGCACGTTGGCCAGGTCTTCCTGGGCCGTACGCAGTTCGTGGATGAACACGCGAAGCGCTTCCTCGCCCTGCAGGTCGCGCAGACCCTGGGTGTTCGGCGAAGAGATGTTGATGGTTACGTAATCGGCGACGTCGTACACGCGTTCCAGGCAGTACAGGTAATCGTCGATGGCTTTCTCGTTCGGGGTGTCCTTGTTCCGGCCTATGTTGATGCCGACTATGCCTTGCCGACGGGAGCGTTCGACATTCCTGACCAGGGCATCAACGCCTTTGTTGTTGAACCCGAGCCGGTTGATCACCGCCATTTCATCGGGCAGACGGAACATGCGCGGTTTCGGGTTGCCGGCCTGCGGCCGCGGCGTGACCGTGCCGATTTCGACGAAGCCGAAGCCGAGCGCGAGCAGGGCATCGATGTGCTCACCGTTCTTGTCGAGCCCGGCTGCACAACCGACCGGGTTCGGGAATTCGATGCCGAAGGCTTTGGTCGGAAGCGGTTTCGGCTTCACCGCGAACAACGGATTCAGGCCGCTGCGGTAGGCCGCCTGCAAACCGGCCAGACCGAGCGCATGCGCACGCTCGGCGTCCAGTCGGAACAGAAAGGGGCGCGCCAGGGAATACATGCTTACAGGTCGAACTTGATGCCTTGCGCCAGGGGTAGGGAATCCGAGTAGTTGATGGTGTTGGTCTGCCGGCGCATATAGACCTTCCAGGCGTCCGAGCCGGATTCGCGGCCGCCGCCGGTTTCCTTCTCGCCACCGAAGGCGCCGCCGATTTCGGCGCCCGAGGTGCCGATGTTGACGTTGGCGATGCCGCAGTC
>ERZ1645185.604-NODE-604-length-14973-cov-9.579568_pt1 | contig 14973 bp, 16 predicted proteins | sample MGYA00575351_ERZ1645185 | MGnify/ENA primary metagenome ERZ1645185 (study PRJEB40838, sample SAMN11284767) | freshwater sediment metagenome | isolation source: river sediment | host: Sediment | place: India: Jana village, Kanpur | collected 2015-12-17 ...
AGCACGGGCCATCTGACACTTGCCAGAAGCCGTGCTGCAGGGCGCGCAAAACGCAGTCCAAAGGACGCGATGCGCGGTGCAGGCAACGCGGGACGCGTTGCATTGAGCGCCTTGCGCGCTGCATTTGCCAAAGGACGTCAAATCGGCCCCCGAGGCCGATTTTCTACATTGAGTACAAGCCCTTGGTGCCTTCTCCGCTTGTGCTGGGAGAAGGCGGGCTTGTACGAAGTTGGCAAGAAATAGGACCGTATACTTCACATGGGCAGCAGTCGCAGACTGACCGATCAGGAGCGCCGTCAGATCGTCCGGGAGCGGGCGAAAGGCGTCTCGGTCAGTGCGATCAGTGCAGCCCTGAAGGTCTCGCCCAAGACCGTCTACAATGTGCTCGGCCGGGGCCGTTCCGCCGTCTCCGCCAACGACAGCCGCACCCGTGTGCTGACCATGCGCGTCACTGATCGCGACCTTCGCGGCTTCGATGCAGCCCTTGCGCGTCGCGGCATTCCCCATCGCTCGGACGCCATGCGCTGCTTGATGCTGGCCGCCGACGATCTCCTGCGCCCGGATGAGGGCATGACGGATGAACTGAAAGGGCTGAGCGCGGCGCTGAACCGGGTCGGCACCTGTTCCGACAGGGCCTGATGAACCTGACAACCTACATCGAGCAAAATCGCAGCTCGATTGCCAATTATGGTGAGAGGTACCGTGCCGGAAAGCGTATCGCCTCGACGTCAGCCGAAGCGAGCGTCAACAACCTTGTCGCCAGGCGAATGGTCAAAAAACAGCAGATGCGCTGGACTCAAAAGGGCGCAAACCTGCTCCTTCAGGTTCGCGTTGCAATTGCCAACGGCAACCTCAAAGAACGCCTCGCCTACCAGTCCCCGACACAGTCGAAGCTACCTGTCATTCCTCACTTTGTATCAGTGCCTCTCTTCCAGCGCGCGGCGTGACCCCAGATAATTGAACGGTCCCTTCACCTTTCGGGACTTGCACACCCGGAGCGGATCGGCCCAGCCCTACGGCCAGTTCGCCAGGGACTTGCGCAAGGCTATCGCCCGCAATGCCCTGCCCGAATACAGCATGAACGAGATCGAGGGGGCGAACGGCCATTCCCTGGCGTTCAACCGTGATCCGGCCAAGATCGAATGGCGGCAAGATCGGCGCTATAAGCTCTGAGCCTGTGGATAACTTGGCGCCAGCCCGTGAAAGCACTCGGGGTATCACCCATTTTCATTCGGGGTATCACCCACTCACCAAGACGAGATCGAGGAACAAGGTGCTGAGAATGCGAAACATTTTGAAGCGCCGTCTTGCCGTAACTGTTTAACTATCTCTTTCAGAGATATTCTTTAACGCTCGTTCGCCTTTCGTTCCACTCCCCCTTCCCCCGTGCCCTCTGTTGCCATATACTTACACCAACAAGATACGGTATCCGGCACAAGGATTTGCGGAACATGGAGCAACGGACACAAGATCAGCTCATGACGGTGGCGGACGTGATCTCAGCAATGGGGATCAGCCGGAGCACCTGGCAGAAGCTCGTCGCCCAGAAGCGGACGCCCCCCATTGTGCGGATCGGCGCGGTGCAGCGGATCAGGCAGGACGCATTCGAGGCATGGCTAGGCCAGCACGAAAACGCGGCGGCAGAGAATACCTGAGTAAAACACCCGTGTTTGATCTGGCGACGAGATATTCCGAAGAGATTGTAGAAACCCCTTTTGTTCAACGGGTGCTGAGGCCAGCGGCACGGCCCTATCCTATAGTAGGAAACAAAAACCCTCGCCCGTCGCGTCATGAACGGCGCAAAGAGAGGGAAAGGCACATGCGGTTCCGTGAAGCGGTGGCATTCGCCTATGCGATGGATTGGCCCCTGAATATCGGCATCACGATCACCTGGACGGCTCTTGAAACGGCAGGCGAGCACAACGAAGGCCATTGCCTCGGGCGCGGTGAATGGGGTCGTGAAAAATACGCCCGCGACGAGCTGGCGCGCCTGTGTCGCTCTGAGGGATTGCCCTTTGTCGCCCTTTGGGGGCGCGACGTGGGCGCGGACATGGGATCGCATGTTCACCTGTCCATGTTCTGGCCCTCACGTAAGCTGGCCCAGCTCGTCACTGTGATTGAACGGATAAGCGGTAGTTCGGCGGACTTTGTTCTGAGGCCCTATGCTGCGGACGTAGTAGCCCGTTCCGTATGCGGCGGCTGGCAGGTCAACATGAACAGCCGGAAAACCCTGCAAGATCGGCTGAATTCACTTCGATCCATGGCACGCCAGTTCAAAGCCCGGCGAGGCCCCCAGTCTCCACCATCGGAGCTGGCACCCTTTATCATGGAAATTTGCTCACATGGAGGCGGCGAACAGCACCGCCTCGACCCGCGCCATCCATTCGCGCCAGCGCAACCCCCGCGGCAGGTCGGCGAGTTCGGTGTCCAGCGGCTCAGATGACTTCGGCACCATTGTCACAACCCGTAAAGCCGGAAGGTCGGCCGTCCGGTCAGCTCACGCACCAGACCGAGCGAGGTCAGCCGACCAAAGAGCCGCCGCGCCGCCCGGTCACTGGCCTCGACCCCCGCCTGGGCCGGGATCGCGTCCTCGGTCAGGAGTGCAGTGATGATGGCGGCGGTGTCCTTTCCCGGCCGCCGCAGATGTGCCGCCCGCAACGCATCGGCGTGGCGGGTCAGATCGAGATGAAGATCAAAGGCGGCAACCGCCCCCCTGCCCCAGGCGCTCGCACAGGCCGCAAGCCATGCCTCACCCTCCAGCCGGAAGGCCGTGCGCGTCAGATGCGACGCGAGCAACGGCACCGGCCGATCCCAGCCGAGAGCGCGCGCCAAAAGCGCATCCGCCAGCCAGAGCGCCAAGCCGCGATGGGCCGGGCCGAGAGCGAGAATCTCGCGCCCGGTTTCAGCGGCAAAGCGCAGCGGCGGCTTGCGGCCGACAAATCGAGCACCGAGGTCGCGCAAAATCTCCGCGCTCGGCTCGGGTGGCAGGTCAAAGAAACCCCATCTGATTGCGCTTGACAGCTGCCAAGCCCGGTTTATAGATTTCCTTATAAGAACATAAGGTCCTCTATAATGGACATGAAGCCACGCCAACTGGCGACGACAAACAGGGAAAGCGCCATGCACGTTTTCACGACGGCTGTCGCGTCCGGGCATGCCCAAGGCGCTTTTGGTGCCGACAGAACCGGGTCGATGCTTGCCGGACGGCCTTCAGGGCGCCGTGAACAGCGCGGCCCGTGCCCTTGTGCCCATCGGCCAGGGGGCAACGCGCAGATGGTCCGACAGTTCGGCCGCGCCATCGCGCAGCACCCCGATCAGATGATCCATCCGGGCCTCGAGATCGGCCTGCGGCAGAACGATGCTCAGCGTGGCGACGCAATTGCCCGCCGGGTCGGTGATCGGCGTGCCGAGCGTGCCGACATAGGGTTCGATCAGCCCGCTGGCGACGTAATAGCCATCGCGCGCCGCCGTCTCGATCTCGTCACAGAACTGCTCAAACGGCAGGTGCAGGCCGCTGCCGACGCGCAGATCCGCCTCGGTGATATTGGCGCGCAGGATCTCGCGCGGCACACCCACCAGCTGCAGCCGCGCCGAACCGGTGGCCGGCAGCGGAAAGCGCGACCCCTCGACCGTGCGCATGTAGTTGCGGGCGCTGCCGGTGGCGGAAATCATGATGAGCTGCATCCAGTTGTCGATCACATTGATCTCGGTCACCGCGCCGGTCGAGATCGCGACCTGCATGACCAGCGCCCGCGCCACCTGCTCGAAGCGCGACTGGCGCGCATAGGCCAGCCCCATCAGCCCGGCGCGATGCCCAAGGTGGATGCCGCCCTCGTCGGTCTGGTGGATCCAGTTGCGCTCGGCCAGCTGGTCGACCAGCGCATAGACGGTCGAGCGCGGGCATCCCAGCATCCGCGCCAGCGCATTGCGACTGACCGGCTCGGGCAGCGTCTCGAGCGTTTCGAGAATGTCGAGTATCCGGTCGGTTCCCTTGGCACGCTGCATTCTGGATCGGCTCCCTTGCTGGCTTTGTCCATTATAGCGGAACCCGGCGACCGGCTGCAACCGGCCGCCCTGCCCCCATCTTCCACGACCCCCACAGAGAGTTGAGGCCCATGCCGACCCCCCCGAAGGATTTTGCCGCCCGCGCCGCCGCGCATTTCGAGCATATGAACGCCGCCGGCAGCCCCGGCGCCGCCGTGGCGGTTCTCAAGGACGGCGTCGAGGTGTTTTCCGGCCTCTACGGTCACTCGCATATCAACTCGGCCGAGCCGATGCGGCGCGACACCATCATGCGCATCGGCTCGCAGACTAAGCAGTTCACCGTGCTGCTGGCTCTGATGCTGGAGGGCGACGGGCTGCTGAGCATGGACGACACCGTGCAGAAGCACCTGCCCTGGGTGCCGCAGTTCGACCACCCCGTCACCCTGCGCCAGCTGGCGGCCAATGCCAGCGGATTGCGCGATCACCTCGAGGTGTTGATCCTGTCGGGGGCCGGCCTGTTCGGCACCTCCAGCCGGCAGGACGCCCGCGACATCGTCAGCCGGCAGGATGCGCTGAACTTCACCCCCGACGAGGCGATGCTCTACAGCAATACCGGCTTCTTCCTGCTGGGCGACATCATCGAAAAGGTCACCGGCAAGACCTATAACGAGGTGCTGGCCGAACGCATCACCGGCCCGCTGGGCATGAAGGACACCTTCCTGCAACAGCGCGACAGCATGGCCCTGCCGCGCCTCGCCACCCATTACACCAAACAGCCCGAGGGCTGGTGCGCGCTCGGCTGGGGCTTTCCCTATGGCGGCGAGGGGGCGATGGTCTCGACCCTGAACGACATGATCCTGTGGATGGCCAATCTCGACGCGCCCAAGGTGGGCACACCCGAGATGTATGCCCGCATGCAGACCCCGTCGGTCTTTGCCAATGGCGTCGCCTCGGCCTATGGGCTGGGCGTGCTGGCCGATGTCTATCGCGGGCGGCGCTGCGTCGGCCATGGCGGCACCGTGGCGGGCGGCAAGTCGGAATCCGAACGCTATATCGACGATGGCCTCAGCATCGTCATCATCGCCAACAATGACCAGGTGGCCACATTCGGCGTGGGGCGGCGCATCGCCGATGCCTGGTTCGGCGATGCCGATCCGGCACCGCTGCCCTTTGTTCCCGGCCAGTATCGCCAGGTCGGCGGCCCCGACATCCTGGCGCTGGTCGAGCACGAGGGCGGCGCCTGGTTCCAGGGGGCCGGCGGCCCGGCCATCACGCTCGACCACGGCAACCAGCAGGGCGCCAAGCCCGAGCGGGCGGTCAACGACATCATCGTCCGCCCCGGGGCCGACGGCAGCCTTGCCGCCCTGTTCTGCGGCACGCCGCGCCAATACCGCCCGCTGGTCGCCGGTGCCACGGCCGCCGCACCGCTGGCCGGGCGCTATGCCAATGCCGCGCAGGGCTTCGATGTCGAGGTCACCGGCGACACCCGCAGCGGCACCTTCACCCTGCGCTCGCCGCTCGGCGTCACCCGCGCCACCCTGCTGGCGATCGACAGCGATCTCTGGGTCATGCTGCCGCCGGGTGGCACGTTCGATCTGGGCCAGCCCTGGACCGGCACGCTGATCGTCACGCCGACGGGGTTCGAACTCAATACCGACCGCATTAAGCGGCTGGCCTTCACCAAACAATAGCAACTCCAACAGCACGAGGTCTGACCATGAACCTTTCCGATCTGTCCCCGCAGGACTTCGACGCGCTGACGCGCGACCACGCCCGCCGTCATGCGCTGTCGCGCCGTGGCTTCATGGGTGCCGGCCTGTCGCTGGCCGTGCTGGCCGGCATCGGCCTGCCCGGCACCGCCGCCTTTGCCGCCGGCGGCAGCGGTGTGCTGCGCGTCGGCCGCGCCGAGGAGCCCGATACGCTCGATCCGCACAAGACCTCGCTCTCGGTCTCGTCGGACACGATGGACCTGATCCTCGAGCCGATGGCGCGCCGCGATGCCGATGGCAATGTCGGCCCCGGTCTGGCCGAAAGCTGGGAATTCTCGAACGGCAACCGCACGCTGACCTTCAAGCTGAAGCCGGGTGTCATGTTCCACGACGGCACCCCCTGCGATGCCGCCGCCGTCGCCTGGACGGTCGAGCGCCATATGGCGCCGGAAACCGCCTCGGTCTCGACCTTCTTCATCGGCCCGCTGGAGCGTGTCGAGGTGATCGACCCGCAGACCATCGCCTATCACTACAAGGAACCCTTCGTGCCGGTCTGGGTCGGCATGTGCCTCGGCTATACCGCGCCGATCTCGCGCGCGGCGGTCGAGGCCAAGGGCGACCAGTTCGGTCGCGCGCCCGTGGGCGCCGGTCCGTTCAAATTCGTCTCGTGGTCGCCCGATCGCGGCATGCGGCTCGAGCGCAACGAGAATTACGGCCCGGTCGCCATGCCCCCCTCGCTCGAGGCGGTCGAGTTCATCCACTACCCCGAGGACACCACCCGCCTTGCCGCTTTTGACACCGGCGAGATCAACGCGATCTATCACGGCGCCTCGGTGCCGGTCGATGCGATCCGCCGGCTGCGCAACAATCCCGATGTGACGCTGATGGAACGCCCGGCGCAGATGATGCGCGCCATCGTCTTCAACATCAGCAAGGCGCCCTTCGACAATCCGCTGGTGCGCAAGGCCGTGGCCCATGCCATCGACGCCGAGAGCATGATCGCCTTTGCCATGGACGGCAATGCCGTGGTGGCGACCTCGAACATCGCCAGCTCGCTTTCGGGCTACAACCCGGCGACCAAGGACATGGGCTATGCCTATGACCCGGAAAAGGCCAAGGCCCTGCTGGCCGAAGCCGGCCATGCCTCGGGGCTCAGCGTGTCGCTGATCACCAATGACACCGCCGCCATCCGCCGCGCCGCCGAAATCATCCAGGCGCAGCTGGGCGAGGTCGGCATCGAGGTCAAGGTGCAGTCGATGCCCATCGCGCAATGGGTGCCCGAGACCCTGCGCGGCGAGCAGGACATGGTGATCTCGACCTATACCTACTCGGATGCCGATGTGGTCTATACCACGCTGCACTCGACCGGGGCGCTGAACCGGCTGTTCCACAAGGATGCCGATCTCGACGCCTGGGTCAGCGAACAGCGCGCCACCTCGGACGAGGCCGCCCGTCAGGCGATCCTCGACAAGATCCAGGAATATGTGCTGACCGAGGCCCTGTGGAAGCCGCTGTTCGAGCCGCTGAACTTCGCCATTGTCGCCGCCGAGGTCGAGAATGCCGAACTGACCACCGGCGGGCAGCTGCTGCCCCAGCATATCTCGATCAAGTCCTGAGCCGATGCTGCGGATGCTCGCCTCGCGGTTGTTCTATGCCGCATTGATACTGGTCGGGGTCACCTTCGTGGTGGCCTCGCTGGTCAAGCTGGTGCCCGGCGATCCGGTCGATGTGATCGCCGCCGGCAACCCCGGCATGTCGCTGGCCGACATGGAACTGCTGCGCGAGCGCATGGGGCTGACCCGGTCGGTCCCCGAGCAGTTCGCCGCCTATCTGGGCGGCGCGCTGCAAGGCGATCTCGGCACCTCGATCCGACAGGGCGTGCCGGTCACCCAACTGATCGGCGAGCGGCTGCCCGCCACCGCCGAACTCGCCTTCTGGGCCATTGTCATCGCGCTGGCGCTGGCAGTGCCCATTGGCATCCTGACCGCGCTGAAGCGTGACACCTGGGTCGATTATGCCGGCACCTCGTTTGCGGTGCTCGGGGTCTCGACCCCCGGCTTCCTGCTGGCGGTGATGCTGATCCTGTGGTTCTCGATCGATCTGCGCTGGCTGCCGGCCTCGGGCTATCGCGGCTCGGCGCTGGGGGCGCTGTTCGGCGATCCCCTGGCGTTCTGGAGCAAGTTCCGCTATTTCATCCTGCCCGCAATCTCGCTGGCCTTCGTGCTGGTGGCGATGAATGCGCGGCTGATCCGCTCGGCCATGCTCGAGGTGGTGGAACAGGATTACATCGCCTTTGCCACCGCCAAGGGCGTGCCGCGCGCCGTCATCATCCTGCGCCATGCCCTGCGCAATGCGCTGCTGCCGGTGGTGACCATGGTGGGCCTGCAGATGGGCGGGTTGCTGTCGGGCACTGTCGTGATCGAGACCGTCTTTGCATGGCCCGGCATCGGGCGGCTGGCGGTCGATGCCATCCATATCCGCGACTATCCGGTCATCCAGGCGGTCGTGCTGGTCTCGGCGGTGCTGTTCATCACGATCAACCTGGTCGTCGACGGGCTTTACCGTCTCATTGATCCGAGGGTGCGCGATGAGTGAACCTGTTTCCGTCGCGGCGGCCCCGCCCGAACGCAGCTTCCTGCGCGCCCTGCTGCGCAGCCCCAAGGGGCTGACCGGACTGCTGATGGTCGGGCTGATCGTCGGCTGTGCGCTGTTCGCCCATTGGATCGCGCCGCATGACCCGGTGCGTCAGACGCTGGCCGGGCGCTTTCTGCCACCGGTCTGGCAGGAGGGGGGCCGCTGGACCAACCTGCTCGGCGCCGACAATATGGGGCGCGATATCCTGTCGCGCACGATGATTTCGGCGCAGATCTCGGTGCAGGTGGCGCTGATCGTCGTCTCGGTCGCGCTGGTCGTGGGCACCACGCTGGGCGCGCTGGCCGGCTTCTTTGGCGGTTGGGTCGATACGCTGATCATGCGGGCGGTCGATTTCCAGCTGGCCTTTCCGTTTCTGCTGCTGGCGCTGATCTTCATGGCGGTGCTGGGGCCGGGGTTCGCGACGCTGGTCATGGCGCTGTCCTTCGCGCTCTGGATCAACTTTGCCCGGGTGGTGAGGTCCGAGACCATGCGGATCCGGCGGCTCGATTACATCGACGCCGCCACCACGATGGGCGTGTCCAGGGCGCGCATCATCGTCACCCATGTGCTGCCCAATGTGCTGCCGGCGATCCTGGTCGTCGCAACGCTGGATGTCGCTCTGGTGGTGATTGCCGAGGCGGCGCTGTCGTTCCTTGGCCTTGGGGTGCAGCCGCCGACGGCCTCCTGGGGGATGATGATCGCCGATGGGCGCGATTTCCTCTATGACCAGCCCTGGATCGTCATTGCGCCCGGCATCGCCGTGCTGATCACCTCGGTCGGGATCAACCTGTTCGGCGATTTCCTGCGCGACTATTTCGACCCCCGCCTCGAAAGGACGCGCGCATGAGCGATCCGGTTCTCGATATCGCCGATCTCACGCTCGACTATCCGGGGCGCGGCGGCATGACACGGGCGGTGAATGGCGTCAGCTTTGCGCTGCAACCTGGGCAGGTGCTGGGGATTGTGGGCGAAAGCGGCTCGGGGAAATCCTCGATAGGCATGGCGATCATGGGTCTGACGGCGGCCTCGCATGCCAAAATCGGCGGGCGGCTGCGCTTTCAGGGCCGCGACCTGCCGGGCCTGTCGCCGCGCGAATGGCGGGCCTTGCGCGGCGACCGCATTGCCATGGTGTTTCAGGATGCCATGGCGACGCTGAACCCGGTGCTGCGGGTCGGCGACCAGATCGCCGATGTCTTCCGCTATCACCGTCCGGCCATGTCGCGGCGCGAGATCCGCGCCGCCGTGCTGGCCTTGCTGCAGCGCGTCGGCATCCACGAGGCCGAGCGCCGCATCGACAGCTATCCCCATCAGCTCTCGGGCGGCATGCGTCAGCGCGTGGTGATCGCCGCCGCCATCGCCCTGCGCCCCGATCTGCTGATCGCGGATGAACCCACCACCGCGCTCGACGTCACTGTGCAGGCGCAGATCCTGTCGCTGATGCAGGAGCTGATCCGCGAACAGGGCACCTCGATGCTGCTGATCAGCCATGACCTCGATGTGGTGGGCGATGTCTGCGATTCCGTCGTGGTGATGCGCCACGGTGTCATCGTCGAGGCCGGCCCGGTCGAGCAGGTGCTGAGCACCCCGCAGCACCCCTATACGCGGGAACTGCTGGCCGCCCGGCCGCAGTTCGGCGCCCATCATGCCCCGGAGGTGCAGCATGGCTGACAGCAATGACATCCTGCTGGAGGTCACCGGCCTGCGGCGCGCGTTCAAGCTGCCGACGGCGCTGTTTGCCCCGCCCCGCCGGCTGGTGGCGGTGGATGATGTCAGCTTTCAGATCCGGCGCGGCGAGGCCTTCGGGCTGGTTGGCGAAAGCGGCTCTGGCAAATCGACCATCGGGCGCATCATCGCCCGGCTGACCGACCCGAGTTCGGGCAGTATCCGCTTTGACGGGCAGGACTGGCTGGGGCTGAAGGGGCGCGCGTTGCGCGACCGGCGGCGCGATGTGCAGATGGTGTTCCAAAGCCCCTATGCCTCGCTTGACCCGCGCTGGCGGGTGCGCGATCTGCTGGCGGAGCCGCTGCGCTCCTACACCGATCTGCGCGGCCCGGCGCTGCTGGCGCGCGGGGTCGAGCTGCTGGAACAGGTCGGCCTCGACCCGGCCTGGATCGACCGCTATCCGCATCAGTTTTCCGGTGGCCAGCGCCAGCGCATCGCCATTGCCCGCGCACTGGCCAGCAAGCCGAAACTGCTGATCGCGGATGAGCCGGTCTCGGCGCTGGATGTGTCCAGCCAGGCGCAGGTGCTGGCGCTGCTGCGCCGGATCTGTGCCGAGGAAGGGCTGGCCATGCTGTTCATCTCGCATGATCTCTCGGTGGTCGATCACCTGTGCCAGACGGTCGGCGTGCTGAACCGGGGCCGGCTGGAGGAGTTGGGCCCGACCGCGCAGATCTTTGCCAATCCACAGGCGGCCTATACCCGCAGCCTGATCGACGCGGTGCCCGGCAAGCGGCGCCGGCAACTGCAAGCCGGCTAGCACAAGGCCGGGCGGGGCCGCCCGGCGCAGATCAGCCTTGACATCATCTGGTGGCACCGCTCATACTATTCATTATAAAGAACATATTACACTACAGGGGACATTCCTGCGGGAGGCAGGATCGCGATGACCCAGACCATCGTTCTCGGTGCCGGCATGGTCGGCACCGGCACCGCATTGGCCCTGCAAGCGCAGGGCCGCGACGTGCTGCTGCTCGACCGGCGTGAACCGGGGCGCGAAACCAGCTATGGCAACGCCGGCATCATCCAGGGCGAGGCGGTCGAACCCTATGCCCTGCCGCGCGCCCTGCCCGATCTGCTGGCGGCCGCCCTTGGCAAGCACAATCAGGTCGACTGGCGCCTGTCCGAGGCGCCGGGCTGGGCCGGCCCGCTGTGGTCCTATTGGCGCCAGTCCGAGGAATCGCGCCATGCCCGCATCTCCCGCAGCTATGCCCGGCTGATCCGCGCGGCACTGGCCGATCATGGCGCGCTGATTGCGGCCGCCGGTGCCGATGACCTGCTGCGCCGTGACGGCTTTCGCCAGCTCTTCCGCAGCGGCGCCGAACTGGCCGCCGCCCTGCGCGAGGCCGAGCGGCTGCACGCCGGCTATGGTGTCGGTTTCACCGCCGAAGACGGCGCCGCCCTGGCCCGGGCCGAGCCCGGCCTGCGCCGCGCCCTGCCGGGGGCGCTGCTCTGGCACGATTCCTGGTCGATTGCCGATCCCGGCGGGTTGGTCAGCGCCTATGCCGCGCTGTTCGCCGCGCGGGGCGGGCGCATCACCACCGGCGACGCCACCTCGCTGCGCCGCGACGGCGCCGGCTGGCGGGTCGACACCGCCGAGGGCCCGCAGGGCGCCGAAGAGGTGGTGGTCGCACTCGGCCCCTGGTCGCCGCAGATGCTGGCGCCGCTGGGGCTGCGCATCCCGATGGTGTGGAAACGCGGCTATCACCTGCATTTCACCGGCAGCGGCCCCCGCATACCGCTGATCGATGCCGAAAACTCGACCGTGCTCTCGCCGATGCGCGCCGGGCTGCGGGTGCTGACCGGCGCCCATATCACCACCCCCGGCACCCCGCCCCGCCAGCGCCAGATGACCCGCGCCACCCGGGCGGCGGGTGAGTTGTTCGACATCGGCCAGCCCATCGAGCCCGAACCCTGGTCGGGCAACCGCCCCTGCCTGCCACGCATGCTGCCCATCGTCGGCCCGGCGCCCGGCCTGCCGGGTCTCTGGCTCAACTTCGGCCACGGGCACCAGGGCTTTACCCTTGGCCCGACCACCGGGCGGCTGCTGGCCGATCTGATGGTCGGCCGCCCGGTCGAAACCGACCTCACCAACGCGCTGGCCTGGCCGGCGCGCTGACCCTCTCGCCACGGAGTCCCCCCGATGCGTGTCTTCAGCGCCGTTCTGGCCACCGAGACCAACACCTTCTCGCCGATCCCCACCGGCCTTGCCTCCTTCATGGAGCCGGGCAACTACTATCCCGCCGGCCAGCACCCCGACCATATGACGCTCTATGGTGGCCAGCTCTGGGCCGCGCGCGAGATCGGCGCGCGCGAGGGCTGGACCCTGTTCGAAGGCATCACCGCCTCGGCCCAGCCGGCCGGGCGCACCACCCGTGCGGCCTATGAGCGGCTGCGCGGTGAATTGCTCGACGATCTGCGGGCGGTGCTGCCGGTCGACATGGTGCTGCTGGCGCTGCATGGCGCCATGGTCGCCGAGGGCGAGGATGACTGCGAGGGCGACATTCTGGCCCGGGTGCGCGAGATCGTCGGCCCCGATGTGGTGATCGGCGCCGAGATCGACCCGCATTGCCACCTCACCCCGCGCATGGTGGCCCATGCCGATCTCATCATCACCTACCGTGAATACCCCCATACCGATATCCATGCCTGCGGGATCGAACTGGTGGAAAAATGCGCCCGCATCGCACGCGGCGAGATCCGCCCGGTGCCCCATCTCGGCGATACCGGCATGGTCAGCCTGATCCGCACCACGACTGAACCGGGCCTTGGCATCGTCGCCCGGCAGCGCGCGCTGGAACAGCAGCCGGGCGTCCTGTCGGTGTCGATCGCGCAGGGCTTCCCCTGGGCCGATGTGCCCGAGATGGGCAGCCGGGTGCTGGTCTATACCGATGGCGATGCGGCCCAGGCCAGGGCGCTGGCCGAGGAGTTCGCCGCCCATCTCTATGACTTGCGCGAACAGCTTTCGCCGCCCATGCTGTCGGTGACGGCGGCGCTGGACGCCGCCCGCGACGCGCAGCGCCCGGTGGTGATTGCCGATACCTCGGACAATGCCGGCGGCGGCGCGGCCAGCGATTCAACCTGGTTCCTGGCCGAGATGCTGGCGCGCAACGAGCCGTCCTCGGTGATCGGCCCGATCTGGGATCCGGTCGCGGTGCAGGTCGCCGAACTGGCGGGCGAGGGCTCCGAACTGGCGCTGCGCGTCGGCGGCAAGATCGGGCCGCTGTCGGGCGCGCCGGTTGATGCGGTCTGGCAGGTGGTACGGATCAAACCCGACCATGTGATGACCGGCCTTGGCGGTGTGCCGACTCCGATGGGTGCCTCAGTGCTGCTGCGCTGTGGCGAGGTCGAGGCCGTGCTGGTCAGCCAGCGCGCGCAGGCGATGCACCCCGACCTGTTCACCGGCCTTGGCTGCGACATCGCGCAGAAATCCGTCGTGGTGGTGAAATCCATGCAGCATTTTCGCGCCGGCTTCGACGCGGTGGCCGGATCGGTGCTCTATGCCGCCGCGCCCGGCGCCTCGTCGACCGATCTCTCCACCCTGCCCTATACCAAGGCGCGCCGCTCGATCTGGCCGCTGAACCGCTGAGGACGCCATGACGCAAGACCTGCTTTCCGACCCGTTCATCCAGCGGCTGATCGCCCTCGAGGAAGTCACATGGACCAACCCCGCCTGCGGCCCGACCGCGGCGGGGATCGCCGACCCCGGCCTGACCATGGCCGATGTTCAGGCCGCCGCCGACCGGCTGGCCCGCTTTGCGCCATGGATCGCCGCCACCTTCCCGGCGACGGCAGCGCGGGACGGGCTGATCGAATCGCCGCTGCACCGCGCCGATGCGCTGCGTGACCAGCTGAACAGCGAAAGTGACGCCGCGCTGGCCGGCGCGTTGCTGATTAAACTCGACAGTCATCTGCCGATATCCGGCTCGATCAAGGCGCGCGGCGGCATCTATGAGGTGCTGAAACATGCCGAGACGCTGGCGCTGAACGCCGGGCTGCTGACGCTGACGGATGATTACCGCCGCCTGTCGGACCCGGAGTGCCGCGCGCTGTTCGCCCGTCATGCGGTGGCCGTCGGCTCTACCGGCAATCTGGGCCTGTCGATCGGCATCATCGCGGCGGCGCTGGGGTTCCGCGCCACGGTGCATATGTCGGCCGATGCGCGGCAGTGGAAAAAGGACAAGCTGGCCGCGCATGGTGTCGAGGTGGTGACCTATGAGGGCGATTTCACCACCGCCGTCACGGCCGGGCGCGAGATCGCCCGGACCGACCCGCTGTGCCATTTCGTCGATGACGAGAACTCGAATGATCTGTTTCTCGGCTATGCAGTTGCAGCGCTGCGGCTGCAGGGCCAGCTGGCCGACGCCGGCCTGACCCCCACGCCCGAGCGGCCGTTGATCGTGCATCTGCCCTGCGGCGTGGGCGGTGGTCCGGGCGGCGTTGCCTTCGGGCTGAAACTGGTGTTCGGCGATGCGGTCGACTTCTGGTTCGCCGAGCCGACCCATTCGCCGGCCATGTTGCTTGGCCTCTATACCGGGCGGCATGACGGCATCGCCGTGCAGGATATCGGCATCGACAACCGCACCGCCGCCGACGGGCTGGCGGTCGGGCGCCCCTCGGGCTTTGTCGGCACGGCGATGCAGCGCCTGATCGCCGGCTGCTTCACCGTCGAGGATGACCGGCTGTTCCGGCTGCTCGAACAGGTCGCGCGGATCGAGGGGATCGAACTCGAACCCTCGGCGCTGGCCGGGCTGCCGGGGCCCTGGCGGTTGCTGGGCACGGCCCGCGCCCGCACGGCCACGCATCTGGTCTGGGCCACCGGCGGCAGCATGGTCCCCGCCGCCGAAATGCAGGCATTCCGCAGCCGCGGGGCGGCAATGCTGGGCTAGCCGGCGGCCCGCGCACGACCCACCGGGGGGGGCACAGG
>ERZ1645185.605-NODE-605-length-14966-cov-9.680102_pt1 | contig 14966 bp, 16 predicted proteins | sample MGYA00575351_ERZ1645185 | MGnify/ENA primary metagenome ERZ1645185 (study PRJEB40838, sample SAMN11284767) | freshwater sediment metagenome | isolation source: river sediment | host: Sediment | place: India: Jana village, Kanpur | collected 2015-12-17 ...
GCCTTGGGCGCGGCGTAGTAATAGGCGTCCTGATAGTCGATCGGCGGGATCTTCAGTTTCGCCCAGTCCGGCTCAACCATCGTCAGCCAGATGCGATAGGCCTTCAGCCGCCACTCCAGCATCCATTCCGGTTCGTTCTTCTTGGCCGAAATGAAGCGGACGGTATCCTCGCTGAGGCCCTTGGGGGCGAAATCCTGCTCGATGTCGGTCGCGAAACCCCATTTGTAGGTGGAGAGTTCGTCGACCGCTGCGGCGGCTTCGGCGTTCCGGGGCTCGGTGGCCGTGTTCGTCATGCGAAATGCCTTTCGGCGGGCGCGAGTTCGGCGAGGCTGACGCCTTCGAGCGCGGACTTCACGGCGCGGTTGACCGGCGCCCAGTGGGGGCGGACGGCGCAGTTGGAGGAGAGATCGCAGCAGCTGGCGCCGGGCTGCCCGCAATGGGTGAGCGCGATGGGGCCGTCGATCGCTTCCACGATGTCGGCAAGGCTGATCTGCGGCGCGGGGCGGGCGAGCGAGAAGCCGCCCGCGACGCCGCGCTGCGATGTGAGCAGCCCGGACCGGCCGAGCTGGCCCATCAGCTTGGCGACGGTGGGGGCGGGAATGCCTGTCAGCTGGGCGACCTGCGCGGCGGACGTGAGCCGCCCTTCGGCGGCCGCGCGGGCGGCTGCCGTCATCACGACGACCCCATAATCGGCAAGGTTGGACAGGCGCAGCATGAACTCGAATCGATTTAAGACCGGATTTGTCCGGTTTAGATGGGTTGCCCGCCCGGCGCAATCAAGGGATTGCGCCGGGCGGGCAACCGGGCATGGCGGAGAGCCTTCAGCCGGCCTTGCGGGCCGCGATATAGGCGTTCACATTTTCTTCCAGCACTTCCATTGGCACCGCGCCCGACAGAAGCACGGCGTCGTGGAAATCGGCGTAGCTGAACTTCGCGCCAAGCTCCTTCTGCGCCTTGGCGCGCAGTTCGCTGATCTTCAGCCGGCCGATCATGTAGGCGGTCGCCTGGCCGGGATAGACGGCATAGCGCTCGATCGCCTTCACCACGCCGCCCGGCGCATCGGCCGAATTGTCCAGCACATACTGGATCGCCTGTTCGCGCGTCCATTTCTTGTCGTGCAGGCCGCTGTCCACCACCAGGCGGATGGCGCGGTGCAGTTCCAGCTGGAGCCGGCCGAAATCGCGGTAGGGATCGGTATAGAAGCCCATGTCCTTGCCGAGCTTTTCGGCATAGAGGCCCCAGCCTTCCGACCAGGCCGTGAAGCCGCCGAAGCGGCGGAAGGGCGGCAGATCCTTCAGCTGGCTGGTGACGGAGCCATCCAGATGGTGGCCGGGCACGCCCTCGTGGAAGGCCAGCGCCTCTACCTCGGTATTGGGCATGTCGGCCATGTCGTAGAGGTTCACATAATAGATGCCGGGGCGCGAGCCATCGGGTGCCGGGCGGTTGTAGAAGGCCTTGCCCGCGGATTTCTCGCGGAAGGGCTCCACCGCCTTCACGCTGAGCGGCGCGCGGGGCGTTGCGGCGGGGCTGAAATAGTCCGGCAGCTTCGCCGTCATCGCCTTCATCGCCTTGTCGGTTTCCGACAGGTACATGGCGCGGCCTTCGGCGGTGTTCGGATAGTAGTTTTCCGGCCGGGTGCGCATGTGCTGGAAGAAAGCCTTCAGATCGCCCTGAAAGCCCACCTGCTTGCGGATGGCATCCATTTCGGAATGGATGCGCGCGACCTGCGCGAGGCCCAGATCATGGACCTGCGCCGGGGTCAGGCTGGTGGTGGTATAGAAGCCGAGGCGTTCGGCATAATATTTGTCGCCGTCGGGGAAGCGCCAGATGCCGTCGCCTTCGGGCGCGCGGGCCTGCTGCGCGGTGAGGAAGGCCGACGTGCGGGCATAGGCGGGCTTCACCACCTGGGCCAGCGCCGTGCGGGCGGCGGCGACCAGCGCATCCTTTTCCGCCTGCGGGATGTCGAGCGCGCCGACCTTGGCCTTGAAATCGGCATAGAGGGCGGAATCCGCGCCGCCGTCGAACGGGAAGCCCTTGGTGATGTTGGCGATATCGGACAGGACATAGGGGAAGGTCCAGCGCGGGGGAACCACGCCCTTCTTCTCGCTTTCCTGGGCGCTGACGATCGCCTGATCGAGCACCGTGCCGATGCCGTTCAGGCGGCTGATATAGGCCTCTGCCTCGGCCTTGTTGCCGATGCGGTGGATGTTGATGAGGAAGGAGGGAATCCCGCTCTGCACCCCGTTCATCTGATCGAAGGTGTAGCGGAAATGCCGCATCGGCCAGGCCTTTGCCTGACGGTTCATCTGATATTCGAACAGGCGGTAGCTGAGCTTCGACTGGCCGGAGAGCTTTGCGGGATCGAAGCTGCGCTTCATCTCGGCGAGCGCGTCCTGGCCCAGCTGATAGCGGACCAGTTCGGCGGCGTCGCTGTCGTCCGTCCACTTGCCGTAATCGGCATCGCGGATGCCGCGGAACGTCTTCATTTCCGGGCTGTGGGCGAGCTGCTTCTGATCAAAGGCTTCGAAGAAGGCGGCGAGCGCCGCATCCTGCTCGCCCGGCGCCTGACGGGACTGTGCGGCAGGCGCGGCGGTCTGCCCGATGGCAGGGGCGGCGGCAAGAACGAGGGCGGTGGACAGCAGGAAGGCGCGCAGCATCGGTTTCTCCGGATTGGCGGACTGAAGGGCTGTTGCACCGCTGCGCGGCTGACTGCAAGAGTGGCGCGATGGCGACCCATTCCCACACTCATGGACCGCGGCAAGGATCGGCGCAGGGGCCGGCGCACGGGCATCATCATCCGCACGGGCCGCATGACCATCATGCGCACGCGCCCGTCGCGGGCTGGCGCTATGGGCTGGCGATCGCGCTGAACCTGGCGATCGTGGCCGTGCAGCTGGTGGCGGGCTTCGCGCTGAAATCGACCGCGCTGCTGGCGGATGCCGGGCACAATGCATCCGATGTGCTGGGGCTGATCCTGGCCGGATGGGCCGCCTGGCTGATGACGCGGCAGGGTTCCGACCGGCGCACCTATGGCTATGGCAAGGCGGGCGTGCTGGCGGCGCTGGCGAACAGCCTGCTGCTGGTGTTCGCCTGCGGCGCGCTGGCGTTCGAAGCGGTGGACCGGCTGATCCATCCGCCGGCGGCGCCGCCGCCGGGCGCGATGGTGATGCTGATCGCGGGGATCGCGGTTGTCATCAACCTGCTGTCGGGCTGGCTGCTGATGGGCGGCCACCCGGAGGATGTGAACCGGCGCGCGGCTGTCGTGCACCTGTTCGCGGACGCGGCGGTTTCGGGCGGCGTGCTGCTGGCGGGCGCCGTGATCCTGTGGACGGGGGCGAAGTGGGTGGACCCGATCGCCAGCCTGGGCATCGTGGTGGTGATCCTGGCGACGACCTGGCGGATCCTGTGGCAATCGCTGGACATGGCACTGGACGCCGTGCCGCGCGGCATCGACGTGGCCGGGGTGCGGGGCTGGCTGGCGCGGCAACCGGGCGTGACGGACGTGCATGACCTGCACATCTGGCCGATCAGCGCCACGGAAACGGCGCTGACGGCGCATCTGGTGGTGCCGGCCGGAAGCGGCGACGGGCTGATCGAATCGGTGACCGACGGGCTGAAGCGGGAGTTCGGGATCGGCCACCCCACCATCCAGGTGGAGCGGACGGACTGCGACCAGTGCGAAGGCACATCTTGAGAGGCGGCAGGCAGTGACGGACGGGCGGACGGGCTGATGGCGCAGCTGTACTTCTATTATGGGGCGATGAACGCCGGGAAATCGACCACCCTGCTGCAGGCGAGCTTCAACTATCGCGAGCGCGGCATGACGACGATGCTGTGGACGGCGGCGGTGGACGACCGGGCGGGCGGCGGGCGAATCGGATCCCGTATCGGGCTGGAGGCGGACGCCCACATGTTCGGGCCCGGAACCGACCTGTTCGCGGCGGTCGCCGCCGCGCCGCCGGATTGCGTGCTGGTGGATGAGGCCCAGTTCCTGACGCCCGCGCAGGTGGACCAGCTGGCCGCCATCGTGGACCGGCTGGGTGTGCCGGTGCTGGCCTATGGGCTGCGCACCGATTTCCTGGGGCAGCTGTTTCCCGGTTCGGAACGGCTGCTGGCGGTTGCCGACAAGCTGGTGGAGCTGAAAGCCGTGTGCCACTGCGGGCGCAAGGCGACGATGAACCTGCGCGTGGATGCGGCGGGCCGGGCCATGCGGCAGGGCGCGCAGACGGAGATCGGCGGCAACGACCGCTATGTGGCGGTGTGCCGGAAGCATTTCAGCGAGGCGTTTGCCGGTTAGCGCCCGGCGCGGCGCGAAGAAGGGCAGCCGGCACGGAAAAGGGCGGAGGTTTCCCCCCGCCCCTTCCTGTTCGCGAACGGTGCCGAACTCAGAGGAGTTCGATGTTCACCGCTGCCTGCTTGCCGCGACGGTCCAGCTCCAGCTCGAAGCTGATGCGCTGGTTTTCGGGCAGGTTGGACAGGCCGGCGCGCTCGACCGCGGAGATGTGGACGAACGCGTCAGCGCCGCCGTCATCCCGGGCGATGAAGCCGAAGCCCTTCTGGCCGTTGAAGAACTTCACCGTGCCTTCATAGCGGGTGCCGTCCGTGACCGGCGGCGGGCGGTTGCCGAAGCCACCACCGGCCGGGCGCGGGCCGCGTTCGAAGCTGCCGCCTTCGCGGGGCGGACGGGGCGCACGTTCCTGCGGCTCGATCACATCGCCAACGATGGTCACGTCGGTCGCGGAGATGCGGCCGTTGCGCTCGGTCAGCGAGAATTCGATTTCCTGATTCTCGGCAACGTTGGTGAGACCGGTGCGCTCCAGCGCGGAAATGTGCAGGAACACATCTTCGCCGCCGTCATCGCGCACGACAAAGCCGAAGCCCTTCTGCGCGTTGAAGAACTTCACCTTGCCACGGCCCTGGCCGATGACCATGCCGGGGGCGCCGCGCGGGCCGCCGCCGAAGCCGCCGCCACCGAAGCCGCCACCGCCGCTGCGCGGGCCGCCGAAGCCGCCGCCACCGCCGCCGAAGCCGCCGCCGCCAAAGCCGCCCTGACCGCCGCCGAAGCCGCCGCGGCCATAACCGCCAGCGCCACCGCCGCCGCCGCCGCGACCGCCGCCGAAGCCGGAATCGAATTCGAACCCGCCTTCTTCAAAACCGCGAGACCGCTTGTCGTCGCCCCGCCCGCGGCCGCCGCGCCGCTTGTCGTCGTAACTCATCTTGGGAAACCGTCTTTCAAACTTCGTACCGCCCAAACCTTGCACCCCGGATCATCCGCTGGCACCCGGCCTTGTTCGCCACCACTTCCATTCGCGACGCGGATCCGGCGAATTCCGGAACCCGAGCCGCAGTCCACGCCCCCGGCGAATCCGGGAACAGTGCATGCCGGCTGGCCGGTCCGCACCTCATTTACCTTAGCTTATCCACAGGCCGGGCGCGAGTCGGATTCTCGCCTGCCTATCGGCTGATCAATCCTGGCCGGAATCGCGGCGCGGCCAGGGCTGCGGCGTGGCGCCCGCCTTCCAGTCGGACAGGCTGACGCCCTGGCCGTCCAGCGCCCGTTCCCGCCACCGTTCATGGGCGGCGAAGCGGCTGAAATCCCGGTCGCGGCGGATCACATAGGCGAGGATCCCCAGGCTGAGCGCGGCGAGCGCCGCCATCATCGCCGCTTCCGCGGTATCGCCAAGGGCTGCGGCCCCCGCCGTGGCGGCGGCGACCGCCGCGGCGTCCAGCCGGGCGCGCAGGCGGACCCGGCGGGACAGCCGCTGCGACCGGGCGGCGCTGGCAGCCGGATCCGGGCGGAACTGATGGGACTGATCCAATGCGCCTGCCCTCCCGTTGCTCAGGGCAGGATTACGGGCGGCGGGCGGCGGGCTTTAGCCCGGCCCGCCGCCAGCCGGTCAGTAGAGGGTCGCCAGCGCCTTCCTGTCGTAGGGCGTGAAATCGGAGCGGCCTTCGCGCACCTTCACCGCCCAGTCGGGATCGACGATGAGGGCGCGGCCCACGCCGACGAGATCGAATTCGCCGGTGGCGAGCCGGTCCACCAGCCCGTCGATCGGAGTCGGCTGCGAGGCTTCGCCCGCAAAGCCGGCGATGAATTCGCCCGACAGGCCGACGGAGCCGACGGTGATGGTGGGCTTGCCCGTCAGCTTCTTCGCCCAGCCGGCGAAGTTCAGCGGCGAGCCTTCGAACTCAGGTTCCCAGAAGCGGCGCTGCGAGCAGTGGAAGATATCCACCCCGGCCTCGGCCAGCGGGTTCAGCCAGTCTGCCAGCGCGTCGGGGCTGGCGGCGAGCTTCGTCTCATAATCCTGCTGCTTCCATTGGGAGAGGCGCAGGATGAGCGGGAAATCCGGGCCGATGGCGGCGCGGACGGCGGCGACCACCTCGCGCGCGAAGCGGCTGCGATCCTGCCCCCACACATCGCTGCGCTGGTTGGTGCCGCTCCACTGGAACTGGTCGATCAGGTAGCCGTGCGCGCCATGCAGTTCGATCGCGTCCATGCCGATGCGCTTCGCGCTGGCGGCGGCGTCCGCGAAGGCCGCGATCGCGCCCTCGATATCCGCGACCGACATTTCATGGCCCCAGTCGCGGCCGGGCTTGTAGAGGCCCGAGGGGCTTTCGGCGTTCGCGTCATCCCGGTTGGCGGGGTTGATCGCCGAACCGACATGCCAGAGCTGCGGCGCGATCTTGCCGCCCTTGGCATGCACGGCTTCCGCCACGCGCGCCCAGCCTTCGAGCGCGGCTTCGCCGTGAAAGCGCGGGACGGCCGGATCATTGGCGGCGCCGGGGCGGTTCACCACCGTGCCCTCGGTCACGATCAGGCCGACCTGCGCGTCCGCGCGGCGGGCATAATAATCCGCCACATTGGCGCCCGGCACCCCGCCGGGGGAAAAACTGCGCGTCATCGGCGCCATGACGATGCGGTTGGCAAGGTCCAGCTTCGCGGAGTGGAACGGCTGGAACAGGGGTTCGACGTTGGTCAAGTGTGATGTCCTTCGGGATGGGGATCAGCGGGGTCGGGTGATCTGGGGCGGATCGGAGGCGGGGAAGCTTTCGTCCAGCTCCTCGTCCAGCTCGCGGCTTTTCGCGAGCCGGCGGACCCGTTCATTCTCGTCCAGGCTGGCGGCCATCCGGGCGAGCTGGTCGGGCGTCGCTTCCAGCTGGCGCGCCTTGAACGCGGCATAGGGCTCTGCATAGACGATGTTGCGCGCTTCCTCGCGCGTGAGGGGGTGGGGCGTTTCGACGGACGCCTCGGCCAGCCAGTCGGCCAGGCAGTTGCGGCAGAAGCCCGCCGTCGCCATCAGGTCGATGTTGGAGACATCCTGCCGGAGGCGCAGATGTTCCAGCAGCCGGCGGAAGGCGGCGGCCTCCAGCTGTTCGAGCGCTGGGTGCGGGGAATCGGTCATTTCGGGCATCCCTTCATCTGGCAGTCCGCAAGGCTGTGAAGTAAGGAGCGGCGAGAAGGGTTGCCAAGCCCCAAAGCGAACAGGAATTGTTGTGCCCGCCCAAGCTTCGTCTCATCGCCCGCCCCGGTCCCGCCATGTGCGGGTGCTTGCAACGCTTGGGCCTGCCTCTTCCACGGTGGCCGAGATCCGCGCGCTCTATGAAGCGGGGGCGGACGCCTTCCGGGTGAACATGAGCCATGGCGACGACGCCTCGAAGGTGGCGCTCATCGAGACGGTGCGCTCGCTGGAGGCGGAGATCGGCCGGCCGATGACGATCCTGGCCGACCTGCAGGGGCCGAAGCTGCGCGTGGGCCGGTTCGAGGACGGGCGGGTGGAGCTGGCGGCGGGGCAGGCGTTCCGGCTGGACAGCGACCCCACGCCGGGCACCGGAAAACGGGTGCAGCTGCCCCATCCCGAGATCCTGGCGGTGCTGAAGCCCGGCCACCGGCTGCTGCTGGACGACGGCAAGATCGTGCTGCGCGTGACGAAGGCGCTGGACGGCGCGGTGGAAACGCAGGTGGTGGTGCCGGGCGCGCTGTCGAACAACAAGGGGCTGAACGTGCCCGACGTGGTGGTGCCGCTGCCGGCGCTGACCGCGAAGGACCGGCGGGATCTGGCGCTGGCGCTGGAAACGGGCGTGGACTGGATCGCGCTGAGCTTCGTGCAGCGCGCCGACGATGTGGCGGAGGCGAAGAAGCTGATCGGCGGCAAGGCCAGCCTGATGGCGAAGATCGAGAAGCCCGCCGCGTTGGAGGATATCGACGCCATCATCGAGCTGGCCGACGCGATCATGGTGGCGCGCGGCGACCTGGGCGTGGAACTGCCGCCCGAACGGGTGCCCGGCGTGCAGAAGCAGCTGGTGGCCGCTGCGCGGTGCGCGGGGAAGCCCGTTGTCGTCGCCACGCAGATGCTGGAATCCATGATCCTGTCCCCCAGCCCGACGCGGGCCGAGGTGTCGGACGTGGCGAACGCCATCTTCGACGGGGTGGATGCCGTGATGCTGTCGGCGGAAAGCGCGGCGGGCAAATGGCCTGTGGAAGCGGTTTCGATGATGGAATCGATCGCGCGCGAGGTGGAGCAGGACGCCGCCTATCAGCAGCAGATGGGCTTTGTGGAAACCGCGCCGGAGCCGACGACGGCCGACGCGCTGGCCCGCGCCGCGCATTCCATCCAGAAGACAGTTGGCGCGACGGCGGTGGTGGGCTTCACGACATCGGGCTCGACCGCGCGGCGCATCGCGCGCGAGCGGATCCCGGCCAACATCCTGGTGATGACGCCGAAGCTGGCGACGGCGCGGCGGCTGGGGCTGACCTGGGGCGTGCATGCCGTGCACACGCGCGATATCGGCAGCTTCGAGGAGATGGTGGCGAAATCGAAGCGCATGGCGCTGAGGCACCATATCGCCGCCCCCGGCGACCGGCTGGTGGTGATGGCGGGCGTGCCGTTCGGCGTGCCCGGATCGACCAACGTGCTGCACGTGGTGCGCGTGGTGGGCGACGAACTGACCCGCTACACCAAGAAGGACTGACCCGCTTCAGATATTGGCGGCGATCCACAGAAGGGCGTCGTCCGGCCGGGCCGGCTGGACGACCCGGTTGGTGACCATGCGCTGATGCAGGCGGGTGATGATGCGGCTGCCGGTGCGTTCGCACAGGCCCGGCACCAGTGCGTGCAGGAAGCAGGCGCCGCTGGCCTTCAGCATGGCCCAGCCGAAGCTGCCGGCCATGCCCATGTGCTGAAAATAGCTTTCGTTCACGGACGCGGGGTGATCGACGAACAGGCGGCGGAACATTGCGATCCCTTGGCGGTTGGTTGCTGGCAGGGAAGCTAGGGCAGGTTGGCGGAAATTCGATTCCTTTTTTCGCTGCCCATTGGCCTGATCGTGGAAATATATTATCCATTATCGACATGATGGAGAAAATTGTTCTCGATGCGGCGGACCGGCGCATCCTGGCGCTGCTGCAGGCGGACTGCGCGCTTTCGCTGGCGGAGATCGGCGAGGCGGTGGGCCTGTCGGCCACGCCCTGCTGGAAGCGGATCCGCCGGCTGGAGGCCGAAGGGGTGATCCGGGCGCGGGTGGCGTTGCTGGATCCCGCCGCCGTGGGACTGGGGGTGACGGCCTTCGTGGCGGTGAAGGCGGGCGCGCATGACGAGGCCTGGCTGACCCGCTTCAATGAAGGGGTTGCCCGCATTCCGGAAGTGGTCGAACTTTACCGCATGGCGGGAGAGACGGACTATCTTCTGAAGGTCGTCTGCAGGGACATCGCGCACTTTGACCGGATCTACAAACGGTTGATCCGGGTGGCGCCGATGGGCGACGTATCATCCAGCTTCGCGATGGAGCGGATGAAGTCGACCACAATGCTCCCCCTGACGGAGACGGTCTGAGCAGCATAGCCCACCCCGCGCCATCCGCGCAGAGCCTGCCGCCCGCCGGCGGCCTTTCCCGATCCGCCTGGTGCTGGGCCGCGTTCGAGGGGTTCCGGAACCCCGCCGTGGTGCTGATCACCATTTATGTGTTCATGCCCTATTATGTGCAGGCCGTGGCCGCGACCCCGGTTGAGGGGCAGGCGCTGGTGGCCCGCGCGGGGCAGATCGCCGGGTGGGCCGTCGCGCTGACGGCGCCGCTGATGGGCATGGTGGTGGACCGGCTGGGGCCGCGCAAGCCGATGCTGACCTTCGTGGTGCTGGGGATGATGCCCCTGTATGCCGCGATGTGGTTCGTGACCCGCGACGGGCCGATCGGCCCTGCGCTGTTCATCGCCATCGCGGCGACCAAGTCCGTGCTGTTCGCCTGGAGCGAGGTGCTGCACAACGCCCTGCTGGTGCCCGCCGCGCGCGGGCAGGTGGCGAAGACGTCGGGGCTGGGGCTGGCGCTGGGCAATGCCACCTCCGTCGCCTTCCTGGTTTTCGTGCTGCTGGCCTTTTCCCTGCCGGGGCAGGTGGACTGGGGCTGGGTGCCTTCCCAGCCGCTGTTCGGGATCGACCAGGCCGCGCACGAACCCGCGCGGCTGACCGGGCCGATGGCGGCCGCGAGCCTTGGCATCGGCCTGCTGCTGATCCTGTGGGGCGTGCCCGATGCCGCCCCCACGGGCGAGAGGCTGGGCGCGGCGCTGCGCAAGGGCTTCGGCGACCTGATGGCGATGCTGCGCGAGCTGAAGACCGAGCGCGAGGCCGCGAAATTCCTGGCGGCACGGATGCTGTATGTGGACGGCAAGACGGCGATCCTGCTGTTCGGCGGCGTGCTGGCGGCCGGCACCATGGGCTGGGGCACGCTGGAAATGCTGGCCTATGGCATCACCCTGTCCATCCTGGCCGTTATCGGCGGGCTGCTGGCCGGCAAGCTGGACATGGCGCTGGGGCCGCGCAACGCGGTGCTGCTGGAAATCGCGGTGACGGCGCTGGTGCTGGTGGTGATGCTGGGCACCCGGCCGGGGATGATCGCCTGGATGCCCGCCCCGACCGCGCCGCTGCACGACGGGCCGATGTTCCGCACGCCGGCGGAACTGGCCTTCATCGCCATCGCGGGCATTTCCGCGATTTCGATCACGGCGGCCTATGCCTCGTCCCGGACGCTGCTGACGGTGCTGGTGCGGCCGGAACGGGTGGGAACCTTCTTCGGGCTTTATGCCTTGTCCGGCACGGCGACGATGTGGCTGGGGCCGATGCTGGTGGCCTGGGGCACGCTGGCGACGGGCAGCCAGCAGGGCGGCTTCGCAACCGTGCTGGGGCTGCTGGGCGCGGGCTTTGTGCTGCTGCTGTTCGTGAAGGCGCCGCGCCGCCACTGACCGGATGGACTGCGGGAGGACGCGATGGACGACGTGCTGCTTGGCCCGCCCCTGCCGGAACGGCCGCCGACGGCTGCCGAGGCGCGCATCCATCTGGCGGCCTTCCTGCGCTGGACAGCCGACCTGCTGGCCGAGATCGGCAACCCCGAAGGCTCGTTCGGGGATCTTGCCGATCTGTTCCTGGACGGTGCGCTTCAGGGGTTTGGCCCTGCTCTCGACGAGCTGAACGCCGAAGGCCATGTGGCGCGGGCCGAGGATGCGATCGGGGGCGTCAGCGACGAGGCGCTGGTGGCGCACGGGCTTCGCGGCTGGCAACTGATGTGGAAGCTGGCCTTGTTGTCGGCCGCGTTCGAGGCCTTTTCCGCCGCGACCGTGATGGAGGCCGCCCGGGGCTGGAAGCTGGAGCGGCTGCTGGACATCATCGAGACCATCCTGGACAGCCTGATCGACGCCATTCTTGAAACGACACCCTATGGCGCGGCGCTGAAGGAGCTGGTGAAGCTGCTGAAGGGCGCGGTGGCGCGGCAAATCTGATCTGGAGGGAAAAGACCTTGGCGAACCCGGCGGACGCGATGCCCTTTTCGAAGCTGATGGGGGTGGAGGTGAGCGAAACGTCCGCCGAGCGGGTGGTGGGGACGCTGACCGTGCGCGAGGATCTGTGCACCGTGGGCGGAATCCTGCACGGCGGCGCGATCATGGCCCTGGCCGATGCATTGGGCGCGCTGGGGGCGTTCATCGCGCTGCCGCCCGGCGCCAAGGGCACCACCACCATCGAGAGCAAGACCAGTTTCCTGGGGGCGGCGCCGTTGGGCGCCACGGTGCGGGGGGAAGCGACCCCGGTGAAGATCGGGCGCACCCTGTCCGTGTGGCAGACGCGCATCGACACGCTGGACGGGCGGCAGGTGGCGCTGGTGACGCAGACGCAGCTGGTGCTGTGACCGGGGCCTAGCCCGCCCAGACCTGCCGGTAGAGGTGGGCCATCTCGTTCACGGTGGGCACGCGCGGGTTGTTCGCAGGGGAGCCGGATGCAAGCGCCTGTTCGCACATCAGGGGGATCAGGCTGTGCCAGCGGTCGCCATCGATGCCGTGGCTGGCGGGCGTGGGGACTTCGAGATCGCGGTTGAGGGCGGCGAGCTCCTCCACCAGCCGGACGACGGCGGACTGGTCGCCCTCTTCTGCCCGGGCGACGCCCATGGCGCGGGCGCATTCGGCATAACGGCGGGTGGCGGATGGGGCCGACCAGGCGGTGACGGCCGGCAGCAGCATCGCGTTGGAGAGGCCATGGGGGACATGGAAATGCGCGCCGATGGGGCGGCTCATCCCGTGGACGAGGGCGACCGAACTGTTGGAGAAGGCGATGCCGCCCTGCAGCGCGCCCGCCATCATCGCTTCGCGGGCGGGGCGGTCGGACGGGCCCGCCCAGACACGGCGGAGGTTCGGCGCGAGGAGGCGCATGGCGGACAGGGCGATGCCGTCGCTGAACGGATTTGCGCGGCGCGAGACATAGGCCTCGATCGCGTGGGTGAGGCTGTCGATGCCGGTATCCGCCGTCAGGCGGCGGGGCTTTCCGAGCGTGAGTTCATAATCGACGAGCGCGGCGACGGGCAGATAGGCGAGGCCCGCGCAGAGCATCTTTTCGTCCGTGTCCTCGTCCGTGATGACGCAGACGCGCGTCGCCTCTGAGCCGGTGCCCGCCGTGGTGGGGATGGCGATGACGGGAAGCCCCGGCGCATCCTGCACATGCGGCACCCGGTAATCGGCCATGCGGCCGCCATGGACCGCCAGCATGGCGATGGCCTTGGCGCTGTCCAGCGGGGAGCCGCCGCCGAACCCGACGACGCAATCATGATCGCCCTGTTGCAGCGCCGCCAGCCCGGCTTCGATCGAGGCCACGGTCGGATCGGGCACCGTGCCGGTGAAGACGCGCGCCTCCGCCCCGGCCGACGCCAGATCGCGCAGCAGCGGATCGAGCAGGCCGCTTGCCGCCAGGAAGGCGTCCGTCACGATGAAGGGGCGGTGAAGGCCGAGGCCGGACAGCAGATCGGGCAACTGGCGCGAGGCGCCGCCCCCCACGCGCAGGATCCGGGGCAGCGCGATGGCCGCGACCATCAGCTGACCATTTCCTCGCGGATGCTGCCGCGCGCCATCCAGAACAGGATGGACGCGAACACCCCGAACAGGGTGGACAGCGCCAGCGACCAGCGCACGCCCTCTGCCGGGCCGAGGCCGAACGGCCCGGCGAGCAGGTCGCTGAGCGCGCCCACCAGCAGCGGCCCCATGCCGAGGCCGATCAGGTTCACGATGAACAGCATGATCGCAGTGGCGGTGGCCCGGGTTTCCGGGCGGACGAGCCCCTGGATGGCGGCATAGGCCGGGCCGTACCAGAGGCCGTTGAGGATCGGCGGCACCGCCATCAGCAGAATGGCGAGCATGGCGGATTCCACGAACAGCGCGGTGATGTAGATGGGGATCCCGAGCAGCGTGGAAACGGCGGGAATGCCCATGTAGTGGCGAAGATCGCGCGCGCCGAAACGATCCGCCAGCTGCCCGCCCAGCCAGATGCCGAATGCCCCCGTCAGCCCCACCACAAGGCCCAGCGTGAGGCCGAGGAAGCCCGCGAGGCCGAGACCGTAGCCGGCGGCGATCTGGGTGAGTTCGGCGCCATGGTTGCGGAAGAAGAAGGGGGCGATGAAGGCGCCCGAGCCATAGCCGATGAAGGCCTTGATGGAGACGCCCCAGGCGATCAGCCAGAAGGTGCGCTTGCCGCGGATTTCGGCCAGCGCCTCCGCGAAGCTGGGGCCGCCGGCCTTTTTCGCGGCGAAATCCGCGCCCAGCCGCTTTCGCGGCTCCATCAGGGTGGTGGCGGCGACGATCGCCATCACCACGCCCGGCGCCCCGGCCACGAAGAAGGCCGCGCGCCAGCCCCAGGCATCCGCAATGAGGCCGCCCAGCGCCATGCCGAGAAGGCCGCCGATGGGTGTGCCGAGCGAATAGAAGGCGAGCGCCGACGCGCGCTTTTCGCGGGGCACATAATCGGAAATCAGCGAATGGGCGGGCGGCGTGCAGCCGGCTTCGCCGATGCCGACGCCCACGCGGGCCAGCACCAGCTGCCAGAAATTCTGCGCAAGGCCGCACAGCACGGTGAAGAAGCTCCATGCCGCAACCGCTGTTGCGATGATGAAGGGGCGGTTGCCGCGTTCCGCATAGCGGGCGATGGGGATGCCGAGGATGGTGTAGAAGATGGCGAAGGCGAGCCCCGTCATCATGCCCAGCTGCCAGTCCTTCAGGCCCAGCTCGTTCTTGATCGGCTCTGCCAGGATGGTGACGATCTGGCGATCGAGGAAATTGAGGATGTAGATGACCAGCAGGACCCACAGCGCGTAGCGGCGATAGCCGGGCGAGATGGCCGGTGCGGCAGCGCCGGTCTGTGCGGTCATCATCTGTCCTCCCGGCGGCGCCCTCCCCGGCGCGGCCCTCCGGTGACCATCGTCGCGGTTTTCCAATGGGTCGCCACCCTAGCCATGTGGGTAGGAAATCACTCCGACCGGGCGAGGAGGTCGATCAGGTCCTGCTGCCAGAAATTCGCCCATGTGTGGGTGGAATGGCCGCGTGTTTCCGCGGTTTCGGGGATCAGGATGAATTTCGCGTTGGGCATCTTCGCCACCTCTGCCTCCGCGATCCGGAGGTTGGGCGGGTTGATGAAATCGTCGGCCGAATTGATCCAGGTGACGGGCAC
>ERZ1645185.606-NODE-606-length-14959-cov-5.097155_pt1 | contig 14959 bp, 14 predicted proteins | sample MGYA00575351_ERZ1645185 | MGnify/ENA primary metagenome ERZ1645185 (study PRJEB40838, sample SAMN11284767) | freshwater sediment metagenome | isolation source: river sediment | host: Sediment | place: India: Jana village, Kanpur | collected 2015-12-17 ...
GGCGTGCCGGGCATGGCGGATGACCCGCGCTTCTGGGCCAGCGGCATCAGCCTTGTTGCCCATATGCAGAACCCGCACACACCGGCCGTGCATATGAACACCCGCATGTTCTGGACCCCGCATGCCTGGTGGTTCGGCGGGGGCGCGGACCTGAACCCGTGCATCGAATATGCCGAGGATACCGCGCATTTCCACGCGACCCTGCAACAGGCCTGCGACGCGCATGACGCGGGATACTATCCCCGCTTCAAGGCCTGGGCGGACGAGTATTTCTTTGTGCCCCATCGCGGCCGGGCACGTGGGGTGGGCGGCATCTTCTACGATGATCTGAACACCGGCAATTGGGAGGCTGACTTTGCCTTTACCCAAGCCGTCGGTCGGGCCTTCCTGCCCGCCTTCCTGCCCGTAACCGAGCGTCGCCTTGGCACGCCCGCGACGGGGGCCGACCGCGAGGCACAGCTTCTGCACCGCGGGCTTTATGCCGAATACAACCTCGTCTACGACCGCGGCACGAAATTCGGGCTGGAAACCGGGCACAATGCCGATGCCGTCCTGATGAGCCTTCCGCCTGTGGCAAAGTGGTACTGAGGACACGCGCATGAGCGATCTGGTGGTGAAGGCAGCCTATGCGAGTGTTGCCGAAGAAGACGGTCAGGTCTTCGTGGGCTTTGTTGATGCGCGCGACGAAAGCTACGCGCTGTTCCGGCAGGCCAATACGGGCGGACCGGTGTGGTTTGAGGTGAACGACGAGGATTTCGGCGCTGAAGACGCCGTTGAAAGCGCGGCGATCGGCCCCGGTGGTCTTCAGATCACCCTGCGCCCTGCCAAAGCCGGTCGCTTTGGCTACGCGCGTCAGGTCGTGATCCGCCTGAAGGGCTGTGAGGATGCGGAAGCCGCACTTGCACGGCTTGCCGCCATGGGAATTGCCATCGCGGGCTAGACGTCACGCCCGCAAAAGCCGGCCGAGCCGCTTGATCCCCTCGTCGATCTGCGCCTCGGACGCGCAAGAGAATGACAGCCGCAGCGTGTTGCGGTTTGATCCGTCGGCATGGAAGGCTCCGCCGGGCACGAAGGCCACACGTTCCTCGGCGATCGCACGGGCCAGCAGTTGCGCGCCGTCCATCCCCTCGGGCAAGGTCAGCCAGACGAACATCCCACCCTCGGGGCGGGTATACCGGACACCCTCGGGCATTTCGCGGTCAAGTGCGGCCAGCATCCGCAGGCGGCGCGCGTTATAGGTGCTGCGCAGCTTGGCGACATGGGCATCGAACAGATCACGCGCAACCATATGGGTTGCGATCTGGCTCAGGCTTGAGGAATGCAGATCGGCCGCCTGCTTCATCAGCACCAGCCGCCCGATCACCTCGCGCGCGGCGCAGACCCAGCCCACGCGCAGACCCGGCGCCAGCGTCTTGGAGAACGATCCGCAATAGACGGTCCGGGTGTTTTCGATGCTGCCATTGCGGCGGATATCCAGCGCGAGGATCGGGGGTACGTCCTCACCCTCATATCGCAGCGATTGATAGGCGGCGTCTTCGATCACTGCACAGCCCAAGGCCTCGGCCTGATCGAGCAGCGCCTCGCGGCCACGCTGGTCCAGCGTCTCACCGGTCGGGTTGGCGAAATCGGACGAGAGATAAGCGAACTTCACCGCCCCACCCGCAGCCTTGGCCTCTGCCCTGACCGCCTCAGGTGCTGTGTTCGACAGCGGGTCCAGTCGCACATACCGCGGCTCATAGGCGTTGAAGGCGCCGAGCGCGCCCAGATAGGTCGGCCAGCCCACCATCGCGGTGTCGCCGGGCGACAGGAACAGCTTGCCCAGATAATCCAGCGCCTGCTGCGAACCCGAGGTGATCAGGATGTTGTCCGCCGCGCACGGGATCCCGATGGCCGCCATGCGACCGGCAATCCATTCGCGCAGCGGCAGATACCCTTCGGACACCGAATATTGCAGCGCTTGTGCGGCCTTTGGTCCAGACATCGCCTCGGCGAAGGCCTGCGAAAAGGCATCAGACGGGAAAAGGGCCGGGTCAGGAATACCACCTGCGAAAGAGATGATGTCGGGCTGGTCCAGAAGCTTCAAAAGCTCCCGGATCTCCGAGGCTTTCATCCGCGTGGTCCGCGAGGCCAAAACGTCCGTCCATTGCATCCCGAGTCTCCCCCATTGTCGCGGGCCCATTGTCGCGGGGCGGAGCCTGCTTCGCACGCAAGAGAAAGTCAATAAGGCTGACCTAACCTTTGGTCATCGTCGATAGTCCTTTGCACGGATTCCGTGCCGGATCAGCTTGTCATAAAAGGTCTTTCGCGGCACTTGGAGGCGCGCCATCGCCGCGGTGACATTGCCGCGCGCGATCCGCAAGGCATCGCGGATGACCTCGGCCTCATAGGCGGCGGTCATGTCGGCGAGGCTTTGCTGCACCCCCTCCTCGCCCGCGTCATCCGCAAGCCCGAGGGCATGGCGATCGGCGAACTGCTGCAATTCACGCACGTTTCCGGGCCAATCATGCGCCGCGAGCCGCGCCTTCACACCGGGCGTCAGTACAGGGACCGGAACCTTCAGCCGCGCACAGGCCGACAGCAGGAAGTGCCGAAACAGCAGCGGCACATCCTCGCGCCGGGCGACAAGCGGCGGCAAGGTCAAGCTGACCGGTGAAAGTCGATAGTAAAGATCGGCGCGGAAGCGCCCTTCGCTGACACGCACCGCAAGATCCGCCTGCGTGGCACCGATGACCCGCAGATCGAGCGGGCGGGCCTGTTCAGCCCCCGGCACCCAAAGTTCAGCCGAATCGATCAGCGCAAGGATACGGGCCTGAAGGGCAGGCGACAGGGCCTCGACCTCGTCCAGAAACAGCGTGCCGCGATGGGCTTTCTCCAGGCGGCCCGGTCGCCGGGGCCGGCCAGCCACCGCCTCTGCGCCCAGAAACTCGGCCTCAAAGCGCGCCTCGTCAATGGCCGCACAGTTCACATGCAGAAAGGGCCGCGCCCGCCGGGACGAGGCACGATGCATGACACGGGCCAGCGCCTCTTTTCCCGCGCCCGAGGGGCCGAGGATAAGCGCATCCGCCCCGGCCTCTGCCACACGCAACGCGGTTTCCCGCAGGCGCACCATCGCCGGGCTTTCGCCCAGAAGCTGCGGGCCGCTGTCGCGCGCCGTCTGCATCTGACGCAGCATCCGGTTCTCGATCACCAGCGCGCGGGCGGCACTTGCGCGGCGCAAGGTGGAAATCAGGTCGTCCACCCCGACGGGTTTCGTCAGAAAGTCCCATGCACCATCCTTCAGCGCCTGCACCGCCATGGGCACATCGCCATGCCCGGTCAGCAGGATCACGGGCAGGTCCGGGTCCAGCACGCGCAACCGCGCCAGAAGCTCCAACCCATCCATGCCGGGCATCCGCACGTCGGTCAGCACCACACCCGGATAGTCGCGTGTCAGCCCGCGCAGCGCATCGGGTGCCGAGGCGAAAGGCTCTGCCGTAAAGCCCGCGATGCGCAGGGACTGCACCTGCGCGGCCAGAAGATCGGCGTCATCATCGACAAGTCGAACGAGGGGCGCTTGCGGGGCATCGCTCATGCGCGGCGCAGCTCCAACCGGAAGCACGCGCCCTGCCCCTCAACAGCCGGGTCGGCTGACAGGCTGCCGCCAAAGTCACGGGCGATATCGCGGGCGATGACTAGGCCAAGGCCCACGCCCTGTTCCTTGGTCGTGGCGAAGGGAATGAACAGCTGTTCTGCCACCTCGGGCGCAAGTCCGGGGCCGTTGTCCGAAACGGTCAGCGTCACCCGGTCATCCGCCAAGGCCATCTCGATGCGGATCTCCGGGTCGGGGCGGCCGTCCAGAGCCTCATGCGCATTTTGCAGCAGGTTGACCAGCACCTGCTCCAGCCGCACCGCCTCGGCCATGACCCTCAGGTCCGGCGGGATCTCGGGGCGGATGATCCGCACCGGCGCACTGCGCATCCGGCTGGCCGTCAACAGAAGCGAGGCTTCAAAGGCATCCGCCAGCGAGGTGGGCTCGACGAGCCCACGCGCCTTGCGCGAAAAGCTGCGCAATTCGGTGGTGATGCGACCGATGCGGTCTGTCATACGCAGGATGGAGCCCAGGTTCCCCGAGACATCCGGGGGCGCATCTGCGGGCAGCATGTGACGCGCGTTTTCCGACAGTAGCCGAATGGTCGCAAGCGGCTGGTTCACCTCATGCGCGACGCCAGCGGCAATCTGGCCAAGGGCTGCCAGCTTGTTGGCCTGCACCAGATCAGCCTGCAGCGCCGCAAGACGCGCCTCGGCAGCCACCCTCTCACCCATCTCGGTCGAAAGCTCTTGCGTGCGCAGCGCGACCTCGCGCTCGAGATCGGCACGATAGCGGCGCTCGGCCTGCTCGCGTGCCTCGGCACGGGCCTTGCCGCGCAGGACGAAACCGGCGCCGCCAACCAGCGCGGCAAGCACCAGCGCCACCGCCAGTGTCGCCAGCATTGCGGCCTGTTGCGCCGGGGCCGTCGGCGCGAAAACCGTCAGCCGCCAGCCGATCGAGGGCAGCTCTGCCACCGAGGCGAGCTGCCCTTTGCCCGGCGCAGGCATGGCACCAAAACGCAGGCCCGGGGTGCTGGACAGAACCACCCGCCCCTCTTCATCGGTGACATGGGTCGCACCGGCCCCATCGGCCCATGCGGCCTCCAGCGCGTCAAACTCAACCTTGACGACGACCACGCCCAGGACATCCGCCCCGCGCAGCACACTATGCGACAGGTACAGCCCCGGCTTGTGGCTGACCGTGCCAAGCGCGAACTGCTGTGCGGTGGTGGCGCGCAGGGCATCCGTGAAGTAACGGCGGAAGCTGTAGTCGGCACCGACAAAACTGTCTGGCGCGTCCCAGTTGGACGCCGCAAGCGCCGTGCCGGTGCGATCGAGCAGATAGATCACCGCCCCTTGGGTTTCGTCGCGCAGGCGATCAAGCTTGCGCGAGACAGGTTCTGTTTCGCCGGGATTGGCCAGAACTTCGGCCACGAGCGCGTCATCTGCGAGGATCGCAACCACCGCGCGCTGCTTGGCAAGCTCTGCCTCCAGCGCCATGGCGCGCACGCGGGCAGAGACGCCGGCCTCTACCTCAAGCCGCGAAAGGGCGGCGCGATGCGACAGCGCAAAGACCTGCGCCAGAAGCAAAAGCCCCAGCAGGGCAAGCGCAAGACCAGCAATGCGCCGATGCGACAGTGCCATGGCGCGGCACCCCATCTTGTTTCATTTTCCGCACTATTACATATTCGATGTGTGATATTCCACACATTTCTCCCAGACACGCCACATCAATACAGCCAATAATCAATGCGTTACACGCAATGCCGCCAAAACGTGCGAACAGACCTTCGCTGACTATCATGCAGTCACAGAACTGACATCAGCAGGTTGGAGGAGGCCTCATGCATATCGATTCGTCGGCAAACCCGGCGGTGCACGCACCGCGACCCTTTTACAGACATCTCTATTTTCAGGTCCTGATTGCGATCGTGGCAGGGGCGCTGATCGGTCATTTCCAACCCGATCTTGGCGTCAACCTCAAACCGCTCGGGGATGGCTTCATCAAGCTGGTGAAGATGATCATCTCGCCCGTGATCTTTCTGACCATCGTCACCGGCCTTGCCGGGATGGGCAGCCTGCGCGGGGTCGGTGCCGTCGCGGGCAAGGCATTCGCCTACTTCTTCTTCTTCTCGACGCTCGCGCTGGTTGTGGGCCTGATCGTGGCCAATGTCGTGCAGCCCGGCTCGGGCATGAACATCGACCCGGCCTCGCTCGATGCATCGAAGGTGACCGACTACGCCGCCAAAGCGCATGAGACGACGCTGACCGGCTTTGTGCTCGACATCATTCCGACCACCTTCACCTCGGCCTTTGTCGAGGGCAACATCCTGCAGGTGCTGTTCATCGCCATTCTGTTCGGCATCGCGCTGATCCTGGTGGGCGACAAGGCCAAGCCTGTCGTGGACATGCTGGAGGCCATCAGCTTTGCGGTGTTCCGTGTGGTCGACATCCTGATGAAGGCCGCGCCGATCGGTGCCTTTGGCGCCTTTGCCTTTACCATCGGCAAATATGGCATCGCCTCGATCGTGAACCTTGCGGCACTGGTGGGCACGTTCTACCTGACCTCGGCGCTGTTCGTCATCGTGATCCTCGGCACCGTCTGCACGCTGACCGGCTTTTCGATCTTCAAGCTGATCGCCTACCTCAAGGCCGAGCTGCTGCTGGTTCTGGGCACCTCGTCTTCGGAATCGGCTCTGCCGAGCCTGATGGAGAAGATGGAGCGCGCCGGCTGCGCCCGCCCGGTGGTGGGTCTGGTCGTCCCGACCGGCTATTCCTTCAACCTCGACGGCACCAACATCTACATGACGCTGGCGGCGCTGTTTATCGCGCAGGCCACCAACACGGACCTCACGCTGCAACAGCAGATCCTGCTGCTGGCGGTGGCGATGCTGTCGTCCAAGGGGGCTGCGGGTGTCACGGGTGCGGGCTTCATCACGCTGGCCGCGACGCTTTCGGTGGTGCCGACCGTGCCGCTGGCAGGTATGGCGCTGATCCTCGGCGTGGACCGCTTCATGTCGGAATGCCGTTCGATCACCAACTTCATCGGCAATGCGGTTGCAACCGTGGTGGTCAGCCGCTGGCATGGTGCGCTGGATGTCGAAAAGTTCAACGCGGCGCTTGACGGCAAGGTGACGGCACGCGGCGGCAAGCCCGAGCTGCAGGGCGCACCCGCGGGCCTGCAACTGGGCGAGGCCAGCGCAGACTGATCGCACCTTCGGACAGAATCAAAGGGGCGGCTGCTGGATGCGGCCGCCCCTTCTGCATGGCGGGTCGGACGATCAGGCGCCGCGCACGGTGTCGATCATCAAGCGCACATTCTCGGGGTCGGCATCCGGGGTGATGCCATGGCCGAGGTTGAAGATATGCGGCCCCTTGCGGAAGGCCTCAACCACGCGGCGTGTCTCGCGCACCAGCGCCTCGCCCCCGGTGACCATATGCCCGGGCGCCAGATTGCCCTGCACGCAGCCATCGACCTGCACATGGGCGGCCGCCCATTCGGGGGTCACCGAATTGTCGAGCGCCACGCAATCAGCCCCGGTCGCACGGGCAAATCCGACGTACCCCTGCCCCGCCTCACGCGGGAAGGCGATGATCGGAAGGCCGGGGTGGCGCGACTTCAGCTCGGCGATGATCCGGGCCACGGGCTCTACCGCGAAATCGGTGAAGTCCTGCCCTTTCAGGCTGCCGGCCCAGCTGTCGAAGAGCTTGACCACCTCGGCCCCGGCCTTCACCTGTTCCGACAGGTAATCAATCGTCGCATCCGCAATCAGGTCAATCAGCGCGGCAAAGGTCGCCCGATCCGCAGCCTTCAACGCATGCGCAGGCCCCTGATCCGGCGTGCCGCGCCCAGCGATCATATAGGTGGCGACCGTCCAGGGCGCGCCGGCAAAGCCGATCAGTGTGGTTTCCCGTGGAAGCTCATTCGACAGTATCCGCACGGTTTCATACACCGGCGAGAGGCGGTCATGAATGGCTGTCGCGGGCTTCAGCGCCGCCATATCCGCAGGCGTGGTCACGGTCGAAAGCCTCGGCCCCTCGCCGGTTTCAAACCAGAGATCGGCCCCAAGTGCCTGACAGATCAGCAGGATGTCGGCAAAAAGAATGGCCGCGTCAAACCCATAGCGGCGGATCGGCTGCAGCGTCACCTCGGCCGCAAGGTCGGGGTTGTAGCACAGCTTCAGAAAATCCCCAGCCTGGGCCCGCGTCGCGCGATACTCCGGCAGATAGCGCCCGGCTTGCCGCATCATCCAGATCGGCGGCGTGGGCAGCACCTCGCCCCGCAGGGCGCGAAGGATGGTTTTCTGGCTTTGATCGGTCATCGGGCGCCCTTTCCTGTTGCCCCTGACTTGCCCCTTAAGGGGATGAAGTCAAGCGCGGCAGGGTGTCGCCCACCTGCGGCACAGGCGACAGTTGAAAGCCGGGCGCACCAAGGCTAGAGCTTGGCCATGACCCAGATGCTCCCCTCCCTTGCAGCGCCGCTGAAGATCGGCACCCGTGGATCGCCGCTGGCGCTGGCGCAGGCGCATGAAACGCGCGACCGCCTGATGGCGGCCTTTGACCTGCCGCAGGGCGCATTCGAGATCGTGGTGATCAAGACCACCGGCGATCGGGTGCTGGATCGCCCGCTGAAAGAGATCGGCGGCAAGGGCCTGTTCACGCGCGAGATCGAGGATGCACTTCTGTCTGGCGGCATCGACATTGCCGTTCACTCGATGAAGGACATGCCGGTGGCGCAGCCGGAAGGGTTGTTGCTGGACACCTATCTTCCGCGTGAGGATGTACGCGATGCCTTTGTCTCGCCTGCCGTCGCCCGCCTCGCCGATCTGCCGCAGGGCGCAACCGTCGGATCGTCAAGCCTGCGTCGCCGGGCGCAGCTGAAGGCACGCCGCCCGGATCTGCAACTGGTCGAGTTTCGCGGCAATGTGCAGACACGCATGAAGAAGCTGCAGGATGGGGTCGCGGTCGCAACCTTTCTGGCCATGGCGGGCCTGAACCGTCTGGGCATGGCGGATGTCGCGCGATCGGCCATCGCGCCGGAAGAGATGCTGCCCGCCGTTGCGCAGGGCGCCATCGGGATCGAGCGGCGGGCCTCAGATGACCGCGCGGCTCGGATGCTGGCTGCGATCCATCACCGCGAAACCGGAGAGCGGCTGGCGGCCGAGCGCGCCTATCTCGCAGCGCTCGACGGGTCTTGCGAGACGCCGATCGCAGGGCTTGCGGTGATTGAGGGCGGCAGCATCTGGCTGCGGGGCGAGATTCTGCGCCCTGACGGGTCCGAATCGATCACGGGAGAGATGCGCGGCCCGATTGCCGATGGCGCGACCATGGGCGAAAGCCTTGCGCGGGATTTGCTGGCGCAAGCACCCAAGGGTTTTTTCGACTGGCGCTAAGTCAGAATGGCGCTAGGCCCGCCCCCCGACAGCCGACAGGCTGATCGGATCAATACCCATGATGCGCAGCGCAGCACCCCATTTGCCGGCCTGATCGGACCCGAAGATCAGGGCGTGTGTCGGCGTCGCGGTCAGCCAGTCGTTGCGGGCGATCTCTGATTCCAGCTGCCCCGGCCCCCAGCCGGCATAGCCAAGCGCAAGGAACGCCTCACGCGGGCCATGCCCTTGCGCAAGTTCCTGCAGGATATCCAAGGTTGCGGTCATGCCGTAGCCGCCCGCAACTTCCAGCGTGCCCTGCTGTGCGAAGTAGTCGTCGCTGTGCAGCACGAACCCGCGTCCGCGTTCGACCGGTCCGCCGAATTGCACGCGGATATCGCGTCCCTCTGGCCCGCGCGGGATTTCGAGATGCTCCAGAAGCCCCGCAAAGTTCAGATCGTTCGAGGGTTTGTTGATGATCAGCCCCATTGCGCCTTCGGGCGAATGGGCACAGATCAGGATGACGCTTTTTTCAAAACGCGGATCACCCATGCCCGGCATGGAGATGAGGATAGAGCCACTGAGGTCCATGAGCGTCTCCCTTCCTGCAATTATATGATCCTGCTTCTGCCGCTTCTCAAGGGTGCGCGCGCCACATCGCGCGACTTCGTCATCAGCCGTCGCCCGAATGTGATTTCCCTATTCCCCCGGCATCCGTATTTTTCGGGGGATGAAACACCTTGTCGCGCCACTTGTCCTGATGCTCTCGGTTTCGGCCGCCATCGGCCAGACCCCCGGTCAGGATGACATTCTTCGGGCCGAGCTTCGCCCCGGCTGGCGCGAGGCGGACGGGCGGCACATCGCCGCGCTGCACTTGCAGCTTGCACCGCATTGGAAGACCTATTGGCGCAGTCCCGGCGACACCGGCGTGCCGCCAGAGTTTGATTGGGGCGGGTCGCAGAATGTCGGTGCCGTCACGATCCACTGGCCCCGACCCGAGATCTTTGAGTTTCAGGGCATGAAAACCATCGGCTATGCCGATGAACTGGTCCTGCCGGTCGAAATTACCCCCAAGGATCCCTCACGCCCGGTCTGGCTGGCAAGCGATGTCTCTCTGGGCGTCTGCAACGACATTTGCGTGCCCGCGATGATCGCGCTGTCGGGCGACCTGCCTGCATCCGGCGCGCCCGATGCGTTGATCAAGGCCGCACTTGGCGCGGTTCCGGTTTCTGCGGCGGCGGCAGGGCTGGCCGATCTGGCCTGTATCGTCGAGCCGCTGGCCGATGGCGTGCGCCTGACCGCGCGGATGCGCCTTCCCGCCGGCACCGGGCCTGAGATGGTGGTGCTGGAGCCTTCGGAACCCGCCTGGGTTTCCGAGGCGGAAGTCACGCGTGAGGGCGATGTGCTGATCGCGATGTCGGACATCGTCCCGCCCGAGGCCGCACCCTTTGACCTGCGGACCGACGCGCTGCGAGTGACAGTCCTCAGCGACGGTCAGGCGGTCGAGGCGACGGGCTGCCCGGTCAACTGACCCGCGATCCGCGCGGCCAGCTGGCGTGCGACGGCATCCTTGCCCATGCGGGGCCAGCTTTCCGCGCCCTGATCCGTGATCAGCGTCACCGCGTTTTCGCTTCCGCCCATGATGCCGGTCTCGGGGCTGACATCATTCGCCACGATCCAGTCGCACCCTTTGCGGGCCCGCTTGGCCGTGGCGTGTTCGACAACGCGCTCCGTCTCGGCAGCAAAGCCCACGACGAGCCCCGGCCGCCCCTCGGCCATGCGCGCGATCGTGGCAAGGATGTCGGGATTTTCCGCGAATGACAGGGCGGGGGGCTGGCCTGTTCCGTCCTTCTTCATCTTCTGGCCTGCCGCATTGGCCACCCGCCAATCCGCGACCGCGGCGGCAAAGACCGCCGCATCGGCGGGCAGGGCTGCGGTGACTGCGGCCAGCATCTGCGCGGCAGTCTCGACCCGCACGACGGCAACGCCCTCGGGCGGCGGCACGCTGGCCGGACCGGTGACAAAGGTCACGCGCGCGCCCAGATCACGCAGTGCCGCGGCCAGCGCCGTGCCTTGCGCGCCAGACGAGCGGTTGGCGATGTAGCGCACGGGATCAATCGGTTCATGCGTGGGGCCTGACGTCACCAGAACGTGCCGCCCGTTGAGCGGCCCGTCGGCGAGCGCGCCCTCGATTGCGGCAACGATCTCCAAGGGTTCGGACATCCGGCCGGGGCCATATTCGCCGCAGGCCATCTCGCCCTCATTCGGGCCGACGATACGCACCCCATCACCCCGCAGCACCGCCAGATTGCGCTGCGTCGCCGGGTGGGACCACATCCGCACGTTCATCGCGGGCGCCATCAGCACCGGGGTATCGGTCGCCAGCAGCAGCGTTGAGGCCAGGTCATCCGCCCGCCCCTGCGCGGCCTTGGCCATCAGATCGGCAGTTGCCGGTGCGACCACAATCAGATCCGCCACACGGCTGAGCTGGATATGGCCCATCTCGGCCTCTTGCGTCAGATCAAAGAGGTGTTCATGCACCTTCTCTCCCGCCAACGCGGAAACCGAAAGGGGGGTCACGAACTCCGCCCCTGCCCGGGTCAGGACTGGCGTCACCGCCGCGCCGCGTTCGCGCAGACGACGGATCAGGTCAAGCGCCTTGTAGGCCGCAATCCCGCCGCCGATGACCAGAAGTATCCGTTTGCCGGCCAGCATTCCCACACCTCCGCGCACCTTGCACGTAGAAAGCTGTAGGGGCGGCGGCGGCGAAACTCAACCTTTGGGCCGGTACAGGGGCTACAAAAGCGACAGCACCTCGGGCGCGTCGGTTTCGATCGCGCGGCGCAACTTGGCAAAGGCCGCGCATTCCAGCTGCCGCACCCGCTCTTTCGACAGCCCCAGCTCGGTGGCGAGGCTCTCAAGCGTGCGCCCGTCACCACGCACCTTGCGTTCCAGCACGATATGGCGCTCTCGGGGGTTCAGCCGGGTCAGCGCGCGCGCCAGACGACTGCGCAGATGCGCGGTGTCATGCTCGGCCTCAACAAGCGCGCCGGGGCTTGCGCCATCGTCTTCCAGAAGGTCGATCCACTCGCGGCCATCCTCATCGGCGCCCTGCGGCGCGTTGAGAGAGAAGTCCATCCCCGCCAGCCGCCCCTCCATCATCGCCACATCCGCCAGCGGAACACCCAGATCCAGCGCCACCATCTGGCGCAACTGGTGGGCGTCAAGCACCATACCTTCGGCTGCAGCCTCACGCTCCAGCCGGGCCTGCACGCGCTTCATGTTGAAAAACAGCGATTTCTGCGATGCGGTCGAGCCGGTCCGCACCATAGACCAGTTGCGCATCACATAGTCCTGAATGCCGGCCTTGATCCACCACACCGCATAGGTCGAAAACCGCACGCCCCGGTCGGGGTCGAACTTGTCGGCGGCCTTCATCAGGCCAAGGCTCGCTTCCTGGATCAGGTCGTTCATCGGTGCGCCATAGCGGCGGAACCGCGCGGCCATCGACACCGCAAGCCGCATATAGGCCTGCACCAGACGGTGCAACGCCGCCTCGTCGCGCCGATCTCGCCAGGCACGGGCCAGCGCAAGCTCGGTTTCCGCATCCAGCATCTCGGACTTCATCGCTTGGCGCGTGATCCGATGCTCGTTATATCCATCCAGCGCCATGGAACCTCCGTAAGCGGCGTTCATCCGGGACAACCGATTGGATTACGAGGCAACAGCATGACCGGATCACCGCGACCCGCAGGATCGCTTCCGCCGCTGACGCTGGTGATCGGGGGCGCGCGTTCCGGCAAGTCGCGCCATGCCGAGGCGCTGGTTGCGGCAACGGGCCTTCCGCGGACCTATATCGCCACGGCAGAGGCCTGGGATGACGAAATGCGCGCCCGCATTGCCCAGCATCGCACGGATCGCGGCGCGGGATGGCAGACGGTCGAGGCACCGCAGGATCTGGCGCCCGCACTATGCGCCGTTCCTGCCGGGCGGGTTGTGCTGGTCGATTGCCTGACGCTGTGGCTGACCAACCGGATGCTGGCGGATGCCGATCTTTCTGAGGACACCGCAGCACTTTTGCGGGCGCTGGACGCCTGCCCCGCACCGGTGGTCATGGTGACCAACGAATTGGGCTGGTCGATTGTGCCGGAAAACGCGTTGGCGCGGCGGTTTCGCGATGCGCAGGGACGGCTAAACCAGACGCTTGCGGCGCGGGCGGATCATGTCGTCACCGTGATCGCAGGGCTGCCGCTTGTCCTGAAGGGGGCACCGGCGTGACGCGTCGCTTGTGGCTGGTGCGGCACGGGCCGACCCATGCGAAGGCCATGATCGGCTGGACCGACCGCCCAGCCGATCTCAGCGATACAGACTGCCTTGCCCGGCTCTCTGCCGCCCTGCCCGACGTGCCGGTGATCTCGTCTGACCTGAGCCGGGCGATGGCAACGGCTGATGCGCTGCAAGGTGGGCGCACACGTCTGCCGCATGACCCACGCTTGCGCGAGTTGCACTTTGGCGCTTGGGAAAACCGCACACATGCCGAGGTAGACGCGACCGAACCCGCGCTTTTGCGGGCCTTCTGGGAACAGGCGGGCGACGTTTCCGCACCCGACGGCGAAAGCTGGAACCAGATGGGGCGGCGCGTTCACGCCGCGATGGATGACCTGCCCCCGCAGGTCATTATTGTCTGCCATTTCGGCCCGATCCTTGCGATGCTGCAGCGCGCAATGGGGTGCGATGTGCAAGCCGTCTTCGCCCACCGCATCGAACCCTTGTCACTGACCGAGATCGCGGTGGAGGACGCGGGTTGGCAAGTGCTGCGGATCAATCACATTCTGTGATGGATCACGACACGAAACAGTGTTTGGCCGCCCCTCATCCCTTTGCTAGACCTGCGGAAAAGCTACAGGCAAAGGACATCGTGCATGGTTTATGAACTCGCAATCGGGGATCGCGCCTATTCCAGCTGGTCGCTGCGCGGCTGGCTTTTGTTTGATGCCTTCGGCATTCCGGTCAAACTGAAGACCGCGCGCCTTTACACCGACGAGGTGGCCCAAGTCCTGAAGGGCTTTTACCCCGCACGGACCCTTCCCGCGCTGCGGCTGGCCGAGGGGCTTGCCATCGGCGAGAGCCTGGCCATCGCCGAGGAACTGGCAAGCCGTCACCCGGATGCGGGGCTCTGGCCTGCTGATCCCGATGCAAGGGCCGTTGCACGTATGCTCGCGTCCGAGATGCACGCAGGCTTTTTCGCCCTGCGCAACCACTGCCCGATGAACCTGCGCGTCAGCTATCAGGACTGCGCGCCGCCGGCCGAGGTTCTGGCCGATCTGGCCCGGCTCGAGGCGCTCTGGTCCTGGGCACGCAAGGCGACAGGGGCCACGGGAGACTGGCTGTGCGGCGCCTATTCGGCAGCGGATGTCTTCTTCGCGCCGGTTGCAACCCGGATTGCCACCTACAACCTGCCCGTGGGCGCCGAGGCTGCAGCCTATGTTGCAGCACATCTGGCGCACCCCTCGTTCCGTCGCTGGCGGGCCATGGGCATGGTCGATGGCGCCGATCAAGAGTTCTACCGCCGCGACTATGCCCGCCGCGAATGGCCCGGCCCGCGCCCGCTGGCCGCAAAAGCGGTCGAAGGCTTGCAGGCCGAAAATGCCACCTGCCCCTATTCCGGCGATCCGGTGACGCATGTGCTGGAGCTTGCGGGGCGCCGCTTTGGCTTTTGCAATGCCTTCTGCCGCGACAAGACCGTGGCCGACCCTGAGGCCTGGCCGAAATTCATGGCTCTTTACCAATCGTAAACCATTGCGCCCTACCCCGTTAACCAGAGTGAACGGGGCAGGGCATGGTCACACGCACATTCACCGTCGCCTTTGAGGGCGTCGAGGCACGTCTGGTCGAGGTGCAATGCGCGCTTTCGCCGGGCCTGCCTGCCTTCTCGGTGGTGGGCCTGCCGGACAAGGCTGTGTCCGAGGCGAAAGAGCGGGTGCGAGCGGCGCTTTCCGCCATGTCGATCGCGCTGCCGTCGA
>ERZ1645185.607-NODE-607-length-14936-cov-6.611518_pt1 | contig 14936 bp, 12 predicted proteins | sample MGYA00575351_ERZ1645185 | MGnify/ENA primary metagenome ERZ1645185 (study PRJEB40838, sample SAMN11284767) | freshwater sediment metagenome | isolation source: river sediment | host: Sediment | place: India: Jana village, Kanpur | collected 2015-12-17 ...
AGGCTCTTCGGATTTTCATCAACGCCGAGCTTGAAGAGCTGCGGGAAGCGCTAGAGGCCAGCTTGCATGTGCTGCGCCCGGGCGGCCGCCTGGTCGTGATCAGTTTTCATTCGCTCGAGGACCGGATCGTGAAGCAGTTCATCGCGGCCCACGCGCGTGATGAATACGACCGCCGGGCACCTTTCGCGGCACCCCGGGCCGTGAAGCTCAAGGCGGTCGGACGGGTGCGTCCGTCCGCGGCCGAGATCGCGGTCAATGTGCGGGCCCGAAGCGCGATCATGCGCGTGGCAGAACGGACGGCTGCATGATCCGTCTGAATCTGGTCCTTCTGGTTGCGGTGGTCGTCAGCGCGTTGTATCTGGTGCACATGCAGTTCGAATCGCGCCAACTCTTTGTGGAACTGGAAAAAGCAGCCGCAGAGGCTCGTCGGCTGGCGACCGAACACGACCGGCTGCAGGTCGAAAAGCGGGCGCAGGCCACGCCGTTGCGGGTGGAAAAACTGGCCCGCGACCAGCTGAAGATGCGAACGACCACGCCAGCCATCACCCAGTATGTGCCTTTGCCGGCGTCCCGGGCCAGTGAGGGGGCTCGATGAGCCGAAGCGTGCTGTACGCATCCAGCCCGTTGCTGGCGAGCAAGGCGCCGGTGTGGCGCAGCAAGTTCATCGTGGCGGCCATGGCCTTGGCCTTTCTGGGTCTGGCCGGGCGCGCGGCCTATATCCAGGTTTTTGGCAATGCTTTTTTCCAGCGCCAGGGCGAGGTGCGTTTTGCTCGCACACTGGAGTTGCCGGCCAACCGCGGACGCATCCTGGATCGCAACGGCCTCATTCTGGCTTCGAGCGTTGTGGCGCCAAGCATCTGGGCGATTCCCGAGGACATCGATCGCGACCCTGCCAAATTGCAGCAGCTGGCGCGGCTTCTGTCGATCCCGCTGGCGGAACTGAACCGGAAGATTCAGGACGAAGACAAGACCTTTGTCTGGCTCAAGCGCCAGGTTGACGAGTCCGTCGCGCTGGAGATCGCTGCCCTGGGCATCAAGGGGGTCTACCAAAGAAAGGAATACAAGCGGAAATACCCCGAAGGGGAGGCCGCTGCGCACGTCGTCGGCTTCACCAATGTGGAGAACATCGGGCAAGAGGGTGTGGAGCTGGCCTTCGACAAGGATATGGCGGGCCGCCCCGGGTCGCGGCGCGTGATCAAGGACCGACTGGGGCGGGTTGTCGAAGACGTGGGCGAACAGGTTCCGCCAGTCGACGGTCGGGATGTGCAGCTCAGCATCGACAGCAAGGTCCAGTTCTTCGCTTACCAGAAGCTCAGAGACGCCGTCCACAGTCACAAGGCCAAGGCCGGCAGCGTTGTCGTCCTGGACGCTGTCACCGGCGAAGTGCTGGCGCTGGCGAACTACCCCAGCTATCAGCCCGAGAAGCGGCAGAACCTGAGCGGCGAACAGCTTCGAAACCGGGCCATCACCGACATGTTCGAGCCGGGCTCCACCATGAAGCCGATCACGGTGGCCGCGGCACTCGAAGCCGGTCGTGTGACGCCACAGACGATCATCGAAACCGGTCCCGGCAAGTACAGCATCGGCGGTTTCACCATCAACGACACCCACAACTACGGTGCGTTGACGGTCGAAGGCGTGGTTCAGAAGTCCAGCAACATCGGATCCCTGAAGATCGCGCAGAGAATGAGTCCGCGCGAGATGTGGGACGTGTACACCGCGCTGGGCTACGGGCAGAAACCACAGCTGCAGTTTCCGGGGGCAGTGCCCGGTCGGCTGCGCCCCTGGAAGACCTGGCGTCCCGTCGAGCAGGCCACCATGTCGTATGGCTATGGGTTGTCGGCATCCCTGTTCCAGATGGCCCATTCCTACACCGCTTTCGCCCATGACGGCCGGATCATCCCGACCACCATGCTGAAGAGCGCGGATCCCGCCCCCGGCGTGAAGGTCTTCTCGCCGCAAAACGCCGCTGCGGTGCGAAAGATGCTTCAGATGGCGGCCGGACCGGGCGGGACGGGACAGAAGGCGCAGACGGTGGGCTATTCCGTTGGCGGCAAGTCCGGAACGGCGCGCAAACAGATCGGAAAGTCCTACGCGAGCAACAAGTACCGAGCGTGGTTCACCGGCATGGCGCCGATCGACCATCCCCGCATCGTGGTCGCGGTCATGATCGACGAACCCAGTGCGGGACAGTACTACGGAGGCGCCGTCGCGGCTCCGGTGTTCAGCGAAGTCGTCCAACAGACTCTGCGCATGATGTCGGTCCAACCCGACATGGCGGTCAAGCCGCAGATCGTGGTGCAGGCGGCGGAGGAGTCGTTCTGATGCTGCAGTTCTGCTCCCCGACGGAGGCCGCGAGTTGGCTGCGCGCCCATGTGAGTGCGAGCCTGCACAGCGACAGCCGACTGGTTCGGCCCGGTGACGGATTTGTGGCCTGGCCGGGGGCGGCGGTCGATGGGCGCCAGTTCGTTCGGGCGGCGCTGGAACAGGGCGCCAGCGCGTGCCTGGTCGAGGGCGATGGCGTGGAGGCCTTCGGGTTTGATGATGCGCGGGTGGCGACGTACACGCGCCTCAAGGCGGCCACCGGCGAGGTGGCGTCCTTGTTCTTCGGCAATCCGTCGCGGCACCTCGCGGTGGTGGCCGTCACCGGGACCAATGGGAAGACTTCGACCGCGTGGTGGTTGGCACAGGCGCTGTCGGGCCTGGAAGGCGCCGCGGCGATTCCTTGTGGTCTTGTGGGGACCCTGGGTGTCGGCCGGCCGCCACATCTGCGCACCACGGGCATGACGACCCCGGACCCGGTGCTGCTGCAGCGCCAGTTCCGTCAATTTGTCGACGAAGGCATGCAGGCTTGCGCCATCGAAGCGTCTTCGATAGGTTTGGCCGAACGCCGTCTTGACGGGACACGGATCCAGGTCGCCGTGTTCACGAATTTCACGCACGATCATCTGGACTACCACGGGTCCATGGATGCGTACTGGCGTGCGAAGGCGGAGCTGTTTTCCTGGCCCGGGCTGAAGGCTGCGGTGCTCAATCTTGACGACCCGATGGCACCGGAGCTGGTGTCACTCCTGTCGCGCCAGTCGGTCGAAACCTGGACCTGTTCGATGCGTGGCGAGGCCCGGCTGCGGGCGTCCGATGTGCACTACAGCGGCTCGGGACTGACTTTCACGGTGACCGAAGGTGACGCGTCCTTGGTGCTTCAAACCCGCCTTGTGGGCGAGTTCAACGTGGCCAACCTTCTCGGAGTGATCGGGGCGATGCGCGCGATTGGCGTCCCGCTGGCCCGGGCCGTCGCGGCCTGCCGCGTACTGGAACCCGTGCCCGGGCGCATGGAGTGCCTGACGCAGCCCGGACGGCCCCTGGTGGCGGTGGACTACGCCCACACCCCGGACGCCCTGTCGCAGGCCTTGGTCTCCCTGCGACCCTTGGCCAGCGAGCGGGGTGGCAAGCTCTGGTGCGTCTTCGGCTGCGGTGGCGATCGCGATGCGGCGAAAAGGCCATTGATGGGACGGATCGCCCAACAACAGGCCGACCACGTCGTGCTCACCAGTGACAACCCGCGGTCCGAGGACCCGATGGACATCATTCAGGCGATACGGTCCGGCCAAAGCCCCGATGATCGGATACGGGCAGAGCCGGACCGATTCCTTGCGATCGATTTCGCACTGACCCATGCCGGGCCTTTCGATGTGGTGCTGATCGCGGGCAAAGGGCATGAGGACTATCAGGAGGCGGCCGGCATTCGCCAGCCGTTCTCGGACAGGGACTGCGCAATGCGCATCCTGCGTCGCCTGAACGGGGTCATCGCGCCGGTCGACGGAGGGCGAGCATGAAGCCCGCAGCCATGATGAGCCTGCAGCGAGCCGCGGACTTGATTGGGTCGAGCACCCGCGTGGGCGACGGCAGCGTCGCACTGCTGCGCGTCCACACCGACACGCGGACCCTGCTTCCGGGCGATCTGTTTGTCGCACTGCGCGGCGAAAACTTCGACGGAGGTCAATTTCTGGCCCAGGCGGCCCAAAAGGGCGCGGTTGCAGCCATCTGCGAACCCAATGCGGAACCGCTGTTGATCCAGGCCGGCCTGCCCGGCCTCGTCGTGCCCGACTCCAAACGGGCTCTGGGCACGCTGGCCAAGGGGTGGCGAAGCCAGCTCACGCCGGCGCTGATCGCTGTCACCGGCAGCAATGGCAAGACCACGGTGACCCAGATGATCGCTTCGATTCTCAGGGCCTGGAAGGGTGATGCGGCCTTGGCGACCGAAGGCAACTTCAACAATGACATCGGCGTTCCCTTGACACTGTTGCGCCTGCGTTCGACCCACCAGGCGGCGGTGATCGAAATGGGGATGAACCATCCCGGCGAAATCGCCGTGCTGGCCGACATGGCGGCCCCTACGGTCGCGCTGGTCAACAATGCCCAGCGGGAGCACCTGGAGTTCATGGGTTCGGTCGAGGCCGTTGCGCGCGAAAACGGTCAGGTGATCGACGCGCTGGGCTTAACGGGTACCGCGGTTTTCCCGTCCGATGATCTTTACACGCCGATCTGGGCCGGACTCTGTGGCGAGCGGCGCAGCGTGACATTCTCGGACGCGGCCATGGCCGATATCCAGGGCTCGGGCGAGTGGCAGAACGAGGCATGGCACGTGAACGCGCGCACACCGCACGGTTCGCTGACTTTCCGGCTCTCGGCAGCGGGTCGCCACAACGTGCGCAATGCGCTAGCGGCTTGCGCCTGTGCGGTGGCGGCCGGCGTGCCGCTGGACGCCATCGGTCGGGGCCTCGAATCCTTTGCGCCGGTCAAAGGGCGTTCCAGGACCATCGGCCTGCGGATCGGTGAACGCCGAATCACGGTCGTGGACGACACCTATAACGCCAATCCGGACTCCATGCGGGCGGCCATCGAGGTACTGGCCGAACTGCCGGCGCCGCGTCTTCTGGTGATCGGAGACATGGGCGAGGTCGGCGAACAGGGGTCCGAGTTCCACGCCGAGGTGGGTGCGCTGGCAAGCGAAAGACGCCTGGAACATGTCTTTACGCTGGGCAAACTGGCCGTGCATGTCGGCAGGCAATGTCCGGCGGCCCGCCATTTCACCGGCATGCCGGAACTTCTGGACGCCGTGCGCCGCATCCTGCCGGATGTCGCCAGCATCGTGGTCAAAGGTTCCCGGTTCATGAAGATGGAACGAGTGATCGATGCCTTGGTCCGGCAGGCCGACGAACAACTGGGGAGGGACGTCCATGCTGCCTAGCCTGGCCCAATGGCTGCAGACGCTTTCGCCCGAGTTCGGGTTCTTCCGCGTCTTCCAGTACCTGACCTTTCGCGCGGTGATGGCCGCGCTGACGGCTTTGCTGATCGGACTGATTGCCGGTCCCTTCGTGATCCGCCGCCTGACCGCGCTCAAGATCGGCCAGCCGATCCGGGGCTATGCCATGGAGACACATCTCAGCAAAAGCGGCACGCCGACAATGGGTGGCGTGCTGATTCTGCTGGCGATCACGATCGCCACCTTGTTGTGGACCGACCTGAGCAACCGCTTTGTCTGGATTGTCCTGCTGGTGACCCTGGGCTTCGGCGCCATCGGCTGGGTGGACGACTGGCGCAAGGTCGTGAACAAGGATCCCGAAGGCATGCGCTCGCGTGAGAAGTACTTCTGGCAGTCGGTCATCGGCCTTCTGGCGGCGTTGTACCTGGTCTTCAGCATCTCCGAGAGCTCCAATCTTCGCGTGCTGGAACTGTTCTTCAACTGGGTGCGCTCCGGTTTTGACGTCAGTCTCCCGCCAAAGGCGGGCCTGATGGTTCCCTTTTTCAAGGAAATCAGCTACCCGCTGGGCGTTCTGGGTTTTGTGATCCTGACCTACCTGGTCATTGTCGGCTCGAGCAATGCCGTCAACCTCACGGACGGTCTGGACGGGCTGGCCATCATGCCCGTCGTCATGGTCGGCTCCGTGCTCGGTCTGTTCGCATATGTCACAGGCAGCGCAGTATTTTCCCGCTACCTGTTTCTTCCGCACATTCCGGGGGCTGGCGAACTGATGATCTTCTGTGCCGCGATGGCGGGAGCCGGCCTGGCGTTTCTCTGGTTCAACACACATCCGGCACAGGTCTTCATGGGCGATGTCGGCGCTCTTGCGCTGGGCGCTTCCTTGGGTACGGTGGCCGTGATCGTGCGGCAGGAAATCGTTCTCGCGATCATGGGCGGGGTTTTCGTGGCCGAAGCATTGTCGGTGATGCTTCAGGTCGCCTATTTCAAGTACACCAAACGGCGCTATGGCGCAGGGCGTCGCATCCTGAAGATGGCACCCCTGCATCACCATTTCGAAAAAAGCGGGTGGAAGGAAACCCAGGTGGTGGTGCGATTCTGGATCGTGACCATGTTGTTGTGCCTGGTGGGGCTCTCGACCCTGAAGCTGAGATAGGCGATGAACCCGTTGCGCGGAAAGGACGTTCTCATCCTCGGGCTCGGCGCCTCGGGCTTGGCCATGGCCCGCTGGTGCGCGCGCCAGGGCGCGCGTGTCAGCGTGGCGGACACGCGCGAGGATCCGCCCGGTTTGCCGGCGCTTCTGGCCGAGGTGCCCGGCGCCGGATTTCAGCCGGGTCCGCTGGACGCGGGTCTGGTGCAGGGAACGGCCTTCTGTGCTGTCTACCGCAGTCCGGGACTGTCGCCCGAGGCTGTGGCCGGAGTCTGGCATGCAGCGCAGGACTTGGGGCTGAGGATGGGCGGGGAACTGACCCTGTTTTCCGAGGCCTTGGTCGAACTGGCGCAGGAACGCGGCTACAACCCGCGGGTGCTCGGGATCACAGGAACCAACGGCAAGACGACCGTGACTGCGTTGACCGGACACCTGGTCCAGCGGTCCGAAAAGTCGGTGATGGTTGCAGGCAACATAGGGCCCACCCTTCTGGATACCTTGTCCGCCTGCCTGGACGGGGATGCCCTGCCCGAGGTCTGGGTGCTGGAGCTTTCAAGCTTTCAACTGCAGAGTTGCGACAACTTCGAGCCCACGGCCGCGACGGTGCTGAACCTGAGCCAGGATCATCTCGACTGGCACACCAGCATGGAGGCTTATGCGGCCGCAAAAGCCAAGGTGTTCGGCCGGCAGGGCCTGAGGGTCTTGAATCGCGACGATCCTGCCGTGATGGCCATGCAGCCGGAACCGGTGCGGGCCCGACAGCAGAAGCCGCGGGAGCGCGGCGTGCTGACCTTCGGTGGCGACATGCCGACGCGTCCGGGCGATTTCGGCATCGAGGTGGTCAACGGCATGGCCTGGCTGGTTCGGGCCCATGAGGCGGACGAAACCCGTCGTCGTCGCGGGGACGACGTTGAAGACCTGCATATCCAGCGGCTGATGCCCGCGGATGCCTTGCGCATCCGTGGTCGACACAACGCCCTGAATGCGTTGGCGGCGCTGGCCTTGGGTGGGGCCGCCGGGTGCAGCCTGGCATCGATGCTGTACGGCCTGCGGGAATACCGGGGAGAGCCCCATCGGGTCGAATCCATCGGCATCGTGCGGGACGTGGAGTATTTCGACGACAGCAAGGGCACGAACGTGGGGGCCACCGTGGCCGCGTTGTCCGGCCTGGGCGCTGAGCGCAAGGTCGTGTTGATCCTCGGTGGCGAGGGCAAGGGGCAGGATTTCTCGCCCTTGGCCGACCCAGTCGCGCGCCATGCGCGCGCCGTGATCCTCATCGGGCGGGATGCCTCGTTGCTGAAGGACGCATTGGCCGGCGCCGGCGTGCCGCTGCTCGACGCGACGTCGATGTCCGAGGCCGTCCATGTTGGCGCGAAAAGCGCCGTCGCCGGCGATGCGGTGCTGATGTCGCCGGCCTGCGCCAGCTTCGACATGTTTCGCAACTACGAGCACCGCGCAGAAGTCTTTCGTTCTGCCGTGCGCGGACTCGCCGATGAGGCCGGCGTCGAACTGGAGGCACGGGCATGAGCGTCGTTCAACGCCTCGGTGTCTGGTTCAACGGCTTCGGTCGATCCGGTGGCGCCGCTTCCGATGCTTTGCCCGTTCGCCTCGGTGTTCCAGGGTATGCGCGCAAGGAATCCGCGCCGGTTCAACGCGCCGATTTCGATCAGGCGCTGGTCTGGGTGGTCGTTGCACTGCTCGCTTTCGGACTTGTCATGGTGTACTCGGCCTCGATCGCGCTGCCCGACAACCCGAAATTCGCCCGCTATGCCCACACGCATTTCCTGATGCGTCACCTGTTTTCGCTCGTCGTGGCCTTTGTCTTCGCCCTGCTCGCTTTCCAGGTTCCGGTGGCCACCTGGGAGAAGTGGGCGCCTTGGTTGTTTGTCGCCGCGCTGATCCTGTTGATGGTCGTTCTGATCCCTCACGTGGGCAAAGGCGTGAACGGTGCGCGCCGCTGGATCTCACTGGGCTTCATGAGTTTTCAGCCGTCGGAACTGGCCAAGTTCGCCGTGGTCCTGTATGCGGCGGACTACATGGTGCGCAAGATGGATGTCAAGGAGCGCTTTTTCCGTGCGGTGCTGCCGATGGGCGCGGCGGTCGCCGTGGTAGGCCTGCTGTTGCTGGCGGAACCGGACATGGGCGCCTTCATGGTGATCGCCGTGATCGCGATGGGCATCCTGTTCCTCGGTGGAGTGAATGCCCGCATGTTCTTCCTGATCGCCGCCATCCTGATCGTCGCCTTCGCGGTGATGATCATGATGTCCGAATGGCGTCGCGAGCGCATTTTCGCCTACCTTGATCCGTGGAGTGAAAAGCACGCCCTGGGCAAGGGCTACCAGTTGTCCCATTCGCTGATCGCCATCGGTCGCGGCGAGATCTGGGGCGTCGGATTGGGCGGCAGCGTCGAGAAGCTGCACTGGCTGCCCGAGGCGCACACGGACTTCCTGCTGGCCGTGATCGGCGAGGAGTTCGGTCTGGTCGGCGTGCTGACGGTGATCGGTCTTTTTTTCTGGCTCACCCGTCGCCTGATGCAGATCGGGCGCCAGGCCATCGCGCTCGACCGGGTATTTGCGGGTCTGGTCGCCCAGGGCGTCGGCATCTGGGTCGGCTTCCAGGCATTCATCAACATCGGTGTGAATCTGGGCGCGTTGCCGACAAAAGGACTGACCCTTCCGTTCATGAGCTATGGGGGGTCGGCCATCCTGATCAATCTGGTGGCGATCGCAGTGGTTCTGCGGATCGATGCCGAGAACCGCCAGATGATGCGCGGGGGGCGGGCATGAGCAGCCGGTGCGCCTTGATCATGGCCGGTGGCACGGGCGGGCACATCTTCCCCGGGCTGGCGGTGGCCCGCGCCCTGCGCGAGCGCGGATGGCGGGTGCACTGGCTGGGCACGCCCGGCGGCATGGAGAACCGCATCGTGCCCCCGGAGGGCTTCGCTTTCGAAGGCATCGACTTCGCGGGCGTTCGCGGCAAGGGCCTGATCACCATGGCCCTGTTGCCGCTGCGCCTGCTCAAGGCCTTCTGGCAAAGCGTGCAGGTGATCCGCAGGGTGCGCCCCGATGTCCTGGTCGGCCTCGGGGGCTACGTCACTTTCCCGGGTGGATTGATGGGGGTTCTGCTGGGCAAGCCGCTGGTGCTGCACGAACAGAACTCCGTTGCGGGCATGGCCAACAAGGTGTTGTCGGGCATCGCAGACCGGGTTTTCACCGCATTCCCCCAGGTGATGAAAAAGGCTGCCTGGGTGGGCAACCCCCTGCGTGACGCGTTCCTGCGGCAGCCGGAACCAGCCGAGCGGTTCGCCGGGCGCACCGGGGCGTTGCGCCTGCTGGTGGTCGGCGGAAGTCTCGGCGCCAAGGCGCTCAACGACGTGGTTCCGAAGGCGCTGGCCCTGTTGCCACCGGGCGAGCGGCCTCGGGTGCGCCATCAAAGTGGCGAGCGCCAGATCGACGCGCTGCGGTCCGCATACGCCGCAGCCGGTGTGGAGGCCGAACTGACACCCTTCATTCAAGACACCGCGGAGGCTTTCGCACAAGCCGATCTGGTCGTCTGCCGCGCCGGAGCCAGCACGGTGACCGAAATCGCCGCGGTGGGCGCGGCGGCCTTGTTCGTGCCGTTCCCGTTCGCGGTGGACGATCACCAGACGACCAATGCGGCCTTCCTGGTCGACCAGGGCGGCGGATGGCTGCTCCAGCAAGACCAACTGAGCCCCGAGCGCCTGGCCCGCCTGCTTCAGGAAACCGCGCGTCCGGAACTGCTGGAGCGCGCGCGCAAGGCCTGGGCCCTGCGCAAGACCCACGCTACCGACGAAGTGGTGGCCGCCTGCGAGGAACTTGCCCGATGAAACACGCCATCCGACACATTCACTTCGTCGGCATCGGCGGCTCGGGCATGAGCGGCATCGCCGAAGTCCTGCACAACCTGGGCTACCGGATTTCGGGGTCGGACCTGGCCGACAGCACCACGCTGCAACGGCTGGCCGGTCTGGGCATCCGGACCCACGTCGGCCACACGGCCGACAACGTCGCTGGTGCCGACGCGGTGGTGACCTCCACCGCGGTGAAGGCGGACAATCCCGAGGTGCTGATCGCGCGCGAAAAGCGCATCCCGGTCGTTCCCCGCGCGCTGATGCTGGCCGAACTGATGCGCCTGAAACAGGGCATCGCCATCGCGGGGACCCACGGCAAGACCACCACCACCAGCCTCGTCGCCAGCGTGCTCGCCGAAGCCGGCCTGGACCCGACTTTCGTGATCGGCGGACGCCTGAACAGCGCCGGGGCCAACGCCAAACTCGGCGGGGGCGACTACATCGTGGTCGAAGCCGACGAATCGGATGCGTCCTTCCTGAACCTGCTTCCGGTGATGGCGGTGGTGACCAACATCGACGCCGACCACATGGAAACCTACGGCCAGGACTTCAACCGCCTGAAGTCCGCGTTTGTCGATTTCCTGCACCGCATGCCGTTCTACGGCACGGCCATCCTGTGCATCGACGACCCGGCCGTGCGCGAGATCGTGCCGCAGGTGTCGTGCCCGGTGACCAGCTATGGATTCTCCGAAGACGCCCAGGTGCGTGCGCTTGATGTCCGTGCGGCAGGCGCCCGGATGCAGTTCACCGTGCAACGGCGCAACGGCGTCACACTGCCGGATCTGGACGTGGTGCTGAACCTTCCAGGCGAGCACAACGTACTCAACGCCTTGTCGGCCATTGCGGTCGCCGTGGAACTCAACGTGCCCGACGACGCGCTGCTGCGGGCGCTGGCGGGATTCAAGGGGGTGGGGCGCCGCTTCCAGCGTTATGGCGACCTGCCGGCCCGGGACGGCGGCCATTTCACCGTGATCGACGACTACGGCCATCACCCGGTCGAAATGGCCGCCACGCTGGCCGCGGCCCGAGGCGCGTTCCCCGGTCGCCGCCTGGTGCTGGCCTTCCAGCCGCATCGTTACACCCGCACGCGTGACTGCTTCGAGGACTTCGTCAAGGTCATTGGTCAGGCCGATCGGGTGCTGCTGGCCGAGGTCTATGCCGCGGGCGAGGCGCCGATTGTCGCCGCCGACGGCCGCACGCTGGTGCGGGCCCTGCGGGTCGATGGACGCGTCGAGCCCACATTCGTCGACGACATCGCGGCCATGCCGCAGGCCATCGCCGATCAGGCGCGCGACGGCGACGTGGTCCTGTGCATGGGCGCCGGTTCGATCGGAGCGGTACCTGGAAGGTTGGTGGAGATGCTTCAAGAACAAGAGCATTTGATGACCGGAGGGCGTAGGGAATGAGCCGTTCCGACATCATTTCCGGCAAAGTGGCCGTCCTGATGGGAGGGCATTCGGCCGAACGCGAGGTGTCGCTGATGTCGGGCACCGGCGTGTTGCAGGCGCTGCGCTCACGCGGCGTCGATGCGCATGCTTTCGACCCCGCCGAGCGCGACATCGCCGAGTTGCGCCGGGAAGGGTTCGTTCGCTGTTTTGTCGCGCTGCACGGGCGCCATGGCGAGGATGGCACCGTGCAGGGTGCGCTCGAACTGCTGGGCATCCCCTACACCGGCTCGGGCGTCATGGCATCCGCCGTCGCGATGGACAAGGTCATGACCAAACGCATCTGGGCCTGCGAAGGTCTGCCCACGCCGCGGTATGTGTGGCTGGGCGCCGACCAGCAGGACAGGGAGCGCGTGCGCCGCGTTCCCGACGATCTCGGCCTGCCCCTGATCGTCAAGCCGCCGCGCGAGGGCTCATCGATCGGCGTCACCAAGGTCGAGGGCTATTCGCAGATGCAGGATGCGGTGCACTTGTCGGCCCGTTACGACGCCGACGTGCTGTGCGAGGCGTTCATCGAGGGTGAAGAAGTCACCTGCGCGGTGCTGGGCAGTGGCGCCACCGCGCAGGCGCTGCCGGTGATCCGGATCGTGGCCCCGGACGGCGCCTACGACTACCAGCACAAATACTTCACCGACGACGTGCAGTACCGGTGCCCCAGCGGACTTCCCGAGGCCGAGGAGCGCGAGATCCAGCGCATCGTGCTGGCCTCCTACCGCGCCCTGGGTTGTCGGGGTTGGGGTCGGGCCGACCTGATGATTCGGGCCAGTGACCGCCAGCCTTTCCTGCTGGAAATGAACACTTCGCCGGGCATGACCAGCCATTCCCTGGTGCCGATGGCCGCGCGCGCGGCCGGGATCGCCTACGACGAGTTGTGTGTGCGTGTGTTGCAGGCGGCCACGCTGGACTACGCCCCCGGCATCGATGCGGGAGCCACCGGATGACCACGGCGATGCCCACCCCGCTGGACATTCGCCTGATGAACGGCACCGCCACGGCGCTGTTCGTGGCGCTGGGCTTTTTGGGCGCGGCGGCGCTCGTGTGGTGGGGGGCGCGCCATCCGGCGTTTTCGATCGTTGCCATCCAGGTGCATGGCGATCTCGCGCACAACAACGCGATGACCCTGCGCGCGAATGTCGCCCACCAGCTCAGTGGAAACCTGTTCACGCTGGATCTCGCGGCGGCCCGCAAGGCCTTTGAGGGCGTACCCTGGGTGCGAGCGGCCGTGGTCCGTCGCGAATTCCCCAATCGGCTCAGCGTGCAATTGCAGGAGCACCAGCCGGTTGCGCTGTGGGGGGATGAAAGCGAATCGCGGCTCCTCAACAGTTTTGGCGAGATCTTCCAGGCCAACGTCGGCGACGTCGAGGCCGACAACCTGCCGCGCCTCAGCGGGCCGGCGGACCAGTCGGCCCAGCTGCTGGCGATGTACCGCCTGCTGGTTTCCGAGTTCGAGCCACTGGATGCCGCGGTGGAGGAGCTCGAACTGACGGACCGTGGCAGTTGGCGCGTTCAGCTCGACAGCGGAACCACCATCGATCTCGGGCGCGGCACGGTCGCCGAAGTGATCGAGCGCACGCGCGGCTACGTGAGCACGGTGTCCCGCGCCGCCGCACACTATCACCGCGGTCCCGACGCGGTCGAGTCGGCGGATCTTCGCCATGTCGGTGGCTACGCCATGCGCCTGCGGGGGGTCACCACGGTGACCGGTGACGACACCAAGGACGCGCCCAAGCCCCGCGCCCCGATCAAGAACACACGCTGAACCAACAGGACCAATCAACGGGTAGACACATGGCAAAAGAGTACAAAGACCTGATCGTCGGCCTTGACATCGGCACCGCCAAAGTGATGGCGGTGGTGGGCGAAGTGATGCCGGGTGGGGAACTGCGGCTGGCGGGACTCGGCGTGGCGCCCAGCCACGGGCTCAAGCGCGGGGTCGTGGTCAACATCGATGCCACCGTCAACAGCATCCAGCAGGCCCTGAAGGAGGCCGAGCTGATGGCCGACTGCAAGATCACCCGGGTGCACACCGGCATCACCGGCAGCCACATCCGCGGGCTCAATTCGAGCGGCATGGTGGCGATCAAGGACAAGGAGGTCACCGCGGCGGACGTTGCCCGGGTGATCGAGACCGCCAAGGCCGTCAACATCTCATCCGACCAGCGCTTGCTGCTGGTGGAGCCGCAGGAATTCGTCATCGACGGCCAGGACGTGAAGGAGCCCATCGGCATGAGCGGCATCCGGCTCGAGGCCAAGGTGCACATCGTCACCGGGGCGCAAAGCGCGGCCGAGAACATCATCAAGTGCGTGCGCCGCTGTGGCCTGGAAGTGGAGCAGCTCATGCTGAACCCGCTGGCTTCCAGCCTCGCGGTTCTGACCGAGGACGAACGGGAGCTGGGCGTGGCCTGCGTCGACATCGGCGCCGGCTGCACCGATGTGGCCATTTTCACCAACGGGGCGATCCGGCACACCGCGGTCATCCCGATCGCCGGCGATCTGATCACCAGCGACATCGCGATGGCTTTGCGCACGCCCACCAAGGACGCCGAGGACATCAAGGTCGAAAGCGGCTACGCCAAGCAGCTGCTGGCCGACCCGGAGCAGCAGATCGAGGTGCCGGGCCTGGGCGACCGCGGGCCGCGCATGCTCAGCATCCAGGCGCTCGCGGGTGTGATCGAGCCGCGGGTGGAGGAGATCTTCTCCCTGGTCCAGCAGGTGGTGCGGGAATCGGGCTTCGAGGAGGTTCTGTCCTCGGGCATCGTGCTGACCGGTGGCAGTTGCGTCATGCCCGGCATGGTCGAGCTGGGCGAGGACATCTTCCTCAAACCGGTGCGCCGCGGCGTGCCCAAGTATTCCGGCGCGCTGGCCGACATGGTGTCCCAGCCGCGTGCCGCCACGGTCATGGGACTGATGGAGGAAGCCCGCCTGGCGCGCCTGCGCGGCTTCAAGGTGGCCAAGCAGGCCGGTTCGATGAAAAGCGCTTTCGGCCGCGTCAAGGACTTCATCGTGGGGAACTTCTGACCATGGAGAAAACGTTCCACCGCGCCCGGGGCAGCCCGCGAACGTGCAGGCCGGCACGATGGCGATGTACCGGCCCGCCCTCTTCGGACAGATCGACAAGAACAGTGACGGCAAACAATCAGGCAACTGCAGAAATCAGGAGAAACACATGACCATTGAAATGATCGAAGTCGAAGAATTCAACGGGGG
>ERZ1645185.608-NODE-608-length-14931-cov-7.876311_pt1 | contig 14931 bp, 12 predicted proteins | sample MGYA00575351_ERZ1645185 | MGnify/ENA primary metagenome ERZ1645185 (study PRJEB40838, sample SAMN11284767) | freshwater sediment metagenome | isolation source: river sediment | host: Sediment | place: India: Jana village, Kanpur | collected 2015-12-17 ...
AGCCAGCACAATCATGAAGAAGGCGGAATTGGCAATTTCCCAGCCGCCATGGGTGAACGGCATCACGCCACCGACCAGGATCATGCCGGCAATCAGCACGCCGTAGGCATAGCCGCGGGCTTTATGGTCGATGGCGATATCGCGTTCGTCCATCGGCAGTTTGGCTTCCCCTTCCGATTTGCGGCGCAATACCAAGTGGCCGATGCCCAGAATGGCCGCCCAGGAAAGCGAAGTAACGGCATACAGCGCCATTTGCTTGAAATTGGGAATTTCCGGACCCGGAGGGAACATAGCCGACCAGGTGAAGTAGGGAATAAACACCACCAAGATCGACAACAACGACAACCAAGCAACTTTTTCGCGGTATGGCATGGAACGCTCCTTATGTACGGTTAAATGAACTGAATGTTAATAAAACTATACATAAGGTTAATATTAAATGTCAATAGGTAAATGAAAATATACCCAATTCCGGTCAATCGGTGTAGTTTGGTTCGAGGTGGCGACCCTTGTTGTCGCTCGGAATCGTCAGGATTGATGCCGTAGCCAAGACAGACAGGCACAGAGGTCTACCCCTGCATAGGAGGTATCAATAACGACGGGCGACGGCAAATTCCGCCAGTTCCCGCAGCGTGTCGGCGCGGTCGTCGAAGCGCCGCAGCTGCGCACGCATGCGTTCGGCCAATTGCGCCAGCAGGGTTTTCGCGCCATCCATTCCGAGCACGGCCGGGTAGGTCGATTTCGCCTGCGCCGCGTCCTTGCCGGCCGATTTCCCGAGCTGTTCGGTGCTGGCTTCCACATCGAGGATGTCGTCCCTGATCTGGAAGGCCAGGCCGAGATCGTCGGCGAATGCCGCCAGCGTTTCGACGGTTTCGGTATCCGAACCGGCGATCGCGGCCGGAATCAATACCGCGGCCTTGATCAGCGCGCCGGTTTTCAGCGCGTGCACGCGCTGCAGTTCATCGAGGGCGAGCGTCCTGCCGCCGGCGTCCATGTCGAGCTGCTGGCCGCCGCACATGCCGTTGGAACCGGTAGCCGACAGCAGCAGCCGCAGCGCCGTCACTTTCACCGCATCCGGCCAATCGCAGCAAGCCAGCACTTCGAACGCACGGGTCTGCAGGGCATCGCCGGCAAGGATGGCGGTAGCTTCGTCGAATGCGATATGCGTGCTCGGTTTGCCGCGGCGCAGTCCGTCGTTGTCCATCGCCGGCAGGTCATCGTGGATCAGCGAGTAGGCGTGGATCATTTCAATGGCCGCCGCGATCAGATCGAGATCCTCCGGTCGGCAGTCTTGCAGCTGGCCGCTGGCAAAAACCAGCTGCGCGCGCAGGCGTTTTCCGCCGTTCAGGCATGCGTAGCGCATGGCCTCGTGCAGGCGCTGCGGCGGACAATCGGCAGCCGGTAGCAGGGCGTCAAGTGCGCGCCCGGCACGGCCGGCCGGATCGTATGCCGGCTCAGTCGGCATCGTGTTCGCGGAAAGGCGTCAGCTGTTCCGGATTGCCGTTATTGACCTGGTTGACCCGTTGCTCGGCCTGTTCCAGCGCCATCTGGCATTGCCGGTACAGCGCGATGCCGCGTTCGTAACTGGCAAGGGACTGCTCCAGGCTCTGATCGCCCTTTTCCATCGAAGCGACCGCCTGCTCCAGTTCCTCCAGGGCTTTTTCGAAATCGGCGACCGGTGAAGATTCAGCGGTTTTGGGTGTTTTGCTCATGTCATCTGCTCGGAAGGAGGTTGCCAGTCGAGAGCGGAACCTGATGCCCGCGACAGTGCATCGGAAATCAACAGGTCACCGACTGCCAACAATTCATTTTGATCATTATAGACAAAGGGCAGTGTATCGCGTTGCCAAGGCGGCAGGCGCGTGCTGAGCAGTTTTTTCACGGAGTGATGAATGCTTCGGCCCGGCAGGCGGATGCGCTCACCGCCCGATCGGTAGCGCACGCTGACCGAGAACGGCACCGGCCCGCTCCAGGCCAGCGAACCGCCGCGCGGCAGATGAAGCGGTTCGCGGCCGTCCCAGAGCTGCGCGAATGGCTGATCCGTATGCGGTAACGACTTGCCGAGCAGATACAGCGTGCCGTTCCAAGGCCGCAGACGGTAATCGACGCCATCGAATCCGGTCGCGGCATCGTCTGCGTGGTGTGCGAGCTGCCGTAGCAGTTCCGGCATGGCATCGGCGCCCGGCGGGGTTCGGCCGGCCTGCATCAGCCAATGGCGCAGCACATGCGCCTGCATCGGTTCCGGCTGCACCATCAGCGTTTTCAGGCACAGGCCATGGGCCGTACGGCAGTCTTCGAAGCGGGCGTTGATCAGCGGTTCCAGCAAGGCGGCATCGGCGCTCAATAAACCGGCACTGCGGCGCAGGCGTGAATGCACGCCGGGAAAGCGCGCATCCAGCCGCGGCAGGATTTCGTGTCGGATGAAATTGCGGTCGAAAGAGGAATCGGCATTGCTAGAGTCTTCAATCCAGTCCAGCCTCTGCCGTACGGCGTAAGCCATTAGCTCGGAACGAGGGCTTGCCAGCAGCGGCCGCCAGAGCCGGTAGCCATCGCGCGTGCCGGTGGCCTGCATATTGGCCAAGGCGTCGGTGCCGGCTCCGCGCATCAAGCGCAGCAACAGGGTTTCGGCAACGTCATCGGCGTGGTGCGCCAGCGCCAGCGTGTCGCCCTGCGCCAGCGTATCGGCGAAAGCCGCATAACGTGCCTCACGCGCCTGCTGCTCGATATTGCGGGTGCGGTCGGCGATCCGGATGCGTGCGATGTGCAAGCGGACATTCCAGACATCACAGAGCGTTTGGCAATGCCTTGCCCAGGCATCGGCTTCCACCTGCAGGCCGTGGTGGACGTGGATCGCCCGCACATTGCAGTCGGTCAATTCCGGATCGTTACGGAGACGGTGCAGCAGAACGGTGGAATCCAAGCCGCCGCTGAATCCGACCCAGACGACGGGTGACGGCGGCACTGCCGGGATCAGTTCGGGCAGCATGCCGCTCAGCTGACTTCGTACGCTCCGTAGCTGCGCAGGCGCTTGTAACGGCGGTCCAGCAGCTCCTCAAGCGACAGGCTTTCCAGTTCCTGCAGTTCTTCCCAGATTGCAGACTTGAGCGTTTCCGCCATCAAAGCCGGATCGCGGTGCGCGCCGCCGAGCGGCTCGGGAATGATCCTGTCGACCAGCTTGTGCTCCAGCAGGCGTTCGGCGGTGAGGCCAAGTGCCTGCGCCGCCTCTTCGGCCTTGCCGGCGCTTTTCCAGAGGATGGATGCGCAGCCCTCCGGTGAAATCACCGAATAGGTGCTGTATTGCAGGATGCAGGTGACATCGCCAACGCCAATCGCCAGTGCCCCGCCGGAACCGCCTTCACCGATGACGCTGCAGATCACCGGAATTTTGAGCTCGGCCATTTCCAACAGATTGCGTGCGATGGCTTCCGACTGGCCGCGCTCTTCGGCTCCGATGCCCGGGTAGGCGCCGGGGGTGTCGATGAAGGTAAATAACGGCAACTTGAAGCGTTCGGCCATCTTCATCAGGCGCAGGGCCTTTCGGTAACCTTCCGGGCGGGGCATGCCGAAATTGCGCTTGACCTTGCTTTTGGTGTCGCGTCCTTTCTGCTGGCCGATTACCATGCAGGCCCGGCCGTTCAGGCGCGCCAGACCACCGACGATGGCGGCGTCATCGGCGAAGGCGCGGTCACCGGCCAGTTCGTGGAATTCGTCGAACATCAGCTCGAAATAATCCAGGCTGTACGGACGCTGCGGATGCCGCGACAGCTGTGAAATCTGCCATGGGGACAGCGTGCTGAAGATTTCGGCGGTGCGTTGCCGCAGTTTGTTCTGCAGCCCGCCGATTTCGATCTCGATATTGACGCCCGGCCCGTGGCTGGCGCGCTGCAATTCCCGGATCTTGGACTCCAGATCGGCGATCGGTTGTTCGAAATCGAGGAAGTTCGGGTTCATGGCGCGGTCTCGGTAGGGCTGGTTCATTTTAGCAGAACCGGCTCAGTGTACAGTCGCCGCCCCGGTCGTGCTCCACGGGCGGGCCAGCGAGACGGAAACCTCGCTGATGCCCTGTATCTGCCGCAACTGGCTGATCAGTCCGGTTTCGCAGCGCACGGCATGGTCTTCCGGCACCCGCACACGCCCTTCCGTGGTGGCGGTTTTCAATTGCAGCATTACCGGCGTCTGCCCCGGACGGTAATCCGACAGCAGCCGTTCCAGCGCATGCCAGCTGTCCGGATGACACAGGTCGAGCTGGCATTGAATGCCCCTGCCGTGCTGCAACATCAGGGTGGCGAAATCCCAGCAATGTTTGGCACGCAGGGAAAATCCACCGTTGAAACTGTCTTCACGCAGCGTGCCCTCGATCAGCACGATGCGGTCCCTGCTGAGCAAGGCGGCGTTCTCCAAATAGGCTTCGCTGAAGAACGCGCACTCGAGGCCGGCATGCTGGTCCTCGATCAGGACGAAAGCCTGATTGTCTCCGCGTCTGCGCATCTGGCTGATCATGCCGGCCACCACCACCGGCGCTTCGCCGCGGCGGTCCCTGCGTTCCTGCCAGTATTTCGGCGCATCGGCCAGGGCGCATACGCCCAGTTGCGCGAACTCCCTGTGCCAGGCGTCCATCGGGTGGCCGCTCAGGAAGAAACCGAGGGTGTCGCGCTCCGCTTTCAGGCGTTCTTCCATCGGCCACTCGGCAACCTGCGGCAGTTCGATGCGGATGGCCGAAGCCGGCGTTTCTCCGAACAGCGAAACCTGCCCGGACTGCGCTTCGCGTGCCAGCTGTTCGGTGGCTTTCAGCACCTCCGGCAGCTGCAGCGCCAGCGAAGCACGGGTGCTGCCGAGGCTATCCAGTGCGCCGCTGTTGATCAAAGCATCCAGCACGCGCTTGTTGAGCTTGCCGGAATCGATGCGCCGGCAGAAATCCAGCAGGTCGGCGAAGGCACCTCCGCTCCCGCGTTCGGCCGCAATGGCATCGCATACACCCTGGCCTACGCCCTTGACGGCACCGAGCCCGTAACGCAGGGTGTTGCGGTCGATGGCCCGGAATTTATGCTGCGAGCTGTTCACATCCGGCGGCAATACGCGGATGCCCAGCGCTTTGCAGTCCTGCAGGAACCCGACCACCTTGTCGGTGTTGTCCATGTCCGAGGACAGCGTGGCGGCCATGAACTGGGCCGGGTAGTGCGTTTTAAGCCAGGCGGTCTGGTACGCCACCAGCGCATAGGCGGCCGAGTGCGATTTGTTGAATCCGTATTCGGCGAATTTTTCCATCAGGTCGAACACGCCGGTCGCCACTTTGCCGTCGATGCCGAGGGCTTCGGCGCCCTGTTCGAATTTCAGCCGCTCTTTGGCCATTTCCTCGGGTTTTTTCTTGCCCATGGCGCGCCGCAGCAGGTCGGCACCGCCCAGCGAGTAGCCGGCCATCACCTGGGCGATCTGCATCACCTGCTCCTGATAGACGATGACGCCGTAGGTCGGTTTCAGTATGCCTTCCAGCACAGGATGCGGGTAACTCACCGGTTCGCGTCCGTGGCGGCGGTTGATGAAGTCGTCGACCATGCCGGAGCCCAACGGGCCGGGGCGGTACAGCGCGGCCAGTGCGATCAGGTCTTCGAACGTGTCAGGCTCGAGCTTCTTGATGTAATCCTTCATGCCGCGCGATTCGAACTGGAATACCGCGGTGGTCTGCCCCTTCGACAGCAAGGCGTAGGTCGCTGCGTCGTCCAGGGGAATCGACAGGATGTCGATCGGCGGCGCATCACGGGACTCGGCATTGATGGCATCGACCGCCCATTGGATGATGGTCAGCGTGCGCAGGCCGAGGAAGTCGAATTTGACCAGTCCGATGGCCTCGACATCGCTCATGTCGAACTGGGTGACTATGCTTGCCGGCTCCTCGCCCGGGCTGACCTGTTCGGCATACAGCGGCGAAAATTCGATCAGCGGGCGCGGGGCGATGACCACGCCGGCCGCGTGTTTGCCGGTGTTGCGGGTCAGGTCCTCGAGTTTGCGCGCCAGATCGATCAGGTCGCGTACATCGTCTTCGCTGTGATAGCGCGTGATCAATTCGGCCGAAGCCAGCGAGGCATCCTTGTTGGCGGCCTCGGACAGCCCGAGCGCATCGTCCAGGCAGATGCCCAGTGTTGTCGGAATCAGCTTGGCGATCGAATCGACGAATCCGTACGGCAGTCCAAGCACGCGGCCGCAGTCGCGGACCACGGCTTTCGCGGCCATTGTGCCGTAGGTGATGATCTGGCTGACCCGGTCGCGGCCGTATTTGTCCGCGACGTAATCGATGACTTCGTCGCGCCGGTCCATGCAGAAATCGATATCGAAATCGGGCATCGAGACCCGTTCCGGATTCAGGAAGCGTTCGAACAGCAGGTCGTACCGCATCGGGTCGAGATCGGTGATGCCCAGCGACCAGGCCACCAGCGAGCCGGCGCCGGAACCGCGCCCGGGACCGACCGGAATGCCTCTGGCTTTGCCCCAGTTGATGAAATCGGCGACGATCAGGAAGTATCCGGTGAAGCCCATGCCGCTGATCACCTCCAGTTCGGTGCGCAGACGTTCGGCATAATCCTGCGTCTGCCTGCCCGGCGCGGTGCCATGGCGCTGCAAACGCAGTGCCAGACCTTCTTCGGCCTGCCGCCGGATCCAGCTCTCCAGAGTGTAACCGTCAGGCACCGGGAAGTCGGGCAGGTAATAGGTTCCAAGCGACAGCTCGAGCGTGCAGCGTTTGGCCAATTCGACGCTGTTGCTGAGCGCCTGCGGGATGTCCTTGAACAGTTCGGCCATCTGCTCCGGAGATTTCAGGTATTGCTCGCGGCTGGTTTCGCGCGGACGTTTCGGATCATCCAGAACGCGGCCGGTCGCGATGCAGACCCTGGCCTCATGGGCTTCATAATCCTCGGCATCCAGGAATCGGACATCGTTGCCGGCCAGCAGCGGCAGGCGGCGTCTTTCGGCGAAGGCAATGGCCTGTGCATTGTAAGCGGTTTCCTCGGCAAAGCCGAGGCGGGTGATCTCGATATAGGTGCGGCGCGGGAACAGGCTCAGCCAATGCTCGATGCGCCGTTCGGATTCGGCGCTCGCCTGTTGCGTGATCAGCTGCAGCAAGGGGCTGTGACGTCCGTGCAGCAGGATCAGACCTTCGCTGTCGGCGAACAGCCAGTCCTGACGGATGACCGGTATTTCACGCGTATGATCTTCCAGGTGCGCGCGTGAAATCAATTTCGACAGGTTGAGGTAGCCGGTCCGGTTCTGGCACAGCGCGGTGATCCGATGGTAGCCGCCCTGGCCGTTTTCGAAGAACAGCTCGGCGCCGGCAATCGGCTTGATGCCGGCATTTTCGGCGGCCTTGAAGAACTTGACCAGGGCGAACAGGTTGCAGTTGTCGGTTACCGCTACGGCCGGCATGCCCATTTGCGCGCAACGCGCGACCAGTTCAGGCAGTCGGATGGTGGAATCGGTCAGCGAGAATTCGCTATGCAGGTGGCAGTGTACGAAAGACGGGGTCATGGATTCGCCTGGAACGAACCCTAAGCTTAGACCGGGCGCAAGCCGATAACAAGGCTTGACAGCCCGGTGTTTTCCGGTTTTGCCGGCGGCCTGTGGTCAGATTATCGGTGCGTCCGTGCTTCGGAACGTCTCCGGCAGGAACCGGTGGTCATAAGGGTGCCAGGATGTACGCCCGGCCTGCTGTTGCAGCCGGTGGAAATCCCACTGCAGCCAGATCTCTTCGGCATTGCCGCGGATCTTGCGCGCTTCCACGAAGGCCAGGAATCCGGTCCATTCGCGTTCGCTGACGAAACGGGGTCTGAGTTGGTTGAGCTCTGCATCGCTGTTCATGGCGTTCTCCATATCGGGCGGAATTGCCTAGTCAATATCCGCCGGTTACATGAAACCGTGATGACAGTCTCCGCCGTTTCCGGAGCCCGCGCATGAGGATGAAGTCACAGTGACTTTCCGCCTAGGAGCGAGCGGCCAACGCCTTGCGCACCGGCTCGTAACTGCGCCGGTGTTCCGGACAGGCGCCGTAGGCTTTCAGGGCCTGCAGATGCGCCGGGGTCGGATAGCCCTTGTGCTGGGCGAACCCGTATTGCGGGTAATCTTCGTGCATGGCCTGCATGATCCTGTCGCGGCTGACTTTAGCCAATACCGAAGCGGCCATGATGCAGCGTTCGCTGGCATCGCCTCCGATGATCGCGCGCGCCGCGCACGGCAGGTCCTCGGGCAGGCGGTTGCCGTCGATCAACGCCAGCCCGGGCGTGAACCGCAGCTGCGCCAGTGACTGTGTCATGCCGTACAGGGTCGCCTGCAGGATGTTCAGGCGGTCGATGGTGGCGGCATCGATGCTGACAATGGCATGGCAAACGGACACCGAACGGATGGCGTCATACAGCCGGTCACGGCTGGCGGTGTTCAGCTTTTTCGAATCGTCCAGACCGGACAGGCCGTCATCATCCGGCAGTATCACGGCGGCGCACACGACCGGGCCGGCCAGTGGTCCGCGGCCGGCTTCATCGACGCCCGCAATCAGCATGCCGGTCTGCCGGCCAGCAGTTCCAGTACGGCATCCGCGGCCAGTCCGGCCGCGCCCTGGTTCAGCTGCAGGTGGATGCCGCGGAAGGCGTCCAGCATGCCGGATTGCGCTTCGGGATGGTCGAGCATGCCGGTCAATGCCGCGGCCAGTTTGGCCGGCGTGCAATCGCCCTGCAGCAACTCCGGCACCAGGTCGCGCCCGGCCAGGATGTTCGGCAGACTGAAGCGGCGGGTCTTCAGCATGCCCAGCGATTGCGCTATGAACAGGCTGGCGGGATTGACCTTGTACGCCACCGCCATCGGCCGCTTGCACAGCGCGGCTTCCAGCGTAGCGGTGCCCGAGGCCAACAGCACGGCATTACTGGCGACCATGGCCGTGCGTGCGTTGCCGTCCAGCACCGTGGAATTCGGAAGCGGGCACTGCCGCAGGGTCGATTCGATTTCGGCACGGCAGCGGGCATCAGCTGCGGGAATCACGATCTGCAGCAACGGGCGGCCCTGCTGCAGCAGATGCGCGGCGGCGATGAAGTCCGGCAACAGACGGCGGATTTCCGACAGCCGCGAACCGGGCAACAGGGCCAGACAGGGCGCATCGGGCAGGCCAAGCGCATGGCGTGCTTCGGATCTGTCCGGTTCAAGCGGTATCTGGTCGGCCAACGGATGGCCCACGAACGCCGCTTTCAGGCCGTACTGCGCGTAAATCGCCGGCTCCATCGGGAACAGGCACAGCATCAGGTCACAGCTTTGCGCGATGGCGGCTGCGCGGTTCTGGCGCCAGGCCCAGATCGATGGGCTGGGGAAGTGCACCACCGGCAAGCCTGCCTGCCGGCATCGGCGTTCAAGCCCGAAGTTGAAATCCGGTGCGTCGATGCCGATCACCACGTCGGGTCTGGCCTCTGTCAGGTGCTGCAGCAACTGCCGACGCAGGCGGAACAGGCCGGGCAGGTGGGTGATCACTTCGGCGAAACCGAACAGCGACAGCGCACTGTAATCGAACCAGGAATCCAGGCCTTCGGCCTGCATCTTCGGGCCGCCCATGCCGATGAACCGCACCCCGGGCCGGCGTTCGCGCAGGGCCGCCATCAACGCGGCCGCCAGTACGTCACCTGAGGCTTCGCCGGCGATGAGTGCGATTTTCATGCGTCAGCGGATGATGCCGCGGCTGCTGGCCTCGATGAATTCCAGCATCAGAGCCACGTCTTCGGATTGTTCTGCCATGGCCCGAAGGTCTTCCTTGGCCTCCGCCAGCGTCTTGCCGGAAAGGTAAAGCGTGCGATAGGCGTTTTTGATCTGGCGGATGCGCTCCGGATTGAAATCGCGCCGCTTCAAGCCTTCGCTGTTGATCGCGCGCGGCACGGCCACTTCCGCGCCGGTGGTCACAAACGGCGGCACGTCGCCACTGAGGCGGCTGCCCATGCCGATGAATGCGTGGGCACCGACCTTGCAGAACTGGTGCGCGCCCGAGAAGCCGGCGAAGATTACCCAGTCGCCGACTTCGCTGTGACCGGCCAGAGAGGCGTTGTTGGCGAAGATGGTGTGGTTGCCGACGATGCAGTCGTGCGCAATATGCACATAGGCCATGAACCAGTTGTCGTCGCCGATGCGGGTGATGCCGCCGCCGTCGCCGGTTCCTCGGTTGAAAGTGGTGAATTCGCGGATGGTGTTGCCGTCGCCGATGACCAGTTCGCCGCGTTCGCCCTTGAATTTCTTGTCCTGCGGGTCGCCGCCGAGTGCGGCGTGCGAGTAAATCCGGTTGTTGCGCCCGATCCGGCACGGACCCTGGATTACGCAATGGGCTCCGATCTCGGTGTTTTCGCCGATTTCGACCTCCGCGCCGATGATGGTATACGGGCCGATGCGGGCGCTGGCATGGATGACAGCAGTCGGGTCGATGATGGCGGTCGGGTGTATGCTCATTTATCGGCCTCGGCGACCAGAATCTCGGCGCAGGCGACTTCCTTGCCATCGACGCTGGCGCTGCACTGATACAGCGCCATGTTGCGGATACGGCGTTTCAAGGTGACGTTCAGTTCCAGCTGGTCGCCCGGAACCACCATCTTGCTGAAGCGCACGTTCTCGATCTTGACCAGATAGAACAGCTTGTCGCTGTTGTCGATGCCCTGTTGACCGCGGGTGATCAGCGACAGCAGGCCGCCGGCCTGCGCCATCGACTCGATGACCAAGACCCCGGGCATGACCGGCTTGCCCGGAAAATGGCCGTTGAAAAACGGTTCGTTGACGGTGACGTTCTTGATTGCCTTGATGCGGCTTTCCGGCTCGAGTTCCAGCACGCGGTCGACCAGCAGGAACGGATAACGATGCGGGATCAGGGCCTGGATGTTGACGATGTCGATCGGTAAATTCCACATGTCCGCGGCCATGGCATTACTCCTTGTTGGGATTCATTTTTTTCAGTGTACGCGCCATGGCATCGAGTTGCTTGATGCGCACCACGTTCTTGCGCCATTCGGCCTTGGGCATCAACGGCGTGCATGAGGCGTATTCCCCCGGTTCGCGCAGTGAATGCAGGACGATGCTGCCGCCGCCGACCACCACCTTGTCGGAAATTTCCAGGTGGCCGGCAATGGCGGTTTGGCCGCCGATCATGCAATAGCGCCCGATGCTGACCGAGCCGGCGATCGCCACGCAGCCGGCGATGGCGGAATGCGCTCCGATGCGGACGTTGTGCCCGACCTGGATCAGGTTGTCAAGCCGAACGTCTTCTTCCAGTACGGTGTCTTCGATGGCGCCGCGGTCGATGCAGGTGTTGGCGCCGATTTCGCAATCGTCTCCGATACGGACGCCACCGAGCTGGGCGATCTTGACCCAACTGCCCTTGTGCATGGCCAGACCGAACCCGTCGGCGCCGATGACGGCGCCGGAGTGGATGCGCACGCGCTTGCCCAGCCGAACCCGTTTCACAAGCGTTACGCGCGGCATCAGCACGCTGCCTTCGCCTACCACGCAGTCCTTGCCGACCGCGCAGTGCGGATGGATGACCGCACCGTCGTCAACTCTCGCATTCGCGCCGATGACGGAGAAAGCTCCGATCCGTGCCGAACCGCTGACGACCGCGCTCGGGTCGATGCTTGCTGTGGCGTGTATGCCTACCGGTAACCCGTCACCGTCATCGAACAGAGTGGAAATCAGCGCGAAACTGGTGTACGGATCTTCGCTAAGCAGGCAGTTTCCGGTATAGCCGGAACTGTCTTTTTCGTGCAGTACCACGGCACCGGCCCGGGTTGCCGCCAGTTGCCCCGTGTATTTGCTGTTGGCGAGAAACGCCAATTGCTGCGGACCGGCATTCTGCAGGGTGCCTATTCCGGTGATGGTGGCGTCACCATCGCCCCGGTAACCCAGGTTGAAACGCTCAGCCAGGGCGCGCAGGCTGTGCATGGGATCAGAACGTCTGCCCGAAGGTGAACTGCAGGTTCTCGACCCGGTCGAAATCGGTGGTGTTGAACGGGAAGGCGTAACTGATCGAGATCGGACCGACCGGCGCCTGCCATTTCAGCGCGATGCCTGCCGATACTCGCAGGGTGTCGAAGCTGAGCTTGTCATCGTTGAATACCGCGCCGGCGACCGGGTTCTGGTAGGCGCTGTAATCGACGCTGCCGGCATAGACGTTGCCGTAATCCACGAATGCCGAAAGCCGTGTGCCGCGGGCCTTGCTGAACAGGCGCGGGAATAGGAATTCAAAGCTACCGGCCACCTTCACCGCGCCGCCGAGCGGCTGCAGGTAGCTGGGGATGCAGGTGGTTTCCGGTGGTACCGGCAAGCAGCTGCCGTAACTCGGCCCTAGCGTATTGGCTTCGAAGCCGCGCACCGACTGCGGGCCGCCGGCATAGAAGTTCTTCCAGAACGGCAGGCCTTCACTGGTGTTGCCGTAACTGTCGCCGTAGCCCAGATCCAGCGAGGATTTCAGTACCAGCCAAGGTACCAATGGCAGGTAGTACTCGAATGCGTAGCTGAGTTTGTAGTAATCGATACTGGAACCGGGAATCGAGAACTCCAATGCGATGCGGTTGTAGGTGCCTGCAGTCGGCAGCAGGAAATCATTGCGGGTGTCCTTGGACCAGCCAGTCGAGAACCGGTACGTGGTGATCGGCCACAGCTGGTTGAATCCGCAGATCTCGGGATCGGTTCCGGGGGTGCCATCATCGTCCGTGGACGGGGTGCTGGGATTGTTATCGTCGTCGGTGGTGGCGGTGTCAATGCACGGGAAGAAGGGTTGTTCACCGATGGTGTCGTCGAGGTACTGGATCAACGGCGTCGGCGTCGATCCGAGGGTTGTGGTCAACTGGGTGTCATCCCAGCCAAGGATGCCTTGGATGCTGGTGGTCTCGCTCAGAGGCACGCCGACGATGGCATCGAACACGAAGGTTTCGGCGGTATAGCGCGCCGTGTTGTTGTTGGCGGTATCGTAGCTGCTGTAGGAGATGTTGTAACCGGCACTGATGCCGCTCGGGGTGAAATACGGATTCAGGTACGAGAAGCTGACGCGCTGCGAATAGCTATTGCTCTGCAGAGCCAATGCGGTCCGGTTGCCAGAACCGAGGAAATTGTTTTCACTGAGCTGAATGGAGGCGGTCAGCCCGTAAACCTGCTGATAGCCCAGACCGAACACGAAGCTGCCGGAATTGCGTTCCTTGACGTTGATGACGATATCGACCTGATCGGGATAGCCGGGTACTTTCGGCGTCTCGATTTCGACGGTTTCGAAAAAGCCCAGACGCTGCAGGCGGATCTTCGAGCGGTCCAATGCCGCCTGTGAATACCAGGAATCCTCGAATTGACGCAGTTCGCGCCGGATGACATTGTCGGCGGTGCGGACGTTACCGGTGATCTTGATCCGTCGGACCTGCACGCGCGGTCCGGGATTGACCGAAAAATCGATGCTGATAAGCCGGTTTTCCCTGTCGATGGTCGGAACCGGCGTCACTTCCGCGAACGCGTAACCGATATTCGAAAGCATAGCGGTGATGCGGTCGGTCGTGGCGGTCAGCAGCTGGCGCGAGAAGATATTGCCCGGTTTGACCAGGATCAGTTTTTCGATGTCCTCTTTGGGCACCACGGTATCGCCGCTGACGGTGACCTTGTCGACCTTGTACACGGCACCTTCCGTGACGTTGGCGGTCAGGAACATGTCCTTCTTGTCCGGGCTGATGGTGACCTGGGTCGATTCGATGTTGAAGTCGGCATAGCCGCGGTCGAGGTAGAAGTCGGTCAGTTTTTCCAGGTCGCCCGACAGTTTCTCACGGGAATACTGGTCATCGCGCTTGTACCAGGAAAGGATGCTGGTGGTGTTCGACTCCCAGTCCTCGCGCAGCAGGTCATCGCTGTACAAGGTATTGCCGACGATGTTGATGTCGCGCAGTTTGGCGTTCTTGCCCTCGGTAATCTCCAGTTTGACGTCGACACGGTTCCGGTCAAGCGGCGTGATCGTCGGCACGATGGTGACGCTGTATTTGCCCTTGTTGTTGTATTGCCGGATCAGTTCCTGGGTGACCCGGTCGAGGTTGAGCGGGTTGAAGATTTCGCCCTCCGCCAGTCCGATGCCTTTCAGACCGGTAATCAGGTCTTCGGATTTAATCTCTTTGTTGCCTTCCAGTGTCAGTGTGTTGATGGAAGGACGTTCGACCACCACGATGACCAGGATGTCGCCCTGTCGTTCGAAGCGGATATCGCTGAAAAAGCCAGTCTTGTAGAGTGCTCTGATGCTTTCCGTGGTTTTGGCCGAATCCACCCGATCGCCTTTCTCAATCGGCAGGTAGGTGAAAACCGTACCGGCCGAAATGCGCTGCAGGCCGTCGACGCGAATGTCGCTGGCGACGAAGGCTTCGGTGCTCTGGGCGGTTACGGGCTGACTGAGCGCCATGGCCAGGGACAGGCACAACAGGCTTTTTCGGATTGTATTGGGGGTCATCGGGTTTCCAGAGGGGTGACGCATCGGTCAATTATAAAGGATACGGAGAAAATCGTTGAAAAGCGCTATGCCGAGCAGCGCCACCAGCAGGAATAGGCCGATTCGCTGGCCGAAAGCCTGTACGTTTTCGGGGACCGGCTTGCCGGTCAGCCATTCCCAGGCGTAGTACAGCAGATGGCCGCCATCCAACAGCGGAATCGGCAGCAGGTTCATGATGCACAAGGCCAGCGAAATCGCGGCCAGGAACGACAGGAAAGCGGGCAATCCCCAGCCGGCCTGGTTGTCAGCGGCTTTGGCGATGCCGATCGGCCCCGACAGGTTGTCGACCGTGGCCGTTCCGGTCAACAGCCGCCGGATCACGGCGATGCTGTCGCTGGCCATCGTCGCGGTTTTGTCCATGGCCTTGGGCAATGCCTGCCAGAACGGATATTGCACTGTTTTCGTGGCGCTCAAGGATGCGATTCCCA
>ERZ1645185.609-NODE-609-length-14912-cov-5.907586_pt1 | contig 14912 bp, 12 predicted proteins | sample MGYA00575351_ERZ1645185 | MGnify/ENA primary metagenome ERZ1645185 (study PRJEB40838, sample SAMN11284767) | freshwater sediment metagenome | isolation source: river sediment | host: Sediment | place: India: Jana village, Kanpur | collected 2015-12-17 ...
GTTGCTGTTTGGTCTGCGAGTTGAACATGCGGGTACTCGATAGTCGTTGGCGATCTGGGATCCAGATCGTACTTGATTCCATCAGGGTATCGGTCGGTTACGGCAATGCTTGAGCCGCAGGCAGGCGTCGCCTGTTCAGGCGGCGGTTTAGGCGAAAGTGCGCCGGCATGAAAATAATTTGAACCGCTTTCCTGTTTTGTGACGCAGCGGTCCCTGAACCACCCAAGCCGAGCCTGCAGATCAAGGCGGCAGAGCCTCAGCCGCCGAAGCCCGAAATGCAATTGCAGTCCCAGTAAGCAAGAAGAAGCCCGCCGATTGGCGGGCTTCTTCTTTAGCGGAGCTCAGCGCGCAACTGCGGCTGGTTGCTGCTGGGTGATGCAGTGGATATTGCCTCCGCCGAGCAGGATTTCCCGGCCAGGCACCATCACCACGCGGTGCTGTGGAAACAGTGCTTGCAGAATGGCTTGGGCTTCGGCGTCCTTGGGGTCATCAAACTTCGGCGCAATGATGCCGCCGTTGACGATCAGGAAGTTGACGTAGGAACCGGCCAGGCGAATCGAGGGATCACGCTCCTGGCTGCCGGCGCTCAAATCCACGCCGGCGCACTCTTCTTGCGTGGCGTGCAACGGGCCGGGAATCGGCATCTTGTGCACGACAATCTGTCGGCCTCTGGCGTCACGCTGGCTCTCCAGTACGCGCATGGCGGCCTGGCAACGTGGGTAGTTCGGGTCGGTCTGGTCGTCCGTCCAGGCCAGCAAGACTTCACCGGGCTTTACATAGCAGCAGAAGTTGTCGACGTGGCCATCGGTTTCGTCATTGAACAGGCCGTCGGGCAGCCAGATCACCTTGTCGATCGCCAGGTGTTCGTCGAGGATTTTTTCGATCTGCTCGCGGTTCAGGTGAGGGTTGCGGTTGTGATTGAGCAGGCATTCTTCGGTGGTAATCAGGGTGCCTTCGCCATCCACATGAATCGAGCCGCCTTCCAGTACGAAACCTTCGGTGCGATAGCGTTTGCACCCTTCGATTTCCAGGATCTTGCGCGCCACCTGATCGTCTCGCTGCCACGGCCAGTACAGGCCACCCTCGAAGCCGCCCCAGGCATTGAAGGTCCAGTCCACGCCGCGCACTTCACCGGCGCTGTTGCTGACGAAGGTCGGTCCGGTGTCACGCACCCAGGCATCGTCGGTGCTGATTTCGACCAGGCGGATATTGCGGTGATCGAGTCGCGCGCGGGCGTTTTCGAATTGTCCGGCCGACACGCAGACCGTCACCGGCTCGAACTCGGCGATTGCCTTGGCCACGGCACTGAAGGCGGCTTGGGCAGGCTTGCCACCCAGGCGCCAGTTGTCCGGACGTTCGGGCCAGACCATCCAGGCTTTGCTGTGGGGCGCCCATTCGGCCGGCATGCCGAAACCGTCAGAACGTGGCGTAGTGGTCAGTGTGGTCATAGGTTCACCTGAATGAGAATGTGGGTAGCCCGATTCCTGTCAAGCCAGAGCTTAGCGGGGCATGACGGAGTTCGCCGGCGGCCTTGAAAGCAGTGTTCTGAACCGACCGGCCAGCAATCGGGGAGGCTTGATGGGGGATTTATAGTCGATATAAATCGATATAAAAAGCCAATTATATCTATCGAGTGCTGCAATTTAATAAATAAGCAGATAAATATCCGCTTATAGACGGGCGCTAGTCTGAACTTCTTTGCTGGGAGGACTAGTGGGTCTGGTTTGAGTGCTTGGGCAGGTGGGGCGGCAGATACAGCGCCAGATAGGCATCAAATACGCGCATGCCTTCTTCAGCCATGCGTGCGGTGATGTGGCCATGTTCCTGCACCGAACTGGCATAGATGCGATCGCCCAGCTCCAGCGCCAGGGTGAAAATCTCGATATCTGTCGGCAGGGGTGGCAGCTGGAAATGCCGGGCAAACAGTTGTTGCAGCTGACGACCCAGTTCGATGTCATGCCGGCGGTCCGCCTGGGTCACTTCGGTCAGGCCGTGCTGTGCCAGGATCAACTGCAAGGCTGCAGGGTCGGCGGCATAGGTGCGCAGCATGCGGGTTTCGACAATCCGCGAGAGGTCGCGCCAATCGCGCAACGCCGCATGCTCGACCGGTTCCTGCAGGCAGGCGCGGAAGGCGGCATGCACTTCTGCAGTCAGTGCCTCAAGCAGCGCCGGAACGCTGGGAAAGAAGTGGTACACCGAAGAAGGCGGAATGCCTGCCCGTTCGGCGACGCTGTAAATTGACAGTGCGGCCGCCCCTTGCTCCGCCAGCTCTGCACGTACCGCCTGCAAGATGCTGGCGATCCGTGCCTGGCTGCTGGCGCGCGGTTTGCGCGGTGACAGGGCGCGTGGTTTATCGACGGGTTTGTTCATCATAAGCGCTGTCAGTGCGTCCCCGGTTCTGCTCTGAAAAGTTTCCATTGCTCACTGACCGGCGTGCTGACACGTTCTGGCAGTGCCGGGAACAGCGACAGGCGGCGGCGGGTTGCCTTGTCCATGGCGATACCCGAGAGGTTGCGCAGGTTTTCATCCAGAAACGGGCCGGCATCGGCATTGGGGTTCGGGTAAAGCGTCTCGTTGGTGATCAGGGCGGCAACTTCCGGCTGCATGATGTAGTCGATGAACTGGTGTGCCAGTTCAGGGTGTTTGGCATTGGCGGGAATAACCATGTTGTCGATGAACATCATGGAGCCTTCGCTCGGCACCACAAACTCAACCGGTTGTCCGGCGTCGGCGGCGGCCAGCGCGTCACCGACCCAGGCCAGCGCCACACACAGCTTGCCGCTGTTGAGTTGCGGAATGTACTGCTCGCTGTCGACCAGGCGGATATTCGGGCGCACCGCGCGCAGTGCTTTGCCGGCTGTCTGCACTTGTCGCGGGGCGCTGTCGACCAGGGCACGGCCGCGATAGTTCATCAGGATGGTGAACACCTCGACTTCGGCGTCCAGTACGCTGATTCCGCAACTGGCCAGTTTGGCGCTTTGCGCAGGATCAAAAAGAACGCTCCAGCTCTTCGGAAGCGGGCCGCCAAAAGCGGCTTCTGCCTGGGGCGTATTGATGGCCAGACCGACGGCACCCCACAAGTAGGGGACGGCATACTTGTTCTTCGGGTCAAAGGCAGAGAGCTTGTTGAGCATCTGCTTGTCCAGATGCACCAGGTTCGGCAGCCTGGATTTGTCCAGCGGTTGTATCGTGCCGCTCTTGATCAGGGCGGGCAGCCCGTCATTGGACGGTACTACGATGTCGAAACTCTTGCCGCTTGCCAGCGTTTCATTCAATTCTTCAGAGGTGCTGAAGGTCTGATAATCGACGCGGATACCGGTTTTCTTTTCAAAGTCAGCCAGCACTTGCGGTGCGATGTAGTCATTCCAGTTGTAGACCTGAATGACCTTTTCATCGGCAGCGTTGGCCAGGCCGGGTATCAATGCAAACAGGAAAGCGGCGAGCATGCGGTGCATAGGCGAGGTTCCTTGAGCGGAGCGTAGGCTGAAGAATTATTGTGGTTGGTCGGCCCGGGGTGACGCAGTGGCCGCTGACTTGGTTTGCCAAGCCGGCAGTGCAGTGTTGGCTAAATGTAACAGCACTGATCGGAAAAACACACAGTGTGATTTTCAGCTTCGCCGCCTTAGGCAAGGCCGGCTTTGCCGGATGTTTGCCCTGGGTGCTGCGATGGTTAAAGGCAGTTGGGTAGGGCTGTCAGGCCCCGAAGGGGTATCAGGGTTTTACTGCAGCGGCCTCCGGGGTGCGGAAGAGTTCCCACTGCTGGTCAATGACCTGACTGATGTTGTCGGGCAGCGCCGGTAGCAATGACAGGCGGCGGCGGGTTTCCTTGTCCAGGACAAAACCGGCTTTGGTGCGCAGCGCGTCATCCAGGAACGGCTCGGAGTCTGCGTTGGCATTGGGATACAGCGTTTCATTGCTGATGGCCGCCGCCACCTCCGGCAGCATCATGTAGTCCAGAAACTGCAGCGCCAGTTCGGGGTGTGGGGCATTCGCCGGAATGACCAGGCTGTCGACAAACATGGTCGAGCCTTCCTCGGGAATGAAAAATCCCACAGGTTGCCCTGCCGCCTCTGCCGACAACGCATCCCCCACATAGGCGACCGACACGCACAGATTGCCGGCGCTGAGCTCATCGATGTACAGCTCGCTGTCGACCATGCGCAGGTTGGGCCGGATGAGCCTCAGGGAATGCGCAGCCTTCTGGATCTGCCGTGGCGAGCTGTCAGAGAGCACCCGGCCTTTATAGGTCATCATGTGGGTGAAGACATCTGCCGCCTCATCCAGTTCGCTGATCCCGCAGGACGCCAGCTTGGCGCTGTGGGCCGGGTCAAACACCAGGCTCCAGCTGTTTGGCAGTGGTCCGCCAAAAGCAGCTTCCGCTTTGGGCGTATTGATGGCCAGCCCGATGGAGCCCCAGAGATAGGGTATGGCATAGCGGTTCTTCGGGTCGAAGGCGGACAGCTTGCCCAGCAATTGGCGGTCAAGGTGTTTGCTGTTGACCAGTTTGGTTTTGTCCAGGGGGGTCAGTTTGCCGTTCCTGATCAGATTGGGAAGCAGGTCATTGGAGGGCACGATGATGTCAAAGGGCTGGTTGCTGGCCATGGCTTCATCAAGCTCTTCAGCGGAGCTGAACGTACTGTAATCCACACGGATACCGGTTTTTTTCTCGAAGTCGACCAGAACCTGCGGAGCTATGTAGTCATTCCAGTTGTACATACGGATGACTTTCTCCTCGGCGGCGACCTGGCTGGCCAGTAACGCGAGCAGTAAAACGGTTAGCGTGCGATGCATTAACGGGTTTCCTTGGCGATTAGCCATGCGCGCGGCACATTGGCGAGTGGTTGGCTGGCGTGCAATTAAAAGGCCAGCTAACCCGGCGGTGGCTCAAATGTAGCAGCCGCACCGATAAACCAACAGGCAGGCGGTTCCCTGCGCAAGGTAATCAGGTTGCGCGCAGGTGCCGCAGGGCGGGGTGTCGCGCCCGGTTGTCCGGCCTGCGCTGAGCCGGATGATGTCTTCGGGTCTGTTGGTGCCCACTTTTGGTGCGCCAGGGGGCGAACGCTGTGCGCCAAACGGCGGTTTGGGTTGGTGCGGGCAATCGGTGCGCTCTTGCAGGGGGCTGTCGGGTCGATTGTTGAGAATTTCAATCACCCGTTTGAAAGGGGTGTGCGCTCTCTTGGTGCGTTGGTGTCCGGTGCGGTGATGAGATTTATGCCGCGAAGTGGCTTCAAACGGACTCTGCAGGGCGGTTCACAAGGCGCTTGCATTGGTGGGGCGCAAGGGTGTTCCAGTCTCCACTCACGGTGTGCGTGATTTTTTACAGGGCTATTGTATAAAAAAACGAACAACGCTAAGCTCCGACGCATTCAAATAACAGTTAAAACCCGGTGTTGTATGTTGCGGCAGGCATTGATTGATGCAGCCATCTGTTCGAAACAGGTCGGCCGGCATCCAGGCTCTCTGATGGGTCAGCCGAGGGCAAATGCCAGCTCCGGGCCGGTACAGCGCTTCATGTCCGCGAGCGCAAGGCTGTTGCGCAGCATCATCAATCCTGAATCCTGCCGTTTTTCCGTGCATGACACGATGCCCGCTTGGCGAGCCGTGTTTGCCCGCAGTAATGCGCCGCATTTCCACGTTTTGCTCGCGGCTGGAAGCGGGCGGAATCGTACTGGGTCGACTATAACCAAGGTCTGACTCACCCAATCGAGGTCACTATGACAACCAATATGGATCAGCTAACTAACTGGCTCAAAGAGCGCAAGATAACCGAAGTTGAGTGCATGATCAGCGATCTGACTGGTATTGCGCGCGGCAAGATTGCACCGACCAGCAAGTTCATCGCCGAGAAAGGGATGCGTCTGCCTGAAAGCGTGCTGCTGCAGACGGTAACCGGCGACTATGTTGACGATGAGGTGTATTACGAGCTGCTTGATGCCGCCGATATCGACATGTTCTGTCGTCCGGATCAAAACGCGGCCTTTCTGTTGCCCTGGGCTGCCGAGCCAACGGCGATCGTGATTCATGACACGTTCGACAAGCAGGGCAATCCGATCGAGCTGTCACCGCGCAACATTCTCAAGAAAATCCTCAAGATGTACGAGGACAAGGGCTGGAAGCCGATAGTCGCGCCCGAAATGGAGTTTTACCTGACCAAGCGCTGTGCGGATCCGGACTTGCCTTTGCATGCCCCGGTTGGGCGTTCGGGTCGTCCCGAGGTGGGGCGCCAGTCATTCTCGATCGAGGCGGCCAACGAGTTCGATCCGCTGTTTGAAGAAGTCTACGACTGGTGTGAGTTGCAGGAGCTGGATCTGGACACCCTGATCCATGAAGACGGCCCGGCGCAGATGGAAATCAACTTTCGCCATGGCGATCCGCTGTCTCTGGCTGACCAGATCACCGTGTTCAAACGCAGCATCCGCGAGGCAGCGCTCAAGCACGATGTCGCCGTGACCTTTATGGCCAAGCCGATTACCGATGAACCGGGCAGCGCCATGCATATTCACCAGAGTGTGGTGGATGCCAAGACCGGCAAGAACATTTTCTCCAACCCTGACGGCACCATGAGTCAGTTATTCATGCACCACATCGGTGGTCTGCAGCGCTTTATTCCTGAGTTGTTGCCGCTGTTTGCGCCGAACGTCAACTCGTTCCGCCGCTTCCTGCCGGATACATCGGCTCCGGTAAACGTTGAGTGGGGCGAAGAAAACCGCACGGTTGGTCTGCGCGTGCCGGAAGCCGGCCCGCAAAACCGTCGCGTGGAAAACCGCCTGCCAGGTGCTGATGCCAACCCGTATCTGGTGTTGGCCGCTTCATTGCTGTGCGGTTACATGGGCATGGTTGAGGGCATCAATCCGAGCGCTCCGGTCAAGGGCCGTGGTTACGAACGCCGTAATCTGCGCTTGCCGCTGACCATTGAGCACGCCCTGGAGCGGATGGAGAAGTGCAAGGAAGCCGAGAAGTATCTGGGCGAGAAGTTCATGCGTGGCTATGTCGCGGTCAAGCGCGCCGAGCACGAAAACTTCAAGCGGGTCATCAGCTCCTGGGAGCGCGAGTTCCTGCTGTTGTCGGTCTGATCTTCCAGTGAAAGTCGACCGGCAGTTCGGCTGAGTCAATGAACCCGAGGTTGTTTCAATGAGCGTCCAGAACAGCAATCCGCAAACTGGCAAATGGCAGGCCATGAGCCGCGACCATCACCTGGCCCCTTTCAGTGATTACAAGCAGTTGCACGAAAAAGGGCCGCGGATCATCACCCAGGCCAAAGGTGTTTACATCTGGGACAGCGAGGGCCACAAAATCCTTGATGGCATGGCCGGTCTCTGGTGTGTGGCGATAGGTTACGGGCGCCAAGAGCTTGCAGATGCAGCCAGCAAACAGATGATGGATCTGGCGTTCTACAACACCTTCTTCCAGACCGCTACGCCACCTGCACTGGAACTGGCCAAGGCGATTGCCGAGATCGCGCCGGAAGGCATGAATCATGTCTTCTTTACCGGTTCTGGCTCTGAGGGTAATGACACCATGCTGCGCATGGTGCGGCATTACTGGGCCGTCAAAGGGCAACCGGAAAAGCAGGTCATTATCAGCCGGATCAATGGCTATCACGGCTCGACCGTGGCCGGTTCCAGTCTGGGCGGCATGAGTTACATGCATGCCCAGGGCGGCGTGGTGCCGGGTATTGTGCATATTCCCCAGCCTTACTGGTTTGCCGAAGGCGGCGACCAGACACCGGAAGCGTTCGGTATCTGGGCTGCCGAGCAGCTGGAGAAAAAGATTCTCGAGGTCGGCGAAGACAAGGTTGCGGCGTTTATCGCCGAGCCGATTCAGGGCGCCGGTGGCGTGATTATTCCGCCGGACAGCTACTGGCCGAAGATTCGTGAAATCCTTGCCAAATACGACATCCTGTTCGTCGCCGATGAAGTGATTTGCGGTTTCGGCCGCACCGGTGAGTGGTTTGGTAGCGATTATTACGGCAACCAGCCGGACCTGATGACCATCGCCAAAGGTCTCACCTCCGGTTACATCCCGATGGGTGGCCTGATTGTCAGCGACAAGGTGGCCAGCGTGTTGCACGAGGGCGGCGACTTCAACCACGGCTTCACTTATTCCGGACACCCGGTTGCAGCGGCTGTGGCGCTGGAAAACCTGCGGATCTTGCGCGATGAAAAAATCATCGAGCGGGTCAGGCAGGAAACCGGTCCCTACTTGCAGAAGCGTCTGCGCGAACTGGCCGATCATCCTTTGGTGGGTGAAGTGCGGGGAGTTGGCATGCTTGGTGCTGTCGAGTTGGTGCAGAACAAGCAGACCCGGACTCGTTTCCCGTCTGAGCGTTCGGCCGGCATGGTTTGCCGTGGTCACTGTTTTGCCAATGGCCTGATCATGCGTGCGGTGGGCGACACGATGATCATTGCCCCGCCACTGGTAATCAGCAAGGAAGAAATCGATGAGTTGGTCAGCAAGGCGCGTCTTTGCCTTGATCTGGCCGCCAGGGAGCTGATCGCCTGATTTGTGTAGGGAAAATATCCGCAGCGCTGCTTTAATGCGGCGGGGGGATGTTTCGCCGCCAAGGATGATTTATGGCTAATTGTCGGAATGTTGCGGACTGAAGTCAGGTGCTTCGGTGCAGATTCCATAATCTCAAGATTGGAGCTGGTTGCATGAAAAATTATTCCAAGACGCTGATTGCTCTGTCGCTGGCCGCTACTGTTGGCGGCTTTGCCCAGGCTGCGGACAAGTCGGTAAATGTCTACAACTGGTCGGACTATATTGCCGAAGACACAAATGCCAATTTCGAGAAAGCCTCAGGCATCAAAGTGGTTTACGACGTTTTCGATAGCAACGAAGTTCTCGAAGCCAAGCTTCTGTCCGGTGCTTCCGGGTATGACGTGGTCGTGCCATCCAACCAGTTCCTGGCCAAGCAGATCAAGGCCGGTGTTTTCCAGAAGCTCGATCGCTCAAAGCTGCCCAACTGGAAAAACCTCAACGCCGATCTGATGAAATCGCTGGAAACCGCTGACCCGGGCAATCTTTACGCCTTCCCCTACCTGTGGGGCACTACCGGTATCGGTTATAACGTCGACAAGGTCAAAGCCGCACTGGGCGTTGACAGCATTGATTCGTGGGACGTGATCTTCAAGCCGGAGAACCTCGCCAAGCTCAAGGATTGCGGCGTGTCGATGCTCGATGCACCTCAGGAAATCATGGCGGCAGCGCTGTTCTATCAGGGCATGAATCCTAATCCGACCAGCCCGGAAGATATCGCCAAAGCCGAAGCCTTGCTGCTGAAGCTGCGTCCGAGCATCACCTACTTCCATTCTTCCAAGTACATTTCCGATCTGGCCAACGGCGATATCTGCGTGGCAGTGGGTTGGTCCGGTGACATCTTCCAGGCCCAGTCCCGCGCTCTGGAAGCCAACAACGGCGTGAACGTGCAGTACGTAATTCCCAAGGAAGGTGCTGCGGCGTTCTACGACATGATGGCTATCCCGGCCGATGCGAAGAATCCTGATAGCGCGCATGCCTATCTGAACTACATCCTCACCCCTGAAGTGATGGCGCCGATCAGCGACTATGTGTCCTACCCGACGGGCAATGCCGCCGCCACACCGTTGGTCTCTGAAGAGATACGCAACAACCCGGCTATTTACCCGAGCCAGGAAACCATGAAGAAGCTGTACGTCTTTGGTGAGCTCTCGCCAAAAGTGCAGCGTGCCATGACCCGCAGCTGGACCAAGCTGAAGTCAGGCAAGTAATTGGCTCGCCCTTGCGGTCTGCATCAGCAGGCCGCAAGGGCCGGGTTGCTTTCAGAGAGAGGAAATCAACGTGAGTTTTACCAGTAGAAAAGCCCTGATTGTGGCGTTTTCTTTCAGTTTGATGGCCAGTGCCCAGGCTGAGCAGGTCGTGCATGTTTACAACTGGGCGGACTACATCGGCGAGAGTACCAATGCCGATTTCAGCAAGGCGACCTCGATACAGGTCGTTTATGACGTTTTCGATTCCAATGAAACCCTGGAAGGCAAGCTGTTGGCCGGTCAAACCGGTTATGACGTGGTGGTGCCATCCAACCATTTTCTCGAAAAACAGATCATCGCCGGTGCTTTCCAGAAGCTGGACCGGAGCCTGATTCCCAATCTGGCAAACCTTGATCCCGAATTGATGAAAAAGCTCGAGACCAATGACCCGGGCAATCAATACGCCGTGCCATACCTCTGGGGCACCACGGGTATTGCGTACAACCCGGCCAAGGTCAAGGCGGCGCTGGGAGTAGACAAGATCGATTCATGGGCCATGCTCTTCGAGCCCGAGAACTTGCAAAAGCTTTCCAGTTGCGGCGTGTCGTTCATGGACTCGGGTGACGAGATGGTCCCCCTGATGCTCCAGTACCTGGGCCTGGACCCCAACAGCAAGAATCCGGATGACTACCGAAAAGCCGAAGAGAAGTTCCTGGCTGTTCGCCCCTATGTCACCTATTTCCACTCCTCCAAGTACATAGCCGATCTGGCCAATGGCGAGATCTGTGTAGCCGCCTCTTTCTCCGGAGATGCCCTGCAGGCTGCCGCGCGTGCTGAAGAAGCGGGCAACAGCGTGGAAGTGACCTACGTGGTCCCCAAAGAAGGCAGCAACCTGTGGTTTGACATGCTGGCCATTCCTGCCGACGCACCCAATGCCCCGCAGGCGCATGCCTATATCAACTACCTGCTGCAGCCGGAAGTGATTGCCAGCGTCAGTGATTACGTTGGCTATGCTAATCCGAACCCGAAGTCAGAAGCGTTCATGGACCCTGAGGTGCTGGGCAATTCTGTCGCCTATCCCTCTGCCGAAGTTCGCCAGTTGCTGTTCGTGTCGGAGCTGCTGCCCAACAAGGTGCAGCGGCAAATGACCCGTAGCTGGTCCAAGATCAAGGCCGGCAAATAATTCAAACAGGCCTGGCTGTTCTGGTCAGGTCATCAAGCGTTGGGAGTTGTAGTAAATGGCAATCGCCTCCGGTGCACAAAAACAAGCCCAGACGGGTAACCAGCAAGCTGCGAAAGAAGTGCTGGTTAAAATCGACCGGGTGACCAAGAAGTTCGACGAGACAGCGGCAGTGGATGGTGTATCCCTGACGATCAACAAGGGTGAAATCTTTGCCCTGCTCGGCGGTTCTGGTTCTGGTAAATCAACCTTGCTGCGCATGCTGGCCGGCTTCGAAAGACCGACCGAAGGTCGGATTTTTCTCGATGGCCAGGACATCACCGATATGCCGCCCTACGAGCGGCCGATCAATATGATGTTCCAGTCCTACGCCTTGTTCCCGCACATGAGTGTGGCGCAGAACATCGCCTTCGGCCTTAAGCAGGACCGCCTGCCCAAGCACGAAATCGATGAGCGTGTGGCGGAAATGCTCAAACTGGTGCACATGACCCAGTACGCCAAGCGCAAGCCGCATCAGCTTTCCGGCGGCCAGCGCCAGCGCGTGGCACTGGCCCGCTCGCTGGCCAAGCGGCCCAAGTTGCTGCTGCTCGATGAGCCGATGGGCGCGCTGGACAAGAAGCTGCGCTCGCAGATGCAGCTTGAACTGGTGGAGATCATCGAACGCGTAGGGGTTACCTGCGTCATGGTGACCCATGATCAGGAAGAGGCCATGACCATGGCCCAGCGCATTGCCATCATGCACATGGGCTGCATTGAGCAGATCGGCAGTCCGGTGGATATCTATGAGACCCCGATCAACCGTCAGGTCTGCGAATTCATTGGCACCGTCAATCTGTTCGAAGGCGAGGTCGTGGACGATCAGCAGGATCACGCCGTGATCGCCTGCGCCCAGCTGGAGCGCAATATCTATGTCAACCACGGGGTCAGCACTTCGCTGGAAGACAAGCGCGTCGGTTATGCACTGCGCCCGGAAAAGCTGCTGGTGACAACTGAAAAGCCCGGCGATGACGTCAACTGGTCGCGTGGCAAGGTGCATGACATTGCCTACCTCGGCGGCCACTCGGTGTTCTACATCAAGCTGCCAAGCGGCAAGATCGTGCAGTCGTTCATGGCCAACTCCGAGCGTCTGGGCACGCGTCCGACCTGGGAAGATGAAGTGTTTGTGTTCTGGGAACAGGACAGCGGCGTGGTACTGCGTTCATGAAATTATCAAAACTCAAAAGCTTGTCCCCACGGGGACGGCACTTTGTCATCGGAGTGCCATTCATCTGGCTCTTCGTGTTCTTCGTGCTGCCATTTGCCATCGTTCTGAAGATCAGTTTCGCTGAAGCCGATGTGGCTATTCCACCGTACACCGAGATCTTCAGCTATGTGGATCAGCAGCTGCAGATCATCCTGAATCTCGGCAACTACGCCATGCTCACCGAGGATGCGCTGTATATTTCAGCGTATCTGGGCTCTTTGAAAATGGCCTTTATCAGCACGCTGTTATGCCTGCTGATCGGTTATCCCATGGCCTATGCCATTGCCCGCTCCAGCAAGGAAGCGCAGACGGTACTGCTGCTGCTGATCATGATGCCGACCTGGACGGCGATTCTGATCCGCGTGTATGCGTGGATGGGCATCCTCAGCAACAACGGGTTGATCAACGGTGTGCTGATGGGGCTGGGCCTTACCAGTGAACCGATTCAGATGCTCAACACCAACCTCGCGGTGTACATCGGGATTGTTTATTCCTACCTGCCATTCATGGTGTTGCCGCTGTTCGCCAACCTGGTCAAACATGACGACAGCCTGCTTGAGGCCGCGGCCGACCTGGGCTCAAGTACCATCAACAGCTTCTGGAAGATCACCGTGCCGCTGTCGAAGAACGGCATCATCGCCGGTTGCATGCTGGTGTTCATTCCGGCCGTGGGTGAGTTCGTTATTCCGGAACTGCTGGGTGGCCCGGAAACCCTGATGATCGGCAAGGTGCTCTGGCAGGAATTCTTCAACAACCGTGACTGGCCGGTCGCTTCGGCACTGGCAGTGATCATGCTGCTGGTTCTGATGGTGCCGATCATTCTGTTCAACCGCATTCAAGCCAAAGAGCTGGAGGGCAAGATATGAAGCGCTTCAGTGTTCCCAATGTAATGCTCTGGCTGGGTCTGGGTTTTATTTATCTGCCGATGCTGATCCTGGTGATCTATTCGTTCAACGCCTCCAAGCTGGTAACGGTCTGGGGTGGCTGGTCGTTCAAGTGGTACCTCGGTCTGCTGGATAACCAGCAGCTGATGGGCTCGGTGATGCGCTCGCTGGAGATTGCCTTCTACACCTCCATCTCGGCCGTGATTCTCGGCACCATTGCCGCCTTCGTGCTGACGCGTATCGCCAACTTCAAGGGCCGCACCTTGTTTGGCGGCATGGTCACGGCGCCGCTGGTAATGCCCGAAGTGATCACCGGTCTGTCACTGTTGCTGCTCTTTGTGGCAATGGGACAGCTGCTGGGCTGGCCTTCCCAGCGCGGCATGGTGACTATCTGGATCGCGCATACGACCTTCTGCTCGGCGTATGTGGCAGTGGTGGTGTCGTCGCGCTTGCGCGAACTCGATCTGTCGATCGAAGAGGCAGCGATGGATCTGGGGGCCCGGCCGTGGAAGGTGTTCTTCCTGATCACCATCCCGATGATCGCGCCCTCACTGGCGGCAGGCGGCATGATGTCGTTCGCGCTGTCGCTGGATGATCTGGTACTCGCCAGCTTCGTCTCCGGTCCGGGTTCGACCACGTTGCCGATGGAGGTCTTCTCGGCGGTACGTCTGGGCGTGAAGCCGGAAATCAACGCGGTGGCCAGTCTGGTGCTGCTGTCTGTTTCGCTGGCCACCTTTGCCGCCTGGTATCTGGGGCGTCGCGCCGAGAAGCAGCGCAAGCGGGCTCTGCAGCAGGCGATGGAGGCGATGGCTGAAGAATCATCGTCTTCCACCTGGACGGGTTCTTCGGCACACTGAGGCTGAAAACCTGCACTCGCAAAAGGGCCACGCATGTGGCCCTTTTGCATTCTGGCGCGATCATGGAGATGAACATGCAACACACTGATTCAGAATGTCCGGTCTGGCTGCAACTGTGTGCGGCTGGCGAACTTGATCCGGTCCGGCGGATGGCCGCCCGTCAGGCCATCCTCAGTGACGCACAGGCTCGCGATTGCACGGTTTACCGGGCGGATGAGGGCGATGAGGATGCCGAAGAGGAGGATCTGGGTGATGCCCGCATGCTCTTTGTCGGAGCGTTTCAGGCCCCTGAGTCATGGAGTGAATCCGAGTGCGCGGCGTTTTTCGATGAACTGGATCCGCAATTGTTCATCACGGCCTTCATCGAGTGCGAGGCGGCTGCGCAAAGCTCGGCCTTCTTTCTGGCGGAGATCGGCGATTACGTGGCCTGCATGACGGCCGACGGGCAGGTCGAGATGTTCTTCGTGCATGACTGGCAGGAGGATGACCGGGGCCGGCTCTGCGTGCTGGTGCGCGACGAGGAACCCTTGTTCTAAGCGCGGTTATCAGCAAAACCTGCCAATCGCGTTTAATCTCCGGACGGACGCGATCAATCCCCTCGCCCCTCTGGGGAGAGGGTTAGGGAGAGGGGATAAATTAGCCCTCTCCCCCAGCCCCTCTCCCATAAATGGGCGAGGGGAGCAGAGCGCTGAGCGGCGGCTACTGGTTGTGTGCCGGCATCCTGCTGATCAGCCGGTAATAGAAGGCCGCCGCCTCGCCCATATCCTTGATCGCGATGCGCTCGTTGATGCCGTGGAAGCGCGAGGCATCTTCGGGGGTCATGCGAATCGGTGCGAAGCGAAAGACGTTCTGCGTCAGTGGCAGGAAATAGCGCGAATCGGTGCCGCCGAGTGTCAGATTCGGGGCTACCAGGGTATTGCTGAAACTGTCGCGGATGGTCTGGCTCAAGTGCTGATAGGCGCTGCCATCGAGCGCAGAAACGGCGGAAGGTTCCCGCGCACCGGGCATGCGCTTGATGCT
>ERZ1645185.610-NODE-610-length-14884-cov-5.946119_pt1 | contig 14884 bp, 13 predicted proteins | sample MGYA00575351_ERZ1645185 | MGnify/ENA primary metagenome ERZ1645185 (study PRJEB40838, sample SAMN11284767) | freshwater sediment metagenome | isolation source: river sediment | host: Sediment | place: India: Jana village, Kanpur | collected 2015-12-17 ...
CACCGCTTCCACGATGCGGTTCTCGACATAGCTGGTGAAGCCTTCATTCAGCCAGACGTCCTTCCAGCTGCTGTTGGTGACCAGATTGCCTGACCAGGAATGCGCCAGCTCGTGCGCGATCAGGCTGGTCAGCGATTTGTCGCCGACGATGACGGTGGGCGTGATGAAGCTCAGGCGCGGGTTTTCCATGCCGCCGAACGGGAAGCTGGCCGGCAGCACCAGCATGTCGTATCGTCCCCATTGGTAAGGGCCATACAGGCGCTCGGCGACCTGGATCATTTTCTCGGTGTCTTCGAACTCTTTCGCCGCCGCGGCCGCCACGCCGGGTTCGGCCCATACGCCGGAGCGCGGGGAAATCGGCGCGAAAACCACATCGCCGACCGCGATGGCCAGCAGATACGAAGGGATTTTCTGCGGCATGCTGAAGCGGTAATCGCCGTCGCGCTTCGCGGCCGGGTCGTTGTCGGCGCTCATCAGCGCCATCAGGGATTTATCGGTGCGGATCCGTGCATCATAGGTGAAACGGACGCCGGGCGTATCCTGCAGCGGTACCCAGGAGCGGGCATGGATGGCCTGCGATTGGCTGAACATGAACGGCTGCCCGCTGGCGGTCATCTCCGGCGTCAGCCACTGCAGGCCGGATGCTCCCGGCCGCGTGGCGTAGGTGACGCGCACCTGCGGCAGTTGCTGCTTCATCCGGATGCGCAGCGCGGAGCCGTACATGGCGTTTTCGGCATCCAACGTGAACGGCAAGTTGCGCCATTTTTTCCCATCCAGGCCCTGGACCGAACGGATATCGATGCCGCGGGTATCGAGCACAAGCTCATTGGCCTTGTCATCCATCCATTGCAGGCGGTACTCGGCGCTGCCGCGCAGGACCTTGGCGGCCATATCCACGCTCAAGTCGAGAATGATGTGCTCGATGCGGACCTTATCCGGCTGTGCGAAGGAATTCGGATCGACGACCGGCGTGGCGTCGATGACATTGGCGGTCCTGGCGTCGGAATCCTGTTCCGATTTGCAGCCGAGCAGTGCGAGGCAAAACAGGGCGGTGAAGAACATTCTGGACATCGGGATTCCCGGTTAGATTTTGAAGCCGCTATGGATGGCGACGATGCCGCCGGACAGGTTGTGCACCGCACACTGTTCGAAACCGGCTTCTTCGAGCAGGGCCTTCAGCCCGGCCTGGTTCGGATGCTTGCGGATCGATTCGGCGAGGTATCGGTAGCTGTGCGCATCGCCGGCGATCAGTTCGCCGAGCCTGGGCAGGACCTTGAACGAGTGGAAATCGTAGATCGGCCTGAACCACTCGGCCTGCACTTCCGAGAATTCCAGCACCATCAGCTTGCCGCCGGTCTTCAGGATGCGGTGCATCGATTGCAGCGCGGCCAGCTTGTCGGTGACGTTACGCAGGCCGAAGGCCATGGTGATGGCGTCGAAGCTGTTGTCCGGGAACGGCAGCGCTTCGGCGTTCAGCTGCACGTAGCTCAGGCCCTTGAGCAGGCCCAGGTCGATCAGGCGGTCGCGGCCGACGCTGAGCATTTCCCGATTGATGTCGCCGATGACGATCTCGCCGGTGTCGCCGACGCGCTCGAGCAGCAGCTTGGCGATATCGCCGGTGCCGCCGGCCAGGTCGAGCACCCGGTCGCCGCGCTTGACGCCGGAGGTGCCGACGAAATAGCGTTTCCACAGGCGGTGCACACCGAGCGACATCAGGTCGTTCATCACATCGTACTTGCCCGCCACCGAGGAAAACACCTCGCCGACCAGCTTTTTCTTCTCGTCGACCGGCACGTCGCGGAAGCCGAAATGGGTGGTTTTATCGTTCATGGCGCTATTATCACACGCTTAAACCTTGAATTCACGCTCAATCCCGGCTTAAGCCCTTCGTATCAATGGCTTCCAGATACCGGGCCCAGCGCACGGCGTACTGCTCGCCCAGCTCCTTCAGGAAGCTCCAGGTATAGATGCCGGTCTCGTGGCCGTCGTTGAAGCGCAGCACCACCGCGTAATTGCCGATCGGGTCGATGGCGGCAATGTTGACGTCGCGCTTGCCGCCGACCCACACGCGCTGCTCCGGGCTATGGCCCTGCACTTCCGCCGATGGCGACTCGACCCGCAGGTATTCGCAGGGCAGCTCGAAGCGGGTGCCGTCGTCGAAGGCCACTTCCAGCTTGTGCGAAGCGCGGTGCAGGATGATGTCGGTCGGCTTGACGCTCATGTCGTCTGTTTCCTGCGTTTGGCGCGCGGATGGGCGGCGTCGTAGACCGTGGCCAGGCGCTGGAAATCGAGGTGGGTATAGATCTGCGTGGTGGCGATGTCGGCGTGGCCGAGCAGTTCCTGCACGCTGCGCAGGTCGCTGGATGACTCCAGCATGTGGCTGGCGAACGAATGCCGCAGCAGGTGCGGATACACGCGTTTCCAGATGCCCTGCCGCTGCGCCAGCTGGCGCAGGCGCAGCTGGATGGCGCGGCTGCTGATCAGCGCACCGTGCCGGCCCGGGAACACCGGCGATGCCGTGCCGGCGGCTGACTGCGCGCGCCAGGCTTTCAGGGCGGTGACGGCATGGCTGCCGACCGGTACGATACGGGTCTTGGCGCCCTTGCCGGACACGCGCACCAGACAGTCGTCCAGGTCCAGGTCCTGCCAGCGCAGCGCGCACAGTTCCGACACCCGCAGGCCGGAGGAATACAGCAGCTCCAGCAGCGCGCGGTCGCGCAGGCCGAGCGCGCCCTCGGTCGGCAGTTCCACCAGGCGCACCGCCTCATCGACGTCCAGCACCTGCGGCAGCTTGCGCGGCGCTTTCGGGGCGCGCAGGCCGGCGCTCGGGTCATGCGCCAGGCCGTCCTGACGCATCAGGTATTTGAACAGGCTGCGCAGGGCGGACAACCGGCGCTGCACGCTCTTCGCGGCCAAGCCGCGCCGGTGCTCCTGTGCCATGAACTGCTGCACGTGGGCGAACTGCACGGCATCGGGACTGTGCAGGGCGTTGGCTTGGCAATACGCGTGCCACGCGGCCAAGTCGCGCCGGTAGTTGCTGAGCGTGTGTTTCGAGGCTTGCCGTTCGACCGTCATATACTGCAGAAACCGCTCAATGCCAAAGGCCACCCCGTCCATGTTCAGCGCCGGCAGCGCAGCATGGCGGCCTGGAATAGTTCGCCGATCCAGCGCAGGAACAGGGTGCCCATGCCCGGATAAAAGCGGTGGCTGTCGGCGCTGCCGATGGCGATCAAGCCGACACCGCTGACCGGAATCAGCGCGATGGATTGCGTATATTCGGCGCTGTCGCCGAACAGCACCTGGATCTTCTCGGCGTTCAGGCGCCCGCAGATCGGCTCGCCGCTGGCCAGACAGTCGAAAAACGTCGCCAGGCGCGCGTCGCTTTCGTCGATCTGCGCGTACCAATCCGCCGCCACGCCCACGATCGGCGTAAAGCCGATGATGCGCACCGCTTCGGTTCCGAAATCCTCCTTCAGGCAAGCCGCGAGGGTTTTGACCACATCGGCGGAGGTGTTCGCCCGGATCAAGGCCAGCGACAACTGGTGGGTATGCTGCGACAGGGTTTCATTGTCCTGCGCATTCAGGCTCAGCTCGTGCAGGCGGCGGGTCAGGTCGCGGTTCTTGTCGCGCAGGATTTCCAGCTGGTAGCTCGACAGCGTGGCGGTCTTGCCGTCTTCCTTCGGCACCACCAGGCTGGTGGCCAGATCGGGGAACTGACCGAGGAAGCTTGGATGGCGGCGCAGCCACACCGCCACTTCGTGGGCGCCCAGTTTTTCGGGTCTGTCGTCAATCATTCAGCCATTCTCCTTCATAAACCAATACGGCGGGCCCGGTCATCAGCACATCGGCGCCATCCCCGGCCCATGCAATCTCCAGCACGCCGCCGGGCAGGTGCACGTCAAGCCTGTGCTCGACCAAGCCCAGGCGGATCAGGCTGACCGCGGCGGCGCAGGCGCCGGAACCGCAGGCCATGGTCTCGCCGACGCCACGCTCGAACACGCGCAGGCGGATGTGCCGGCGGGTGACTATCTCGGCGAAGCCGACGTTGACCCCATCAGGGAACACCTGGGAGGCCTGTACGGCCTGGCCCCAGCGCTCGACCGGCGCGTCGAAGCAGCTTTCCACCTGGATCACCGCATGTGGGTTGCCCATCGAGACCGCGGAAAACGCGATGTGTTGGCCCTCGAATGGCAGCTGGTAGGTCAGGCTGGCCTGTTCGGCCACCAAGGGCACATCATTCGGCGCGAAACGTGGCCGGCCCATGTTCAAGGTATAGCGGCTGTCTTGTCCGCGCGACACCTGGATCAGCCCGGCCGGGCTGTCCAGCGCAAACGCGTCTTCATCGGCCACGCCGCGCAGCACCAGCCAGTGCGCCACGCATCGCGCGCCATTGCCGCATTGCCCGGCAAAACTGCCATCCTGGTTGATGATCCGATAGCTCGCCACGGCCTTGGCCGAGCGCGGCTTTTCGATGGCAAGCAATTGGTCGAATCCGATGCCGAAATGCCTGTGCCCCATCAGGCGCAGGGTATCGATATCCGGCAGGGCCCCGCCGTCGCGGCAGTCGAGCACGGCGAAATCGTTGCCGGTACCGTGCATTTTGCTGAAGCGTACGGCCATTACGGCTTAACCCCGGCCTCGGCCGGCTTCTGCTCGGGCCTCACCAGCGGGCCTTTGTTGCCGCAGGCCGGCGCCAACAGGCACAGCGCCAGCACAAACAGCAGGGATGTCGCACGGGATTTGTTCATGGGGAAAGTATAGCCGAATCCGGCTTTACTTCACGCCCAGCACCTCCAGCATGTAGGCGAACTGCTCGGCGCTTTCCTTGTAACGCTGGAAACGTCCGGACTTGCCGCCGTGGCCGGCCTCCATGTTGATGCGGAACACCACCGGGTTGGCATCGGTCTTGAGCTCGCGCAGCTTGGCGACATACTTGGCCGGCTCGAAATACTGGACCTGCGAATCCCACAGGCCGGTGCCGATGAACATGGCCGGATAGGCCCTGCGCCCGATGTTGTCGTACGGCGAGTAGCTCAGCATGTAATCGTAATACCTGCGTTCGTTCGGGTTTCCCCATTCGTCGTATTCGTTGGTGGTCAGCGGGATGCTCTCATCGAGCATGGTGGTGACCACATCGACGAACGGCACCTGCGAGATGATCAGGGTGTAATCCGCGGGCGCCATGTTGGAAATGGCACCCATCAGCAGCCCGCCGGCCGAACCGCCGTAGGCGGCGACGCGGTCTTTGGCGGCGTAGCCCTCTTCGACCAGAAAGCGGGTGACGTCGATGAAGTCGGTGAAGGTGTTGATCTTGTTCAGCAGCCTGCCGTTGTCGTACCAGGCGCGGCCCATCTCCTGGCCGCCGCGGATGTGCGCGATGGCATACACCATGCCGCGGTCGAGCAGGCTGACGTTGATGACCGAGAAACGCGGGTCGGTGCTCAATCCGTAGCTGCCGTAGGCATATTGCAGCAGGGCGGCCGTGCCGTTTTTTTCAAAGCCTTTCCTGTACACCAGCGAGACCGGGATTTTCGTGCCGTCACGGGCGGGAGCCCATTGCCGTTCGGTCACGTAGCCGTCGGGATCGTAACCGCCCAGTACCGGGTCGCGTTTCAACAGCCTGCGCTCGGAAGTCGCCACGTTCACTTCATAGACCGTGTTCGGCGTGGTCAGCGACGTGTAGGCATAGCGCAGCCACGGCGTATCCGGGCGGGCATTGACGTTCAGGCCCATGGTGTAGGCGGGTTCGTCGGCGGCCACGAACGCGCTGCTGCCGTCATGCGTCAGGGTGCGCAGCCGCAGCAGGGCGTTGGAGCGCTCCTCGATGGCCATGAAGCCGTCGAACAGCTCGTAACTTTCGATGAACACGTCGTCCTTATGCGGCACCAGCTCCTGCCAGGCGCCGCGGTCGCCGAACGGCCTGTCATCGGCCAGGACCATCAGCCTGAAATTCGGCGCATCCCAGTTGGTGCGGATCACCCAGCGGCCGCCCAGATGGTCGGCCTGGTATTCGAAGTCACGCAGGCGCGGCGCGATGACGGTGAATTCGCCCGGCGCGGCGGCGGGGGTGCAGCGCTGCTCGGCACTGACCGTGCTCTGCGCCTGGATGCAGATGAACCGTTCGGAACGCGAACGTGAAATGCCCAGGTAGAAACTGTCGTCCGCCTCCTCGTAGACCGTGCGGTCCTGGTCGGCGGCACTGCCCAGCACATGCGTCTTGACGCGCTTGCTGAGCAGGGTGAGCGGATCCTTGTCGATGTAGAACAGGGTCCGGTTGTCATCGGCCCAGACGATGTTGGCTTCGATGTTGTCGACCGCATCGGCGTACACCTCGCCGGTCAGCAGGTTCTTCACCAACAGCCGGTACTGGCGCCGGCCGACCGAATCCTCGGCCCAGGCCACCAACCGGTCGTCGGGGCTTATTTCCCAGTCGCCGATGTTGAAATAGCCCTTGCCGGCGGCCATCAGGTTCTGCTCGAACAGGATTTCCTCCGGCGCGTCCATGCTGTCCTTGCGGCGCGCGATGATGGCGTAGTCCTTGCCGGTTTCGAAGCGCGAATAATACCAGTAGCCCCTCTTGAAATACGGCACCGTGGCATCGTCCTGCTTGATGCGGCCGGTGATCTCCCGATACAGCGTATCGGCCAAGGGCTTGCAGCCGGCCAGAACGGCGTCGGCATAGCTGTTTTCAGCGTGCAATACCGCCAGCACTTCCGGATCCGTGCGGCTGTCGTCGCGCAGCCAGTAATAATCGTCGTTGCGCAAGGCGCCATGGGGGGCGGTCACGGCATGCGGCTTCTTGGCGATGACGGGCGGTTTCGGGGTTTCAGCGGACACAGGGGCACTCCAGGCAGCGGTTCGTTCAGGGCGGTTTCAAGGACTCAGTCCCGGGGGAAAAGATTCCGTTTCAGGAAAGTGTACGCCAGCGCCGACATGAAGGCGGTCTGTTCGTTGTTGGCGGCGCCGCCGTGGCCGCCTTCGATGTTCTCGTAATACCAGACCCGGTGCCCCTGCCCGGCCATGCGCGCCATCATCTTGCGGGCATGGCCCGGGTGGACGCGGTCGTCACGGGTGGAGGTGGTGAACAGCACCGGCGGGTAGTCGACGTGTTCCTTCACGTTCTGATACGGCGAAAACGTCTGTATGAAGCGCCAGTCGTCACTGTCCGGATCGCCGTATTCGGCCATCCAGGACGCCCCGGCCAGCAGCTTGTGATAGCGCTTCATGTCCAGCAGCGGCACCTGGCAGACCACCGCGCCGAACAGCTGCGGATACAGGACCGCCATATTGCCCACCAACAAGCCGCCGTTGCTGCCGCCCTGGATGCCCAGATGCTCCGGCGACGTGATGTTGCGGGCAATCAGGTCTTCGGCGACCGCGGCGAAATCCTCGTAGGCGCGCAGACGCTTGTCCTTCAACGCCGCCTGGTGCCAGCTTGGGCCGTACTCGCCGCCCCCGCGGATGTTGGCCACCGCAAACACGCCGCCTTGGCTCAGCCAGGCGCGGCCGACCGTGGCCGAATAGGCCGGGGTCAGGGAAATTTCGAAGCCACCGTACCCGTAAAGCAGTGTCGGGTTTTTGCCGTCGCTGCGCATGCCCTTCTGCGACACCATGAAATACGGCACGCGGGTGCCATCTTTGCTGAGTGCGAACCGCTGGCTGATTTCATGGCGGCTGGCGTCGAAGAAATCCGGCAGCTTCTTCAGGATTTCCGGTGGCTGGCCGATGCGGCCCAGCATCAACGCGGTCGGTGTCAGGTAATCGGTCACGGTCAGCAGGTAGTCATCGGATTCCTCGTCATCCAGCGCCGACACCGACAGCGTGCCGAAAGGCGGCGCGCCGGTCAGCGGTTCGGCCTGCCAGCCGTTGGCCGGATCCAGCACCGAAATCCGGTTCTTGACATCGTCCAGCACATTCAACAGCAGGAAGTTGCGGGTCCAGCAATGACCGGCCAGCGAGGTCGCCGTGTCCGGACGGAACAACACGTTGAAATCGCGTGCGCCGGCCATGAACTCATCGAAATCGGCGGCGATCAGCGCACCGGCCGGAAAGGTTGTTCCGGCAACCGTCCAGGGCTCACGCAATTCCAGCAACAGATGCCGCTTGTGCACGCTTTTCTGCGCCGAATTCGGCACATCGATCTTTACCAGCCCGCCGTCGGTACCGATCAGGTAAAGCTCATCGTTATAGAACGCGAGGGTGCGCGACACGAAATCGCGCTCGAAACCTTTGCTGTGGTCGCGGTAGGCCGCGATGTACATATCGTCATCGCTGCCTTGATATACGGAAACGGCGGAATCCAGCGGCGTACCGCGCCGCCATAGCTTGGCGATCCGTGGATAGCCGGACGCAGTCATCGAGCCGGCTCCGAAGTCGGTATAGGCATACACGGCGTCAATGTCTTTCCAGACCAGGGCGCCTTTGGCTTCCGGACGGTAAAACCCGCCCTTGAGCCATTGCTTGCCGGCTAGGTCGAATTCGCGGGTTTCATCCGCGTCGGCGCCGCCGCGCGACAGCGCGATCAGACAGCGTGCATGGTCCGGCTTCAGGCAATCGGCGCCATGCCAGACCCAGTTGGCGTTTTCGGCCCTGTTCAGCGCGTCCAGATCGATCAGGATCTCCCAATCGGGATCGGCCCTGCGGTATTCGTCGGGCGTGGTGCGCCGCCAGAGCCCGGCCGGGTTGCTCTGGTCGCGCCAGAAATTGTAGTAGCGGTCGCCGATCTTGGTGACGAACGGAATGCGCGCCGTGGAATCGAGAATCGCGCGCAGCGCGTCGCGCAGGCTGGTGAATTCGGGGGTGTTGGCCAGCGCAGCCTGGGTCTTGGCGTTTTCCCCGCGCACCCAGTCCAGCGCCCGCTCGCTGTTGACGTCTTCCAGCCAGAGGTAGGGATCTTCGCTCATTTCACGCCCCGGAGAAATCGGACGGTAACGGGGAAAGCGCTGCGGCAGGTGACTGAATGCAAGGGATTCCCGGACACTGATGTGAATGGGAAAAATACCATAAACGCCCATGCCCCGCCTGTTAAAGAATCAGGCCGCGCGTTTTTGGCCCGGCTTGACCATTCCGCATTCCCGGTTTGCCATCGGAAAAACAAGCACTTGCGCGCCAGACAGGGCACGGCGCGGTGGATTCGCGCGTACCGCCCGCCGCCTGCCGATGGCCAAAAGCATGGCGGGCGATGCCAACAGCCAAAGCGGCCAGGGGCCGAACCATGCGGAATGCCAAGGCACGCCGGGAAGCAGCAGAATGACAAGCCATGTCAAGACAGGCAGTTGCCAGAGCAGGCGGACGAGTGTTTGCGGGTTCATCATCGGTCTCCATAGTTTTTCATTCCGGAGCCAGTATGGCCGGGCATCATCTCAAAACCTGAGACCGCTGAATTGACGCGGCCTTCAGATTGAAGGGTGCATAATGAATTCCATATCAGGAGCGCCAAATGACAAAACTCATCGTCGCCATCATCTTACTGGGTCTGGCCGTTACCGCCTACAGCTTCGCCGGAACCCGTAAAGCGCCGCCGTTGACCAGCAGCGCGCAGGTCGACCTGCCGAAGTACATGGGCCGCTGGTGGGTCATCGCCAACATCCCGTATTTCGCGGAAAACGGCAAAGTGGCCACCGCCGATATCTACGCGCTGAAGCCCAATGGCCGGATAGACAACGTGTTCGCCTATCGAAAGGCCTTTGACCAGCCAGAGCAGAAAATGCAGGCCGAAGCGCGCGTTTACCCAGGAACCAACAACACCCACTGGCAGGTGCGCTTCTGGGGCGGCTTGATACGCGCCCAATTGGTGATTCTGGAAGTGTCGCCGGATTATCAGTGGGCGATCATCGGCAATCCTGACCGTTCGCTGGCCTGGGTGTTCGCGCGTAATCCGGTCATGGATGATGCCCAGCTGAAAACCTTAAGCGATAAATTCCGGAAATACGGCTACGATCCGGCAAAACTAAAACGCGTGCCGCAGGCAGTCGCTCAATTGCCGGCTTCGAACTGATCCAAGGCGCTGCTGGCGGCCTGCCGGCCGAGCTCTATCATTTCGTGGGCGCGCCAGAATTCGTAAATGGCGCAGGCATCATGCGGAATGCCGATCAGCACATCCGGCGGGTCGCGTTCCATCTGCAACTGCGCCATGCAGCCGTGCATGGTGCTCAACGACCGCGACATCAGGTCCATCACGTTGCGGTTGACCCTGACGCTGGGCGTGACCGCCGCACCCCTGCCGACGCTGCGCAGCAGCCTGTTCCAGCCCTGCTGGATGGCGGTGTTGGCGGCCGGCTCGCGGCCGGCGCTGTCCTGCGCCGAGGATACCGGCCCATCGGGCGGCTTCGGCATCGCCTTGGCGGCGTTGATGTCGACGGCGACCACGCGCAGACCGGAGTACTGCCGGGCACCGGCAATCGGCAACGGCGCCAACAGCCCGCCATCCACCAGATCGGCACCAAGGTAATGATGCGGCGTGAGCAGCATGGGAATGGCGATGGACGCCCGGATGGCGTCAAACAGCTGGCCTTCGGCGATCCAGACTTCCTGCCGGGTGTCCAGATTGGCGGCCACGGCTTTATAGGGAATCGGCAGCTGTTCGATCAGGTGCTCGCCGACCAGGCCTTTCAGCGCGCCGATGACGCGGTCGCCCTTTATCAGGCCGGGATGTCCGAAGGCGAAGTCGACCAGGCTGAACACTTCGCGCCGCGTCAGCGAACAGGCCCAGTGCTTGTATTCGGCAAGCCGTCCGGCGCAGTACACGCCGCCGACCATCGCGCCCATCGAACAGCCGACCACCGCTTCAATGCTATAACCGCGCGCTATCAGCTCTTCGATGACGCCGACATGCGCGATGCCGCGGGCGCCGCCGGCGCCCAATACCAGGGCAATGCGTTTATCGCCGGAAGCGGGCATATGCCCTCACTGATATCCGGCCAAAGCCAGCTGCAGGCTCATCTTGGCCGATTCGCGCAGCGACACCGGCTCGATGACCTGCGCGTCGGCGCCGTAGCGCAGCACATCCATCAGCAGTTCGCGCGGATTGCTGTAAGGCACTTTCAGCTCGTATCGGCCATCATCGAGGAAACGGCCCTCCTGCCGGGAATGCCAATGTTCTTCGGCCACCCAACGCGCCGCTTCGGCGGAAAACACGATGGTCGCCATGGAGCGGGCGCGGCCCGAGAAAATGCCGTAACTGTCGGCCAGCTGCTCGGTCAGCTCCTGTTCGCTGATGTCCTTGGCGATACGCGCCAGCACATGCACGTCGCTGATGCGGTCGATTGAAAAGCTGCGCAGCGCTTCGCGCTCTTGATCGAAGGCGTCAAGGTACCAGTTGTCGCGGTAATGGGTCAGGCGTTGCGGTGATACGGTACGCGTGGTCAGCCGGTCGGTGGAGCGCGCTTTGTAATCGAAACGGACGTCTTTGCGTTCCAATACCGCACCGGCCACCTGGCGGAACGCCAGTTCATTTCGTTTGCGGGTGTACGAGCCGATCACCCGTACACGCTCCACCGGCCAGCGCTTGCCGTCCCCCTGCTTGTCCAACAGCATATCGATGCGCTTTTTCAGCGGGGAAAGTGCCGTGCCCAGCACGTCCGCGCCGCTGCGGTTGAGCAGTTCCTGGGTTGCCAACAAGGCATGCAGCTCGTCAGAACTGAACCACAGGCCCGGCAGCTCGAATTGTTCGCTTTGCAGCCGGTCGTAGAAAAAACCCTGATCGCCGTTGCTCAGCAAAGGCGCATGCAGCACATCGCGCAGAAAAGCGAGGTTTCGGTACAGGGTGGCCCGCGAACAGCCCAGTTCCTGTTCCAAGGTCTGGCCGGTAATCGGGAAGCGCGCGTCTTTCAGGCGTTTGTGCAGGGCGAAAATACGTTCGTAGCGGTCCATCTGGCAGGCTCTTGACGGGGTTGCTTTAGCATCGCCCGCCAGCGCCGAATTAGCAAGCAAGGCCAGGCCCAGGCGGGCGCCGCCGACCATGATTTATGCCACAATACCGCCATGACTGAACCGGTGCTGGCCCTCAACGAACCCCCAGGCGAACGCTTTGAGCGCACGACCTGCTACATGTGCGCCTGCCGCTGCGGCATCCAGGTGCACATCAAGGACGATAAGATCCGCTACATCGAGGGCAATCCCGAGCACCCGGTCAACCGCGGCGTGCTGTGCGCCAAGGGCTCGGCCGGCATCATGCAGCACTATTCGCCGGCACGGCTGAAGAAACCGATGAAACGCGTCGGTGAACGCGGCGCCAACCGGTTCGTTGAAATCGAATGGGAGGAGGCGCTGGCGCTCGCCGCGGAAAAACTGGCGGCGGCACGCGAAAAGGACCCGAACCGCCTGGCGTTTTTCACCGGCCGCGATCAATCGCAGGCGCTCACCGGCTGGTGGGCGCAGCAGTATGGAACCTACAACTACGCAGCGCATGGCGGCTTCTGCTCGGTCAACATGGCGGCCGGCGGCCTGTACACCCTCGGCGGCAGCTTCTGGGAATTCGGCGAGCCGGATTGGCCGCATGCCAGGCTGCTCATGCTGTGGGGCGTGGCCGAAGACCACGACTCCAACCCGATCAAACTGGGCTTGGGCCAGCTCAAGAACAACGGCGCGAAAGTGATCGCCATCAATCCGGTACGCACCGGCTATGGCGCCATCGCCGACGAATGGGTCGGCATCAAGCCCGGCACCGACGGCCTGCTGGCCATGGCGATGATCCATGAACTGCTGCGCACCGATCGCATCGACCTGGACTACCTGGTGCGCTTCACCAACGCGCACTATCTGGTCATCGAGGCGCCCGGCAGCGCGCAGCATGGGCTATTCGCGCGCGACGCCGACGGCCGGGAACTGTGCTGGGACCGCAGCTCGCATTCCGCGACGGCCGCCAACGGCACCGGCATTTCGCCGATGATCGCCGGCATCTATCTGCTGCCGGACGGCCGCCTGGCGAAACCGGTGTTCGAACATGTCCTGCAACGCTACCAATCCGACGACTACTCGCCGGAAATGGTCAGCGAAACCTGCGGCGTGCCGGCGCACGACATCCGCCGGCTGGCCGCCGAGCTGGCCAGCGCCGCTTTCGACCACGACATCGAACTGCCGAATCCCTGGACCGACAGTTACGGTGGCCAACATGCCGGCATGAAAGCCCGCCCGGTGGCCATGCACGCCATGCGCGGCATCAGCGCGCACGCCAACGGCTTCCAGACCTGCCGCGCCCTGCATCTGCTGCAGCTGCTGCTCGGTGCGGTCGATGCGCCCGGTTCATTCCGCTACCAGCCGCCGTTCCCGCGCCCGATCCCGCCGGCCAACCGGCCAGGCAGAACCCGCGATGCCGAAGGCCGGCTCAACGCCATGCCGCTCGGCTTCGTGCATGGCCCGGAAGATCTGCTGGTCGATGCGTCGGGCCGTGCGCTGCGCGTTGACGAAGCCTATTCCTGGCAGTACCCGCTGGCCGTGCACGGCATGATGCATACCGTGCTGCGCAACGCGCATTCCGGCAAGAACGGCCCGATCGACGTACTGATGCTGTTCATGGCCAACATGAGCTGGAATTCGGCGATGAATACCCATGAAACCCTGCATTGGCTGACCGACAAGGACGCGCACGGCGAATACCGGATTCCCTACATCATCTATTCCGACGCTTTTTCCAGCGAGATGTGCGCCTACGCCGACTTGATCCTGCCGGACACCACCTACCTCGAGCGCTTCGATGCCATCAGCCTGCTCGACCGGCCGATATCCGACGCAGACGGCGCGGGCGACGCCATACGCCACCCGGTGCTGCAGCCCGACCGCGACGTGCGCGGCTTTCAATCGGTACTGCTGGATATCGGCGCACGTCTGGGCCTGCCGGCCCTGGTGCATGCCGACGGCTCCAGACGCTACGCCGATTACGCCGATTACATCGTCCGCCATGAACGTGCGCCGGGCGTCGGTCTGCTGGCCGGCTGGCGCGGCGAACACGGCGAACGGGAAGGCAAAGGCGCGGTCAATCCGGACCAGCTCACGCGCTACATCGAGAACGGCGGCTTCTGGCACGCGCCGGTGCCCGAATCGGCGCGCTATTTCAAGATGGCCAACCGCGATTATCTCGCGTGGGCCAAGGACATGGGCTTCATCGCATCCAGCGAGCCGATCGTGCTGCAGCTGTACTCGGAAACCCTGCAGAAATTCCGGCTGGCCGCCGAAGGCTTCGGCGAACACCAGCCGCCGGACGCCGAACGCGGCCGCATCAAGGCGTATTTCGATCCGCTGCCGTTCTGGTACGCGCCGTTCGAACACGCACAGATCGACAGCCAGCAGTTCCCCTTGCATGCGCTGACCCAGCGCCCGCCGTTCATGTACCACTCCTGGGGCTCGCAGAATGCCTGGCTCCGGCAGATCATGGCACGCAATTTCCTGTACCTGCACCCCGACCTGGCGGCGCGCCACGCGTTGCAGGACGGTGACTGGGTCGAGCTCAGCTCGCACCACAGCCGCATCACCGTGCCGGTCAAGCTGACCAACAACGTGCAGCCGGACACGGTCTGGACCTGGAACGCCGCAGGCAAGCGCAAGGGCAGCTGGGGCCTGTCGCCGAAAGCGCCGGAAAGCACCCAGGGCTTCCTGCTCAATCCGCTGATTTCGGACCTGACGCCGGACGCCGATTACGTCAACGCCGACCCGATCACCGGACAGGCGGCGTGGTTCGACCTGCGCGTGGCCATCCGTAAAGTCGCGAAACAGCCGTTCAGCACGCCGCAGTTCGCGCCGCTGGGCGAAAACGAGCCGGCGGTCCGCGTCCTGCGTTACGGGGAAAACGCATGACCCTGCTTCCGTCCGGGACCCGGAAAAAACTCGGCCTGCTGATCGATCTCGACATCTGCGTCGGCTGCCATGCCTGCGCGGTGGCCTGCAAGGA